>Ga0116189_1000060_pt1 | contig 110279 bp, 71 predicted proteins | sample AD_JPNTR3_MetaG_FD_89895 | JGI IMG/M metagenome (GOLD analysis project Ga0116189, IMG submission 89895) | Active sludge microbial communities of municipal wastewater-treating anaerobic digesters from Japan - AD_JPNTR3_MetaG | ecosystem: Engineered > Bioreactor > Anaerobic > Digestate | place... | reverse complement strand
ATACCGACCAGAGCTTTGACATCTTCCATGATGGTTTCGTTGGTATAACCGCTGAAATCTGCCAAATCTTCAAAGTCTGTTCCTTCAACCATCGGAACGACGTATTTGTCGATTAACGGTAGAACAACGGCTTTAACGATTTCGGAATCGGTTAAGATTTCCAAAATGTTGGCAACACTTAAACCGTTGGCTTCGGTAATGGCGATTTCGTAATCGGTCTTGACTTCGTCGATATAGTCTAGGAGTTCGTCGAGATATGCATTGTTGTTGTTCAGAGCGATATCAATAACTTCTCTGACTACTTCGGCAATCAGATCTACTTCGTCAGCCCAAACAACTTTGGACAAGTTGACATCGATTGGATCGAGATCAATCATCCGCAACGCTTCTTCGATTAGTCTTTCGTAATGAGCGGTTACAAGGTTGATTGTCAATAACTTCCTGACAAGTTCGACTGCTTGGTCTTTGATACCGGCAAGTCTTACCGGAGCGTCATTGAAGTATTTAACCGCGCCAAGATCAATGGCAATTTGAACTGCGTCAAGAACTTGGAGCAAGTCTTCGACAACCATGTCTTCGTTTACAACACTTAAATCAAGAACGAATGCGAATTCTTCCGGAACATATTGACGTGCAAAGTCAAAGGCAACCGGAATTAATTCTTTGACAAGAGATGTAGTAACAAGGACTTTCAAGGCATCAACCAATGCATAGGCATAGGTATCCTTCAAGAATTGTTCGTAATCTAAGTTTTCCATGAAGGCTTTGATTGCGTCGATGGAAGTCAACGGGAAGTCTTCGTCGGTTAAGATTGGTAACAAGGCTTCGTAGAAGTCACCCAATAACAATCCGTCGCCGGCAAAGTCAACTGCGTCGACATCGAACAACGACAAATCAATGCCTTGTTCGCCGATGATTGTTTCTAAGAAATCGACGATAGCTTGACGTTTGATATCTAAGTAGTTGAGCGAGAATAATTCTTCGAAAATCTTCTTGACTAGTTCGGCCTGATCGTAATTGATTTCGCCGCCTTTAACGATGTCAAGCGCACCGAAGTCGATTGCGTATCTGGCGATTCTGGATAGTCTTTCGAAGTCTTCGATTAAAGCATCGATGGTATAGCCGTCGAAGCTTAGGAGATCTTCCAATTCACTTGGTAAACCAAGCATCGGAAGAATGAATTGATCGAATACTGCGAATGCGGCTGCTTTCAGAATTGTGGATTCTGTAATCAATTCAACTGCGTCGACAAGCAATTGCAATGTGGATTCTTTATAGAAATCGAGATTCTTGTATTCTCCATCTCTGATAAAGTCGATTAAGTCGCCCAACATTACAAAGTTGTTGTCGGCCAAAATGTCGCTTAAGACATCGATGACATCGTCGATGATTGCCTGTTCGTTATCCCAATCGATTTGATCGTAATCAACGTCGGAAATATCGATATTGGCAAGTGTCAACAATGCTTCGACTAATTGTGTGCCGTTGTTTGCAAGATCCAAGGTCTTAAGATCGAAGATCGTGTCAACAATCAGCTTGAAGATTTCAGGTTTGTTGATTTCAATGTCAATACCATAGTAGAGGTCGATTGCACCGGCATCAACAACATTGCGTGCTAAGAAAATCAGGTCGTATAGGTCGGAAATAGCATCTTCTTTCGTTGTTGCGTCAACATCGAAGAGGAAGCCGAGTTCCGCCGGAACCATATTCTGAGCAAAGCTAAAGGCAACCGGAATTGCTTCTTTAAGGATAGTTGTTGAAACTAGATTGTAGAGTGCATCGAGAATATAGTTGACATATTCAACGGTTAAGAATTTAAACGGATAGAAGTATAATTCGCCATTAATGAAATCGAAGAAATCATTGATGGTCTTTAATGGGTTGACATCGGACATGAGTACCGGAACTAGTCTTGCATATGCTTCGGCTAGTTGGTTAGCGTCATTGGCAAAGTCAACCGCATCGATATCAACATTGGAGAAGTCGATATCCGGCAACATATCTTTGGCAAAGTCAAACAGAACGCCGCGTTTAACATCGATGAAGTTGAGAGTCAATACTTTTTCAAGGATTGTTTCGACAACAGCGGTGTTGGCATAGTCGATTGCTTCACCTTTGTAGATGCCTACTGCATCGATTACTTCGAGTTGACGCAATACTTCGACAATAGCGTCTAAGTCTTCGAAGAGGGCATCATCGGAGTAATCATCAAGATTTGCCAAGTCTTGGACAAATTGATCCATACCGTCAAACATTGGGCTTACGAACTTGTCAAAGACAGGACGGAAGGCAAGTTTGACTAGTTTCGAATCTGTCAAGGCTTCAAGAATTGCGATGATTGCGCTTAGGTTTTCTTCGGTTACATAATCATCGAGAACGAATTCGCGATCTGCGAAGTTCATTACATCGGATAGTGTGCCGAATTCATGGCGTTCCAAAGCGTTGAGAGCTTGTTCGACAATTGTCATGATGAGCGCAAGTTCGTCCTTCAAGCTGATTCCGCTGCCATCGACGGTGATGTCGAGGAACGAGAACGCAACTTCGACGATTGCTTGGCTTCTGTCTTGCAAGTAGTTGAGGTTGCTCAGAATTTCGAGAACCGCAAGAATTTGTTCGGTCTTGCCTGTGAAGACGAAGTCTTCGGTATCGAAGTAATCTAAGGCATCGAGATCAACTGCGATTTCAAGAACATCAAGGAGCGAGAATAAGTCTTCAACGATTCCTTTTGCACCGACACCGTCGATGTTGGCCAACGGAAGAATATCCGAAGGAAGAATATCGTTGAGAATATCGAACGCCTGAGGAATGACTGCTTCAACCAAACTCGTCGAAACGAGTTCACGCAAAGCATCGATTAAAGCATAGGCATAGTCGGCACGGACCATATCCATGTAATCGAATTCCATAGCGCCGCTCATAATATCGAGAACGTCGTCAAGCGATTTGACTACGAAATCTTCGTCAGCGAGGATTTCGGCCAATTTAACGTAGAAGCGTCCGAGTTTTTCGCCGTCCCCTGCCAGGTCGAGAACACTCAAATCGACTTTGCTTAATTCTCTGCCCAGTAAGTCTTCTAATGCGGAGAGGATTCTTGCTTTGTTCATTTCAAGGTAATTGAGCGAGAACAATGCTTCGAAGATTGCTGCGATTGGATCGGTATTGGCGAAGTTAATCGGATAGCCCTCGTAAATTTCGACGGCTCCAAATTCGGAAGCGTTCCGTAAAATACTTACGATTGCTTTGACATCCGCACGAAGCGTACTTGCGGTGTAACCTTCAAGTGTAGCCAAAGTTTGGATGTAAGAAGCCATGTCTGCTACCATCGGTTCAACAAAGGCATCAAAGAGACTGAATGCCAATTCGTAAACCAAATTCATATCGGTCAATGCTTCGAGAATCGAAACGATGCTTGCAACATTTTCCGAAGTGATTAGAGACATGTAATCAATTTCACCGTTCATCAATTCGGATACGAAATCCATTACTTCTTTAACAGTTGTCAAATCGTTGGCGTTAACCAAACGAATCATTTCTTGAACGGCACTGATGATACTTTCGAATTCATCGTCCCAAACGATACCGCTTAAATCAATGCCTGTTGTGTCAACATCGACAAAGTATTCGAGAGCGGTAGTAACCAATTCTGGGTAGTGGATTGTCAAGATATTCAATCCGGTTAAAGCGCGGATGATTTGTCCGACTTGTTCTTCGATTCCGACGATATTGAAATCGGAATATGTCAAGTAACCGATTGCATCCAAATCAACAACGATGTGTAGAGTGCCTAATAAGGTAACCAAATCTTCAACGACTTGGTCTTTTGTTAAAACGTCTAAGTCAAAGACGAAATCGAATTCAGCCGGTACAAATTGACGGGCAAAGTCGAATGCAACCGGAATTAATTCTTTGACAAGAGATGTAGTAACAAGGACTTTCAATGCATCAAGCGCTGTATGTGCATAAGCATCTTTCAGGAATTGTTCGTAATCTAAGTCTTCCATGAAGGCTTTGATTGCGTCGATGGAAGTCAACGGGAAGTCTTCGTCGGTTAAGATTGGTAACAAGGCTTCGTAGAAGTCACCCAATAGCAATCCGTCTCCGGCAAAGTCAACTGCGTCGACATCGAACAACGACAAATCAATGCCTTGTTCGCCGATGATTGTTTCTAATAAATCGACAATTGTCTGACCTTTGACTGTTAAGTAATTCAAACTGAATAGTTTGGCGAAAATACCTTTTACAGGTTCGCTGTTGGCATAGTTGATGTATCCGCTGTGGTAAATATCGGTTGCGCCAAAGTCATTGGCATCCCCAATGATACCTACGATTGCTCGCAAGTCTTCAACCAATTGTTCTTTGGTGTAGCCTCGGAGATCAACCAAGTCTTCGAAATCGGTACCTTCTACCATCGGTGCAACAAACTTGTCAATGGCAGGAAGAGCCAATTCTTTGACAAGAGTCATCCGGGCAACGGCTTCGAGGATAACAACTAAGCTGTTAACGTTGTAAGGAGTGATGTAATCGTTGTAATCGAATTCGTTGTCGAATATTTCGTTGATTAGGTCATAAATATCTTGGATTGTTGCGAATCCGTTGTTTGCCAAAGCGTTGTAGATTTCTTCAACGATTTCGATGATTGCATTGATGTCGTCTTTCAAGCTGATTGCGCTTGTGTCTGCATCCATATCGACAAACGACAATGCCAAATCAACAATCTTGCTGTCTTTGCCTTTTAAGATGTTGAGATCGCGGATGATTTCCAAAGCGGCGATGGCTTCATCTTGAGTGGCAAGCAGGTCAAGTCTGTTGTGGAAGTAGAATTCGATTGCGCCGGCAGATACGGCAAGACGCAATACTTCGACAACCGATAACAAATCTGCTACGACTTCTTGGGTTGTAATGTTGTCGGTGTCAACCAAGAATGCGTAATCTTCCGGAACAAAGTCTTTAGCCATGTCAAGGGCGACCGGCAAGCCTTGTTCGACAAGAGTAGTCGATAGAATTGCTTTTAAAGCATCGAGTACGCTGTATGCATTGACTTCGTCAACCAACTTCATGAAGTAGAAGTTGAATTCGCCGTTCATAAAGTCGTAGATGTCGCCTGTCGATTTGAACGGATTGTCTTTATCCATCAAAACAGGAACTAATGCTTTGTAAGCTTCTGCCAATAGATATGCATCATGGGCAAAATCGACTTTGGTAATGTCAACTTCGCTTAAATCGATATCGGATAACATGTCTTTGGCGAAGTCGAACAGAACGGTACGTTTAACATCGAGATAGTTAAGCGTTAAGAGTTTGTTGATGATGACTTCTATCGGTTCGGTATTGGCAAAGTTAATGTCTTCGCCTTTGTAGATTCCGATTGCATCGAATGCCTGAAGCTGACGGATAACTTCGACGATAGCGTCTAAGTCTTCGAAGAGGGCGTCGTCGCTTAAGCCATCAAGATTTGCCAAGTCTTGGATAAATTGATCCATGCCATCCAACATCGGACTTACGAATTTGTCGTAAAGCGGACGGAAGGCTAACTTGATGAGTTTCGAATCTGTCAAGGCATCGAGGATATTGATAATTGCGCTTAAGTTTTCTTCGGTTACATAATCGTCGATGACAAATTCGCGATCTGCGAAATTCATAACGTCGGAAAGCGAACTGAATTCATGGCGTTCCAAAGCGTTCAGAGCTTCTTGGACGATGGTGATAATGAGACCGAGTTCGTCTTGCAACCTGATTTCACTGGCATCGACATCGATGTCAAGCATGTAGAACGCAAGTTCGACAAGGGCTTGGCTTTTGTCTTGCAAGTAGTTGAGGTTTTGGACAGTTTCGAGAATCGAAACGATAGCTTCGGTCTTGCCCGTGAAGACGAAGTCTTCGGTATCGAGGTAATCCAAAGCGTCGAGGTCAACTAAGATTTCAAGAATATCCAGAAGCGATTGAACGTCCGCAACCAGGCCTTTGGCACCGATTGCGCTGATGTCGGTCAGAGCCAAGAATTGACTGTCGAGCATGTCTTCAACAATAACCATGGCCTGAGGAATGATTGCTTCGACCAAACTCATGGAAACGAGTTCGCGTAAAGCATCGATTAAAGCATAGGCATAGTCGGCGCGGACTATATCCATGTAATCGAATTCCATAGCCCCGTTCATGATGTCAAAGACATCGTCAATGGTCTTCACGATGAAGTCTTCGTCGGCAAGAACTTTGGACAATTCAACATAGAAGCGTCCGAGTTTTTCGCCGTCGGAAGCCAAGTCGACAACACTTAGGTCAACTCTGGTTAAGTCCATATCCAACACGTTTTCGACAACGGTCAAAATCTTTTCTTTGTGGATATCGAGATAATTCAGGCCTAAGAGGGCTTTGAAGATATTTTCGATCGGTTCGATATTGGCGAAGTCGATTGGATAACCTTCGTAAATATCGATGGCGCCGAATGCATTTGCTTCAGCGATAATATTCACGACTGCTCTTAAGTCTTCGATCAATTTGTCAGCGGTGTACTTCTTGTCGAAATCAACGAGAGTAGCAAATTTTGTTCCTTCAAGCATCGGAACGACAAATTCTTCGATAGCAGGAAGCGCTAAGACTTTGACGGTGCTTAGGCGGGTTACTGCTTCGAGGATGCTGACAAGGCTTTCGACATTGGTCGAAGTCAGATAGCTTAGGTAATCGGTTTCGCCGTCCATAACGTCACGGATCAGATTCATAACGTCAGAAACCTTGTACAATTCGTTGTTGACAAAGGCAACAAAGACGGTTTGAACGACTTCGGTCAAAACGCCAAGGTCGTCCTTGAGCGAGATTCCGGTGGTATCTGCGTCCATATCCACGAACGTCAATACATATTCGAAGATTGCGCTTTCTTTGCCGTCTAGGATATTCATTTCTCTAATCAAATTGATGACGTTGATGATAATTTGTTTCAATGGCCACAATTCGGTATCTTCGGTTTCCAAGTAACCTTCGATATCGGCTGAACCGACTTCGCGGAGAATGCTGACGACGGTTCTTAAGTCGGCCATCAATTGAGCGTTTGTCAGGTCGCTGATGTCAACGATATCCCGAATCATCGGATCGAGTTCATCGACAATAGGGGCACCGAACTTGTCATAAACGACTCTGATTAATTCTTCCAAAGCTTTCGAGGTAACGACTTGATCCAAAATGGCAAGTACGGAATCGATGTTTGCTTTGGTAACATATTCCATGAAATCGATATCGCCGTTGGAAATCGCATCGATTTCATTCATTACGGATTTGTAGGTGTCGAATCCGTTGTTCTTGAGGATTGTAAATACTTCGCCGACAATGGCTTTAAGGATTTCCGCTTCGTCGAGCCAGTTGACTGTGCCTTCTGCGAATTGATAATCGATATCCGCATAAGACAATCCCAGTTCAACGATTTGGTTGCCTTTGCCGCTAAGTAGGCTCATATGGACGATTACGTCGATGAGGTTAACTACTTCGTTGCTGAGGTCGAGCGATACATCTTCGATGCGCAAGAAGTCAAGAACTTTCGCGTCAACGAATGGACGCAGTGCTTCAATCAACGCATTGAGGTCTGCCACAACGCCTGCTTCATCGGTATTGTCCATATCGAGCAAGAAGGCGAATTCTTCCGGAATCATGGTTTTGGCATATTCGAAAAGATCCGGAATTGCAAGCCGTACGGTTGTTAGGTTGACAAGTTTTGTCAAAGCGTCAAGCGCAACATGGGCAAAATCATCTTTGCTGTAGAAGAAGTCGAACGGAATTTCTTCGAGTTCTTCGATGTCGCCGAATGTCTTCAAGAAGAAGTCGGCATCGGTTAGGATCTTCAAAAGGTCTTGGTATACGGCAGCAAGTTGTGCTCCGTCGCCGGCAAGATCCATTTCATCGACAGGAACATGAGCCAAAGAGATTCCGAGATTATCGGTTACAAAGTCAAGGATGCCCTGAACATTGTGGTTAACAATATTGAGGCTGGTTAACGTTGTAATTACGAACGGAATGATTTCGTGATCGTAAGGGATTGCCTGATTGTAAACAACCATGTTGTTGATTGTTCCGTCAAGGAAATCTCTTGCAATTTCGAGATAGTTAGGAATGGTATTTGCAACCTTGATGATTTCAACGATTATCAGCAAGTCTGCTTCGAGTTCTTCGCCGGTGTATTCGGCAACCGACAGATATTTGGCCATATCGCCGAGCGAATCTTTAAGCAATTGGTCATAAGCAGGGTGGAAGACAACTTTGATCAAATCAAGTTTGAACAGGTATCCCAATGCTTCTGCAACTTTTCCTACAACGTCTTCGGTAACGTTGTCAAGATAGTTGCCTGCTTTGACATAATCAAGAACAGCTTGCAATGTCGATAAGCCGGTGGCGTTGATGGCATCGCCGAGGGCAAGAATTGCTTGGGCGATCAAATCGGCTTCGCCGGTCCAATCGATACTTGCAAAGTCTTCTTCAACCATTTCGATGCCGGCCATGCCCAATACTTTGACCATGATCTTGGCAGGATTGTAGTTGAAGAGGTTCAAATCGAACAATTCTTTAACGATGTTGGCTAGCGGTTCAAGGTTGGTAAGCGTTAATTCTTTGAATTCGGATTTGTAGAATCCTACAAGGCCTAGGGCCAGTGCTTCGCGGCCGATCTTGACAACCGAATGCAAGTCTTCGACCAGTTCGGCAGCCGTCAAGCCTTCGGTGATTCCGAGGCGTTCGTTTTGAACGGCAATCAAATCGCGGAAGTCTTCCGGAATCATTTCAACAACCATTTGGTGATAGATTTCAGGCAGCAATTTGGCGATTAATTGCGATTCGAGTAAAGCATCAAAGAAATCCAAGCCGTAGCCGATTACGAAATCACTGATAAAGTAATCGGTATTGAAGACCTTTTCGCCGTTTTCGTCCTGAACCATGAGAGCGAAATCAGGATCGGTCAATACAGGTCTTAACTTATCGATGGCATTTATCAAGATATCTTTTTCGTTTGTGAAATCAACGTCGTTTAGGTAACCTTCGGAAAGTTCCAAAACGTCGAAGACAACAAGCAAGGCGCGGATAACTCTTCCTTCGCGGCCTTTCAAGAAACGCGAAGACAGAAGGTTATCGATAATATCTTCAAGAGCGTCGACTTCGCTGAATTTGATGCGATCGATTAGGTCGCCTTCTTTGCTGAAGTCGATAAGTTTGGCAACGTCGTTGATGATGTTAATCAAGCGTTGAATTTCTTCTTGGGCGGTTTCGGATGTAATATCATCGAAAATACCCGCATCAATCAATGCCTGACCGACGTTGCTGTCTTTAAGCATCGGGGTAACGAATTCGTCCAATGCTTTCGGAAGAATAGTTTTGATCAGTTCGGATTTAGCCGCAACTTCAAGAACTCTGACAACGAGATCGTAGAAAGCTTCCTGTTCCATCAACTTGTTGAAATCAAGGCTTCCGAAATCGTCCAAATCGAATCCGTCGAGTGTGTTGAATTCGGCCAAAATACCGATAAGTTCGATAATGTTGTTCTTTTCGGCTGTCCAATCGACTTTGCTGAAGTCCAAATCGGAAGCGTCGAGAATTTCGAATTGTTTCAAGGCGGCAATCAACAATTCGGTTTCTTTGCCCTGAATCAAGTTAAGCGAGAAAATCAATTCGACTGCTTGTTGCAATTTATCGGTATCGCTTAATTTGAATTCGCCGGTCAATAAACCTAATTGTTCTGCGAGGCTGGCAAGTTGAAGGATAGTATCAAAGTCTGCGAGCCATTGTTCAGGTGTCATGCCGATCAAATCGAGAATGTCTTTGAATTCGCCTAAACCCAAATCATCGAGCAGTTTGTTGAGGGAATCGTTCAAAACCGGAACGATGATCTTCATGAAGAGGTCGGTGATGCCCAATTTTTCGAGAATCGAAAGCAATAAGGCACGTTTCGCATCATCACGAAGCAATTGAATGAAAGTATCAAGGCTTAGGTTGTCGAAATCGAGTTCCAATGCTTTGAAGTCGTCGTATACGTCAACAATAGTTAAAAGGGTTTGTTGCCAATTAACTTCGGATGTATCGACTTTGCCGATGTCGCCGATTAAATCCTGAACAAAGTCAAGTTTTAAGGCTGCATTGATAACTACCGGCATCAATTCTTTGATGAAGGCAGTTGAACCGATGTTCGAGACAATTTCGCGTAATACATCGCTGTCAAGATCAAATGGGTCAAAGTCTTCGCTGGTGAAGTCGCCGAGTTTTAAGGCAGCTCTTACAGCTCTCAGAATTTTTGGCAAATCGTTGGCCCAGTCGACAGCAATCAACTTGTCAAGCGATTGATTGGATTTGGCCAATAAATCCTTGACGGTGTCGATGGTGCCTGCATATTCGATTCCGACCGGAATGATTTCCGAAATCAATTTCGCATCATTCAGATAACCGAAAAGAATATCCAAATCCGCATCCGACAGCGACCAAATATCAAAGGAGCCGGTTTCAGGATCGTATGCCTTCAAGGCTACGTTGGCTACATTGATGTAAGTGATGAGTTCTTCGCGAAGGTAAATGGTTTGCGAAGATGTCTCGAATTTGGCCAAGGTGTCGAATAGATAGAGATCAATCGATTTACCGAAGAAGAATTTGGATGAATTGATAAAACGTTGAATTCCCGCTTTGTCATATGCTTCGGCAAGATCAAAGAGAAAGTCGAGCGTCGATTCACTATCGGCAACCCAAACGTGGCCATTTTCGGATGCCTTGCCGTTAAGATTCAGAGCTGATTCCAATACGTCAACGGTATTAGGATCAACCGCATTAACAATCGAGAATATACCGGTAAACGGAACGCTCAGTAAAATTACGAAAAGCATTCCCTTCAATAAACCAACACCCGCGCCCCACAAGCGACGTTTGCTACCGGTTTTAACTTTACGAGGTTGCTTAGAAATGGTGACTACCACATCTCCGGTGTAGTCTTCTGCTTCCACGATGACAACACCGTCATCTTCGGGAGCAGTTTCAGAAACGGTTTCCGTTGGTTCAGGAGTCGCTTCTGCTTCGACAGTTTCTACTTGTTCGGTCTTCTTAGCAGCGCGTTTTGCTTTTCCTCTTTTGACAAGAGAAATAATCCCACGGACTATGAAAGCAATGAAGCGGATCAAACCTGCCAGAATGAACGCAAACAAAGTACCTACAAGCAATCCAACTAAACGGACCACGCCTTCGAGAATGCTTGTAAAGAGGGCATAAGCTCTGGAACCTTCGACCAACAATTGTCCGCCGATTTCAATACCGCGAACGATTTCTTCTACAATCTTTCTTAGGGTTGTGGCATTGTCGGAAAGGTCAAAGCCCGATTGGAAGATGTTTGATAAGAAACCAGGAAGTTTCATATCAAGTAAATTGGAGCCGTTGCCGAAGAAAGCCCATACTATTAGCAGTATGATGATTAAAACGACGGTGAACTTAAGCTCTCTTTTGAGCCCAGCTATAAAGCCCCAAAGCGCAAACAATGCTATAATTGCAACCATGGCCAAGCTGAAATATAGCATTATTGCATTAGCGTTTAACATATAATCACCTCATTTTCCTATGATTATGACCTTATTTTATCAAAAGACCGAAAAAATTGCAAGCAATTATGCATGCATTTTTGAAAACGCTTGATTATTTTGTCGGTCTATTTTCCCGAAGAACGATGCGATTGTTTCCAAATCCATTTCTTTTTTGCTCGCAATTAGGAAATATTCGTTTATTATTTTTGAACAAAAAAAGAAAAAAGTCCTAAGTTTTTCACTTAGAACTTTATGCGTGAGGCTAGTTTTTTATTCAAATTGTGGGTTCCAAACCGAGTATATTTCTTTTGTCAGATAGGACTCGGTTTCGATTTTGTAAATTAAAGCATCTATTTCAACGTCAGGTTTTCCCAGGGCTTCGAAAAATTCGATGAGCAATTCCCCTTCGTAAGTATATGTGTAACCATGTGATACCAAGCCTTCGGTTGTAATTGTGGCACCCGGTACTTGAGCATATTTCAGAATGGCCGGCAGGTAATAATCTATCGGCGTCGGCCGTGTTTCGTTGCCTTTGTCAAATTCTTTGATAGCCTTTCCCAGGGCAATTCTTTTGGCCGAAGAATAAACAGCCGGATCGGAAAAAGCTTCTTTCATTGCGTTCGCAAAGTTGATTAAATCACCCAAGTCGTCCGCATTCCCCGCCAAAACTTCCTTGTTTGTATAGTCGAAAACAAGTTCTCCGTCTACTTTCGGATTATATTCTTTGAACATTTCTTCCAGACTTTCGTTGATCATTTTGCCGACAATCAAAGTGGTGATTTCGCCCTTGCTTGCTTCAAGCATTAAATTTTCAATTGTATCCGCGGTCAGAGTTTCGATGCCTTCGTCCAACTCTTCGACCATCTCTTTGACGTTTTTGATTATTTCGAATTCGCCGACCCAATCGATTGTATCAAAATCGATTGCGGATAAATCAACGGAAGCATCGATTTCTTTCACCAAAGATTCCACCACCGTCCGAAAAACCGGTTGCAACAAGGCGCTTCCATTGATTGCGTCGAACAAGTCGCGAAGCTTTTCTTTGCCTTCTTCGGTTTCGAGCGAACTGAAAATCAAATCGAGGTTGAAATCGTCAAGTGAACCGAGTCTGATAAAAGCGATAACGACGCCGGCCAAATTGTTCGGTTCGGTGCTCCAATCGATTTGCGAGAAATCCTGGGATACGCCCCATTGGTCAAAATGCTTTTGCAAATCGGTCATTTTAAGCAAAAGCGTCAAAAGATCCGCTTCTTTCCCTTGGATTCTGGTCAGTTCAAACGGTTTGGTCATCAACCGTCTCAAGGCCTCCTCGTTGGTTAAGTCGGCCGAATCGTTGCCTTCGAACAGGCCCAATTCGTAAGCGGCTCTGACGATGTTGGAGATGATTTTGAAGTTTTTGCCCCAATCGTCTTCGGACATATTTCGTAAGTCGATCAGTTCAATCAAAACGGTCATGTCGACTCCTTCTTTGGTGCCGAATTCCGTTAAGGCTTTGCTTAATTCTTCGTAAAGCAGGCTTGCCCCGAGCTGCGAAATCAATTGCGATTTGGCAATGGCTTTGCCGAGTTCTTCCATCGCATCGTCAATCGCCGGAATTGTCAAGCTCTTGCCCGGATCGTCGAAATCGAATTCTCCGACTTCCATCAGATTGGCCACTTCGTTCAGGATTTCGGTTATCGCCGCATTTTCTTTTTCCCAATCGATTTGTTTCAAGGCTTCGATATCGATGGATGTTTCGTCCAAAATATCGTTGGCATCGAGGTATTCGATTAAAGCCGGCGCAAAGATCGGCAAAAAGTTATGTTTGGTTAGCAAACCGAACAAAGCGTCTCTTTCGTTGATGATTAAATCGGCAACATCGATTTCACCGTTTTTGCGGTAATCATTCAGGATACCCATAGTCGTTTTCATATCGTCAACCAAATAAACGAAATTGATGGTTCCTTGTTTGGTTTTGATGCGGGTGAGGTAACCGAAATACAAAGCGTCGAGCGGTTTTTCCTTGCCGCCGAAACGGTTTAAAATCCGGCGGATTGTAATCCGGTCGAACTGTTCCAAAACCTTAAAGGCATTTTCGACTTTTTCTTTGTTCTGTTCGCTTTCCGAAACTATAACTTCACCGGATTGCTGGATTGATTGAGTATCGAAACTGTCCAGCATTTCGTCTTTTAGGCTCATCAAAAGCGAAACCGGTCCGAAGAGCGGCAAAGTAATCAACAAAAAGACGAGCACATATTGCAAGCCGCCGATGCCCATGCCAATCAGACGGGAAAGAATGTTTTTCTTCGGTTTTTCTTTCTTGCCGTCCGGTCCGTAGGTAGGACGTTCGAAGATTTTGCGCAGAATCAATAAAATCAAATTCAGAAGCGGCGTTACGATAAAAGTACAGAGCGCAACACCGATATAGAAAACGATAAAGCGGGAAACACTGATGCCGAGCGAAAGCACCAATTGATAAATTTCGCTCGTTTCCGGAAGCGGAACACCGTAATTAAATTTTTCCGCCGCCGCATTGGTGACAATTTCCAGCACCGAATTTCCGAGATCGATATTGATAAAACTTGGGAATTGCCAAGTCAGAATTATTTTGGCAAACAAATCGACAAACACAAACAAAAGGATCAATGGCACGACTCTGGTCAAAAAGCGGAAAATCGATTTCTTCATTCCTCTGACGAAGCCGACCAATAAAGCTATCACCAAAGATCCGAACACTACCCAATTAAAAATCGTAATCGATAGTTGGACGTCTCTGATTATTTCAGGTGTAATTGACATGCCCATCACTTCCCTTCATTAGGCAATTTCAAAACAATTAATTCCATGTTTCTTATAATATTTTAACAATAAAAAAATGATTTTCATAAGAAAATGCATATTTTTTATTATCAGACTAGATTTCTTCGATCAGGAAGCCAATCGATTTAAGTTTTTGAAGCGGGTTTTCGTAGCCTCTCAGCACGTTTTCCACATTCTCCACAATCGTCGAATTGTCCGCCATCCCCCCGGCCACAAGCAAACCGAAGGCACATCTTAAATCGTGCGCTTTGACTCTTGAGCCTTTCAGCCGGCTTTGATGTATGACGATTCGGTTTTGGGAGCCGTCGAATTCAATCCGTCCCCCCAGTTTTTTCAGTTCGCCGATATGGCTTATGCGGCCCGGAAAAACGGTATCTTCGATCAACGACTCTCCTTCCGCCCTAAGCAGCATCACCGAGAGAATCTGCTGTAGATCGGTGGGGAAGAAAGGATACGGACCGATCAAAACATTCACGGGCTTAAGGTTTTCGGCGCTTTTGATATTAATCGCATCGCCCGTGACTTTGACTTTGGTTTTGGTGGAACGGATTACCGAAATGACGGTTCTTAAAAGACTTTCTTCCACCGGATAAACGGTGAGATTGCTGTTGGGAAGGCTCGAAGCCAAAAGCATGTAACTTCCCGCTTCCATTCGGTCAAACAGGATTTTGTGGGTTGTCCCTTTTAGTTTGGCTACACCGGCAACACTTAAGACTCGTCCGGGTTTTCTTTCGATTTTGGCACCCATTTTGTTAAGCAGTTCGATGATATCCAAGACTTCCGGTTCCAGCGAAGCGTTTTCGATTAAGGTGGTTCCTTCCAGGCGGCACGAAGCAAACAGCGCGTTGATGGTTCCGCCCACGGTTTCTTTGGCAAAACGCAAACGGTGTTTTTTGGTTCCTTCGTAAACAATGTGCAAAAATTGACCGTTTTCGGTGACTCTGAATCCCAAGTCCCTAAAAGCTTTCAGATGAAAGTCAATCGGCCGGCTGCCTAGATTGCATCCTCCGGGATAGCCGATTAAAACTTTTTTCTTTCGGGATAAAAGCGCGCCCATCAGGTAATACGAGGCCCTGATGTCACCCACTTCTTCGGTCAAAACCTTGTAACTCGGATTTGCCGAACGGATCCGGACGGTATGATTTTCCAGCGTATATTCGCACCCAATGCTTTTTAAAATCTTCAGCATTTTGTCGATATCGTCAATCAGCGGAACATTTTCGAGGGTAAGCCACTCTTTGGTGAGGAGACTTGCGCAAAGCGCGGGAAGTGAGGCGTTTTTCGAACCGCTCACCAAAAGCTCTCCGTGCACTCCGGCTGTTTTGGACACTTTGACAATCATAACATCAACCCCCTAAATTTTATTAAACATTTTTTCAACTTATGAGCGATACTTGATTTTTATGTTTTTATGCCCTATTTTTTTCGATAATATGATATGATATTACAGAAAAGAGGTTACTTTATGAGTAGTGATGATTTAAAGAATCGCTCTTTGGCACTGCACAAAAAATACCAGGGAAAAATAAAAATGGGGGCGGTTGCCAAGGTTAAATCCAAAGAAGATTTGAGTTTGCTTTATTCTCCCGGCGTAGCGTACAGTTCGCTTGCCATCAAAGACAACCCGAGCCTCGCATACGATTATACCTGCAAAGGAAGAATAATTGCGGTCGTTTCGGACGGCAGCGCCGTTTTGGGCTTGGGCAATATCGGTCCACTCGGAGCGCTTCCCGTCATGGAAGGAAAATGCCTGCTGTTTAAATCGTTCGCGGGAGTGGAAGCGGTGCCGATTTGTCTCGATACCCAGGACACCGAAGAAATTATTCGGACGGTTAAAATCCTTGCCCCGAATTTTGCCGGGATTAATTTAGAGGATATCAGCGCACCGAGATGCGTCACAATCGAAAGACGTCTGAAAGAGGAACTGGATATTCCGGTTTTCCACGACGACCAGCACGGCACATCGATTGTGGTGTCCGCGGCTTTACTGAATCTTGCCAAACTTTACGGACTCAATTTGTCTGATTTAACCGTGGTATTGTCGGGCACCGGAGCAGCCGGTTCGTCCATCGCCCGCCGAATCAAAAAACTGGGCATCAAAACCATTTATGCTTACAATGCCCAGGGTGTGGTTAAAAATGCAAACTACGACCGGTACAATTTTGTCGTCCGGGAAATGCTCGATGAAGGAATCATCGATTCTTTCGACAAAGAAGGCGCAACCCTCGCCGATTTGATGCCGGAAGCCGATATCTTTGTCGGAGTAAGCGTGGCCGATCTTTTGACGCCGGAAATGGTCAAAACGATGAAACGGCGAATCGTTTTCGCTTTGGCCAACCCGAATCCGGAATTGTCGATTGAAAACGCCCAACTATGCGAACCGTTGGTTTATGCCACCGGAAGAAGCGATCTTCCGAACCAAATCAACAATGTTCTCGCTTTTCCGGGATTGTTCAAAGGTGCCATCGCTGCTCACGCCACCAAGATTACCGACGGAATGATTGAAGCAGCCATCCGCGCATTGGCGGGTATCATCAAAGACGAAGAACTTCGTCCCGACTACCTGATTCCCAATCCTTTCGATCAACGGGTAGCCAAAGTCATCGCCAAAGCTGTCAAAAAACAAGCTATTAAAGAAAACGTTATAAGGAAGTAGGTTAATATGCGTTATCGAATAGAAACTGATTCACTTGGGGAAATGCAGGTCCCCGCAGAAGCGTATTACGGTATTCAAACCTTACGCGCCAAAGAAAATTTCCAAATCACGAAACGCGGCATCAACCGCCAAATGATTAAAGGCTTGGCCATCGTCAAAAAGGCGGCCGCTAGAGCGAACGCCGATATCGGAATGCTTGACGAAGAAGTCGCCAAAGCCATCATGCTGAGTTGCGATGAAATCTTAAACGGACGTTTGCACGGACAGTTCATCACCGATGTCATCCAAGGCGGCGCCGGCACCAGCATGAACATGAACGCCAACGAAGTCATCGCAAACCGCGCCAACGAAATGATGGGCGGGGAAAAAGGCAAATACAACTTTGTCCATCCGTTGGACCATGTCAACTTCAGCCAATCGACCAACGACGTAATCCCGACCGCGGGTAAAATCGCCACCATCCGCCAAACCAAGAAACTGCTGGTGGAACTCAAAAAACTCCAAAACGCCTATTTGGAAAAGATGGTGGAATTAAACGATGTCTTCAAACTCGGACGAACCCATCTTCAGGAAGCCGTGCCGATGCGCATGGGCCAGATGTTCGAAGCCCTGGCCAGTCTTTTGGGCCGGGACATCGACCGAATCGAACAGGCGATGGACGGTTTGCGTGATATCAACATGGGGGCAACCGCCATCGGAACAGGCTTAAACGCCAATCCGAAATATATTAAAAAAGTTGTTCAATATATCTCGAAATACACCGGAGAAAATTTCCGAAGCGCCAAAAACCTGATTGACTCGACCCGTCATCTCGATGCGCTTCTTACGATGAGCACAGCTTTAAAAATTCTGGCCGTCAACCTGTCGAAAACCGCCAACGATTTGCGACTGATGGCAAGCAGCGCTTTCCACGAAATCAACCTGCCGAAAGTGCAGCCGGGTTCTTCCATTATGCCGGGAAAAGTCAATCCGGTTATTCCGGAAGTCGTCAATCAGGTAGCTTTCTACGTGATGGGGCTTGACGTGACGATTACGAAAGCCGTGGAAGCCGGCCAACTCGAACTCAATGTATTCGAACCGGTTATTTTCGATTCGCTGTTCGAAATGCTCAATACCTTAAGAAGAGCCGCCCGCACTCTGCGAGAAAAAGCCATCGAAGGCCTCACCGCCAACTCCGAATACTGCGAATACGTGGTGGAACACAGCCCGATTATCGTAACCGCTCTTTCGCCGCACCTGGGTTACAACTTAAGCGCAAAAATCGCCCAGGAAGCCATGGAAACCGGCAAGTCGGTGCGCGACATCGTACTCGAAAACAAATACCTGACGGAAATGGAAGCCAATATCATCTTGGATTTGCATAAGATGACAACCCCTGGCATCAACGGCGAAGAACTGCTCTATCGCAAAAAGACCAAAAAAGAAGAATAACCGGGGAGCAGAAAATATGAAAGTATATATCAGCGTCGATATCGAAGGGGTCGCCGGGATTTGCGATTGGAAAGAAACCGAACTTGGTGACTCATCTTACGCTCCTTTTCAGATCCAAATGACCAAAGAAACCGCCTCCTGCATCGAAGGTCTGAAAGCCGCTGGCGTTGAGGAAATATATGTACGGGATGCGCACGACAGCGCCCGGAACTTAATCTTATCAGAACTTCCGAAAGGCATTAAGATTATCCGCGGCTGGGAAAACCATCCCTGCGACATGTTGGCAGGGCTCGACGAAAGTTTTGATGCCTGTCTTTTTATCGGCTATCACAGTCCGGCAAGATCAAAGGAAAACCCGTTGTCCCACACGATGAATCTCGGTCACAACCATCTTCTGCTTAACGGGAAACCAATGAGCGAATTTCACATCAACGCTTATTATGCCAATTCCCTAAATGTTCCCGTAATCATGGTTTCGGGCGACCGGGGTCTATGCGATCTCGTTAAACAAGAAAACCAAGAAATCCTAACCGTTTCGACCAAGGAAGGCTTGCACGGCGCAGTCATCAGCAAGCATCCCGACGATGTCTGCGAGGAAATCAAAGCCGCAACAATCGAAGCAGTCAATAAACTCAAGAAAGAAAGCAATAACAAACCGAAGTTTTTCCTTTCTTTGGAAAAACCGGTCGAGGCCGAAATATTTTTCCGAAAGACTAAGCAGGCTCATCTTGCTTCCTTTTATCCGGGTACCCGAATCGTTAAAGACGACATTGTGGCCTATACCGGAAAAGATATTTGGGACGTATTAACCTTTCTGCTCTTTACCGATAAATAAAAAAGCAAAGGACCAAAAGTTTTTACTTTTGATCCTTTTTTTAATAGTAATGAAATTTGAGTTTTTCCAAAGCTTTCTGCGCGTTTGTTTTGGCTTCTTCGCCTGTTTCCCCGGTCGCAATCACATACGCATAACGGTTTCCGAGATTGATCGGCGGATAGAGTTGCTTGCCCCGGCGCGGTTTGATAAAAACAAACCGGACCCCCGGAGATTGCGAAACCTGGTTTTTGCCCGTGATTCGCGCCAAAACTCCGCCTCTTTTTACGGTTAAGTATTGGGCAAAGGTCGGAATCCTGTATTTCGGTTCCAAAGTCACCTTTTCGTCCAATGCCAGATTCAGAGTTTCTTTGACCAAATTGATTCCCAGTCCGATTGACAACAATTGATTCATTCCCCCGCCGGCGATCCTTGGGTTCATTTCAATGACTTTCCATTCGCCGTTAAGACAGCGCATTTCCAGATGACACGGACCGTTTACCAAACCGAATTTTTCAATAACCTTTTTCACATCGGCTTTCAGTTTTCGGTAATTTTCCGTTTCGTCCTCGGTTACAAGATTATACCCCGTAACGATGAAATGGTTTCGGTTGATCATGATTTCCTGCTCGATGATGGCTATGATATTGATTGTACCGTTGGTTGCCAGTACTTCCACGATAACCTGACGGCCATCGATAAATTCTTCGGCCAAGACATTCCCGCGGGGATAATTTCGCAAAAGCCTGTTTAAAAACCGGCGATAATCTTCTTTCGTTTTGCACAGGAAAACATCGCGCGAACCGTTTGATTCCACATATTTCAAAACGAGGGGAAGCATCGCTTCGGCCTTCTTTTCCGTTTGCTCGCGGTTTTTTGCATTTACGACCAGATACCGGGGATTGTATGGTGTATCTTCCAACACTTCCCGGGTAACGAGTTTATTCTCCATTTTATATAAAGCCGAAGCGGTAAAACTTTCCAGACGGTTTTCTTCGGAAAGTTGAGCCGCCAAACCGCAGTAAGGATCCACAAAACTGACGATGGCGTAAATCGCATGGTTTTGTGCTTTCAGGGTCATGATGGCGTTACGCACTTCCGGCAGATAATCCAAGTCGACATAATACATTAAGCTTACCTCGGGAAACTCGCTTTGCTTTTTGATGTGCTCCGTGTTTTTGGTCAGCAGGCAAGTGACATACCCCATTTCCTGGGCTGTGCGCAAAGCATCGCGGCTGGAGCCGGATTTCATTGTTCCCAAAAAAACAACGGTTTTGATTTATATAGCCCCCTTTTTTAAAGATTGCCTTAAAACGCAACCTCTAATTTACAATATGAAGCAATCCTTAATAAGCATGTGACAATACCCTCCTTTTATCAAAAAACCTTTTGTTAGTTTCGCCGATACCGGTTTCGCTTAACTTCATAAAATAGTAGCGAAAGTAAGAGGTGTTAAAAAATAGCAGCTAAAACCATTTTGATTGGCATGTTGCATAACCGGAAAAACCCTTCCCTTGTATCGAGGGCATATTTATATTCGGCCATCGCCATACTCGAAGGGGCCGAACTGTTCTACTTTACCCCAAGAGGAGTAAACCTGAAAAACAAAACCATCGACGGGTTATATTACCACCAGGGAAAGTGGCTTACCAAAAGTTTTCCCTATCCCGACGTAATCATCAATTCGGCCAGTTTTTACCTCCCGTGGCAAAAACAAATCGAGCGCGAACTCAAAAAAACAATCCCTTTCACCAGTTATCCGGTAGGCACGAAAAACTATGTTTATTCCAAAATATTGCAATCAACCGAACTAAAGAAACATGTAATCCCTTACCGAGTTTTACATAAGAAAAGCGACCTATTAAACTTCATTAAGGAACATCGGGAAGTCATCGTCAAACCCCTGCGGGGTCATCACGGCAACAACGTCGTAAAAATCGCTTCCTCGGACCAAGGATATCTGGTAACCAAAGAACAAAAAACCCAGGTGCTTGACCAAGCAGAACTCTTGGAGTTTATCTTTAAAGGAAGCGAAAAACAACTTGCCCAGAAATATATCCCGAGCCGGCTTCCGACCGGCGAACCGTTCGATTTTCGGATTCACCTGCAAAAAAACCGTAACGGACAATGGACCATCACATATATCGTTCCGCGCATCGGGAACAAAAATTCGGTCATAACCAATCTTTCCCGGGGATCGCAAATGATTAAATACGATGTCTTCATGAGTCTTTACTTCGGCAATCGGGCAGAGGATTTGCAAAAAACAATCGACGGCTTTGCGATGCGTTTCGGGGATTTGTTCGATGCCCTCTATCTGTACAAGTTTGACGAACTGGGAGTCGACGTAGGTCTGGACGAAAACGGACACATTTGGATCTACGAAGTAAACTGGCGTCCAGGACACGTTTTTATCGAAGTCTTTACGGGTTTCAACACGGTCAACTATGCCATCTTTTTAGCAACCCCAAAAAATACTTTCGGAAAGGAAGAATAAGTGAAACCATTAAGTCTGTCAACCATTTTGAAAGCAAGCGGAATCAACGGTCCCGCTCCTTCCGTCACGATTCAGTACGTCGGCGACAATATCCGAAAAATCCGGAACCGTTCGGTCATTTTTCACCTGAACAAAGAACGTTCGGTTAACGTCAAAAGATTCCGACGGCTCGAACATTGCTACATCGTAACCGATCAGCCTTTAATCAAAAATACCCTTCCCGAGGACAAAGTCTATTATGTTCCCAACATTCAGGCGGCTTACCTTAATTTTGCGAGATACTACCGCGGGCTTTTCGACGTCAAAGTAGTGGCAGTGACGGGAACGTGCGGAAAATCGTCCACCAAGGAAATGATTGCCCAGGTGTTGCAAAAGAAAGGGCCGGTCGTTTTCACCTTTCAAAGCAGAAACGGCTTGAGCCGCCACAACGATTACCTGATGCAAATCGACGACGAAACCAAATACGTAGTCTTGGAAACCGCGCTTACCCACACCGGCCATATCTTGCGCGCGTGCGAACTCTTCAAACCCCAAATCGGCATCATCACCACTATCGGAATCGACCATTTGAACACATTCGAAAACCATGATTGTTACATCAGAGCCAAAGCGGAACTTTTAACCGGATTAAACAACGAAGGAATACTCATTGTCAACAACGACGACGAAAACATCAAAAAAATCGACATGAGCCGGTTCAGAGGCAAAATCATCACTTTCGGCATCAGAAACCTTTCGGATTTTTATGCACCCGATATCAGTTACCAAAAAGAAAGCATGTCCTTTGTTTTGCATTGGCGAAACCAAAAATATTCGGTCGGCGTGGCGGGGCTCGGAATCCATACCGTGTACAATGCGTTAAGCGCGATTGCGGCGTTAACGGTTCTCGGTTTGAGAACGGAAGAAATTATCCGCTTTTTAAGAGAATACAAACCAATCAGAAGCCACATTGAACCAAAACTCGGCCCCAACGGCAGCATCATCCTCGACGATACCTGGAGTTCGAACCCGACTTCGGTGGAAGCGGCCTTTAAAGTCTTAAAGGATTTGGGCATCAACAAGCGAAAAATAGCGGTAATCGGAAGAATTTCCTATCTGGGCAAACAGGAAAACGAATCATACAAAAAAATCGCCCGAATGTTTCTGAAAAATAAAATCGATATCTTGGTTACCCAAGATACCAAAGCAAAAACCATCGGCGATTATTTGATAAAAGAAGGGTTTGATCAAAACAAAGTCTTTCATTGTCCTAATTCCCAATTGCTTACCGATACTTTAAAAACCTTATTAACCAAAGATACCATTGCGCTTTTCAAGTGGTCAATGCTCGACAAAAGAAACCAAGCGGTTTTGAATCAGTTAACCGTCAAAAAAACTTAAAACTTAAAGCTTTTGGTTTTAATTATCGGTTAATCCTTTTCTTCGCCGTCGCATTGGGGCTTGCGATCACAATCGATTAAAACAATCAATAATATCAAAAGCAAGATGACCAAAGCAATCCAAAAACTGCGGTTGCGATAGTAACAGTAATACCCGTACGACACCCGGCATCAACCCCTTTTCACAAGTAGTATATTGGCCAAAAGGCGAGTGGGCTTGTTTTTTCACCTATGCAACCGTTAAATTATTTCAAGAAAAAAAGGCAAACGGGATAATCGGCCGGATGACCGACGGACCGTTTTGCCTTTTTGTTTTTTATTGAATATGTTCGAAATGGGGATGGGTCGGGAATTTTTGGGCAAGCTTCACGACTCTTTTTTTGATTTCCCGGTGCAACGCTTCGTCGCTCGGATGAGTCAGCACTTCGTCGATCATTCCGGCAATTTCCACCATTTCTTTTTCTTTCATTCCTCTGGTTGTCAAAGCCGGGGTGCCGAGCCTGATGCCGCTCGCGTAAGCCGGTTTTTCGGTTTCGTGGGGTATCGTGTTTTTGTTGCAGGTGATGTTGACTTTTTCCAGAAGCGCTTCGCATTCTTTGCCGGTCATGCCGGTTTTGGATTTAACGTCGACCAACACCAAATGGTTGTCGGTTCCGCCGCTGATCAGACGGTAACCGCGGATTTTTAACTCTTCGGCCAGAATATTAGCGTTTTTGACAACCTGAGCGATATATTCCTTAAATTCCGGTTGCATCGCTTCGAGGAACGAAACGGCTTTGGCCGCAATTACATGCATCAAAGGTCCCCCTTGGATTCCCGGGAAAACCGTTTGGTTGACTTTTTTGGCGATTTTCTCGTCATTGGTTAAAATGATTCCCCCTCTTGGGCCTCTAAGGGTTTTGTGGGTAGTCGAAGTCACGATGTGGGCATAATCGATTGGGTTCTGATGATAACCCGCAGCCACAAGCCCCGCGATATGCGCCATATCGACCATGAGATAAGCTCCGACTTCGTCGGCAATTTCCCGGAACTTCGCAAAATCGATTTTTCTGGGATAGGCGCTTGCCCCCGCAACAATCAGTTTCGGTTTGACTTCGCGGGCAAGTCTTCTTACTTCCTCGTAATCGATAAATCCATCGGTGCCCACATGGTAAGAATAAAAGACATAGTCCTGACCGGAAAAACTCATTTTATGTCCGTGAGTCAGGTGTCCTCCGTCTTCCAAACTCATGCCCAAAACCACATCGCCGATGTTGAGTAAAGCACGGTATGCCGCCGAGTTGGCCTGGGAACCGGAGTGCGGCTGAACATTGGCAAATTTGGCATTGAACAATTGCTTGGCCCGTTCGATGGCAATGGTTTCAATCGCATCGACGTTTTCGCAACCGCCGTAATAGCGTCTTCCGGGATAACCTTCGGCGTATTTGTTGGTCAGAACCGAACCCGTAACTTTTAACACCGGTCTGCTTACATAGTTTTCCGAGGCAATCAGTTCGAGGTGTTCCTTTTGCCGTTTCTTTTCGGCTTTTAAAACCAGATAAATTTTTTCGTCGTGCTGGCGCAGGGGTTTTCCAATCAACGCCGCAAAATAAGTAATCCCGTACCCGAAGAGCAAAACCGATACATAACTACCCACAACCACTAGAATATCTCCCAGAGTATCCGGGACCAGCACGGTTACGAGATACAAACCGATAAACATGAAAAAGCCCAAAATCATGGCGATAAAGGTTATAATGTTTTTCATTTTAATTCCACCTTTCCGAATTGACACCCTGAATATCCGCGGTTGCGCCGCCGGTCAAATTCTTGGTTATTTCTTCGAAAGATTTTGTTTCGTCGTCGTTGTAAAAAGTCAGAGCGGTTTTTTCCATCTGCAAGAACAACTTTTTACCGTAAAGGTTTTTCAGTTCGCAGATACCGGAAACCACTTTGATTTCGCCGAAATCGACCCAGGTATCATGGACTCTTGTGGTTTTTTCATTTGTGGAAAGAATCAGTTCGCTTAAAGAAGACTGCAGAATTTCCGTTTCGGCATCCTTGTTGAACAAATGGACTTTTCCCTGCAGGTTATCAAACAGAAGCGCCGCCGCATTCCCTTCCGTATTGGACAGATTGGCCTTGATTTTGGAACCGACCACCTGTCCCGAAGCAATATCTAAAAGCAGCTTTTCCGCTTCGGTTTCGTTTAATTTGACGATTCCTTTGTATTCGGTTTTCAAATTGACGGTTCCGGTCACAGCGGTTTTGTTAAAACTCATTGTGCCGGTACTGAGGCTAAGATTGATATTCTCGCCGGAATAATCCTCCAACCCGATGGTCGAGGTTTCACTTGTGATTTTCAAATCCTTGATATCCGATTCCGAAATCCCCACCCCCGCATTGTAAGTTTCAAGCGTCATGGCAATAATTTCGTCTTTCATGGATTTGACGAGACCCCGGCGGACGGCGATTTTCAATTCCGATATCCGGCTTTTCTCGCTGATCAGATTGACATTGTCAAGGTTGAAATCCGCTTTTTGGGCGGTTAAGCCGTTTAATAAAATGTCTCCGAAATTTTGGGAAAACGCGCCTTCGTTTATTTCGAGATTGTTAAAGGAAAGGGTACCTTTTTCAAGAGAAACCGTTACATCGATAACAATCGTTTTGGGAAGCAAAACGGTTATCACGTGAACCGGTTCGGTAATGATTCCGAGCAAATCGTAAGTTTTGGTGGCATCGGACGTTATTTTGGCAACACCGTTATCGATGCTCACTTTGAGGTTTCGGTTAAATTCGTATTTGTGAATCAGGGTTATCTTTTCTTCGTCGCCGTATTCGAATCTGACGGTTGCCTGATAATCGTCGATTACGATTTCCTGAACGGCTTCTTGGATAAAGAGTTTTTCTTCGTTTAAAGGCGTATTCGTCATGGCTCGGTAGATATATGTTTTATTGAAAAAGCCGATAATCCCGAGGCCGATAAAAACGGCGGCCAAAACAAAAAAACTGTTTTCCAATACTTTTTTTCTTTTGAAAAACTTGGCAAAAAAGGAGCGAAAACTGAAATTGATGGCATCGAAGTGATAAGTTTTTTTGGAAAGAATCCGGATATTGTCGATTAAAGGATTGGCCACAATGATGACCAAATCGTAACCAAACAACAAAACGATTAAAGAAAGAACAATATAAACAAGCAGGAAGCTTTCGGTCAATACCGTTTCCACGAGTCCCGCTTTCAGGAAATTTCCCATCATGTGCAGTTTGTTCCCGATAAGAAAGAAAACAAAAGCGGTAATGCTTAAAGCCACAAACACAAGAAACACCAAAATCAGACTGCTTAAACAGGCTCCGACTAAATCTTTCCTACGCTTCAGTTTCTCTCTTTTGATAAAATACAGGGTGCCTTTGCTGGCGTAGACGTCACGGGCAACCTGTTGGGGACTGGGCAGGCGCTCGATAATTTTTTCTTCTTTTTCGCCGTAGTCCAAAGCAGTATTGATTTTGTCCCGATAATAGGCAAGGACTTCTTTGCGATCTTTTTGGGGCAACAATTTGAGTTCTTCTTCCAAAAGAAGCAGATATTCTGTTTGCGTCATACTTGTCCTCCGATCAATATTATTATACAAATTTCTTTGAAAAATGTCGAGCATAAGCAAAAATAAAAAAAAACAGGTTAAGACATAACCTGCAGTATCGACTCAAGAATGGTAGGGCTAAATGGATTCGAACCATTGAAATGACGGAGTCAAAGTCCGTTGCCTTACCGCTTGGCTATAGCCCTATCGATGGTGGAGGGGGACGGATTCGAACCATCGAACTCTGAGAGAGTGGATTTACAGTCCACCGCGTTTAGCCACTTCGCTACCCCTCCAAAAACGATCGGATGACATTCCTAAATCGCTTTAATATTATACGACATTTTTTTCGTTTTGTAAACCGTTTTGATAATATATTCTTTGCCATTTTCTGTTCTTTAACCCGATTTTCGCCGCAATTTAAAAAAAGCGGTCCGTTTTTTCTTCAGTCGGAACCGTCTTTCAAAGTTTTCTTTCGGAAAAACAGACGCAAGGTTTCTTTCATTTTGCGAAAGGGATAACACAGGATGCGCCAAGCTTCTTTGGGGAAAAGCATATAAACAACAATATTTTTCACCGGTTTTTTAAGGTATCCCCAAAGTACGGCCAGCTGTTCGAGCCCTTGAAGCATTTGCTTTTTCAAAAGATACAGATATATTAAACCCCCACCCAACAGAAAAACGGGGAAAAGCCAGGGAATATAGCCGTGATGCAACGAATAGGTAAATCTGACAGTGATCAAAACCAAAAGAATAAAAAGCGCGCTTTGCCCGACAATCCTGATAAACTTACCGGCTTTCCGGGTAACAAACAAAACGATATCGTACGCCGACATCAGGAAAATGCCGTAAAGGAACAAATAAAAAATGATTTTTATTTCGGCGGTAAGCGGCGGGATCATTTAAACAGTTTTCCCATCAAACTGCTTTTCTCTTTTTTGCTTTTGAGATTGTCGACATATTCGATTGAATAGACAAAACCCTTAATCCAGAGCAGCCCTTTGTCGACATCCAGATGCTGCATCTCCAAATCGCTTCCTCTTACCAACATATCTCCCAAGGTCGTGAGGATATAAAACTGTTCGCTGTTTAAACTTTCGATTTTTTTAACCCCGGTTATTTCCAGTTTTTTTCGTTCTTTCAAAGTCAGTTCCTGGGCTCCTCCGTCGATTTTTTCATAGTTCATAATTCCACCTCTTTACTATACATATATTCAAAAAAGGGCCTGTTTATGTATTTTGCTTTATTTTTTCATTTTTCCCGTAAGTTTTAAAAAATTATGGTATAATAAGAAGCATAAAAAACAATAATGGATTAAGAAAAGAGGTTTGTAGATGGAACAATTAAATCTTACGGAACAGGAACTTGTTCGTCGCAAAAAAATGGAAGATTTGCGAGCAAAGGGAATTGACCCCTTCGGCCAAAAATTCGAAAGAACTTCCAACTCGCAAAAATTAAAATCCGAGTACCAAGACAAGACCAAAGAAGAATTAGCCGAAATCAATGCATATGTGAAGATTGCGGGGCGGATTATGACCAAACGCATCAAAGGCAAAGTCGGCTTCATGCATATTCAGGACCGTTACGGCCAGATTCAGATCTACTGCCGGTATGACATTTTGGGCGAAGACACTTACGATTTGTTCAAATCGGCCGATATCGGCGATATCGTGGGCATCGGCGGTTACGTCATGCGTACGGATGCGGGGGAATTGAGCGTTAAAGCGACATCCTATACCCACCTGACGAAAGCTTTAAGACCGCTTCCGGAAAAATTCCACGGTCTTCAGGATAAAGAAGAAGCAAGACGCCGACGCTACGTCGATTTGATTATGAACGAAGAATCGCGGCGAATTGCCTTCATGCGACCGAAAATCATACGCGCCATCCAACAGTTCTTCGACGACCGAGGTTATGTGGAAGTGGAAACTCCGGTTCTTACACCGATTTTGGGCGGAGCCGCCGCACGGCCGTTCGTAACCCACCACAACACACTCGACATGGACTTTTATTTGCGCATTGCCACCGAACTTCCTTTGAAGCGCCTTATCGTCGGCGGTATGGAAGCGGTATACGAAATCGGCAGGCTCTTTAGAAACGAAGGCATGGATTCCAACCACAATCCGGAATTCACGACCGTCGAAGCCTACTTGGCTTACGGAAACATCGACGATATGATGGAACTTGCCGAATCGCTTTTCGAACATTTGGCGCTTAAAGTCCTCGGCACAACCGAAATCGAATATCAGGGCCATACCATATCCTTGAAAGCGCCGTTTGCCCGGTTGCATATGGTTGACGGTATCAAACGGGCAACCGGAATCGATTTTTTCAAAATCACCGATTTGGACGAAGCTTTGGCCCTAGCCAAAGAGCACGGAATCGCCGTGCCGAACCACCAAAAAGCCGTCGGTCACATCATCAATCTGTTCTTCGAAAAATACGTCGAGGGCACGATTATCCAACCGACCTTTGTTTACGGTCATCCGATCGAAATTTCGCCGCTCGCCAAAAAGAATGCCCAGGATCCGCGTTTTACCGATCGGTTTGAACTTTTCATCAATAACCGCGAATACGCCAACGCTTTTACGGAATTGAACGACCCGATCGACCAACGAGAACGGTTCCTTGCCCAATTGAAAGAAAAAGAACTCGGAAACGACGAAGCTTCGGAAATGGACGTCGACTTCATCGAAGCGCTTGAATACGGCATGCCTCCGACAGGGGGAATCGGTATCGGAATCGACCGACTGATTATGCTTCTGACCCAAACCGACTCCATCCGCGATGTCTTGTTATTCCCGCATATGAGAAGTCGGTCATGATAAAAGCAATTATATCTTATATCCTGATAGGCATCGGCTTGAGTATCGATGCCTTCTTTTCCTGCCTGGCAATCGGCTGCGACAAAAGAAGAAACGTCAAAGCCGTTCTTTTGACTCCATTTATCATCGGAATCTTTCATATTGCCTTTCCATTGATTGCTTTCTTTTTGACAAATGCCCTGGTGAGTCTTCCCATTAGCGCCAAAATTTCGGCGTTCGGTTCGTATATTGCGGGAGGAATCTTTATCGTGATGGGACTCTTCAATATCCTGCACAAAGACAAAGCAGTCAAAGCTTTTATCGTCAGCATCATCGATATTCTTCTCCTTTCCTTATCGGTCAGCATCGACAGCATCATGGTGGGCCTGAGTTTAGGTTTTTCCGGAACTTACAATATTTTCCTCGGTGCCTCGATTTTCGGGGTTATCGCCGGAGCGACATCGTTTCTTTCCATCAAAACGGCCCGCTGCTATCTTAAAGGCGTCCAAAATGCCGAAATCTATTCGGGAATCTTTTTCATCATTTTAGGTATTTTATCGCTTTTTCAAATCATCTGACAAAAAAACAAGTCCCACATGAGACTTGTTTTTTGTTTTTATCTAGTTTTTCATTATTTCGATCAGCTTTTCCACATCTTCCGCTTTGGTGGCAAAAGAGGTGACAAACCGAACCGTTACATAGTCGTCCGCTTTGTTCCAGACTTCAAAAGCGCAAACGTCTTTCAAAGTATTGTATTTGTCCCAAGAGATGTTGACAAAAATCTGATTGGTATCGGAAATGCTCGCAAGGGTATAACCTAATCCCACCAGTTTTTCCTGAAGGTTTAACGCCAAAACATTGGCATGGCGGGCCATTGCGAGGAAAAGGTTGTCTTGGAAGAAGACCTGAAACTGCAACCCCAACAGAAAACCTTTCGCAAGCATTCCCCCGTTTTGTTTTACGGAGTGGCGGACATAAGGTTTTAGTGCTGGGTTGGTCACAATCAGCACTTCGCCCATCAAAAGACCGTTTTTCGTACCACCAATCGTAAACATGTCGGAAAGTCTTGCGATTTCCGGCAAAGTCAAATCGTTCTTTGGCGACACCAGCGCATTGCTTAAGCGGGCTCCGTCGATGTACAAATACAAATTGTGCTCCCGGCAAACTTGGGAAATCCGGGTAAGTTCGTCTTTCGTATAAACCGTTCCGATTTCGGTCGCATCGGAGATATAGACCAGTCGCGGAACAACCCCGTGTTCGTCCTGGTACAGTTCGACCGTTTTTACAATATCCTCCGGCACGATTTTTCCGTTAACCGGTTTTACGGTCAAAATCTTGTGACCGGTTTGTTCGATGGCTCCGGTTTCATGCACCGCGATATGGCCGCTTTCGACCGCAATCACCGCTTCGTAGGGCCTTAAGGCATGAGCGATGGCGATTTTGTTCGCGCTCGTTCCGCCAATCAAGAAATGCACGTCGGCATCGCTTTGGATTAAATCCTTAACCTTTTGTCTTGCGAGGTCGCTTGCTTCGTCCAAACCGTAGCCGTTGAAACTGTCGTCCAAGTGTTCCTTTAAGCGTTCCAGGACAAAAGGGTGCGCGATATTGCTATAGTCGTTTTTGAAATTGAGTTTTTTCATGTTTTTCACCTTGTTTCAGAAGATATTCAATTCTTCCGCAATCATCGAAAATACCGTGTACACCGCATGAAAATCGTCCCTGAACGGCATGATGTTCCGGAGTTCTTCTTCGTAGGAATCGATCAGTGCCTGACTGAAAGTTCCCCGGTTGACCAAAATGCTGTCGATTTCGCTTTCGATTCGGTCGATGACTTTGGAGCGTTCTTCGGTCATTTCTTCTTTGTTCACCAAATGCCATTTGAAATCATCCAGATAGATATGGTACAAAATCAAAGGAGCATAGTGGTTAAGTTCCAATACGTTTTTCTTGAAATAATCGTTGTAATAGACCTTCAGATCTTCCAAAGTGTTGGTCAGAAACCCGAAGCCCATTTCGAAGATGTCGACCAATTCCTGTTCGACCTGTTCGCCCCGTTCTACGAGTTTGCAGATATGGTCGTTGACCAGAATAACGTCTTTGAAAGAAATCAGAATCGGCGAGTTCGTCGCTTCCATCTGGTGAATCAGCGGACGGAACTCCCGCATGTAATTGGTATAGTCCTGATATATATCCATATTTTACTCCTTTATTCGGTCCTGAGCGCCACGACAGGGTCTTTCTTCGCCGCAATCCGCGACGGGATAAAGCCCGCAATGACCGTAAGCAGCATGCTCAGTCCGATTAAAATTATAGCATGTAACGGTCTAATTTGCGCCACATTAGCAACTTCGGTTTCCCTTTCGATAATTTTGTTGATCGGGAAGGAGGCGATATAGGCAAGGAACATGCCCATCAACCCCGCCACAAATCCGATTAGCAACGTTTCCGCAATAAACACCCGGGAGATATCTTTCTTCCTGGCGCCGAGGCTCCTTAACAAACCGATTTCTTTGATTCTTTCGATTACCGAGATATATGTGATGATGCCAATCATGATGGAAGAAACAAAGAGCGAAACGCCAGAAAAAGCAACCAAGACCAAAGTGACGGCGGAAACCACGCGCCCGATGGTTTTGGAAAGCGTTTCGGAACGGTCCGAATAGAGGATTTTTTCTTCTCTTCCTTCGTTGTAAGCATCAAGATACAGTTTGATCTGATCTTTGCTTTCGAAAGTTTTCGGATAAATGAGAATTTCGGATGCACTCTTTTGGCCGCCGATATCGATCAGGCGGCTTTGGAATCTGTATTCCGCGGTAATCGTTCCGGTCGAAGTCGTTTCGTCTTTAAACGGCTGGCCGGTTATAACGTCTTTGGTCAGGCCGTATTCGAGCTGTTCTTTAACGATGGCCGATTCGCCGTTGACCCTGAGGATTTCGTCGGTTAAAGCTTTCGGATAGGCGACACCGTTGCTTAAAAAACTCGTGGCGGTATCGGGATACATCCTTAGGATTCCCGTAACCCGCAAAACAATGTTTCTTTCGTCTTCGTATACTGCTTTGGAAGCGTTCCGGGCAAAATAGGTGCCGTCTGCGTTTTTGACAAACCGGACATCGTTCGGAATCAATTTGATTTCCAAACCCAACAAATCGTCGAAAGTATAATATTCCTTCAGAAAGTCCAAACCGAGTTCCGCAAACACCGTGGTCGGAATCCGGTTGTAACGGTCGACGACCAAAGCGATTTCGTTGTAACCCGTCGGATATTTCCCCGCAATCACCTGATACTCGCCCTGCATGTATTCGTCGTTGTTCAGAAGTTCCTGAAAACGCAGGGTCGAAGACGAAACATAGCGGTACTTTTCTTCGCTTTGCACCATCAAGTAGAAGTAAAACTGCCGCCGGTAGGTAATCGCGTTATACAAATTCGGGTCGAGCTGGTTGAGGTATTCTTCGAACTCCAGCGATATTTTGTTGATATGGGTATAGTTCGGGCTTCTTAAATACGGATAGACTTTGTCTTCGTCCGGGAAAGGAACCCACTGATTGGTGTTCGGCTGCATGTCTTCGTCGTAGAAAGTAATCTGCTGGGATATCGAAAGCGGCAGATTGGCAAGCGTGTCGAGCTGAGCTTGGTCGATATAGCCGCTTAGACCGAAAGAAATTCCCATGACGAGGGCAATTCCGATAATGCCGATGCTCGCCGCAAACGCGGTCAGAAGCGTCCGCATCTTCTTCGTCCAAAGATTGGCCCCGGATAACGTTAGTGCCGTAAGCAAAGACATTGAGGTTTTTTCGCGCGGTCCTTTTTTTATTTCTTTGGCTTCATCCCCGATGTTTTCGGTATCACTTAAGATTTCCCCGTCCATCAGACGGATTATGCGCGTCGCATATTCGTTGGCAAGCTGTTCGTTATGGGTAACCATTACAACCAAGCGTTCTTTGGAAATCTCTTTCAGCAAATCGACGATTTGGCGGCTGGTTTTGGAATCCAAAGCGCCGGTCGGCTCATCCGCCAAAATGATTTCCGGATTGTTGATTAAAGCCCGGGCGATGCTTACCCGCTGCATCTGTCCGCCCGAAAGCTGGTTCGGACGTTTATGGGCCTGATCCGACAAACCGACCTTTTTCAAAGCTTCCTTGGCACGCTCTTTTCGTTCTTTTTTGGATACCCCGGCCAAGGTCAATGCGAGTTCGACGTTTTTCTGTACGGAAAGGTGCGGAATGAGATAATAGTTTTGGAAAACGAATCCGACCGAACGGTTGCGATAGGCATCCCAATCGGAATCCTGAAAATGGCTTGTGGATTTGTTGTTGATGATTAAGTCACCCGAAGTGTAGCGGTCAAGCCCCCCCAGAATATTGAGAAGCGTTGTTTTTCCGCAGCCGCTCGGTCCCAATATGGCCACAAACTCGCTGCTTTGAAATGACAGATTAATACCTTTTAATGCATGTATTACCTGATTACCTACATAATAATCTTTTGAAATGTTCTTTAAATAAATCATTGCCCGTCTCCTACAAAAAAGTCGAATTTTATCGATATTATTATTATATTACATTTCGCTTTATTTTCAACCCGATTTGATTTGTTTTTTCAATAAAGTTTTCTGAGGCCGGACTAATGTCCAAACTTTGTTTTAGCTTCGTCAATACAACGGCTTTCGTAGTTTCTTAGCATTTTTTTTCAAAACTCGGCTGACATGTGATATAATAAACAAGCAAAAAAACCCAAAAAGGAGATGGAAACATGGGAAGAGCGTATGAAGTGCGCAAAGCTGCAATGGCCAAAACGGCAGCAATGAAGAGTAAAGTAAACAACAAATACGGGCGTTCAATTTATCTCGCCGCAAAATCCGGAATTCCTGATCCAGAATTAAATCAAGCACTCAAGAAAGAAATCGAAAAAGCCAAGAGCGAAAAAGTCCCTGCCGACGTCATCAAACGGGCCATCGAAAAAGCCCAGGGCTTGGGATCGGAAAATTATACCTCGGTCCGCTACGAAGGATTCGGACCGAACAACTCGATGTTTGTGATCGAATGCGAAACGGACAATCCGAATCGGACCTATATCGATGTCAGAACCGCTTTTTCAAAAGCCAACTGCAAACTCGGCGTCAACGGCAGCGTAATCCATATGTTCAGTAATCTTGCGGCTTTCTCTTTCGAAGGTTTGACGGAAGACGAAGTTTTGGAAGGACTTATTGCATCCGATTGCGATGTCACGGAAATCAAAGAAGAAGACGGACTGATTTCCGTTTTTGCCCCGATTACCGAATATGCCAAAGTAAAACAAGCTTTGCTTGACTTAAAACCCGATCTCGAATTTTTGGAAGATCAGATTGCCTGGATTCCTTCCGTTTACGTCAAACTGACGGATGAAAACGACAAAAAAATGTTTGACCGCTTAATGGCGCTGTTGGACGAAATCGAAGACGTCCAGGACGTATACCACAACATCGAATTTGACGAAGAATAATATTTCAGGCAGGTCCGATTGTTCTAATAACTTAATTTATTCGGAGCATACTAATACCAGGGAGATTGTTATGAGTGATTTGTTAATTAAATGCCTTTCCTACAACCAGGCGGTGCGGATATATGTGGCAAACACCAAAGATATCATCAACGAAATCGGCGACCGGTTAAACTACTATCCAAGCGCGCTTGCGGCGATGGGGCGGGTTTTAACCGTCGGCGCCATGATTGGCAGCACTTTAAAAGGCAACGAAACCGTAACCGTGAAAGTTGAAGGAAACGGACCGATCGGTTTGATCATGGTCGATGCCAATCCGAAAGGCGAAGTCAGAGCCTACGTGCAAAACCCACACTGCCACTTCGACAATCCGGAAACACATAAACTCGATGTGAAAAGCACGGTAGGCGACCGCGGCTTTATCAGCGTCATCAAAGATTTGAAACTTAAAGAACCTTTCATCGGCACCGTTCCGATTATTTCGGGCGAGATTGCGGAAGACTTTGCGTATTACTTCAATGTCAGCGAACAAATTCTTTCCGCGGTAGCTTTGGGCGTCTTGGTCGACGAAGATTCCCGAGCCGTTTCGGCCGGGGGATTTATGGTACAGCTTTTGCCGAATGCCCCAGAAGAAGTGGTCTCCCGACTTGAGGAAAAAATCAAAGCTCTCCCTCCGGTTTCAGAACTTTTAAATCAGGGGAAAACCCTTGAACAAATCGCCGGTATGATCGGCGACGAAACAACGACGGTAATCGAAACCCTACCCCTAGTATTCAAATGTTCCTGTTCGAAAGAACGTTTTGCCAGAGGCATTGTATCCCTCGGAACCGAAGAAATCGCCAAAATGATTGAGGAAGACAAAGGCGCAAAAACAACATGCCATTTCTGCGGAAACGAATATTATTTCTCGGAAAGCGAATTGCAAACCATTTTGAAAGAAGCAACCGAAAAAGAAAATGAGCTAAACAAATAGCTCATTTTTTCTTTTTTCCGATTCAGATTCTTTCGCCGCAACGTCGGCAGAAGCGGTCGTTCGGAGAAACCGTGTTGCCGCAATTCCGGCAGTAACCGATGCCAGCGTTAGAATCGTTAAAGGTGCCGCCTTGTGTGTTGGCCAGTTTATAGGCAGTTCGCAAAGCAACATTACCCATAATTTTTAAAACGATGATTGCGACGCAGGCACCGATTGCAATATAAATAATTACACCCATATTAAACAAACTTTGGTTGTTTTTCAATGATACCAAGTAGCTGTATATGGTGGCATCCGGGAACCAATCCGGAGCGGTATCCGGAAAAAGCATCAAAAGTTTTGGGAAAAAGACCAAAACCAACAGAAAAAACAAGGCGGTATATACCTGATTGCCGACCCGGATTCTTTGTGGTTTGGCAAGTAACTTAAAATTATGGACGATTGCCAAAATGAGAAAACACAAAACCGGAATTCCGATCAACAAGACGAAAATCCCGAATAAGACAGCGTATCCCCATTCAGTGTTTTTGACTGCTTCGATTGCCAGTTCCACAATATTGAGATAATTATAGGAATCGCCCGTCAGGGTAATTACCGGGACAAAAATAAAGGCAACCAAAACGCCGAGCGAAATAATACCGATTAAGGCGCGAAAGAATTTGTTCATAATAAACCTTCCTTTTTAATAACTTTTTTTCCATGTGTGAGGAAGAAACAGGATTAACATCGGGAATATTTCCAATCTTCCCGCCAACATGATAAAGGATAAAACTATTTTTGAGAAATAACTGTAACCGCCGAAATTGCCGTAAGGGCCGATTTCACCCAAAACCGGTCCGACGTTGCTGATGCAGGAAGCAATAGCGGTAAAGTTGGTTTCGAAGTTATAGCCGTCGAAAGAAATGAGCGACAGTCCAATAATGAAAACCAAAATATAGACCATCATATAGGCCTGAACGTCCTGAATGATTGTCCTTTTTACCTGAGCGTTTTCAAACTTCAGGGTTTGCACCATCCGGGGACTGATCATTTTTTTGATGCTTTGGAAAGCCGATTTAAAGAGCATCGCAATCCGGGAAACCTTGATTCCCCCGGCTGTCGATCCCGCACAGCCGCCCGACAACATCAAAAGAATTAAAATCAGTTTTGACAAGGCCGGCCACATATTGAAATTTGTTGTCACAAAACCCGTAGTCGAGATAATCGAAGTTACCTGGAAAAAGGCGTAGCGGAACGATTGACCGGAATAAGCCGAAGAAATATTAATGGCGATTATGATTGTCGAAACAAAAACAAAAGCCAAATACCATTTTAATTCTTCGTTCCGTAACACTAAAATAATTTTACCGAGCAAAATAAAATAGAAAATGTTAAAGTTGAAGGCAAAAAGCAGCATTCCGACCGAAATAACATAGTCGATATAAGCGCTGTTGTAGAAAGCTATGCTAGCGTTTTTGACCCCGAAACCGCCGGTTCCGGCCGTAGAGAAACCATGAACAACGGCATCGAACAACGGCATTTTGCCCAGGTAAAGCAGAATAATCAATATAACGGTCATTCCGGTATATATGCCGTAAAGAATCCTGGCGGTAACTTTTAGTTTGGAAACCAATTTCCCGACCTGTGGCCCGGTCGATTCTGAACTCAATAGATAGAAAGCCTGACTGTTGCTTGGCAAAAAAGTCAAAACAAAGACCAAAATTCCCATACCGCCGATCCAATGCGATAAACCCCGCCAAAGCAAAATTCCGTGGGAAAGGCTTTCCACATCCTGAACTATCGTGGAACCGGTTGTGGTAAAACCGGAAGACGATTCAAAAAAAGCATCGATGAAATTGGGAATCTCTCTGCTTAAGACAAAAGGCAAAGCTCCAAATAACGCCATGAAAATCCAAGCCAAAGCTACCGTTATAAATCCGTCTTTGGCATTGATGGTTTTATTTTCCGGTTGGCGTCCTCCCATAATATGGCCGAATACCAAACTGGCCGCAAGCGAAACAATGAAAGGCATTACCGGTTCGTGATAGTAAATCGCGCAGCCGAGCGGCAAAAACATCAGGAGTCCGATTGTTTTTATAATCCGACCGATGATAAAACGAATCATCCGATAATTCATACCAATCACCGAATTATTTCATTTAAGTCGTCGAACATCGTGTTTGTGGTAACAATAATGACATTGTCCCCGACTTGAATCGTATCTTCTCCGCTCGGAACGATTATTTCTTTGCCTCTGATGATGCAGGCAACGAGAATATTATCTTTGAGTTTGAGATTTTTAAGCGGGATTCCGGTCACCTTATTGGTTTTCTTGACACTGAACTCGATTGCTTCAACTTGATCGTTGACAAGTTTGTAAAGCGTTTCGACGCGGCTGCTTTTTTTGGCGCTCATGGACCGTACATAGCGAACGATAAGATTGGCCGTCAGCTGTTTCGGTGATACGATGGTATCGACCCCGATACTGTAAAGCATCGGAAAAAGCGACATCCGGTTTACCTTGGTGATTACTTTCTTTAAATTAAGCTGCGAAGCATACATCGATGTGATGATGTTTTCTTCGTCGATGCCGGTCAAAGAAACAAAAGCGTCGGTATATTCGATGCCTTCGTCGATTAAAACACTTTGGTCGGTTCCGTCGCCGTAAATGATTTGGGCACCCGACAGAAGAACGCTTAATTCTTTGCATCTTTCCCAATTGTTTTCGATTATTTTGACATTGATTCCGTCTTCAAGCAATCGCTTGGCAAGATAGTAGGCAATCCTTCCTCCTCCCGCAATCATCACATTTCTGATTTTTTTCGATTCCAAACGGATTTTTTTTAAAAAAACGATGATGTTGCGATGAGAACCCGTAACATGTATCCGGTCTCCGAACTGAAGAACAAAAGAACCGGTAGGAATAAAGACTTCCCCATCGCGCTGCACAGCGCAGATTAAGACTTTGAATCCCAGCTTTTGGCGGATGGTCGACAGGCTTTCGCCGATTAACGGACACTTTTCCGGTACTTTTATTTCCACCATGTCGACTTTACCTTTGGCAAAATAATCGATTTTCAAGGCGGCCGTGAAATTCAAAATCCTGCTGCATTCCACTGCAGCTTCGAGTTCGGGATTTACAATCATGCTTAAACCGAGTTCGTCTTTCATGCGAAGCATCTGTTCCGAATATTCGGGGGTTCTGACCCGGGCAATGGTGTGCGTCGCTCCGGCTTTTTTGGCAAACAGACAAGTCAAGATATTTACTTCGTCGCTTGAGGTAACGGCTATCACCAAATCGGCTCCGTCGACTCCGGCTTCTTTTTGGATATCGAAACTGGTGCCGTTGCCGCAGACCCCTTTGATGTCGTATTTGTTGACCAGGCTTTCTATTACTTCCGAATCGCTATCGATTACAACAAGCGAATGTCCTTCCTTGGCCAAATGATCAATCAAAGCTGTTCCGACTTTTCCGCTTCCGACAATGATAATGCGCATAAGTCATATTCCTTTAACCTTTCTTTTAAGTTTTGATAAAGGCCGGCAATCGGCAAACCCATCACGTTATAGTATTCCCCTCTGATGCCCGTGATATATCTTCCCGCCATCCCCTGAATGGCATAGGCACCGGCTTTATCCATGACATTTTCTTTGTTGATGTAATCCTGGATTTCTTCGATGGTCATCGGCGCAAAAGTTACTTCCGTAACTTCCGCAAATGTCTTCGCTTCGTCACGGTAAATTATGCAAACGCCGGTGATGACCTGATGGGTACGGCCCTGAAGCAGCGAAAGCATCCTGATTGCATCTTCGGTATTTTTAGGTTTCCCCAAAACTTCGTTGTCGATTAAGACAATTGTATCCGCGCCGATAACAAGATGTTTCGGTTTGAGGCGATAAACCGCTTCGGCTTTGGCTTTGGCAACCATCTGTATTGCTTCCTTCGGGTCCAAATCGCTTGGTAAGTTTTCTTCGGTATCCTGCGCCATAACATCGAAATGTATATGGGCATTGGCCAAGATTTCTTTTCTTCTGGGCGACTTGGAAGCGAGAATGATTAATGCCGGATTTTCGGCCCGTTTTATTTGGTCTGCCAGTTCTTTTGATAACATTTTGATTTGCTCCTCTTCCGCTAAATATGATTGCTTGTGAGCCTTTCGTAAAACTTTGTCTAGAATCCTTTTGCTTTCTTCGCTGTTTTTGTCCACCAGCCATTTTTTAACCGCATTCGCGATTCCCCCGAGTCCCGTTTTTTCTTTGTCGAGCTGTTTCTTTAAAGTTTTGTCAAAGTTGTTGTAAAGAGCAACGGTTCGGTCAAAATCCCCTTTTAAAGCTGTGGAGACAAAATACAGCACTTCAATCAGACTTCCGTAAATCGGAATCGTCGAACCTCTTTTTTGGTACATTTCTCTGATTTGGTCGAATCTTTTTTCGTCGTGACTCGCCGTCAGAACGAAAAAACGCACGATTTCGATATAGACGTCGAAAGTATTGGCAAAGCTGAGTCTATCTTTATGCAGCGGAAGTCTGATATCCTGATAAAGAGTATCGTCGTTAAGTTGGGAAGCAATTTCCAAATTGTCGAGAATTTTTTGATAAATATCCGGGTTTTTCTTGTATAAACGGTGGTTGAAACCGTCGTTGGTCAAACCGATAAAAGGCAGGGCGTTCATCACCGCAAGCAAATAATTCATCCACAGGCCGCTGATGAAAATCCGGTTGAGCGTTTTGGTAAACGGACCGAACTGAATCACCCCCGCAAGCACCAAGAAAATGAAAAAGTTGATGATGATGCCGCCGTAATTGAACAGGAAAAACGCTTTGTTTTCTTTGCTTTTGGGAATCATCAGACATTGCCCCCCCAAACCGTTGAACGGAATCCGTTTGAAACGGAGCGGCTTTCCGGTCGGTTTCTGAATCAAGGTTCTGCCCACCTGAAAGGAGATAAAACGGTAACCCGTCAAAAGTCCGAAAATCAGATGTCCCGCTTCGTGGATGACTATTCCCGCAAAAAACCAAACAAGCAAAAAAAGGCAAGTCCACAGATTGAAGATTTCCGAAAAATCGTAACGGATCAAAAGAATCGGAAGAGGCGAAAAAGCAATCACTATCACCAATAAAGACAGCAATATTTTGTTGATTTGTTTCTTCCTGTTTTTCTTCATATCGCTTACCTCTTTTGTATCATTATAGCACTTTTTCCCTTATTATACAATATAATGCAAAAAAGGATAAAGTTTTTCGTAAAACTTTATCCTGTTTTTGTGCTAAAGATATCAACTAACTTGCGTAATTGTCGAAATAACCTTTGATGTAAATAATCGGCGTTCCTTTGTCGCCGCTTCCGCCCATCAGGTCGGCAAGGCTTCCCAATAAATCCGTATAACGTCTTGGCGTCGTGCCGAGGGAAACTTCTTTTCCGAGCAGCGATGCTTCTTTATTCAGGATCAGTTCCTGTAGAGCCATTTCGGCGGCACTGCCCGTAAGTTCATGCAAAGCGGTATCCACAACGTATTTAAACTTGATTTCGTTCGGCGTGCCGACTAGACCCGCGGTATGAAACGGTGAAACCACCGGATCCGCAAGCTCCCAAATTCCTCCCACCGGGTCTTTGAAAGCCCCGTCGCCGTAAACCATGACTTCGACTTTCTTGCCGGTTTCTTCGAAGATTCTTTTTTGGATTGTTTCGACCAGCCACTGGGAATCACGCGGGAACAACTTCAGTCTTTCTTCGGTTGACTTGTTGGAACCGAGCACTCCGTAAAGCGGATGGCAGCCGCTGTTTCCCACGGGTTCGTTCATGATTTCATCAAGCGCGACCACTTTCTTCACGCCGCCTTTTTCCAGGATTCTTTTGGTCAGAGCTCGTTTATGGATATTGGCCACGATTACATTGGAGGTATATGCCAAAATCGCCAGCGGGTTATTGGAAAAAATGATTTTAGCTTCCTTTCCCGCAACCTCTTTGTAATATTCCGGATAATCCACGCCGGTAAAAGGATGAAGCGGTTTCGGAAAATGACTCCTGAACTCTTCTTCGTCCATTGTTTGATTCAAAAAATCGAAACCGAGGCGGTAATATTCTTCTTCGTCGATTAGGGGGTTTCCCACTTCGTCGGTCGGAAGCGACAACTGGATTACGACCTTGGGAAAAGCTTTGGCAATGCCTTTCAGAATAAGCGAAAAACGGTTTCGGCTCATAATCGGAAAGACCACGCCGAGTGCTTCGTTTTCTTTCATGTGGGCGAACTTTCTTTTTAAGTCTATCGCAATCTCATCCACGGTCACGAAATTGCCCTGAGATTTGGCGACAACCGCTTCGGTGATGCAGATGACATCGCGGTCGTCGACGGAAAAGCCCAGTTCTTCCCTGGCCTTTTTGATGGAATCAAGCGTGATGGCAACCAAATCGTCGCCTTGGCGGATAATCGGGGCTTTGATGCCGATGGCTATTGTTCCGGTTCTTCTCATATTTACTCCTCTAAAGATTTGCCTTTCGTCTGCACGACATTGAGTTTGTTCTTTTCGATAAATGCTTTGATGGTTTTCATGCGCGATTTGTTTTCTTCCGTGGAAAGCATCTTGCTTCCCAAAAAGTCATCGTAATCCGCCTGAAGAATGATTTTTTTCTTGAACAGATTGTTTTCCTCTAAGGCTTTCAGACCCTTGAACACCGCTTTGAGAATGGCAGTCTGTTGGGAAACTTCGTCGTTGTTGTATTCGCCCCCCGAATTGGTCAGATTTTTCCCGAGAACGATATAACGCCATTTGAGTTTGCCCGTCAGTTTATCCAAAGCGGGGTTGACATCGATGACGACTTCGGTGCTCTGATCGAACAAAAATGGATCTACTTTTGGGTTTTCCAACATCTTGGCGATTCTTTTGCGCAGTTTTCGGTAATCCCCGATATTGATGTCGTTTAAGTCGCCGGCAAGATTAAGTTCGGGGTTTCCGGGACTGGCCACGATATATTTATGGCTGAACTTTTCTGCTTCTTTCAAACCTAGTTTCTGATACATGGCACTCCCCACTTCAATCGGAAGCGGTGCAAAGAAATCGTCCAGGCCTTTCACAAAGGCATCCAAATAATCGTAATATTTGTTGGCTATCTGGTAATGGCGAAGCGAATGGTACAGAATGATTTCGATTACTGCTTCGTCCACGGCTTTCAAACCGAGTTCGCTGCAAGCATTTTTGATGATGATGACGGTGTTTCTAAACAGCGTGAATTCGGTGTTTGCTAAGTTGACAAACTCGACCTGCTTTACTTCTTTCAGGGTCGGGTCGATGTCGAATTGGTAGCTTACATCGTCAATCGTGAACTTGATTCTTTTTTCCCAATCGTTTCGTTCGATGTTTTTTATTTTATCGCCCCAAGCGCTGATCAAGGCGTTTTCGATGGCATTGTTGATGACGCGTTCCCGATATTGCCCCAAAGACAATTCGGTTTCGTCAAACTGCAGGGCTATCACTAACGGGTCGTTCGGGAAAGCGGTCAGTTTGGCCCAGGCTCCGACCAAATAGGCTTTTTGAAAAGGATACGGTACAGCCAGTTCTTTTTGAAGCAAAGCTTCCGTTTCCTCGAAACGCGCAAACATCTGAGGACGCAAGGTGTGGTTTGCTTCCCAATCGCTGATGATTTTCTTAAAATCTTTCTCGATCATCGTCTTCCTCCTTAACAGATTTATTATACAAAAAAATGAGTTCTTTGACAAGTTATTAAAGGATTTTGTTTTTGTACCGTTTTAAAAAAGAAAAGGCCGCTTGGTTCAGCGGTCTTGTTTTCTTTAACTGTAATCGAAACTCGGATCGAGTTCGCCGAAAACTCTCCGGCCGGTTTTGGCTACTTCCGCTTCCACTTCGGCAAAGACGGAAAAATATTTGCTTGAGCGGCCGACTTTGGCATTGGAATAGGCCTGCTGAACTAAATCGAGATTGTGGAGTTTTCCGTCCAGCCAAACCCAGGCCAAATAACGATCGTAAGTGTCCTTCCGGTTGCCTTCGCTTTCCAAAACAATGGTTTGGGCATTGTTGAGAGCGGCTGAGGTATAAGCCGAAGCGGCTTTTCCCCACGGTTCGGGGGTATTGTACACTTCCGGGGTATCAACGCCCAAAAAGCGGACGCTGAAAGTTTCCCCGGTGATTTTGTCGCGAAACCGCGCCGTGTCGCCGTCGGTCGGACGAACCAGGGTGACTTCTCCGATTCCGTCTTTCACAAAACTGAGACCGGTGACATCGATATCCAAAGTCACTTCGTCCAGCCGGTTGACGGTCAACGGCAAGGCTGTGGTATAAATCGGAATATATTCATCGGTACAAACGTATTTGCCGGCTCTTAGGTTGTTGCCGTATCTTACAAACTTATCGAATTCGTCTTCGTTTTGATAGACGCGCGGTTCGATCCGAAAACCGTAGCTGAGACCCAATTCGTCCATTACGGCGCTGATTTGGGCTTGGGACATGCCTTCCAAATCCGGAAGTTTCACCATTTCCGAATAATCGACACACCCCGCAAGAACAATAATTACCAACCATAAAGAAAGAAAATAAAAAAGCTTTTTAATTGTCTTCATCTTATTCCTCCCATAAATTCATCCTTCGACCCGAGGGGAACAACCGCACCGGGTTGCGAAAGGGTATGCTGGGCCAATCTTACGGCTAATGCGATTGTTTTTTCCGTTTCGAGTCCCGCCGCTTTTCCGTAAACGAGACCGGCCGTAAAGGCATCGCCCGCACCGGTTTCTTCGATGATGCTCGGGGCTTTCGGAATTTCCTTTTGCATTATTTTGTTTGCGATAGTATATATGACGGGACCTGCTCCCTGGGTAATGACCGCTTCTTCGATGCCAAAGGACAAGAGCTTTCCGGCTTGCTTTACCGGCTTTTCTTTGATACCGGTAAGCTGTTCGGCTTCGAGAATGTTGCATTTCAACATATATATTTTAGACAGGAACGGAATAAACTTTTTAACCTTTTCCCCGCTGGTTGCTTCGACGATGATTTTGGCTTTCGAACGGCTGAATATTTCGCCGATTGCCTCTTCGTTCAGATTGGCATCAAGCACGAGATAATCGAAAGCGTTCAGATAGTCCTGGCGTTTTGCGATTTCTTCTTTGGTAAGTGCTTCGATTGTCTGGGTATCGACGGCTGCGACTTCCATTTTGCCCTCGGGAGAAATCAAGCAAAAATATACGCCGGTACTGCGGGTTGTTTCGACCGCCCGGCCGATATTGACCTCTTCCTTGGCAAAATAGGCTTTCAGCGAAGCGCCCAAAACATCGGTCGAGACCGCGGTTAAAAAGTGCACGTCCATTCCCAAATGAGCCAGGTTCAAAGCGATATTGTGTCCGACTCCTCCCCAGGAAGTGGAAATGTTTGCGGGATTGGAGTCGCGGGGAATCACGGAATGACTCAGACGGGCGATAATATCCAAATTGGTCGCGCCGACGACAAGAACTTTTTTCATTTGTCCAATCTCCTTTTTTGCAAATCGCGCCCGTATTTTTTTCTCATGTATTGCTTAAGCTGGCGTTTGTTTTTAAAAATCAAGACATCTTTTCCTTCCGACTTCATTCGGCTTAAAACCGTAATCAAAGTCGGACGCACCCGCGTTTTGAATCCCCACACCCATTTGATAAACGACCAGGAAAGTTTGTCCGGGCAGTTGGTGCAGACGTCTTTGCGGGGGCTGTTGCGATAAATAAAATATCTTTTGATTACCCGATAAACGCTGAAGACCCGCGAATAATCGAGGAAAATAACCCGGTCGCATTTTTCCAGGCGTTCTTCGAGCAGGGTGTGAATGTAATTACCGTCCAAGATCCATTCGTCTTCTTCGATAAAACCTTTGACAATCGAGCGGAAAAGCGCAATGTCTTTTTCCACCCAATCGGAACCCCAGAAATAACGATCGAGATGATAAACGGGCAGTCTTTCGTATTCGCTTATTTGTTTGGCCAGCGTTGTCTTTCCACATCCCGAATTTCCCAAAATCATTATTCGCCTGACCTTGGCCATTTTTTCACCTTCTTTGTTTACATTATATTGTCATTTCACCGAAATAAACCGTTTTGAATTTTCGGGCAACCTCAGCGGAATCGGTCGTTTGCGCAAGCACCCACATCAATTTAGTGACGGTAGCTTCCGTCGTCATGTCGCGGGCTTCGATTACTCCCGCTTCCAAAGTTTTGCGACCGACCTGGTAGACGGAGAAGTCGCTTTTTTCAAACAAGCATTGGCTGGATACAACCACGATAATTCCCTGGCGCACCATTTCCTTCAGTTCCGCTATCAGATTCCTTCTGACAAAATGCAGTCCTCCCGCCCCGAAAGCTTCGATGATAACCCCTTTGTATTGGAGCTGCGCCAAATGGCCGAGTGTATCCGGCCGGAATCCCGGAGTAAGTTTTATCAAAAAAACTTGGTCGCTGATTCCGTCGACCAGTTCGAATTTTCCTTGGGTTTTGGGAATATATTCGTCCCGGATTTCAAAACCTTTGGTGGTAACGGAAGCGATAATCGGATAATTCACGCTTTCAAACGCATCGAAAGTCGAGGTTTTGGTTTTCACGGCCCGGGTTCCCAAAATAATCTTTCGGTTGAAAGCGATGAAAACTCCCCCGCGCTTCGAGGCCGCCATTCGGAAGGCAAAACGCAAATTGTCGATTCCGTCCGTCAATGGATCCGAAAGCGGCAATTGCGAGCCCGTCAAAACGACCGGAATCGGAATGTTCCTGAGCATGAAAGAAAGCGCCGAAGCGGTATAAGCCATCGTGTCGGTTCCGTGGGTTAAAACGATTCCGTCATAGCTGGGGTATTCCTCCGCAATCGAACGGGCAATGGTTTGCCATTCTTCCGGCTGAATATTGGAACTGTCCAGATGGAACAGCGATTTGATTGTAATATCGTAGTCAGCAAAATTGCTTTTGACAATCCGGTCCAAAAGCGAATTGTCCAAACTCGGGGCAAGACCTTCGGGGGTTTCCACCGAAGCAATCGTCCCTCCGGTTGTCAACAATAAAATTTTCATATATATCATCCTTTTTAGATTTATGGTAGCAGACGGCCGGCCGAAAGGTAAAGGTCGTACCATTCTTGCCGGGTCAGATTGATGTCGACCCCTTTGGCAAGTTCTTCCAAATGTTTCGGCGAAGTCGTCCCCGCTATCGCGACCATTTTGGCCGGATGCCTTAAGATCCAGGCTAGGGCGACAGCGCTTTTTTCAACCCCGTATTGTTCGGCATAATAAGCGAGCCGTTCGTTCAATTTGGTATAATTCGGATTATCTAGGAAGGTTCCTTCTCCTTTGGAGGCTTGGAGAATCGACCAGGCCTGGATTGTAATATTTTTCAGGCGGGCATATTCGAGCATATTTCCGTCGTAATCGACGGCACGGCTGTTTGTCATGTTTACATTGATTCCCGAATCCACCATTCCGGCATGCACCAGGCTGAATTGAAGCTGGTTGAACAAAAGCGGATACTCGACGGATTTTTGCAACAGTTCCGTTTGCATGGGATTCATATTCGATACGCCGAAGGCACGCACCATTCCTTGGTTATATAAATAACTGAACGCTTTGTTTACTTCTTCGGGTTCCATCAAAGTGTCGGGACGGTGCAACAACAAAATATCCAAAGAATCGATTCCGAGCCGTTTGAGACTTTCTTCGACGCTTCCGACAATATGTTCGAACGACAAATCGTAAAAACCTCTTCTGATACCGCATTTGCTTTGGATTATCATTTTTTCTCTTAACGACGGATTTCTTTTCAAAACTTCGCCGAACAAGCTTTCGGATTTTCCGGCTCCGTATATATCCGCATGATCGAACAAATTGATTCCCAGTTCCACTGCCGCATTTATCAGTTTTTCCGCTTCTGCGACACTTTTGCCTGCGATACGCATCAAACCGAGGGCCAGACGGGAGACTGAAAGGTTGCTGTTACTGATGCTCAAATATTCCATGATTTCACCTCTTTTTAGTTATATTATACCACATTCTGTCCAAACAGCGGGATTTTCTCTTTTTTATTTTGGCGATTGACCAACTTGTGGTATAATGATTAAAGAAACGGCAGGTGATTTGGGTCATGTTCAAGAAAACGGGTCTGAAAATCAAATGGTCTTTTATTGCTTTTTTGACGCTCTTCATCGTCTTCGAGTGCAGTTTGTCGGTTTACTCCATCAATCAGATTATGTATCGCAATATGCTGAACTATTCCCAAAAAGCGATTGCCCTGAACATGGAAAACTGCACGGCTTTGATCGAACTGGCTTCCAAAGCAACCGACCTCGTGGCTTCCGACCCGCAAATCATCGAAAAAGTGCGCCAAAGACAGTATTTCCTGAATTCCTTGAAACTACAGTCCCTAAGCATCATCGGGGTCACCTTATACGATACTTCGGGAAACTACTATCATTCCGACGGAATGGCCGGGGTTTTGCCCCTTTCTAAAATGGCGGAGGAAGCAAGAATCGCAAGCTTTTTTGAAGACGAAACGGAAGATGCCTTTTTCTCGGTTCGCACCACTTCCATCAATGCCATTTATACCAACAACCAACTGTACGACGCCCGTCAAGGTATTATTACCTACATCCGAAAAGTTTATGATTCCGAACGAAAAGTGATTGGCTATCTCTTTTTGGACATCAGCCCCAAATATCTCTACAGCAACTTCTTCAGTTATACCGACGATTTGGGTGAAGCAGTCAGTTTTATCGTTTTCGATTCCGACAATTACCTTCAAACCGTCGCTAATGAACCGTATGCCGGGTATCTGAAATATTTGGCAACAGGCCAGCCGGTTCGGACCAAAGACTTGCGTTACATCGTCGCAACGCAAAGCTTTATGGATTTTGATGCGGAGCTTGTAACCTTAATACCGCTTAAGCCTTTTTACCGAAAACAGGCTTTGCTTACTTTCCCGATTATTCTCATTTCCCTGGTTTTTATTGTGTTATCCTGCATCATCGGAAATCGGGAGAGCAAAAAAGTGGTCGATTCCCTGACCGCCCTAAATACTAAAATGAAAGAAGCTTACAAAGAATTCGAAAAGAGTTAAAAAGAAGATGCCTCAAGACATCTTCTTTTTTCTTATCTTCAGGGTTACTTTGGTACCGTTGTTAGGTTTGGATTCGACCGTTACCCCGCAATCTTCCCCATATTCCAGTTTTATCCGTTCGTCGACGTTTTTGATACCATAGCCGGAGGAACTCATCGAATATTTCGGGGTATAGCCTTTTTCGACTTCAAAACCCAAGCCGTCGTCGATTACTTCGAAATAAATGAATTCGCCTTCGCACCGTGCTTTTACGCTGATATGTCCTTTTTCTTCCATGCCGGATATGCCGTGTTTGATGGCGTTTTCGACAATCGGCTGTAAAATCAGCTTCATAATCTGTTCGTTTTTGATTTCCGGATCGATGACGTATTCGATATCGAATTTGTCCGGAAAACGGATCAGTTCGATTTCGATGAAGTTTTTGATAATCTGAAATTCTTCTTCGACGGTAATGAACTTATCGCCTTTATGAAGACTGATTCTAAAAAACCGCGCAAGGGCCAAAGCCAATCGTTCGATTTCCGGCTGCTGTTTCAGTTTGGCAAGCCAGGCAATCGCATCGAGCGTATTGTACAGGAAGTGCGGATTGATTTGGACCTGCAGGGCATAGAGTTCGAGCTTCCGTTTGCTTTCGCTTTCCTCCGCGTTCAGTTCCATGAGTTCCTGGATTCGTTTCATCATTTCGTTGAAGGAAATTTCGAGTTCCTGGATTTCGTCGGCGAAGACCGGTTCGGTTTCCTTGATCTCGCTTTCGATATCGGAAGTTTTGATCCGTTCTTTCAGATTGTTGATTGGTCTGATTAACCCGCTCGAAACCAAAAGCGACAAAAGCAAAGCCATTATTCCCATTGCCAAAGCCAGGATCGTATTGTTGATGCTCAAAAGGCGGATTCCGGAAAATAGGTAATCTTCCGACAAAACGCTGATTATCGTCCAATCGAGATTATATTGGGTTTTGAGTTTAACGCTTTGTTGTTCGACTAAAAGCACTTTTTCCTGGGATAAAGAAGAAAGCGAGGAAGAGTTCCGGCTTAAAGCATCGTAATTGAGCAAGATGCTTCCGACCAGTTTGGTTTCGGGATGCGACAGGATTAAACCGAGATCCGAAACCAAAAGCGTATAACCCATGGCCGGGTCGATGGCATCGAGCGAATCTTTGAAGCTTTCCACGTTGATTCCGAAAAGCAAAGCCCCGGGATATCCCTGCAGCGGATAAGAACGGAACGGTTTTCCCAATAACAGCATTTTCTCTCCGTTGGTTTTACTTACAATCGGTCCTTCCACAATCAGGGCGCTGCTGCTTTGCACGGTTTTGCCGAATTCGTTGTCAAAGAAAATTGTTTCGTTTGTCATGCCAGAATAATAATTTCCGTCGTAATAAAGAATGATGTCCAAAAAGATCGTTTCGTTGATGCCCATGTTTTGAATCAAATTTTCAAAACCGGTCTTACGCGCCTCTTTCGTAACTGCCTCATCCAACAAAGCCAAGGTTTGGGGATTTTCCACCAAAGGATTATAGATGATGCTTATGCCGTCAAGAATCAAAGCGATACCTTCATCCATATGCATCTGTTGTTCGTTGATGTGTCTAATGGTGTTGGTTTTGATGTTGTTGGTGACGATGGTCCGAATCAGAACCATCAAAGTGAACAAAAACACAAATATAACCAAAAACAGAATCGAAGCTATCCGGAAACGAATGCTGTGAAAAAAAACCCTTATTCTCGTCATTGCTTTTGTTCCTTCATTTGCAGATATTCGATTGGGGTAAGCCCGGTGCTCTTTTTAAACACCTGACTGAAATATTTGGCATCGTTGTAGCCCACTTTCATGGCCACTTCGTAAATCAGCGCATTGCCTTGGGCAAGCAGTCTTTTGGCCTCGTTGATTCTTTGGCGGGTCAGACATTCGTTGAACGTTACCCCCAGTTCTTCTTTCAATACATGCATCAGGTGGGATTCGCTGACAAACAAAGCGTCGGCTACCGATTTGATCGTAATGTTTTGGGCATAATTTTCTGCAATATAATGCAAAATGTCGCACACCAGCTTTTTGGTAAAACTCAGCTTTTGGTCGGCATAAACGACGGTGCTGCTCGACAAAACCAAATTGCTTTGGGCCAGACGCCTGGCATCCTGAAAGAAAACCGGCAAATCGGCCAACGTCCGATAAACGGAACTGATTCCCACGTTATAGATATATCCGCGGGCGTCAAAGTCGTTTAAGGTTTGTTTGATCAAATGTACCAGAGCGTCTACCTTATAGTCTTCCGAAACGATTATCAGGTCGGAACCGTCTTCGATGATTTTATGGGCCAAATCCGTTTGATCCAGCAAATCTTTTAATGTAGCAGCCAGATTCCTGCCAACCTTTTTTCCTTCCGTCAGGCAATTGAAATAAACCAACCGCCCCGGTTGGGGAAGGTTAATAGCATAATTTTTAAGTTTTTCCTGCCAATCTGGCATTGTATCCGGATTGTTCAGGGCTTTCAGAAGAATCGATTCGGCAATCATCTGTTTATCCTGTTCGACCTGCGACAAAGTCTTTTTGGCAATCCGGCGGTTATTCAGTTCTTCGATGCCTTTCAAAACCACATCGATCAATTCCTGGTTATCGATCGGTTTCAACAAATAAGAAAACGCACCGTTTTCCAAAGTTTCTTTGGCATACTCAAAATCTTTGTAACCGGAGAGCATGATAATAACCGTATCCAAAGCATGATCTTTGATGGCTTTCACGAAATCGAGCCCGTCCATCAGAGGCATCCGCACATCCGAAATGATGATGTCAGGTTTTTTGTCAAGCGCAAGTGCCAAACCTTCCTTGCCGTTTTTGGCAGCGCCGATTATTTCGATACCCAAAGCACTCCAATCGATGGTTTGTTCGATTCCGTACCTGACCAAATATTCGTCGTCCACAATAATCATCTTATACATGGTGACAACCCCTTTTCTTTTATTTTACCATAAAACCGAATTAAATCTTTTCGCCAAAATAAAAAAGTTAAAGCGGTCTGACCATTCGGGAACCGATTTAACTTAGTTTTCGCTTATTGATTTTTCCGGGCTTTTTTTAAGGCCAGTTCCAAGGCTTTTAGATGAGCTTTGGAAGTCACGGTCGCACCGCTTATGACATCGACATCGAATGATTGAGCTTTCAGACACTCGTTGAACAGATTGGAAACGGTTTGCCCTTTCGTAAGTTTAATATCTTCCCCTTCTTTGTTGATTGCGCCCTTGATTATTTTAAACTCTGCGACTTTTCCCTCTTTGACGGTGATTTCAACCACCGTGTCGCGCAAATGTCCTTTTTCTCCGACAAACTCACCCTGATAAACGCCGTCCTGCAATTCCCCGAACACCTGATTGTCAAAGGTTAAGTTCAAAATTTCTTTTCGGTTCGGTTGGTCCCCAATCAAAAAGCCGACAATAATCAAAGCGATAATGCCGATAACGATAAGAATCCACCACATTTTCTTTGCTCCTTTCTTTTTAAATTATGGTTATCTTTGTTTGATCAAAGACTTCGAAACAATCAATCAATCCTTTGGTTATATATATGTTTTCCGTTTCGTCGATTATAACCGCTTCGGTTTCGGGAAACCTTTTTAACAAATCCCTGCTTTTTTCGATTCCCGAAAGGAATACCGCAGTGGATAGCGCATCGGCCAAACAGCCGTTTTCGGCGATAACCGTTACGCTGGTTAGTCCCGCTTTGCCGGGATAACCGGTAAGAGGATTGAGCAAATGGTGATAACGGACTCCCTGACAGTCGAAAAACCTTTCGTAATCGCCCGAAGTGACAATCGCTTTGTTTTCCAGCTTAACCATGCCGATTAAATGGTCGGTTCTTCTCGGGTGTCTGATACCCACTTTCCATGGTTCGCCGTTGGGATTCGAACCGATAACCGAAACATTCCCGCCGATATTGATATACCCTTGAGCGAATTTGAATTTTTCGATGATTTTATTACATTCGTCGGTGGCAAGACCTTTGGCAATTCCGCCCAAATCAATTTTTTGGCCCGGGTGTTTAAGCATCACAGCCGAGTTTTTTTCGTCAATGATTATATCGCGATAACCGACAAAGCTTTTGGCTTTTCGGATTGCCTCTTCGCTCGGGGGACTTATCGCAAATTTGAAATCCCACAAATCCATCAGGGGACCGACCGTTACGTCGAAAAGACCGCCTGTCATATTGCTTAGCCCAACCGCTTTGTTTAACAAAGCCAATAGTTTTCGGTCGACTCTGACAAAAGACCTGCCTGCTGCGGCATTGATTTTGTATACTTGCCCTTTATCGTCGTAACGACTGTAGTATCGGGAAAACCAGAGCAATTTCTTTTTAATTTGTTTTAAGGCCCGCCGGACGTTTTTTCCCGATAGTCTCACCGAGACCACCGTATCCATCAAATAAAAGGTTGCAAATACTTCTTTGTTTTTCATATCCCACCAAAAACATTTCTGATAGCCTAAGTATAGCATGTTTTGGGAAGTTGTCAAAACATTAAATAAGTTTTTATGTATCTTTATAAACCTTTTAGTCATTGCAGATGTTTTTTTAAAAAAGGACTGCCCAAAAAGCAGGTGGCTCTCAGGCAGTCTTTTAAGGGGTGAGATAACGCAAATTTATTAAGCTTTTCTTCTTCTGATTACCAAGAACATGCAAGCTGAAAGAAGCATCAGCGAATAGTAAATTAAGCTTTGCGAGTTGCATCCTGCGCAGGAACTCGGTTGAGGTTCGCTTTGGATGTTGACGGTGAAGCTGGCTGAGCTTTCCGACAAATCGGAATCCAAGAAGTTTTCGCCGTCGCCGACAGCCTGAACCTTAACCGTGTAAGTGTCGTTGGAAAGACCAAGTTCGGACTTGGTGAAAGTCTTGCCGCTAGTTACGTTAGTGAATGTTTTAACCACTTCTTCGCCGCGATAGATATATACGGTATAAGAAGTTGCGCCTTCCACATTGGTCCAGCTTACAGTCAACTGTTCGTTTGCGTATTCAATCGTCACATCGGTCGGTGCCGGCAATTTTTCGGATACCACGGTGCTTTCGAGAAGCGCTTCGATTGCTTTCAACGAACTATTTGCACCCGCAAACGCAATTTCGTCGACATATATCTTTCCGCTGCCCCAGTCGCCGCAAATCAGTCTGATGCCTTCCATGTCGCGCGGTAAGCCCGAAGCAGCCAAGTCGATGATGAAGATCTTGTATTCGGTCGTCAGGTCTTCCGTCTTCAAAATGCTGCCGTCTGCCAATACGACCGTTCCGGCATTAAAGAACAACGGTCCTCCGTCGGTGGAAATCGTTTCAATCCGGAAAGTATTGAAGTCGGTTCCTTCGGCGCCTTTCATTCGCAAAATCAAATATTCGTAAGCATCATCTTTGTTGTTGAAGCCCGGTTTACCCGCTCCATGGTAATAAACGTGTTCGCCGTTGGAGAAGTCAAAGACAAGCGCGCCGTCTTCGATGGTTACGCCTTCGCCGCTCAGCCACCATTTGTTGATCGATTCCGGATCGGCCGGGAATGCGGTGTCGCGTTCGGCATCGTCAAAGAGAATATATTCGCCTTCTTTTAACAAAGGTTCGGCGACTTTGTCGATGAAGCTGATTTCGTCGACATAGATCTTACCGCTGCCCCAGTCGCCACAAATCAGTCTGATACCTTCGAAATCGGCCGGAAGTCCGGATTTGACAATGTCGATTACATAAGTTTGGTATTCGGTCGTCAGATCGGCGGTTTTCAGAGTGCTGCCGTCCATGAGGATGGCTTTTTCGGCGTTAAAGAACAACGGTCCGCCGTCGGTGGAAATCGTTTCGATTCGGAAGGTATTGAAGTCGGTTCCTTCCGCACCTTTCATTCTGAGCAGTAAGTATTGACGCGGATTGTCTTTGTTGTTGAAACCAGGTTTTCCGGCGCCTTGGTAATAAACGTGTTCGCCGTTGGAGAAGTCAAAAACAAGAGCACCGTCTTCGATGGTTACGCCTTCGCCCTCCAACCACCATTTGTTGATTGTTCCCGGATCGGCAGGGAATGCTTCGTCCCTTTCCGCATCATCGAACACAATCTTGCTTGCTTCGTCCAAAACGTCTTTGTGTTCTTTCGCAAAGAAGATATCGTCGATCCAAAGTTTTCCTTCGCCGCTGTAGAACAGGTGGAAGCCTTGCGGGTCGGTTCCGAGTCCGCTTTGGACAAGATCGACGATTAAATAGTTGTAACCGTCTTTGGTGATATACGGATATTTGGCTTGGTTTTCGACAGCTGTCACAAGACCGGCTCCGCTCTTCAAGCCGCCGTTAGCCCAGACAACTTCGCTTAACGTGTCTTCCGGACCGATGGTCTGCATTCTGAAGTTGGCAATCGAGCCGCCGTCGGTTGTTTTGTATTTCAAAACGACATAAGGATACGTGCCGTCGTTGCTTCTTTGAACGGAAACGGCGGTATATTGGATGTGGGAATTGTTTTCGGTGCAGTCAAAGACCAATTTGTCGTCGACAATCGACAACCGATCGATTCCCGCATACGCAATGATAAATTCGAAACCGTAAGCCAAAGCGACCGGATTGTTGGCATCGAAAGCCGGAGTGGCGCCGACGGCTTCGCGTTTGAAGTTATCGAAAACCAAAATGTCCTGTTTGTCGAGTTTCGGATATTCGGTTCTGATTGCCCCCGCATTGTATTCCATATTGGTAAAGAAGACCATATCGAGATAAACCACGTCGTTCGTTGTTTCGAATTTGAAACCGTTGACGTTTTTGTCCCAACCGTTCTTTTCGAAGTTGATGACAAGGTTTTGGAAGTAGGTCGATACTTCTGGAACGACTTCGTCATCCGGACCGACCAAAGTCGACAATGCTTTTGTATCGCCCCAGACTTCGCCTTGTTCGGTTACGTAGAACGGGGTAATCATGACATCTTCGGCTCCGCTTTCGCCCCGAACCCGAAGCACGAAGTTTTCGTATGTGCCAGCAGGGTTACCTGCATCATATCCCGCAGCGCGGTAGTGGGCAAGGCCACTAGAACCGTCAAGCAAAAGATGTTGGCCGATGATGCGACCGGCGGAACCGCACCAATAAACGTTTTTGTTTCCGGTATTAGGGTCGGTGCGGTCGAATTTGTCTAGCAGACTGTTGTTCACGCCTTCTTCGTAACCCATGGTATTGACGAGTTTGGAATAATAAACTTCTTTGATATCGATGGTACCGGTTGTAGCCGCATCGGAAAGCAAATGGAAACCGACCATTTCGCTTCCGGCGGCAATCGGCGGTTCGCCTTCGCGGGTATATTCTTTTCCGTCAAGCGAATTCAAAACATCGATAATGTAAACCTGATAGTTTTCGGTGAGTTCCGGAAGCAATCCGCCGTCCGGGTCAACGAGTTCTTCGAACGGAACAGGGATATCGTTATGGTTGTCGTCATAACGGAACAAAAGGGTCAAATCTTCAATTGATGCCCCGTTGGATCCTCTCATGACAAAGACCAAATAAGGATAAGCTCCTTCGGTGTTGGCGGCGGAAGCGGCTTTGTAGACCGGATTGTCCATCCGGCTGCCGGCATCGCCCGAATAATTGACATGAAGGTAATTCGGTCTTTCGGTAAAGCGGGCACCGGTTACGACATCGGTTTCATTAAAAGCCCACCATAGACCGGTTCCCGTCACGTCGGTTAACGAACCGCGGGTGAAATCGTCAAAGACTTTATCGAAGTCGGGATTGTAATCGCGGCCCAGATAACCTGTTTCATTGCGAACAGGCGCAACTTTGATGTCGGAAGCTTGAACCTTTAAACCCGTTACAAAAAAACCTAGCATTAATAGTAAAAAGGTAAGTAAGGTTTTTTTCATTTTCTCCAATCTCCTTTTTTTAATTTTTTTATTCATACACACTAATTTCGGAGAGCTGAGCGCTTTCTCCTCCGCTAGATGTGTTTGAAACAACATTGAGACGTAAATACCGGCAGTTGACCGGGTTATCGAGAATAATTTCGACGACATTGCCGGTTAACGGATCAAATCGGCAACTCATCTGATGAATGATTTCGGTGAAGTTTACTCCGTCAGTGCTGACCAAAAAATCGATAATCTGCGTCCGCGCTTCCCATTGCATCAGCGGCGGCAGAAACAGATTGATGTATTTGATATTGTAGGCAGCGCCGAAATCGATGGTGATGACCGCCGGAAGCGTGCCTTTTTTGGCTTCGTAGTAAGTGGTCGGAATTCCATCCACCAAATTGTTGATGACATAAACGTCTTCGTGAGGCGTTCCGCTGACCGCTTTGCCGAAACTCAGGCTGGCCGGATAAAACTCGATTTGGTTGAGGAAGGCTTCGGTCGGGCTTGCCAGCGATTTTTTGTTGTAGATGCGGATTTGGATAGCGGTCAGTTCGACCGGATTAATCTTGATATCCACGAAATTGCCGCTCGAAGGCGTAAAGTTGTAATTGTCCGAATTGGTCAGCTTCAGGAAGTTACCGCTCGTGCTGGAAGAACGGATGCCGTAAACGGCGATGTTTTGCGTCAGAAAGAACATCGATTCCGCATCCCCGTAAAGCCGGATGGTTCCGATTGTTTTGGCTTCGTCAAAAGTAATGTTGATTGAAGCGTATTCGCCTTCCGTACCGGTCCAAGGTTTGGCTTTCCAGGCAAGGCCGTTGTTTTCGTTCAGCAGATTGGCAACCGGATAACCTTCTTTCGAATAATCGCCGCTTCCGTCGTCCCAAACGGCGGTGGAGGTACCGTGGGTTGCGGTTATCGTGAAATTGCCGGTTACTTTTACGCCCATGTAGGCTTTGGTGAGTTCTCCGATGGCAAATTCCGGAACCATGACGCCGACCTGCTGGACGTTTGGTTTGTTGACCATTTGGACTTTCGCATCTTTAAGATCAAGGTTGTAGGCATGGTAGACTTCGGCTCCGGTCGGAGTTTTCGTGAAGTTGTAACTGATACCGGAAGTAAATTCGTTTGCGGTCGCATTTAAGTCGGAAGCAGATTTGACATCTTTATCCAAATACCGGATATTGTTGAATTTGACATTGGTTACGCGGTGGGTGGCATCGAAACCGTTGATTTTGGTATTGAGGTCGGCTTTGCCGCCTTTTACCACAATGTTGTTGAAAGTGACGTTGTCGATTGTACCGCGTTTCTGACCGCTCTTGGTCCATTCCAGGTTATACAGAATATTCAGTTCGATGAGGAAATCGTCGTAGTTTTCCTTTTGGTTGTCCCCGTTCATTTGCGCGTCTTCAATCGTGATATTGTTGAAGATGATATCGGAAACATTAGCGTCGTCCGCATTATGAATGCTCATCGCAGGTTTGTGAAAATTGTGCAAAACGGTGATGTTGTTGAACACAACGTTTTTAATGTAATCACCGTAAGCTTCGTAGCCGATTTCCATGCTTTGGGCCAAATCGTTCCAAATCGTGATGTTTTCAAAACGGATGTTTTCGGTAACGCCCCGGTCATAGTTTTTGACAACCAAAGCATCGTCCCAGCTGCGGACGAAACTGTGCTTGACGAGGACGTTTTTGCAGGATTGAAGCGAAATTCCGTCGCCGTTGGCGCGGGCGGTTACGATTTTGATGTTGTTAATTTCAAACCCGTCCAGAAAGTAGGCATTGATGGTCCAGCCCGCCGAATCCAGGAAAGTGATTCCTTCCAATTTGATGTTTTTGGAATTTCGGATTTCAAACGGAATCGTAAATTCGCTGGCTTTGGTTCGCGGATATATATCGCCGCTGATGATCCCGCGACCCCGGATTGTGACGTTTTCGACATGGGAAGCCCGGATATTGCCGTAAACGACCGCTCCCCCCGCAAGATAAACCGTCTTTCCGCTGGTGACCGGAATCGCATCGGATTTGTATACCCCTGGGCCGATGTAAATCATGTCGCTTGGGATATTCGCCGGATCCGGTGTGTTTTCTTCGAGCGGGTTCGCAAAAATATGGACCACATCGGTTGTTTGGTTGTTGTATTCCAAAGTATAACCAGTCGGATATTCCAAATCGAAGCTGACCGTATCGCCGTCAATCGTCGGAGTGATGTTGTAGGCTGCCGGAGTGATTTTCGCGCTGGTTATCTGGATGCCGGGAAGCTTGACTCTGACATTGACTTTGCCTTCGAAGTCAAAGATGACAACGGGTACTTTTTTGATATTCTGTTGACTGAAAGTGAAGACCCGTCCGTGGTTGACGTTTGTTTCGTAGACAAAGAGTTCGGTATCGTTGACCCAGACTTTCGCAAGACCGGAGGATTCCAGAATGCTCGGTCCCTCGTACGTTACGACCTTGGTCGTATTAACCGTCTTTTTGGTCTCAACAATCGGGGGCACCAAGGAATCTTCGCCGATCGGCCCGGGTTCGTCTTTGCACTTGAAAAGCGAAAAAAGCAGCATAACCGACATAAGCAGGAAAAGTGTTTTTCTCATAAATCTCCTTTCTGAAGCAAACAACTAAAAAGTTTTTTAACTGTTTGCTTGCATATTTATAAATTTTATTATCGTAATCAATTCGGTTAAAAAATCAATTTTGTAATCGCATTTTTCATAGGTACCGGCGTCCCCGATTCCCACCGCCAACATGTTTGCGTTTTTCGCTCCGTCGATGCCGCTTTTCGCATCTTCCACAACCAGCGCGTTTTCATAAGGGATTTGCAATATATCGGCGGCTTTTTTAAACACTTCGGGATGGGGCTTGGAATGGGCAATCATGTTCCCGTCAACAATACAGTCAAAGGCTTTTGTCAAAGCGATTTTCTCAAGAATCAGTCGGGCGTTTTTGCTTGAGGAAGCAAGTCCCGTCAAAACACCCAATTGTTTCAGCTGTTCCAAAACTTCCCTAGTTCCCGGAAAGATATCGGACGAAGACAGCTCTTTTAAGGAAGCGACATAAATATCGTTTTTTTGTTTCATCAGCGTTTCCTTTTCGGCTTCCGAGTATTTCTTTTTACTGTAACTCAGAATAATTTCCAAACTTTCTTTTCGGCTGACTCCCCTTAAGCGGTTGTTGATCTTTCGGTCAAAAGGAATGCCCTCTCGGTCCGCGATTGTTTTCCAGGCCAGGTAGTGCAGTTCGTCGGTCGAAACGATTACGCCGTCCAAATCAAAGATGACTAACCTGATCATGGGTTATCCACCTCCGTAACGCTTCCGGAATTTCCCGTTACCTCGATTCGGTAAAGTTTGCCTTGGAAGTGAACGGTAAATTTCAAGCTTTTTATTTGCGGAGGAAGGTGCGGTTTGAGGGAAATTTTGCCCCCATCCAGCCTCAACCCCGCAAACCCCCAAACAGTTAGCATATATGCTCCGCCGCTTGATGCGGGGTGGGTTCCTCCGATATATATTCCTCCTGCGTATTTGCTTCCTTTTCCTTCGTAATCGATTAGGGCGCTGTCCAAGAAAAAGCGGTAAGCCTCGTCGGGCTTATCGATTAAAGTAGCGACAAGGCCGTACATGGAGGTGCTTAAACTGGAAGTATGGAGTGTCCGCGGGGAATAATATTCGTAGTTGGCCTTTAAGACATCGACCGAAAAACGTTCTCGGAAATGCCAAAGCAGCGTTAGAACATCGGCCTGTTTAATCAGCTGCGTGCTGCCGGCCAGTCCCCAGGCTCCGCCCAGATATTCGTTCGGATGCAGCATTCGTTTTTTCAGTTCGTCCGGCGGGATATCTTCCAAAGCAAAGTAGCCGTCAAACTGTTCGATTATTTTATTATCGTTCGGTTCAGGCAAATAAAGTTTCGCAAGCACCCGAGGCAATTTGTTTTTCAAATCTTCCATCGGGGCAATGGTTTTTCGGTAAAAAAATTGGAAAATTTCGTAATATTTTAAGAATGCATCGAAACAGAAACCGGCCATATAGTTGGTGTAGGCATTGTTGTCGACGCGTTCGTGATATTCGTCGGGACCGGTCACATCGGTCAGGACATACCGGTCCTGCCATTCCCGGTAATATGCACGGGAATAATAGAAGAGCGCAACTTCATAAAAGACCCACATGACATCTTCGGTTAGGAAGGATCCGTCGGAGGTATACCGGAAATAGCGGTCCAAGGCATAAACGACCGCACTGCTGATATGAATCTGTTTGTCTTTGAAATACGTGCGGAGAGGTCGGTTCGTAAAAACATCCGTAACGTTGAAAAACGAGCAGGCCTCTTTTCCGTTCTCAATCGATTCCCACGGATAATAGGCTCCCAGACAGCCGAATTCTTTAGCTTTTTCTTTGGCTTTAGGCAAGGAATCGATTCGGTACTTAAGCAAAGTTTTGGCGATTTCCGGTGCCGTCAGGGCAAAGAACGGAAACATGAAGATTTCCGTATCCCAAAAGACCGCGCCCTTGTAGACCTGGCCGGATAAACCCCGGGCGGGAATCGAGGCGCTTTGTCTGTGGTTCGGAGATAAAATAAGCAAATGGTAAATACTGTAACTGATGCCAAGTTGGGCAAGTTCGTCGCCTTCAACCAAAATATTCGCATTATCAAATTTTTTCTTGAAGTTTTCGCGGTGCAAGCGATAATGCGTTTCGTAAGGTATTGCAAGCAGTTGATCTTCAATCTTTTGATCGACCGAAATAATTGCCAGTTTGGTAAACCTAAACGTTTGGCGGGCTTTTAGACGGACTCTGACGGTCCGCATCAGTCGGTCGGGATAATCGACCGTTTTTTCGGATATTTCAAAACCGGGATTATATGAGATTTTTTCGAGCACCGTAAGCAACAGCCCTTTTTCCTGGGTTTTACAGATATATTTCAAAAAGCCGTCCGAACAGCCTGTTTCCAGGCTTTCGAGGTGCGGACCGAATTGGTCCCAGACTTCTTTGTCGATGCCGGTATTGATTACTATTTCCGCAGGTTTTTCGGGCGTTATTTCCATCTCCATGCCAAGAAGCGTAGGGTTGACGGAGCTTACGAAGCGTTTCGCAGAAACCGTAAGACTTCCTTTGGAGGTTTGATAAACCGTTGTGCGGAAATGCACCGCTTCGTCAAGAATTATCCCTTGGGTATGGCTTAGGATTTGCGAATGCAAAGGATGGAGAGTTTCTTCGTTTTCCGGAATCTCCAAAAAGGTATAAAAGGGATTGGGAGCATTGAGCGAATCGGTCCACTTGCCGGGTACGGTATCGTATATGCCCGGCATATTCAGGGCCACCAGCTCGGTTTTGCGAAATTCCTCGAGTGTTCCCCGATAACCGAGACTCCCGTTTCCGATTAGAAATTTGTTGCCGTTTTTCTCGATATCGCTTGGACTGAAACAATCGGTTTTAACAATCATGGGGTCCACCCGTTTTTACCTTGATAGATTTATCGACCATATACAACCGGTCATATATCTGAAGTTCGAGACTTTCTCCCGAAATCCTGATTTCGGTATCGGTTTTCGTGGTTTCGACTTCGATGGTCCGGCCCCGATATCGGATTCTGAATTTCAGTCTTTCCCAGACATCCGGAAGCTTAGGCGCGATTTTTAAGTATTTGCCGTCGCTTCGCAAACCGCCGAATCCGTAGACGATGTTGAGCCAAGCCGCCGAAAGACTCGTGACATGGAGACCTTCGAAAGTATTCCGGTTGTAATCGTCCAAATCCAGACGCGTCGCAAAACGGAAGAAATCAAAGGCTTCCTGCGTTTTGCCGAGTTCCATCGCCAAAATCGAATGAATCGAAGGCGAAAGGCTCGACTCGTGAATGGTCCGTGGTTCGTAATAATCGTAGTTGGCCGCCTTCTGTTCCGCGGTAAACGATTGATTATAAAGAAACATCATCATAAGGACATCGGGTTGTTTGATGAGATCGTTTCTGTATAAGCGATCGTACGACCAATGGGAATAAAGCGGGAATTCGTCTGTCGAAATCGTGTTTTTGTCGACGTGCGGCAGCTTGAAGAAGCCGTCGTGCTGTTCGAACAAGCGGGTATTTTCGTCGTACAGAATAATCATTTTTTGCGCTTTGGTTAAAAAGTCTTCAAGTTCGGTTTTCGAAAACCCTGTTTTTTCGGTCAGTTTCGCATATTCCGAAGGATAGCTTTGTTCCATCCGTTTCAATACTTCGCAGGCGTAAAGGAAAGTGCGTTTGGCCATATAGTTGGTATAGGTATTGTTGTGGACCATCATTTGGAATTCGTCGGGTCCCATGACCCCGTAGAAACCGAAGCCCGTTTTATCGGGATTCCAATCACCGCGGGAAGCCAAAAACCGCGCTATTTCCAAAAGCATTTCGGCCCCGTATTTGATTAAAAAGTCAAAATCGTCCGTCAGATGCACATAGTGCCAAATCGCAAACGCCACCCCGGTCGAGGGCTGAAACTGCAGCGACGCATGTTGCCACAATTCGCACGCTTCGTCCCCGTTCAAGGTCGCAATCGGATAACCGGCTCCGCGGCAATCCAGTTCCCTAGCCCTTTGGATGGCATTGGGCAGGGTACGGTAACGGAACATCAAAAGCTTCTTTGCATCAGCGGGATTGCTGAAGAGATAGAATGGAAGAATATATGTTTCGGTATCCCAAAAGGCATGGCCGCTGTAAGCTTCCCCGGTCAAACCTTTGGCTCCGATGTTGTTGGAAGATATTCCGCGATAGGTCTGAAACAGATTAAAGATGCAAAAACGGATACCCTGAAGGTTTTCTTCGTCTCCCGCGATTTCGATATCGCATTCCGCCCATTTCTTCTCGAAATAGGCTCGGTTGGATTTCAGCGCTTCTTCGTAACAGCTTCTTTTTGCAACAATTTCTTCAAGCGTTTTTTTGTGGCTTGAATCCACCCCACCATGTATTACCAGGTGGCTTACGCGTTTTTCCAATTTAAAACTTTCGCTCTTTTCGAGCTTAAAGGCAATTTGTTTGGTAAACACCATTTTTTTATCGTTCGGGTTCGATATTTCGCCGTGGCTGACGATAATCTCTTCGTCGGTCAGTAAACTTTGGCGGGATTTTTTTGTTTGGGCCAAAACCCTGAATCCGTCAGGTTTTTCCGTGCTTTCAATTACTTTCCACGGTTTCAGACTGCCGAAGTGTTTTACGGTATAATCCAGATGGGATTTTACCAGCAAATCGGCCTTTCCTTCCAACATTCTGATTTCGATAACCTGATAAGCGTTGGTGAAATTTTCCATATCGAGCAGACGTTTGAACGTTATTTCGGCAGTACAATCCTTTTGACGAAAAATAAATCTACGCACCAGTTCCCCGCTTTGCATATCAAGGGTTCTTTCGAAATCGGTAAAACTGCCCTTTGCCAAATCGACGGGCTGATTGTTCAGATATATTTCGGTTGCCAGGTAATTGACGGAATTTACCATAAAATGGCTTTTTCTGCTTATTCCTTTGTAAGGGGCGTTGCTTGGTTTTTCCGGAAGTTCGTACAAACCGTTGAAATAAGTTCCGATCAATGTTTCGCCGGAATAAGTTTCTTCGAAAAAGCCTCTTACCCCCATGTATTCGTTGGCAAGCGAAAAGATCGATTCGCTCGCTTTGGATCTTTTGGGGTCAAAGCCTTTTTCGATTATTTTCCAAGGATTCACTTCATAATATTTAATCGCACTTTTTACCATATCAATCACTATTCCTTAATGCCGGTCGTGGCGACGCTGTCGGTAATCTGCCGTTGGAAGATACCGAACAAAATCAAAACCGGGATAATGGACAGACCAATCAACATCAGGATTTGGTCTTGGGTCATTCCGCTCGGCGGATTCATATTGACGGAATATATTCTGACCATCAGAGTCTGCTTGTCGGGAACCGAATTCAGCACCAGATACGGCAACAAAAAGTCGCTCCAGGAAGCATTGATGGCAAAGATCGAAACAACCATCACAATCGGCAGCGAAAGCGGAAAAACGATTCTGGTGAAGATTTGCCAATTGGAAGCTCCGTCCAGTCGGGCGGCTTCGATCAGGGGTTTCGGAATCGAATCGAAATAAGTTTTAAACATCACGATATAAAAGACATTGGCTCCGTAAGAAAGCCACAAAGGCAAATACTTTTGCATAAGGCCCAGTTTTGCGATATTGCCGAGAAGCGTCCGCATATTTGTAACGGCCGGGATCATCATGGTCATCAAAAGAAGCGCATAAATGATTTTGTGTCCGGCAGGTTTCAGCACGGAAATCACATAGGCCATTAGGCCGTTGAAAAGAACCGCTGATACAACCGATCCCGCCACCACGATAATCGAGTTCAGATAATATTTGCCGACATTCAGACGTTCCCACGAATCGAATATTTTGCTTAAACGGAAATGTTCGGGGAAGAAGGAAAACTTGGGGGAAAAGAGTTCCGACGGATCCTTGAACCCGGAAATCAAAACCCAAAGCGGCGGAACGACGCTGATAAAAACGATGAATAAAAGAACCAAAATAAGCACAGCGTAAAACAGCTTGAAATACCATTTTTTGTAATCGGAAAAGTTCAGTATTCCGTCAGTTTTATTTCGTAATTTCACCGTGTTGTTTCCTCCTTTCCTTGCTCAGGTAGAAATACAGGCCCGTAAGCATAAACAATATCAAAGCAACAATAACGCTCAAAGCGGCAGCTTTTCCCGCATCAAATTCCTCGAAAGCGATTTGGTAGATGAGCTGCACAAGGGTCGAGGACGCGCCGTTCGGACCGCCGCCTTTGGTCATGACGAGCGGTTCGTAAAAGACCTGGAAAACGGAAATAATCTGCACAATCAAAAGCAGTTTGATTTGTCCTTTGAGGTGCGGAAGCGTTACGTGCCAAAAACGCTGCCAGGCACTAGCCCCTTCCAGGCGGGCGGCTTCGTAGTATACTTTGTCGATTGTCTGCAAGTTTGCCAGATAAATCAAAGAAGTCGCGCCGGCCCCTTTCCAGGTCAGAGTAAACACAATCAGAGGAATAACCGCTTTTTCGTTGTTGAGCCACAGATTGTTGGTTTTGAACAGCGAATTCAGGACTCCGTAAGGATTCGGGTCAAACAGAAAAGTCCACATTATCGCCACCGCAATCCCCGGGACGATATTCGGAAAATAAATCATGGTCCTAAAAAGCCCTCTTAAGTGCACCACTTCGTTTAAGATGAGGGCAATGACGATCGGAAGCAGAAAACCGATGACCAGCGACCACAAAGCATATTCGAACGTGTTTCCCAAAGCTTTTAAAAAGTCAGCGCTTTGGAACAATAACCTGTACTGTTCGAGTCCCACAAACTTAACCTTGGTGGTACCCACGGTTTTGTAAAACGAAAGCGAGATGTTTTGGAAGAGGGGAACCCAAATGTAGAACGCAAAAAGGACTAGGCTCGGCAGCATTATCGCCCAAGCCTTGGCGTTTTTCCTGATGAATTTCCAAATTTTCGGCACTTTCCACCACTTCCTTTTTTAGGCTGACTTTGAATTTTTAAAAGTTTTTATTTATTCGATTACTCAGTTGACATTGTTCATATAGTTCTTTTGGAAATCGTTGTTGATGGTCGTAAGCAGGTTCTCGACGTTGACGGTAATGCCTCTCGGGTCGAGAACCGTCTGAATCGCACCGTCCAAAACTTTATACATTTCCTGACAATAGTAAGGTTCTTCGGTCCGTTTCATCGAATCGAACAAGGCATAGAAGTCCTTGAAATAATTCATGTTGACGTTGCAATACATTTGTTCCATGTTTTCCATATATGTTACGTAGTCTTCGTTAATCCATGGTTTGATGGAAGGTAGAATCGGCATGCCTTTCCTGAGGGCCACCTGCATTCCGTCTTCGATGCTTTGTTTGGCAACGTCGCTCATTTCCGGCGATCTGCCCATATATTCCAGGAACCTTAAAGCTCCCATGACCTGCTCGCTGGTGGCTTTTGCAGAAAACATATACGGTGTTCCGCCGAACAGGGAATACCTGTCACCGTTCGGACCGGCAGGCATCGGCACAAAAGCGTACGGATAGTCGGTCGGTTTGTCCATGTTAACAAACGGAGTGGCAATCGCGTCGCTGCCGACAATGCACATGGCGAGCGTTTCCTGACCGATTTTGCTCCACCAGTCGTTGTAAGATAGGGAGACGTCGCTCGGAAGCGCGTTATATTCGTGTTTGATTTTTTTGATCCATTCCAATGCGGCGATCGCTCCCGGGGAATTTAGTTTGGAGACCCATTTGCCGTTTTCCTGAACCTGCAGATCGGCACCGAAATTCCAGGCGATGTTGCTGAATTGCCAGCCGCCCTGTTTGTTGGCCGAAAGCACCATGAATCCCGCAACATATTCGAGCGTTTCGGTAATGGTCGAAGCCATGCTCAACAGTTCGTCGAATGTTTGGGGATAGAGCGGATTTCCTTCCGGATCGTACAAATCGAGTTTTCCGTCGTGGTCGTAATCTTCAATCAGACCAGCTTCTTCCAAAAGTTTCAGATTCATAAAGAGACCCAAACCGTAACCGTCCCGTGGAACCCCGTAGGTTCGGCCTCCTGCGCTTAAAGCTTCGCGCATTTCCGGATCCATCTTGTCGTACCAACCGAGAGCTTTCAGTTCGTCCGTAATGTCTTTGACATAACCGTTTGCAATCAGCTTCTGAGGTTCGGTGAACCATGTCTGAAACACCGTCGGAATGGTTCCGGTTTCGGCCATAAACAGGAACGTATCGACATTGTATTCATAGTTTTGTCCCTTGATTTCGTACTGAGGATAATCGTTCTCGAAACGCCGTTTCCATTCTTTGAACATTTCGACATCTTCTTTTGCGGTTTCATCGGGCCACATGCCGATGGTGATGACGATTTTCTCGTCTTTATGTTTACATGCGCTTAAAGCAAAAACAAAAAGCACAACTGTTATTAATACCATTAATCTTTTCATAAAACCTGATCCTCCTTTTTCCATTATACACTAAAACGTTTTCACAAAAAACCCGTAATACTGCAAATTGGTTTGAAATCCTGCAGTCTTTGGGATTTGGGATAAAAAAAGGATTGAATCGGTGGCTCGTGATTCAATCCGTTTACTTTTTAATCTTCTTCAGTGCCTCGACCCTGGGCATCATAATGAGTCTTCCGCAGGTTGTGCACTCCAGTTTCAAATCCACGCCCGTCCGTCTGACACGCCATTCCTTACCGCCGCACGGATGGGCTTTTTTGAAGGTTAGGATATCGTCGATCTTAATCTCGATCATGATCCTCACCCCGGAAAATTTTGATTTCCTGTTTCGGATAAGCAATATGGTGTTCTTCCAAAATATCTTTGACGGCTTTCCGGATGGCCCGTTCCACGCCGTACTGCTGTTCGGAAACAGTGTTGGCGGTGATTCTGAAAGTCATGTTGTTGTCTACCATATCGACCATTCCGACGACAGTCGGCGGAGTCAACAGATTCGGCAAATCCGGTAAATACTTCGTAATTTCTTTGTTGAGCAAATCGATAATTGCGCCCGCTTTTTCCTGGAAAGGAATTCTGACATCCACCACCGCGACCGAATTGAACATCGAATAATTGATTACTTCCTCGATGCTGCCGTTGCTAAAAAGTTTTACTTCGTTTTTCCAGTTTTTGACTTTGGTGGTTTTCAGTCCGATATCGATGACTTCCCCTTTGAAATCGCCGATTCCCACGATATCGCCAACATCGAAATGCCGTTCAAACACGATGAAGATTCCGCTAATGAAATCCACTATCAGTTTTTGCGCACCGAGTCCGATGACCAACCCCGCAATCCCGAGTCCCGCAAGCACAGGCGTGATGTCGATGCCCCACAGGCTCAAAATTATCGCCGCATCCACGAAATAAAGCAAATATCTCGCGCAGCTCAATATGACTTTTGCGATGGTTATCCGGCGTTTTTCGTTAATCAATCCTCTTTTCCCCGAGTGGTTCAGAATTACCTTGATGGTATTGTAAACCGTAAGGGAAATGATGATGACAAAGGCCGTTCCGATTAACACTTCCGTCTGATGGGTAACCCATTCCTTGAAACTGTCGATTACCGACTTAAACGAAAACTCTTCGTTGGCAAGCATTATCACGATTACCGCACCGACCAAAATAACCACATTGACCACAACGTTGATAATGCTTTGGGTTTTGGTCGGCGTTTGGCCGATTAAACGCTTTTTCAGATACATAATGGTGAAATAAAGCAAAACCGTTAAAACCGATATCCAAAAAGATAACGAATTAGGTGCAAATGCTAAAAACATCAAATCCCTACCTTCTGATTCATTAAGAGTTCTTTGGCGAGTTCCCGGTATTCCTTGGAACCGCGGGAATTAAAGGAAAACTGAATTACCGATTTTCCGTGCATCGGCGCTTCCTGAATATGGCTGGAAGTCGAAATGACCGTTTTGAAAGTCTTGCCCGGAAACAAAAATTTAACCATGTCGGCGATTTTGTAACCGAAGGTGTTGCGATTGTCGAGTTTGGTCAAAAGAATCCCTTCGATGTGCAAATCTTTCAAATGTTGGATTTGGTCGATTTTGTTGACCATCTGCGTCAACGCGTCATACGCATAGAACCCGCATTCCACCGGTATAATCACCGAATCGCTGGCAAGCAGCGCGTTGTCGACCGACAAACCGAGCGAAGGCGGGCAATCGATTAAAACGAAATCGTAATAATCTTTGATGTTTTCCAGCCTTTTGGCCAAAAGCCATTCTTTGCCCTCCACGCCGTACATCATCTGTTCCAGTTCGGAAAGACGAATCGATGCCGGAATGATATCGAGTTTGGGCGAAATCTCGGGGATTATGGCCTTGATTCCGATTGTTTCGTCCAACAGAAAGTCAATAACATCTATCTGGATATTTTCCCGATTGATGCCAAGACCGATGGTGGCATTGGCCTGTTGGTCGAAATCCACAACCAAAACGCGCCGGTTTTCGAAAGCGAGCGAGGCGCCGAGATTAATGGTCGTCGTGGTTTTGCCCACTCCTCCTTTTTGATTAACGATGGCAATTACTTTTCCCATAAGAATAATCCTCAATCTGAAATTTTATAACGGTTTCTTTTTGATTTGCGCAAAAGAGCGCGGATATTTTGCGGGGGTGGGCCCCATTTTTTTAATCTTGATGATGGTTCTTTTGCCGTAATCTTTTGGCAAAGTAAAATCGTTTGTTTCGATTGCTTTGGCATTCGTTTCGAGCAGCGCGTTTTTGGCTTCCGTCAGTTCGGTTTTGCCCTGGGCGCCTTTCATTGCCAACAGAAGGCCTTTATCTTTTAAAAGCGGCATAGACAGTTCCAAAAGAATCGCAAGATGGGCTACTGCCCGGGAAGAGACAATCGAAAAACCGCTCCGGTAGGTTTTGGCAAAGTCTTCCGCCCGTTCGGCAATTATCCTGACATTTTCCAAACCGAGCTTTTCTTTCACCGCCTGCAAAAACCTCGCCTTTTTTTGAATCGGTTCAAGTAGTGTAACCGCTGCGGTAGGTTCCATGAGGGCGATAACCATTCCCGGAAATCCTGCTCCGCTTCCGATATCGCAGACTGTTTGGTTCCGGAAATCGGTTGTTTTGAACAATAAAATGCTGTCGTAAAAGTGTTTAATATATACTTCTTCTTTTTCGAAGATTGCGGTCAGGTTCATCACTTTCGACCATTCGGACAATAAGCCAAAATATACTTCCAATTTTAGCAACTGTTCTTCCGTAATGCTCGGGTATATTTCTTTAAGATACGAACTAGGCATTTTGCTTCCTACTTTCAAGATAAACCAAAAGCATCGAAATATCGCTTGGGTTTACCCCGCTGATTCGCATGGCTTGCGAGATGGTCAAGGGGCGCACCCGCGAAAGCTTTTCCTTGGCTTCGCTCGACAGATTATGGATTTGGTTGTAGTCGATGTCCTGAGGTATCTTTTTTGATTCGAGTTTGAGCATTTTTCCGGCGTCCCGGTAAGCTTTTTGGATATAACCCTGGTATTTGATTTCAATCGTAAGCTGTTCCGCAAGCTCGTCCGAAATCTCGGTATTTTCGTTTAGCAGTTTCTGGATATCGCGATAAACGATTTCCGGACGTTTCAAAAGTTCCGAAGCTAGGATGCTTTCTTTGATTTCCGCCGAACCAATCGAAGTCAGATAAGCATTCGCTTCTTTGGTCGGATTGATTTTTACCGCGTTAAGGCGTTCTTTTTCGTTTTTCAAAAAAGCCATTTTGGCCAGGAATTTCTGGTAGCGTTCTTCGCTTATCAAACCGATTTTGGCTCCGTAAGGGGTAAGCCTTTGATCGGCGTTGTCGTGTCTTAAAAGCAAGCGGTATTCCGCCCGGGATGTAAGCATCCGGTACGGATCGGTAACGCCTTTGGTGGTCAGATCGTCGATCAATACGCCGATATATGCTTCGTCGCGTCTTAAGACGAGCGGTTCTTTTCCGTCAACCGCCAAGCTGGCATTGATGCCCGCCATCAGGCCTTGTGCGGCCGCTTCTTCGTAACCGCTGGTTCCGTTTACCTGTCCCGCAAAGTACAAGCCCCTTACTCGTTTGGATTCGAGCGTCGGATACAGTTCAATCGGATCGACTGCATCGTATTCGATGGCATAAGCGTATTTGACGACTTCGACATTTTCAAAACCCGGCAGGGTTTTCAGCATTTGGTCCTGAACGTGAATCGGCATGCTTGTGGAAAAGCCTTGGATATAAATCAAATCGAAATCCTTGCTTTCTGGTTCCAAGAAAATTTGATGGCGTTCTTTTGAGGCGAAACGCACGAATTTATCTTCAATCGACGGACAGTACCTGGCGCCGACGCCTTCCACGATTCCGGAATACATGCTCGATTCGTGCAGGTTGGCCATGATGACTTTTCGGGTTTCTTCGGTCGTGTAGGTCAGATAGCAGGGAATCTGCTTGGCAAACGGCAGCAGTTGGGAAGGGTCCGATTCGTAACTGAACGAAAGCGGCATATCCGTTCCCGGTTCGAGTTGGCTTTTCGACAAATCAACCGAGCCAGTTTTGACTCTGGCCGGAGTTCCTGTCTTTAATCTCAGCACGTGAAAACCCAGACTTTTTAAAGCTTCGGACAAACCGTAGTTGGTTTTTTCGCCGTCGGGACCGCTGTTTTCCACGGTTTTTCCTCTCAGAATCCGCGAAGACAAGAATGTTCCGGTGGCAATGATTACTTTTTGGGCCGAAATGTTTTCGCCGTTTTCCAAAACGACGCCTTTGACCTCACCGTCTTCGATAAGCAAATCCTGAACGATTCCTTCTTTCAAAGTCAGATTCGGCGTGTTTTCGAGCGTTCTTTGCATGTAGGCCGAATAGGCCGGTTTATCCGATTGCACCCGCAAAGCTCTTACGGCCGGGCCTTTGGAGAGATTGAGCATTTTGAACTGAAGCGCTGTCAAGTCGGCCGCTTTGCCCATTTCCCCGCCCAAGGCATCGATTTCCCGCACCAAAATGCCTTTAGCCGGTCCGCCGACCGAAGGGTTACACGGCATATTGGCAATTTTATTCACGTTGCCGCAAAGCAACAAAGTTTTTTTGTTTCGTCTGGCCGAAGCAAGGGATGCTTCCACCCCGGCATGCCCCGCACCGATAACAATTACATCATACATATTTTTTCACCTTTCGTAAAGGGATAAAGCTGGTCCGTTACATCTGCTAGTATATCATATTTTGACGTTTTTTTAACCAATAATACTTATTTAGCAAATTAAGCAAAAAAAGAAAGAACGTTTGCCTTTCTTTTTCGCTACCTCAATTAATTTTTCTTGATGATTTCTCCGTAAGTATTTGGTCCGATTTGTCCGGCATTGGCTTCGTCGGTATCGATATGCATCGCAAACGCGAACTTGTCGCTTACTCTGACAACCACATCGTCAAAAATCAAACTGCGATCAGGGGTAGTAATCTGCACTTGCACGATTTCTTTGTCGTGGAGATTCATTTCTTTCGCTTCGGCCGTCGAAGCATGGATATGGCGTTTGGCCACGATGACGCCGTCCTGCAAAACAAGTTCGCCTGCCGGACCGATCAATTTACATCCTGGAGTATTGGCGATATCGCCGGATTCTTTGATAACAGCGGGAATGCCGAGAGTCCTGGCATCGGTGGCACTGATTTCTACTTGGGTATTTTTTCGGGTCGGTCCCAAGATCGATACCCCCGCAATACTGTTTCTAGGCCCTACCACCGTGACTCTTTCTTCACAGGCGAATTGTCCCGGTTGGGATAACGGTTTCTTCGGTGTGAGAGAATAGTTTTCGCCGAAAAGGACGGCTAAATCTTTTTCCGATAAATGCACATGGCGTGCAGATGTTTCCACTAATACTTTCATAAAGCTTTCCTTTCTTTCTATGGTCTTAAGTTATTGTTGATACTCTTTTATCAATTATACCCCTTTTTCCTTTTTTCGTCAAACAATAGCCAAAGATTTTTTTATCATATATCTGTCCGTACTTCTTTTTGTGCTTAAAAAAGGTAAACCTTAAAAATTTATTGTATAATTAAAGCAACCAAAAAACAATATGAACACCACTAGATTTGAGGAAAACACATGAAACTTGGAATGATATCCCTGGGCTGCGCCAAAAACCTGGTCGACAGCGAACGGGTTTTGGGTCTGGCCAAAAACTATCAATTCGAAATTACGACCAAAATGAACGAAGCGGATGTTATCGTCGTGAATACCTGCGGCTTTATCGAAAGCGCCAAAAAGGAGGCTTTAGACGCCATTTTCGATGCTCTCCGATATCAAAAAAACCATGCTAAAGTAATTGTCATGGGCTGTTTGGTCGAACGGTATTATCACGAACTGAAACGGGAAATTCCCGAAGTCGATTATTTTGTCCGTTTAAGGGATTACGACCGGATTGGAAACATCTTCGACGAACTTACTTCGTCCGTAAAAGAGTATAAACTTTCTTACAACAACCGGCTGCTCGCCACGCCGAAACATTCGGCGTATCTGAAAATCAGCGACGGATGCGACAACTGCTGCGCCTATTGCGCCATTCCGTTGATTCGGGGACGCTACCGTAGCCGCAACCCCGAAGAAATCTTAAAAGAAGCAAAGATTTTGGTGAGCGAAGGCGTAAAAGAAATATCGGTCATTGCCCAGGATACGACCCGCTACGGAACCGATTTGGCAGATTTTTCGCTTGCCAAACTGTTAAGTAATCTGGCAAAAATCGAGGGGCTTGTGAGTTTGCGGGTGCTTTACCTGTATCCCGACGAAATAACCGACGAGCTGCTCGAAGTAATCAAAAACGAGCCGAAACTCGCCAAATACTTTGACATCCCGATTCAGCACGCATCAAGCAGGCTGCTGAAAGAAATGAACCGACGGGGCGACGAAGTCTTTTTGCAAAATCTCCTGGACAAAATCCGCACCATGATTCCGGATGCGATAATCCGCACGACCTTAATCGTCGGTTTTCCGGGAGAAACCGAAGAAGATTTCGAAATTTTGAAAGCTTTTGTAAAAAGAAACCGTTTTGAACGTTTGGGCGTCTTTACTTACTCGGATGAAGAAAACACCAAAGCCCACCACATGAAAAACAAAGTTCCCGAAGAAATTGCCAAAAAAAGACGCGACGAAATCATGCAAATCCAACAGGAAATTGTTGCGTCCTTCAACGAATCGCGTCTTTGCAAAACCGAAACCGTCGTCATCGACAAATATATCCCGTTCCAAAAACGGTATTTGGCTAGAAGTTATAAAGAAGCCATGGACGATATTGACGGCGTCATATATGTGGAAACCGACCAAGCCCTTAAGGTCGGCGAATATTACACGGTCAAAATAACCAAGAATCTGGGCTATGATTTGCTGGCCCGGCTTGAATAAAAATAATTTAAAGGAGGAAAAAATGTATCAATGGGATTTAACCCCTTTCTACCTCGGATTCGATGACCCCAAATTCAACGAAGACATTGAATCGTATTTTGCGATGGTAGACCAGGCAATCGCAGCTTTCGGCAGTCCTTGCCAAGACAAAGCCGCTTTTTTGGAAGAAATCTTGAAACGTCAGGAACAGCTTTACTTAACAGGTTCGAAAATTTACGCTTTCATCAGTTTGAATTCCTCGGCGGATACGCAAAATCTGGAACCCAAAAAAGCCATGGTCAGAATGCAGCCGCTGCAAAGCAAAATGGCTTTGTTGGAAAAGAAAACGCAATCGTTTATCGAAACAATCGACAATCTGGACGAAGTCATCAACCAAAGCGACTTTTTGAGGCAATACGAATTCATCATCAAATCGATTAAAGAAGATATCGGCCATTCGATGAGCGAAGAACTTGAAATGCTCGCCGCGGAAATGGTGCAAAACGGTTCGAGTCTTTGGTCGCAGATGCAAAGACACCTGACTTCGACAACCGAAATCGAATTCAAGGGTAAACCGACCAGTTTGACCCAACTCAGAAACATGGCTTACGACCCTGATCCAAAACTTCGCAAAGCCGCCTACGAAAAAGAACTGGAACTTTACAAACTGATTGAAGAACCGATCTCCTTTGCCATCAGCGGCATCAAAGGGGAAGTCAACACTTTGAGTCCGCGAAGGAACTTTGCCTCGGCTCTCGACCAAACGCTTTACCAATCCCGCTTAAAAAAGGAAACCCTCGATGCGTTGCTTGGTGCCATGAAGGATTCTCTTCCTGATTTCCGCAGGTATTTGAAACACAAAGCGAAACTGCTCGGTTATTCGGACAGTCTTCCGTGGTACGATTTGTTTGCGCCGATGGGCAAAAGCGACACGAAGTATTCGGTCGAAGACGCCCAACAATTCATCATCAGACAATTCCGGACCTTCAGCGACGATTTGGCTGATTTGGCCAAAAAGGCTTTCGAACAGAATTGGATCGATTATTTCCCTCGGAAAGGCAAAGTCGGCGGTGCCTTCTGCATGAATTCGGCCGCTTTGAAACAAAGCCGTATTCTCACCAACTTCGACGGCGCAATCGGCGATGTCATTACGCTTGCCCACGAACTTGGACACGCCTACCACGGGGAGCAGATTTTCCGTGAAGCCGTCCTCAACAGCGGTTACACGATGCCGGTAGCCGAAACCGCTTCGACTCTTTGCGAAACCATCACCAAAAAAGCGGTTTACAAAGAAGCCAAAACCAAAGCAGAAAAAATCCATATCCTGGAACAGGAACTCCAAGACACAACCCAGGTTATTGTCGATATTTACAGCCGATTCCTATTCGAACAATCCGTCTTCGAAGCACGGAAAAAATCCATCCCTTCCGCAAAAGAACTTAACAACTTGATGATCGAAGCCCAAAAAGCGGCCTACGGTGACGGACTCAACGAGCAATACTTAAACCCGGGCATGTGGATCAATAAATCCCATTATTACCGAGGCGGCTTAAGTTTCTACAACTTCCCTTACGCCTTCGGATTATTGTTTGCCAAAGGCATCTACGCCAAGTTTGTCGAAAACGGTCCCGAGTTTGTCGAAGATGTCAGACTGCTCCTTCGCTCGACCGGCAAAATGACGGTGGAGGATGCGGCGAAAGTTGTGGGAATCGATTTGACGGACCCGTCGTTCTGGAAAAAAGGCTTAGAAACCATCAAACAAGATATTGAAGAATTTATTTCGATAACAAGCGAGGTGTAAAAAATGAAAGTTATCAATACTCCTGATGCCCCAAAAGCCATTGGCCCGTACAGCCAGGCCGTTATCGCAAACGGATTGCTCTTTACTTCGGGACAAATCGCCATCAATCCTAAAACCAACCAAATCGAGGCAACAGCCATCGAAGAGCAAACCAAACAAGTGATGGAAAACCTCAAAGCTTTATTGGCTGCCTCAAACGCATCGTTTGACAAAGTCGTAAAAACAACCATTTTCCTAAAAGACATGAATACTTTCGGAACCGTCAACGAAATTTACGGCAGTTATTTTGCCAATCACAAACCGGCGCGTTCCACCGTTGAAGTTGCAAGGCTTCCGAAAGACGTTTTGATTGAAATCGAATTAATCGCCAAAATCGATTAAGAAAACAAAAGGTTTCTAAACCCCAAAAAGGGAATAGAAACCTTTTTTGCACATTACATCAAAATCCGAAAAAATAACGAAATATTCAATTTCCCCATTTTCTATTACTTGTTCACAGGAAAGTCTATTTTTTATAAACGATTAACATTTTCGGTTTTTGGATTATAAAATTAAGCCAAACTTTTTGAAGTTTATTTCATCCGCCACAAACCCCAAAGAATTTCCACCATGGCCCAAGTGTCCTGTTTGCAATATTCCCTTAAAGCCAGGTATTTTTCTTTGTATTCCTGTTCGGTCAGATACGGAAGTTGGCTGTAAACCAGTACTGCCTCTGTTCCGTTTTTTACCTCCAAATTCTGATAACTCAAATCGGTGAAAAGCGGCAGTATTTTTTTAATGGAATAAGATCCGTGCATGTTGTTGTGATAATAATTGATTTGTTTGGCGCGGTCTTTTCCGAGTTCGTCAGGAAGCAGAGGCGCGAACATTTTTTCGCTTCCCTTCAGAACAAACAACAAATCGAAAATGTGGTTTCGGATGTTCCAAAGTTGGTCCGCCAAATCGGGGAAAAGGATGGCAAGTTCTTTCAAACGGGTTTTCTCGAAGTTTTCGTTATAAACGATGACCGTACCGCCTTTCGACAAATCGATTGCTTCAATCAGTTTTTCGGCGAGTTCTCTTCGGCGGTCCGAATGGTCCGGCGCCAGATATTCGATGTGGTCGGTATTTTTATCGCAAGCGAATTTTTTTCTTTCGATATGAAGCGAAAACTGAAAGAGGGATTGCGTATACGGGTATTCGCCACGGTAGCGTGGCAGCGGCGATCCGTAAGATTCGAAATCCAAATGATATAACGGATACTCCAATGTTTCCAGCGCCCGGCGCATCACATCCTTATCCGCATACACACTATTGTTCACATAGCAATCGTACTGGACAAGATTATAAAATTTATCCAAATAACTTCTCGGAATATCGTTTATTTTCACGCGTCCCTGGTTCATTAAAGTATAGACATCGACCCGGTCGCCGAATTCGTCTTTGAAAGCATAAGGCTTTTTCATATATTCCAAAATGGAACCGTCCTGCAGGAACTTCTGGAAACAAACCGGTTGGAATTTGCATTGGGTGCTTTTCTTGTGTTCGCAGTGGATTCCCAGACATTTGCCCGAAACGGCCATTGTTTCCATGTCTTCTTCGATTTTCCTGCGCATGGCATCAACCTTTTCCTGCCATTCTTTGGTCACGCCGCTCAAATCGATTATCATGAACAAAGGATTTCCGTCAGGATCCAAACCGTATACCGGTTCGCCGTTTTCGTATGTTCCGTCAAAACAGTAATCGCCGTTCAAAACAACCAGATAATATTCCATTTTGGGAATAAGATCGCTTTGGTTGTTTTCTTTTAAACTGTTTTCGATAATATATCTTTGCACCGCAAGGTCAAACACGTATTTGCCGGTTCCGTCGCTGCCGAAGCGATTGAACAGTTTTTGGCGGTGCGTGTTGTATTCTTTGTAGTTTAATTTATCCGTTTCCACATCTCCGTAAACTTCCCGCAGACGCATAACATTGTCGCCGCCTTTTACGAAAATCGACTCGTAGCGTTCTGATACCGGAATCCGGTAACGGTCGGGCGACTCTTTGACGATTAATTTTCCGAGTTTGAAAAATTTGCTGGAGGTGGTGGATTTTACTTCGAATACTTTGATTGTTCCGTCAGAACATTCGGAATATATATCCAAATAGCAGTAATAGGTATTGCCGTTTTTGGTAAAACCGAACTTTTTTTGTTTTTTGGTATCGATGTCAAAAATATGGTTTCCGGGATATTTTTCGGTAACGTATTTTCCGGCCAGCTGTTCAACTTTGACAAAGGTTTCCCGGTAAGCCTCCAGCTGGGCATTTGTTATTTCGGTTAAATCTTCGCCGGTTTCCTCGTCAAACATGTTGGAAAAGATTTCCATGATTTCTTCTTTTTCTTCGTCGAAGACCCCTTCCGGAATTTCTTCCACCAGTTGCAACTGATGAGCAACGTCCACGCCGTCAACGGTTTTGACGTGATGGAGATTGCGAAACAAATACATATCGTAAAGCGGCGCGAAATTGCCGCACCTGGCATAATTTTTAAACAACGATTTGGAAATATTCATTAATCCCATCCTCCTTTGACAGTTAAATTATATGCCATCGGGCTTCCGAATTACAAGAAAATAAGTAAGAATTATCCCAAAACAAAAAGACGGGCGCCCGGCCCGTTTTTTTGTCTATTCGATTCCGAAAAACCGTTTGATGGCGTTTGCGGCTTCGACACCGAGAAGCGTCATTCCGCTCGCATTCGGATGCAAGGCATCGGAAGTGTTTTTCGCGTGATTTGCGTCGGTGATGATTGAGCTGAAATCGATAATCGGAAGATGATAATCCCCTGCGACCTGACAGATTATTTCGTTAAACTGCATCCACCGGGCGCGGAATTCCTGTTGGTAGGTGCTTCCCGGAGATTGGATGGTGCAGACGAAAACATCGACGTTCGGATATACTTCGAAAATGCGGTTGAGCATGGTCCGGTAAGCAAATTCGAAATTGGTCGGGGTGACGGTCGTAACGTAATCGTTTGTGCCCATATATATGACGATGATATCTGGTCTGCCGTTTATGCCCAAATCGTTGATCCGCGAGTAATTCATTCCCGCCGTGACATCGGTTTCGTTTCCTTCGTTATAAACTTTGGCGCCCCCTCGGGAGTTGTTCAACCCCAGGGTTGTTTCGGTTAGGCTTAAAGCGGTTGCCCACCAGGTTTGGAAGAACTTCTGGACATCGGTTTGGGGATTCGGATAATAGTATTCGTATTGGCCTTGGAACGAACTGTTTAACGGACTGTCCGGCGAATAGAAAGTAGTGATACTGTCGCCGAGGAAAGATACGACTTTTCCTTTCAACTCAAACGGTTTTACTTCGTAGCGCGGATAGAGGACAATGTTTTGGGTTAAAGGTTCGGTAAAATCAAAAAGTTCTCCTTCTGCGGAATCGGTAAACCATCCCAAAAAGTCATAATAAAGACCGGTTTCCCGCTCGAGTTTCGGTTCCCGCGGAACAGGAGGAAGCATTCCTTCGTCCACCGTGATTGTATTGATGATTTCCGTAAAATCGGCTCCGTAAACGGAAACGGTATAGTAACGCACCAAGCGATATTCCGCTTTGAAAGTGATGTCACCCCTCAATACCCCGACTTCTTTTCCCCACGATTCAAAATCGTAGCGGTATCCTTCCGGAGCTTCCCGGTCATTCAGTTTCGGGGGAACAATCGGTGTTCCGTAATAAGTCGTCTGCTGTTTCAAAACGGTATCGTCGTAATCCAAAAAAGTATATGTATATTTGTTGATTTCCATTTTATAAGTCGGATAGACTTTCAGGTCGCCGGTTACTTCCGAAAAGTCTTTATTCCAACCGGTAAATTCGTAGGAATACTGTTCGCTGTTGGGAATGATGGGTGCATCGGGGGCAACGGCACTTTTTCCTTTGGCCACTTTCTCGGTTTTTAAAACATTGCCCATGTCATCGTAGAAAGTAACCGTAAACATTTCGGTTTGTTGACAGCCGGCAAGGCAGATTAAACCGATTAATATTACGCTCAAAAGTTTAGCAAATCTAGTCATACCATTCTCCTTAAGTTGCTTTTTGTCTTGTATAGACATTATACCTTATTCAGGACAAAAATGCAATAAGAAAAATAAAAAAAGGTTCCGGCAGAAACCTTTTTTTGTTGATTATTGTTTTTTGGTCAAGTCCAAAACCGTCTGACGTTCGATAATCATTCCGTCTACCATGATGGCCTCGACCTGTTGGTGCGGATTGTTGATTTGGTCGATTAATTTTTCGGCCGCCCGCTTTCCGATGGTTTGCTTGTCCTGGGCCACCGTCGTCAAAGCCGGAAAGATCTGGGCCGCCATCCGGATATCGTCAAATCCCATGATGGAGATATCTTCCGGAACCCGGATTCCGTGATTGAGCAATCCTTTCATCAAACCGATGGCCAAGGTATCGCTCGCGCAAAGGATTGCGGTCGGGGGATCGGACATCTGTTTGATGAAACCCGCCACTTTTTCCCCTTCGGCAAACAAATATTGGCGACCGTCGAAAATCAAATCGTCCGAAACGGGAAGCCCGAAATGTTTGCACCCCGCAAGAAATCCCGCATAGCGTTCCTTACCGGTAAAACGGTTTAAGTCCCCACGAATATAACCGATTTTTTTGTGTCCTCTGTCGACCAGATACTTGACCGATTCAAAGGTCGATTTGTAGTTGTTGGTATAAATGGTGTTTTTGACATCGTTTTGGAAATCAATCAAAACCATCGGCAAACTGCTTTCGATTAAACGGTTGTAGTTTTCCTTGTCCAAATCGGCACTGATGACGATAACCCCGTCAACGCCCTTCTGATAACAGTGATCCATATATGATCTGACGAAAGAGCCGATTTTTTTGCTCATCAGAAGCATATCGTATCCGTGCATTTCGATGTGGGTTTTGATGATACTTAAAACTTCTCCGAAGAAAGGATGCGATAATCCCACGCCGGATTGTTCTTCGAAGACCACTCCGATGGTAAACGATCTTTTGGTAACCAAATTTTTTCCGAAAGAATTCGGAAAATAACCGAGTTCTTTGGCTTTGGCCATGATTGCTTTTTTGGTTTTGGGAGAAACATCGGGATAATCGTTCAAAGCTTTGGAAACAGTGGCAACCGAATAACCGGTTTCTTTGGCCAAATCTTTTATATTAACCATGCTTGCCCTCCTTTTATTTGCATTGTCTGTTTCAAACCTTCCTGTGAGTTTGGACCCGCTGTTATTTCGAGCGTTAATCCGTTTTTCAATTCGTCGCAGTCAAAATGTTCTTTCAGTTCAATGGCGATTTTTACTGTCTTTCTTTGACCCGGTTCAAGCAAAACCTTCTGAAATCCGCAAAGCTCTTTTGCCGGACGCAATTTCCGGTTGTATCTGGAACAAAAATATACCTGAACGATTTCTTTAATCGGCGTTTTGCCTTCGTTTTCCAACCGGACTTTTACGATTAATTGCTCGGTGGCGGCTAAATATTCGGTTTCGGTTTGTTCGTATCTTACGCATCCGTAGTGAAGCCCGAAACCGAAAGGATAGAGCGGTTCCAAGTCCCCGTCCACATAACTCAAAAGTTCGGGCCTTCCCGTTTGGTAACGGTTGTAATAAATCGGCACCTGACCCAATGTTTTGGGGAAAGTCTGGGTCAGTTTCGCGCTCGGATTCACTTCTCCGGTCAGTACGTCAGCAATGCTTGAACCTGCTTCTACGCCCAAATGCCAGCACCAAAGAATTCCCGAAGCTTTTTTGGCCAAATCCGCAATGGCAAGCGGACGCCCCGCAAACACCAAAGCAATCAGCGGTTTCTTAAAAGAAGAGAGAACATTCACCAATTCGTTTTGGTTGAACGGCAAATCCAAAAATTGGCGGTTGTGGTTTTCGCCGCTGTATTCGCGCGGTTCACCCAGCGTAACTATGATTTTGTCGATGTCCTGGCATATTTCTTTTAATTGGTTGCGATCAATCTGATCGTTAGGTTTGATTTCCAAAAACCGGGCATTTTGGAATTTTTCCGCCAAAGCCGCTTTTACCGACACGCTGGTTTCGGGTTCGCCCTTGCAGGCCCAGGAACCGAGATGGACGTCTTGGTCAAAAACATACGGACCTACCACCAGCAGTTTTTCGCTTGTGTCCGAAAGCGGCAAGACATCACTTTCGTTTTTCAACAACACAATCGATTCGTCGGCGGTTTCTTTGGCCGCTTTTCGCAGTTCTTCCCCGAGCGGTTCGATAACAGGTTTGGTATAAGGGTTTTCGAACAATCCCATTCTGACTTTCAGTTTTAATACCCTCAAAACCGCTTCATCCAGTTTTTTTTCCAGTTCCGGGAATTCATTGATTACTTTTTCCAAATAATCCGAATATACTTTGCTCGTCAGGTCGATGTCGATTCCTAGCTCGATAGCTTTTCGGCAGGCTTCTTCTTTATCCTTGGCCACCCCGTGGGGAACCAATTGTTCGATTTGTGCCCAGTCAGAAATCAGGACACCGTCGAAACCCCATTTTTTGCGCAGGATTTCTTCCAAAAGAAATTTGCTTGAGGCAATCGGCTGATCGTTGAAGGTGGTGAAGGCGCTCATCATCGAAAAAGCTCCCTCATCGACCGCCGCTTTGAATGGGGGAAGATAAAGCTTTTCCAACCGGTGGAACGAGTAATCGGTCGTATTGTAATCAAGGCCCGCTTCCACGGCACCGTAACCGGTAAAATGTTTCGGACAGGCGGCGACAGTTTTGCCGTCAACTTCTTTCTGGATTCCTTTCACCTTGGCTTTGGCTATTTGGCTTGTGAGGTAAGGGTCTTCCCCGCACGTTTCCATGATGCGTCCCCATCTCGGGTCGTGCGTGATATCGATCATCGGCGCAAAGATTAAATTGACGCCGCGGTTGTAGGCCTCGAGTTTGGCCAGATGGCAGTTTTTTTCGATTAACCCCAGATTCCACGAACAGCTTTCCGCAATCGGAATAGGGTAAATCGTTTGGAAACCGTGAATGACGTCTTCGCCGATTAAAAGCGGAATTTTTAATTCCGATTCTTCCATCGCAATCCGCTGAAGTTCGTTTACGTCCCGGTCCAAACCGACGTTCAAAAACCCGCCGACTCTTCCTTCTCTGATATCTTCGTAAGTAGCCTGGTTTTTAAAATCCAGAAACGTCAGCTGACCAATTTTTTGTTTTAAGGTCATTCTTTTTAACAAGGCGGACAAATCAACCATATATCATTCACCTGCAATTCCCGTTCTTTCAACGCTTTCCACAAAGTAGCGCTGAAGCGAAAAATAAATAATCAGTAAAGGCAAAATCGAAAGCAGCGTTCCGGCCATCCTGATGCCCTGATAAAGCACCGCACCGACTCCGCCGTGGGTTATGCTGAAGATGGTATTTTGGTAACGTTCGAGCATGACCGGCAAAGTCGCCCAATAGTCTTTGCCCGGTTGGGCCAAGTAAAGGGCAGCCGTCGCTGCATCGTTCCAATACCAGACGAAACTGAAAAGGAAAACCGTGATAATGCCCGGAATAATCAAAGGCAAGGCAACTTTCACGAAGATGGTCAAAGTCGATGCCCCGTCCATTTTGGCCGATTCTTCGAGCTGAATCGGTATCAGATTGAACATGCTGTAAAGAACCAGGATATAAATCGTCGAATAAAGTCCCTGACCGAAGGTTGCCGGGAGAATATAGGTAAAGAGCGATCCCACGATATCTAACCGGTAATACCAGGTGTATTGCGGGATGTTGATCAATTGCTTCGGAATAATAAACGTAACAAGCATAATCGCAAACAGGATTTTCTTGCCCGGAAAACGGAAGCGTGAGAAGCCGTAGGCACATAAGGCACCGACAACCGTATTGATTACGGACGGAACCAAAGCCACGATTACTGATTTGAACAAAGCTTTCCAATACGACAACTCCTGGATGGCGGTTGTGAAATTGGCAAAAACGAGTTCGCGCGGAATCCATTTAATCGAGGTATCGACCAAATCTTCCGGACCCTTAAGGCTTGTCACAAGCATAAACAACAAAGGATAGATATATAAAAACCCAAAAATTATCAAAAGGGCGTAAACGACAATTTTGAAAATTAGTCCTTTGTAATAGTTCATGCCAAACAAGACCTTTTTGATTTGATGTTTGGCTTTTGTCAGACTTTTCGAAAGATTTTGCATTTACCTCACCTCCTCGACTTTCGTTCTTTCAGGAACAGAAAATAAATTCCGATTTGCAAAAAGATCAGCAACAGGTAAATAATTCCCAGGGCACAGCCGTAACCGTAACCCCGGCGGCCCATTTCAAAAGATTGGGCCCTGATATAGCTTAAAATCGTATATTCGCCCGGATTGGTCGGCATATCGAAAAACGACAGGGACACAATCGTATAGACGACATTCAGCAGAATAAACGGTTTGATGCCCGGCAGGGTGATTTTCCAGAATGTCTGCCAAGGTGAAGCTCCGTCGATGGCAGCCGCTTCGTAAATCGCTTTGTCGAGTCTTTGCAAACCCGCCAAAAAGATGAGAATCTGGATTCCGGAAAACCACAGAACGATAATCAGTTTTTCGAACAAAAGCGAAACCGGTCTGGCGATAAAAGTCGGCAGATACTCGTTCATGAACCGGACGAAGGAACTGTTGGCAAGCATCGGAATGCTTGTCGCACCCTGTCCCATCAACTCGCTGATAACCGGTCCCGTAGATATTACCACCGGCAGGAAAAAGATTACCCGCCAAAAACTGCGGAGTTTGATTTTTTGGTTCAAAAGCATCGCAAGCAGCAAGGCCGCGGTAATCGCAAACGGAACATCGATAATGATTTCCGACAGGTAATTGACTAAAATGACCGGGAAAATTGTATCTTCGAAAAACGCATAGCGGAAATTGTCAAACCAAATCCACTCAAGCTTAATGTCCCCGGCGTAAAACGTCGCATGGTTGAACGAATAAAAGATTGCCTGCATCAAAGGAAAAATCGTAAAGACCAGCAAACCGATCAGCCAAAGGCCGATAAAAAGATATCCGTTCAGCCATTCGCGCTGTTTTCTTTTGAGTCTGATTTTTTGCATCAATCTTTCACCCCCCCGTTCAACACTTCGAAAGCGTTCGGAGGTGTCGATAAATAATAATTTTCCGTATAGTTGATTCTAAGCTTCAATTGGTTGGAATATTCGATTTCCACGACTCCGGGACTGACCACGCTCCTTTTTGCCACCGCCGCATCTTTAATCAGATTGTAAACCGGCTGATAGACGGTATAAAGTTCCGCAATCTTGTCTTTCCAATCCGCATACCGCGTCGAGAACAATTGGTTGCTGTTGGTGTATTTCAAATCCCGGGCCGGTGAATCCGTTATCGTAAAGGACGGATAAGCCCCGTAATCCAGCAATCGCAGGGTTTGGTCTTCCAGATTGGCATAAAAGTTTACGCTCGTTGCGTAGTAGTCGACATAACCTTTCAGGATGTACGGAATGAGCGGAACCGTATCGGTGTAAAGGCTGTAGTGGTTGCTGTATAAACTCATATCGAAATAAGCGGAAAGATAAGCCCACAGATAACTGTTCGGGGTATATAAACCAAGACGCAGGCTCCGGCTTAATGCAGCCGTCAATTCGCGGTAGATTTCGGCATTATCCATCCGGGAATTACTTTTGCCGTTTAAATAGGTGGAATAAAGTCTCGTTCCGATGCTGTCCAAGGCAAGGCTTCGGATATTCAGTTTTTGGTACTTTTTGATGTCGCCCAGGGCAAGTTCTTTCGAAGCGAGCGGATAAAGCAACGAATAATTCTGATAAAGTTCCGCTTCGCTGTCGGAATAACTCATTTTCAGTCTCTGAATTGTTCTTGCGACATCGGTGCGTCCGGAAGCGATTCCTTTGTCGTATGCCACCTGATAATCGTTGTAAAGATAAACGCCGGTCGGATATTCGGATAAGAATTCCCTGAAGTCGGATTTCGACCCGACTTTTTTGTTGAATTTAAGGTTATACGGCGTCGCTCCGCTCAGCCCTTTTTTGTTCCATCCTTTGAGAACAAGCAAGGTATTTTCCACCTTGAGTTCTTTCAGTTCCTGCAAAACGTTTTTCAAAGCATCGAGGGAAGTCAACGTTATGTTTTTGGTGCCAATCAAGGCCGGAACGGTTTCGGACATAATTACTTCAAGCAAAACGGAATAATTCCCGTCTGTGGTTTTTTGGAGACCGCCTTTTGCAACCAGGTAATTCTGATAAACACGGGCAATGCCGACATAACTTGAGTCTTCTTCTTCCAAAAGCCAATAATTGGTGGCGATATCCCCGCACGAACGGTTTTTTTCCACCGTGCTGTTGACTCCATAAAGCAAAAACTTGTTGCGCACGATGAAGCGGGGCGTCAAAAAGTTGTAATTGATGTTAAGGGTTCCTTTCAGAGAAACAAAGAGTTCGGCCTGTTCGGAACCTTCTTCCAAAATGGCAAGCAGGCCGTTTTGGTTTACCCCGTTAATCAAACCGTAAATCGGGGCGGTCAGCGTTTTTTCCGGGTTTAAGGAAATGTTTCTGATGGTGGAGCCGAGTCCCAAATCCGACCCGAAATAACGGAGAGCGATTTGACTGGTCTGCGATACTTCCCCGTACCTGATCAAAGCACCGCTTCCGTCCGGGATTACCATGTATCCCGGTTCTTCGGTTCCTTTGGTTGCCCCGAAAGCGGGCAGCAGATACAAGGTTGACAAAAGATGAATGTTTTCGTTGATTTCCGAATCGGGTACTTTCACGACAAGCCCGTTGGCATGAAGATCGATATATACTTTCAGAGTAATCTGATATCTTTTCGCGTTGATGTCGAGTTTCACCCCGGTCGGGGTTATTTCGGATTTCACTTCCACTTCAGCGGTATTCGGTTCGAGAATATACAAATCGGAATCTTTGTTGATTCTGGCCTGGTTGATAAAGCAATACTGGGTATCACCGTAAGATTCGTTGGTTGTGTTGTAGAAGAAATAACCGATACCGACGGAGCTGGACAAAAACGAAGCGTGGTAAGGCGAAGGAACGTCGTTTTTGTCGATTTTGTCCAATGCACTGCTCCAGACATAACCGCTTTCTTTGTTTTTGAGTTTGACGATATTCAGACGTTCGTTAAAATACATTTCGAAGCGGTCGTTTTGATGAATCAACTGGTCAAGGTTTCCCGCTTCGTCGATGGTTTCGATTAAGTCAGCGCCCTTTTTGGTGTTTACCGTCAAATCGTCGACTTTCGTAAAACGGCTGGAAGTATAATAATCGGTCAAAGTATCCTGAGCGCCCACTTTCTTAACAATGGTCTTACTTTGGCCGAAAGTACTGACCGTCAAAAGAAGCACGCAGGAAAGGAAACAAAATCCGAAAACAATCAATAAAATTTTCTTTCTTTTAGCCATTGCTCAACACCTCGATTACGACTTCTTTGACGAAGTTTACCACTTGCGCGCCCAACATATAAAGCAAAAAGCCGAAAGCGACAAACAGAATCATTGTGATCAGGGTAATAAAAATATTTTTGTGGTTTTCCCGGAAACTCAGTTCCTGGATTTCTTTGATCATGATATAAACGAGCAGGAACGACCATGCCCAAAGGAATACTTTCAGGGCCTGGTAAATGAACTGTTCGTTTAAAGTCAAAACATTCGAAAGAATGATGACAAACGGATAGAACAAAATAATCGGGGCAAACGAGCAGATGGTCGCGATATATACGTCTTTGAATCTGCCGCACCCTTCGGTTATCGAACTAATCAGGTAATTGCAGATAACACCGAGGAAAATCGGCATCACGGACAGGAAAAGAATTTTCACAATCGAAATGGTTTCGACATCCGAAGGATTGAAGATGAAGCCCGTAAATACGTTGCTCAGTATCATTTCGACATAAAAGACGAAATAAAGTATGGTGGCAGCAAAAACCGACATTTTGCCGTGTTTTTTTACTTCATAGAAACCGTTGATTGGATGTTTGATAAAAGTTCCGATATAAAGCACCTCGCCGATAATCTTCACGCTTTTGATTTTTTCCCACATGCGATGCCGCTCTTCGGAAAGATGCGAAAAGAGAGCGGTTTTTCTTCCAATATAAAGCACCAAGGCAAGCGCCAAAATACCGATAAAGATATATGTTCCGTAAGTCATAATCCAGAGATTTCGGATTTCCCAGAAAGCATCCGAATAGCCGCTCGTATTTCCCGCCAGGCGGAAATGATACATAGCCTCTTCGTAATTGGATTCGCGCAAATAGGCGTTTCCGATTCCGTTATGAGCCAGGTCGAACATATTGTTGCGTTGCAAAACCTGTTCCCAAGGAACCCGGCTTTCGCTGTACAAACCTTCCTGATAATAATAAATCGAAGTATGAACCAAATCCGCAAACTCGGACGGTTCGAACACCTGAAGGTAATCCTGGGTATTCAAATGGTCGATGGCATAGATTCGGTAGTTTTCGTCCACCGCGATCGACCGCGGATTGGCAAACAGACCGATGAATTTTCCCGTCGGGTCTTTGCCGCCGAAAGCAAACAAGAGATTTCCTTCCGAATCGTATTCGTAGATATATCCGCTTTCGGAAATGGTATAGATGTTTCCGATCGGACCGACGAAACAGTCGTTGAAATCGCTTTGGTCGTACATCGTATCCGGAAACAGATTGTTCCCCGCAATATTCAGCTTCTTCAAAGCGTTTCCGCTTAAACCCCTGGTGACGGTGTGAATCAGCCCGTCCTGATTGATGGCCAGATTAGTCGGTGCAATCGGAGATCTGACCATTTTGGCTCTTTGGGCTTTGGTGGAAAACATAAACCTGATGACATATGAAAGGTTCGGAGTGATGTAGTTAGCGCCGAAATATCCGAGAAAGGCTCCTTCGCTGGTGATTTGGACCAACCCGTTGGCGTTCCCCGCATCCACGATATACATAGTGCCGACATCGTCCACCACGATTTTGGACGGCCTAAAGAACGATTGCGTACCGAAAAGCGGATGATCGGGTTTGGCTATTTCTTTTACGACATTTCCCGAAGCATCGAAAATAAACACTTTCTGGGCATCGTAATCGGCTACATAGATTTTCCCGTCGGAAGTGGCATAGACACCTTCCGGTTTCTGCAAAATCCCTTCGCCGATCTGATAAGCATCTTTTAAGGATTTGTCGAAAACAAGAATCCGTTTGTTTCCGGTATCAGCCAGATAAAACAACTGGTTTTGTGGTTCGTAATACAGATCTTCCGCTTTCGCCAGACTGTTTACGGAACTGTTTGCGACATTGAAAGAATAGATTATTCGGTTCGGCAGATACGCATCCTGCGTCGGCACGATTTCGCCCTGGTTGTTGGTGGTCCAAGTTCGGTAGGCCACTCCGTTGTCGGAAGCATTTACCCGAAGCGGAATCATCAAAAAGCAACTCAACAAGACAATAATCAATATTTTCTTCATCGCTATCACCTATTTGATACCCGAATGAGCCATCGTGTCCATGACTTTGCTTTGGACAATGATGAAGAAAACAAGGTTAGGCAAAAACATTAGGAGGGCAGCCGCGGCTGCCATTCCCTGACCGGCCACCGTGGAATTGGTCGCCAGAGTCGAAAGATAGAAAGCAAGCGTCCGTTTCGCTTCGCTGGTTACGAAAAGACTCGAAGTTTCGACGTTGTTCCAGAATGTTTGGAAAGCCAAAATTCCGACCGTAGCCAAAGCAGATTTGATCAGCGGCAGAATAACTCTTAAATATATCTGAAAATCGTTTGCGCCATCGAGTTTTGCGGCTTCGAGGAGTTCCTGCGGAACCTGGTCGATAAACTGCTTGACCAGGAATAATCCGACCGGGAAAGCAAGCAGCGGCAAAATGTGCGCAAAGATTGTATTCGTGATTCCGGTAGTCGCAATGGTCAGATATCTCGGAATAATCACGGCGACCGGAACAAACATCAAAGCCATCTGATTGATTTTAAAGAGCGGTTCTTTGAGCTTGAATCTGAGTTTGCTCAACGCATAACCCGACATCGAAGTAATGAAAATGGTTGCGGTTACGCCGATGGCGGTTACGGTGATGCTGTTGAACAGATAGCGGCTGAACGGTATACCCGAAGCCGAAGTTTCGCGAAAGAGATTGACGAAATTATCCAAAGTAGGTCTTTTCGCATAAAACTTCGGGGGCCATTCGAACAACTCGTTCATCGGTTTTAAGGCATGGGCAAAGATAAAGAGGATCGGCAAAACCATGATTAAAGCAAGCGGAACCAAAATCAGATAAAATTTGATCTGACTTTTGTCAAAACGATCGGGATTGATTTTTGTGCCTCGAAATGACATATATCCATCCTCCTTAATCGCGGGTTCCGAATAAGCGGTAGCTTATTTTGGATACCAGCATTACCAAGAGAAGCAAAATAACCGATACCGCCGCCGCATACCCCATTTCGTATTGGATAAAACCGAAATCTTCGATATGGTTGTAAATCAGTTGCCCGGCGTATTGCGGGGTAGGGTTGGAACCGGTCAGCTGGACGCCGATGGCACCGGCGCTGAAGGTCGAAACAACCGACATTACCGCTCCGAAAAGCATTTGGGGTTTCATCATCGGAATGGTAATATAGATGATTTCCTGGAAACGGTTTTTGAGTCCGTCGATATAGGCTGCTTCATAGAGTTCGGAATTGATGTTGAGCACCCCGGAAAGCATTCCGAGAAATCCTACTCCCAAACTTCCCCAAAGAGAAACGAAAATCATGATTCCCAAAATATAATTCGGGGATTGCAGCCACTGAATCGGTTCTTTGATCAAACCGAGATTTAGAAGCAAATTGTTCAGATACCCGGCCTCGTTGCCCGAGAAAATAACTCGCCATAGCACCGCCATCGCAATACCCATCGTCATCGACGGCGTATAAAGAATAATAGCCAAAACGGTTCTTGGTCTGTGCGGTATTTGGGCCAAACACCAGGCAAGGAAAAACGACAGTATATATCCGCCCGGACCGACAATCAAAGCAAATTTAATCGTATTGGGCAGAACCTGCTGCATGAAAATTTTATCCCGGGTAAAAAGATAAATATAATTTTTGAACAAAACGAATTTCGGAAAATTGACGCTGTCGAACTGCGTCAAAGAAAGCAAAATCGCCATGATAATCGGTACAATGATAAAAACGGTAAAGAGCAGAACATACGGCCAAAGGAAAAGAAAGGCGTTCCTTTTTTCAATCTGGTAAACATTCAATCTAGGTTTTTTCCTGACGTCTTCCATGGTCTACTCCTTCTGTTTCAACCATTCTTCGATGTTGTAAATGGTCGGAACAAGATAATCTTTGATCTTTTTTCCGTTTTTCATATAACCGAACTCTTCCATTTTCCGGGCGATTTCCCGGTTCGCCTCGATTACCGCATCGCTCAAAGCAATCCGAGGATTGGCGCCGTTGAAGACGATTTTGCTGAAGGCGTCGCTGATGGAACGTTCCACCATGTAAGCGGCAGGGATTCTAGATGCTTCCACGGCCCACTGCCACTGAGCTTCGATAATATCTTTGTGCGCCTGTTTAATCGGCAGGTTTCTGAACGCTTCGATATTGGCGCTGAACCACATATATTCTTCGCCGTACATGCTTTGCAAAGCCACGATAAATTCGGTCTGAACTTCGGTCGACATCCACCATTTGACAAATTCGAAAGCCTGTTGTTGCTTTTTGCTTTGCTTGAACAAAGTGATGCCGAGACTTCCCGCCGGCGCATAACGGACGATTTCGCCGTTTTCCGTTTCGACTCCCGGATGCAGAGCCAAATCCCAGTTGCCCTGGATTTCCGGAGCAGCCACAAGAAGTTGCAAATAAGTAACCGAATTGGCAATGCCAATCGGAAGCGTGCCGTAACGGAAGGAATTGTAGAAGTTGGTTACTTCCTGAGGGATATTATAGATGGTAAAAAGGTTTGTCATGAATTTCAAAGCGGTGATGTTGGCTTCGCTGTCCAAGGTTGTGGACATGCCGTCTTCGGCATACAGATTGCCGCCGAACTGATACAAGAAAGGAAGCGTGGCCACAAACGGTTTTAAACCGGTGTAGGAAGAAAGAGGTTCGTAGAAGTTTAAACCCATTCTCTGAAGCGACGGCAGCATGCCGACCACATCGTCCCAGGTGGACGGAACCTGCATGCCCTGGTCGGTTATCAGATCTTTGCGATAGAAGAGCACCCAGAAATCCTGGGTTTCCGGAATGCCGTAAACACCGGTATCGTAGACATAAGGGATTATGGCCCCTTTCGTCATGGTGGATACCAATTCGCCGAAACCGTCGAACTGTCTTAAATCCACGGTCATGCCTCGAATGGCCAGGTCATACGGTATCCAGTTGCTGATTCCCATCGCCACATCCGGCAAATCCTTAGATGCGTTGGCCAGAACAAGTTTGTTTTCGTCCGGCATGATGGAAAACTTGACCTTAAGCCCGGCATCGTCTACCATCTTCTGCATGATTTCGATATATTGACGGCTCCTTCTTACCCATACTTCGATTTCGTCGTCTTCAACTTTTGTCACGCCGTATTCTTCGTTGAAGAAAGATAAAATAAACCGTTTGATACCTTCCCAGAGACGGACGAAGATATTGGCCCTCGGACGCGGAACTTTGACACCCTCGCCCAAGAGATATATTTTTTCGAGTCCCAGAGGGTTTTGGTAAAACTTAAGCATCGTATTGCCCAAATACTCGGCAACGGATGCGTCGCCGTCGGTAAACTGGGTCAAGCGGTTAGGAAGCTGATTCGGTTCTTCAGCCAGTTTTAGCAGTTTCTTGCTGGCCATTTTGAGAAGCGCGAATTCGCTCGAACCGTTTTTCTTAGGAGAATAAGTGTTTCCGTATTCGATGATATTTTGGATTTCGTTGCTCCAACCGGTCAAATCGCTTTCGATATTCGGCAGATATTTGGTTATTACCCAGTCGCGGTATTGGTCGGCTTTTCCGCCGGTAAGCCGTTTGATTTCCAGGGACAGACTTTGCATTTCTTTCATGATGCGAGCGATTTCCTCGATGACAAAGCGGTACGGATCCAAACTGCACACCATGGTCAGGGTGTTTTTTTTGCCTGCGGTCAGATAGAAATAAAAGTTTCCTTCGTCATTGTGCAGAATTTCGTTGTTCCACCTTTTGGTATACATGAATGGATAATTCGACATTTCTTCGAAAGGCATTTCGCCGTTAATCAAAATGTTTCGGAAAGTCGGAAGGTCCAACAATCCGTATTGGATGTATTTGAAACCGATTTGGTAAAGACCGGTCTTAGGCACTTCGATTTCCCAAGTTATGGCTTGTCCGCCTTTGCTCCAGGCATCGTGGGCAACGACATTCAACAGACGTTTGGTCGTATGGTAATTCGGTGCGGCGCTCGGGTCGCGTTCAGAGGCGATGCGAATCGCCACATCGTTTTTGAAAGAGATATATTCCGGTTCGACAATCAGCAAATCGTCAAACTTAGGAGTTCCTCCAGGAACGCTTTCCAAGTATTCCCGGTAAGACTTGGGCTGTTTTTTGCCGGTCAAAGTGATTTTTCCAAACTGCATTTTGCCGGTATTGAGTCCCAAAGTTATTTTGTTTTCGCCTTTTTCGAAGTATCCCGCCAAAGTACCCTGGTGAAGGCGGCTTCCGTCGTAAATCATTCCGTAACCATTTGCATAACTGTACCAAATGTTTTCTTTGTCGGATGACGGAACGATTTCGTTTTGATAGCGGTCTTTTTTAAAATCGGCGGTCGTCGGCTTCCAATTGCCACGGAAAGCGATTTGGCGGGCTTCGTAGTACTGATACTTGTCGTTAATCAGCAAATAGCCTTCCGAGTCGCCGGTCTGATAGGAAGCAAAATAATAATCGATATATATGTTGTACAATCCGGCAGCCGGAATATCGAGAATCAGGTCTGCGGATTGTTTGTTTTCCAATTCCAAGACAGATGTTTCGTAAGGTAAAAGAGGTTCTTTCAAAAGGGAAGAGTCGAGCAGAATATCGGGAATCCGGTATTCCAAAACATCGATATTCGCCCAACTGTTTTGGTGCGTGTTTAAAAAACTTGAATAATTGCTTTCGCCTTCGTTATTCAAGATGGTAATCGGTGTGTTTTGATCAGAAGCGTCTTCAGCTTCCGCATACGGCCGGTAGCTTCCGGCCATAACGATTGCCGCGCTTAGCGAAAAAATTGCGATAAAAAGTATTGTTAATGACTTTTTCATATTCACCTCTATAGAAAGAGGAGGGCGGCTTGAATAGACCGCCCCCGCTTTATTTTAACTCAAGCCCAGATCTCGATATGCTTGTTGTACCTGTCGGTTAATTTCGGCACTCCAAATTGAGGCTAATTGTTCGGCTTCCATGTCCCAGAATCCTTGCGTTTCCGCATTCTCGTAAACCCAGCCCCAGAAAGCTCCGTAACCAGGCAGCCATTTATCGCAGTCTGGAACTCCTTCGTCGATTAATTCCAAAATTGCCTGCATTCCGTAGTACGGTGTTTCTTCCAAATCGTCTTTGATTTGATTCCATACTTCCGGATAATCGGCAACCGGATACATTGTCACGGTTTGGTTGAGTTCTTTCATGATGCGAAGCCGTGCATTCCAGCCTTCCCGTCCGAAAGACATCCATTTGACAAGTTCGTATGCTTCTTCAGGGAATTTGGTTTTGCTGGAGACGCACATGTAGTCAAGAATAATCGGCATCTTTTGTCCGAGCGTTCCGCCTGGGAACGGATAGAACTGAACATCGATGTTCCGGGAAGCAAAGTCTTTCATGACGGTTACGGCTTGCCATGAACCTTCGATACCGAAGAGAACCCTACCTTCCCCGAACGGATAAGCGGAAGGATTACCGAATTCTTCCTGCTTTTCTTCTTCGGTCAATTGTTCTACCCACCGGTTGGCAAAGAAAAGATCGGTTTCTTTTCGGTATTTGATCCAAAGCGGATTTTCATAGTCGAAACTGGTTCCGTTCCAAGTGTCATAGCCAAGAGATGCATCATCTTGTGGAGGCATGATTTGTTCGAAACCGAGAGTTCCGACACCCCCGTTTGGCGCAAAACCGTTAATTCCGTAAATGGTTTTGCCGTTCAATTGGGTGTTGGCAAAATTGGCAACAATATCTTTGAATTCTTCGTAAGACCAGTTAACGCCAGGGTCGCCGGTCAATTGTCGAAGAAGCGTCAAGTTGACAAGCATGCCTTTGACGAATTGATAAGAAGGAACTGCCAAACGTTTGCCATTGTAAACGCCGGTTTGCGAAATTTTTTCGTAAACAAGTTGTGCATCAGGGTCTTTGTTCCAATAAGTGGAAACATCACGGGCGATTCCCGCCGCGATAACATTAGGCACGTTGTCGGTTACAAAGACATCCGGAAGGGTTCCTGCCTGGCTTGCTTTGATCAAGTTTTCCGTGAAAACATTTCCCGTACCGGTAATGGTCGTATCGCGCAAAACTTTGATGTGCGGATATTTTTCCATAAAGGCATCGATCATGGCCTGTTCCAAAGTGGCGTCACCCCAGGAAGCATAAGTAAGGGTGGTTTTCTTTTGTTCGCCGCCGTTATCGTCGCCCCCGCCGCAACCCACAAGCGCAAAGCACGCAAGAAGCGTTAGGACAAACAAGAAATACTTTTTCATTCTAACCTCCTTAAATTTATGCAATTACAAATGTTCCGGATTGAGGAGACAAATCGGAATCCAAAGTATTGACTCCGTCACCGACAGCCTGAAGTTTGGCATAGTAACTACCGGCCGGTAAACCGAGTTCGCTAAGCGGAATCAAGCCGCCGTTGGTAACAGTCAAAACTTTGACTTCGGTTCCGTCTTCGGAATAGATATATGCTTTGTAAGATGGGGCATCTGTCGGGCCGCCCCAGGCGGTTCTGAATTTGTCAACTTCGTAGATTTCGGCGACAAATCCGAACGGAGTGGCTAATTTTTTAGGTTCTCCTTCGTTGACGGTAGGAACCGTGAAATGAGCGCTCGGTGCCGATAAATCGGAATCAAGATAGTTTACGCCGTCACCGATAGCCTGAAGTTTGGCATAGTAGTTTCCGCCTTCCAGACCGAGTTCTTCAAAAGGGGTATTTTGACCGTTGGTAACGGTTAAAGTTTTTACTTCTTCGCCGGCTTCGGTGTAAATGTACAGTTTGTAACTTACCGCATTTTCCACAGCGGCCCATGCGGTATAAAGTGTTGTATCGTTCATATTCGAAGCCACAAGTCCGACCGGAGTAGGAAGTTTTTCCGGTTCTTCGTCTCCTTCGTCAACCCACGGAGTTGCTTTGAGTTCGCTGATTTCCGCTTCCAAATCGCCCATGTTGACAGCAGGAATTTCGGTACCGAATTGGATTTTTACCGGGAATTGTGCTTCCGGTGCAACTGTGACTTTGACTTTAATTTCGTTCATTCCTTCAACGATATCAATGACATTGCCATTAACCGTAATCTTACCGGCTTTGTTCGAATTCAGTTTAAAGGTCAATGCATAAGTTCCGCCGTCTTTGACTGGAAGACTGAAATAGAAAAGCTGAGCCGCAAACCATGCGCTTCCGGCTGGTTGGGTAATCGAAAGTTTCAATACGCCTTCTTCCATTGTGTAAACAATATTGCTCGGTGCGCCAGCCCAGCCGCCCATATCGTACCAAATTACTAATTTATATGGATTTTCTTGGGCAACTTTTTCTTCGGCGATTCCGCTTTCCTGATAAAGCGATTCATCGGTAACTGTACCTAAAATGTTTTCAGGATCGGCATATTCCGGTTCCGGAACTTCTCCGACTCTTTCAATCTTGACATCAGAAATAGCCAATTCGATATCGCCAATCGGACCGTCTGCATTCGTTCCGAAAGTCATGCCGAGAGTAAAGGCCATTTTATTGGCAACTTTAATTGGAATTTCGAAATAATTCTCGCCTACAACTAATTCTACATCAGCCCCAGCAATCGAAATTTTTCCTGCTTTGTCGGAGGTAACTTTGATTTTCAGAACAAAGTCGCCGCCTTGTTTGAACGGTAAAGTGGTATAGAATATCTGGTTGGCCCAGAAGTTAGGGTTGCCGTTTTGTTTTGCATTGATGGTCAGGACGCCATCGACATATGTATAAGTTAACTCGGTAATTGGTCCTAGATTCCAGCTTGGGTCCGAATTATTCCAAATATGCCATTTTAACGGATTCAGTTTGGAATTATCTTCGCTTCCGGCGCCGCTTTCGCTCCAAACGACTTCGGTGTCCGGTGTGCCGAACAGATTATCAGGATCCGCATATTCGACATTTTCCTGAGGATTGATTGCGAAATCGCTCATTTGCAGCACAATGTCGCCGACAGGATTATCGACGATTCCTGCTTGCAACGAGAAAGTGAATGCGGAACCGGATGCTACGGTAATCGGAACTTCAACAAGGTTTTCGCCTTCGACCAATTCAACCTCTGCCTCGGCCAAAGTGATCTTACCGGCTTTGTTGGAAACAACTTTTACAGTGAAGATGAAAGAGCCGCCTTCTTCAAACGGTAAAGTTGTGTAGAAGACTTGGTTGGCCCAGAAGTTAGGGTTGCCGTTTTGTTTGAAATCAAGCATCAAAACGCCATCTTGGTAAGAATAATTAACGGTTGTTGTTGGACCGATACCCCAGGATGGATCGGAAATATTCCAAATATGCCATTTCAACGGATTCAGTTTGGAATTATCTTCGCTTCCGGCGCCGCTTTCGCTCCAAACGACTTCGGTGTCCGGTGTACCGAATAGGTTGTCAGGATCGGCGAATTGTCTCGGCGGATTGACTTTTACGGTTACGGTTGCGGTTGCTTCGTTGCCGGCGGTATCTTTGACTTTGTAAATCAAAGTATAAACGCCTTCGGTTGTCAACAAGCCGTTTTCGTCAACCGGAATTTCATCGCCGCTTACTTCCAATCTGTCGGTTATGTCTTTATCGAAGTCATCGTATGCGGTTACAGGAACATTCAATTTTTCGCCGACATAGGCAATGAATTCTCCCGATGGAGCGGTAATTGCAGGCGGAGTTGTATCTTCGCCGAGCGAATCGACTTCTTGCATTACGATATTGTCAAGGAAACAGGTTGTAAGAATTGCTTCGTCTTTCATCTTACCGAATTCGAAGAGAAGCGAAATCTTGGTCATGTCTGCTCCTTCCTTGGTTGAAGGTTGGAAGCGGAACGAGAATGTTTGCATTGTCGTGTCTAAGTGGAAGTAACGTTCAATCGGGTCAACCGAATAGAACCACGGAGCCGAGTCGATCAATTGACCGATTTGGATATGAAGCCATCTCGGAACATTGGCTCTTGCGTCGAAACGGACTTCGTAGAATTTGTCCGGATCCAATTGAAGATCGTTGTAATCGACCCGCGGAGATGCCTGCGCAGCCGCAATATTCGTAATATTAACGTACAATTCTTCGTTTTCGACACCGAAAGTACCGGTTCCGTTTTCAAACTGCGACAAAACAAACGGATCGGTATAACCGGACGAGAAGTCGCCGTTAAAGATCATATTGTCGGTTATCACATCGGGTTTCTTGAAGATAACCTTAAGCATGGCGTATTCCTGCGTCAAAACTACGCCGTTGATTTCCAATTCGTAACGGACGGAATATTCGCCCGATTGAATCAGTTCACCTTTTTCGTTCATCGGCGCTGCCGTGTAGTACTTGACTTTGTCGGTCACGTCTTTACCATACTTGTCGGTAGCGGTGATTCCGGCCATGAAATCGAAGACATCGCCGGTATAGGCTGTCATTTGAGATTGGACGCCTTTAATTTCCGGTTCGAATGTTTCCCGTTTTTCGCAGGCGAAAAGGGAGAAAAGAACCACTAGAGATAATACAACAAATACAGATTTAATAAATTTTTTTTCCATAAATCCTCCTTTATTTTTTTAAATTTGTTGTCCTAGCGTTACTTTGATGTGCGTATATACACCGTTACGCACATCGATGGCATCTTGGCCTTTTAGGCTCGTCGATGCAATTTCTTTCACCATTTGATTGTTCACCAACTCGTATTTTAATACTTTGATCCGTTCATCAAAAGTTGAAAGATCACCTGAATAAAGATATATTACGTCGATGGAACCCAAAAACTTTGTTTTCAGAATTCCGTCTCGGAAGAAAGAGGAAGGAACAAGCGGTTTTAACGTAAGAACCAGTTCGCTGTCCTCAACCGTAAATGGAGATTGCCCAAACATCATGTGGAACCACATGCTCACCACTTCCGCATTACATCCGCTTAGACGAGCAACAAAGCCCATTCCGTGGGTTTCGGGATCCGGATTGTTGGTCGTGGCGATGAATGAGACATTTTCATATATACTTCGCCCGTAGCGGTTCGGGTCCATAAAAGGCGGCATCGAGGTTGTGATATTTTCGTAGAACCTGTCGTACTGACCGCTTCTCAATAGACCGTACAGATATTTAAAACTCATGTGAACGAAATTCGATTCGCGTTCCAGCCAGCCTTTGGTAAACGCGCGGATGCGTCCGATTTCCAAAGTTTCGTTGTCCAGATCGGCGCTTGTTTTGTATAACTTAAGCTGCGAATCAAATAGGTCGCTGTCCCGGATTCTTCGGTAAAGCTGCTCAACCGGATATTCCGGAAATAAGCGGGCAACTTTTAAGAAACGGGCCGGTGCTTCCAAGAACCAAGGAAGCGCCCTCATGTTGTAATCCCAAATTTCCACTTTCTGCAAGCCGTACGGCGTGCGGCCCGGTTTAGGGACAAACTTCGTCGGAATATGAATCAAATAAGTCGGGATGATTTCGTATCTTTCAAGCAGCTCCTTCAAATGAACCATGATGTAACGTTTCATTTTGTCGAAATATCCAGTTAAATCTTTTAAGCCGAACTCTTTAACGAGACCACTCAGGAAATACTTGGTCCGTCTGCGGTAATCTTCCAGCGCATCGAGTCTTACTTCCCAGAACCCGAGTTCGGTCAGTTTCGCTTCTTCCCTAAGATCCAAGCCTTCGCGGATGATTTCCATCAGATTCGCCAGTTCCTGGCAAACGGTTATTTCTTTTGCGCCGAATCTTTTGGATGCGTCCACCAAAAAGTCGACGATTCTCAAGAGTTCGATTGTTTCGGATACCCCGGAAGCAAGGAGTCCCGGCAAGCCGTTCATCGCATCGTTCCAGCCCGGTTTGTTTGCTTCCATCATGATACCGAAACCGCTTTGGTCAAGCAAAGCGAACTTGACCGTGGCAAGACTGATTAATTTCTCCAATAGGTTGCAGGTATATATATCGCCGTCTTCGGTTTTGTGATAATTGGATTTTCCCTCCACAAAACCGATTTTCCGTTTTTCTTCCGGGGTAAAGAATCTTAAAGCTCCGTACTGACGGATTTCGCCTTTTGAGGTCAATCCGATTTTTTCTTCTCTCGGCAAAACTTCCGCCGGGCTTTGGTAATACATATATGTATCGTCGTCGAAGAGAAGTTCTTCCAACTGATCCGGGTATTTCAAAAGATAACTTTCAATCAAATCGAAATTGTATGTAAAGTGATCGATCCAATAACCTTCCCCGAAAGTTGCGTTCGTTTCTTCCAAAGATTCGGTAAAAATGCTTTTCAGAGCTTCATCCGGGGATACTTTCAGTTTGGTTTCGTTTCGCAGAAGTTCTTGATAAATTTTTCCCGGGGTGAATTCTTTGCTTAAAATTTTTCTGAAATCCGGAACCTCGGTTTTGAACAGATCTGCAAGCAACAAATCGACATCGATTTCGTTGTTTAAGCGGTAGGAAGAACCGTTGATGCTTAACGGGTTATACCCGTCGAGCTGAATCAGATTCATGAATTGCCTGATATTCGCCGTTCCCAAAAAACGGTTGAACAAGACGTCGTTTCGGCGGTTCTGATTGATGTCCCGGTAATTTCCGTTACCCTGGGTGTAATATTCCGGCTCCAGATTGAACCAGTTATAATCTCTTTCCGGATCGCCGTGCTTTCTTGAATACAGATAAAACGGTTTGGGGTTTTTGGCACAGCCCAGATTGATCGGGAAACCTCCCCGCAGGACATTGTCCAAAAAGCTCTGTTTCAGATATTCGTCGAAATCGGGATAGGCCGTGACGGTTTCGATTCCTTTTGTAAGTTCAAGCACCAGTTCTTCCGCTCTGCGGCTTTTCGTTTCGAAGAAACTGCTTTTCAAAAATTCCGGAAGATAGTTTTCCAAATCGCCGTACTCGTGCGCCATGCCGATCATCGATAAAATCCTGATTTCTTCGCCCGGGCCCAAAGTTTTGGCCACCCCGAAGAAGGCGCAAGGTACTTTGTTGAAAGGGTATTGCGGGGTTATCAACAAATCGTTTAGGTCATTTTCGATAAAACCGTAAGGAATTTGTTTGGATAAATCGTGTTTGAAGACCAAATCAGCATCGACAATCGGCTTCAAAAGCTGGTTTTTATCGTCCTTTGCTAAGTAAAAATTTCCGTCATCGGTAGTGTGGACTTCCGCTTCGTCGGCGCTTGAAGAACGCATTTTGAAGAACGGAGTATGGTTTTCCAGGTGCACGACATCCATCCAACTGCGCATCAGATTGCCGACATCTTTGTAAGCACCGTTCGACAATCCCCGCGGAAGAACCTGGCTCAGTCCGTCGAAAAGTTCGATTTTTACTTTCCTGTTGGCGAGATTTTTAAAAGTCAGCGTACGCATCAAGGCTCCAAGCGGCGCTTCCGGAAGGGTGAAATATTCGACCGTAATCAGATATTTTTGGTCTTTGTCGGTTTCTTCCAACAAAAGATGCGTGCTTGTAAGGCGCATTTTCCTGATCTGCTGGCCGAACCCTAGCTTGGTAAACGGTTCGATAAAGTGTCCGTTGGCTTTTAAGAAAGTCCTGAAACCCTGGGTTTGCACTTTTTCGTAAGCGATGGCAGCCGGGTTAAATTCGAGGATAGCCCCGTTTTTGTCTTTGACGCCGAACGAAGTTATTCCCTGCCCGCGATTGCAGTAGAAGGCCCAGATCGGAATGCCGTTTTTTCCGGACACGCCCGGGAAAAACGATGAAAAAGGTTTCTTGAGATCGTAATTATCCATTGTAAAAGGTTTTAAAAGGAGCATTTCAATCACCTCCGTTTCTTTGATATACCTTTATGTAATCGACAATAAATTTTCCGGGGAAGACCGTTGTTTCGTCGGGATTCCCGGGAAAGCGGCCTCCAATTGCCAGATTGACAATCAGGAAAAACGGTTGGTCAAACGGCGCAGGATATTTTCCGTGGTTCGTAAACCACGTGTTGACACCGCCGATCAAAAAGTCGTCGACATACCATTTGATTTCTTTTTCTTCCCAAAGGAGTTTGAACGTATAAAACCTCTCCGGATCAAAATCGGGAATAATGTACCTTACGCCGGCTTCGGAATGAGGTTTTCCAAAGTGAATCGTGCCGTAAAAGAGTGCCGGGAAATGGCCCAAACTTTCCATGATGTCGATTTCCCCGCAGGACGGCCAGGGACCGTACCGGCTGTTCTCGGGCATCATCCAAAGCGCCGGCCACATTCCTTTGCCGGTCGGAAGTTTGGCTTTAATTTCCACAAGGCCGTATCGGAAACTGAATTTCCCTTTGGTTGTGATTTTGCCCGAACAGTATTCCCACTCGTTGACCGTTCTTTTTTCGCCGGTAATTACCAGCATATTCTTTTCGATTTTCACATTATCCGGATGATAATACTGCAATTCCTGATTGCCAAACCCCCCTCCGCCTTCATTGATATTCCATCTTTGGGGATTTAAGGAATCGCCTGCGAAATTTTCTTCAAAAATCAATTTCCATTCACTCATCGAGGCACCACGTCTGAATCGTATGGGCCGGAATAAAGCCGTCTATTTTTTGGTTGTTTATAGCAATCTGATAAGCGGTATTACGATCGGTTTCGTTGAGAATGACTACGACAATCCGTCCGTCCGGATTTACCCCCGCCAAAACTGAGAGATCTTTATCGCTTACCATCGAATCGATAACAAAAGCGGAAGGCAAGAGGAATTTGCTGAAGTGGCCGATATAATAATAGGAACTTTTGAAAATGACTTGATTGTCTTTGACGATCATCGGCGCATCGCAGAAATTCCCCACATGGTTCGGTCCGCCGTGTTCGTCGAGCACCAGATTCCAGTCGATAAATCCTTCGCAGCCGCGGGTAAAATCCCCGATAATGTTTCGGGCATAGCGCTCGCCGGTTTGAATTGAACCTAACCTAACGCCGCCTTCCTGGCATCCTTCGGTAAAGATGACATGGAGCGAAGGGATCGTTTCTTTGATTAAAGCCACTTTGTCGAAATCTTCGCTGACATACCAGTGGATTCCGATACCCCAAATCCAAGGAAGCACCTCAGGATCTTCCGCAATCCCTTCCATCCATTTTGCGATGAGGTCGCGGTTATGGTCCAAAAGAATTACTTTTGTTTGCCTGAATCCTTTTTCTTTCAACAGTGGTCCCAATACTTTGGCAAAAGCGATTGCTTCTTTCGGAGTATATATACACGACTCCCAGACCTGCACCGCTTCGGGTTCGTTCTGGATGCTCAGATATTCGATTTCGTGGCCGTGCTTTTTCATTTCTTCAAGATATTTAATTAAATATCCGGCCCAAAGGGGATAATATTCTTCTTTAAGTTTGCCGCCGTAATTCATTCGGCCGTTTGTTTTCATGAATGCGGGAGGACTCCACGGCGCCGCCATCAGTTGTAAATCAGGCTGCAATGTTTTGGCGGCCTTTACAAACGGCAGCACATATATCTTTTCTCTTTCGATTGTGAAACTGTTCAAAGATTCGTCGCATTCTTCGATGTAAGTATAACTGTTTAAGGAAAAATCGCAGCTGTGGACGGAAAGTCTGCCCAAATTGTATCTTAAGCCGTCTTGTCCGAAGTAGCCTTCGATAATCCGCTTTTTCGTTTCGTGGTCGCTGTTGTAATAAACGTACGAGGCACTTTCCGTAAAGGCTCCTCCGAAACCGATAATCCTTTGTTTTTTTCGGTTCGGATTAAGATATATCGTAGTAAATGGACCGTCGGTTTTTATTGATTTTTGCTTATCCGTTACATCCAAGAAATATTCGTTTTTCCGGTAATCGGTCTGATAGCACTTTATTTTTTGAATGGTCATTTTGGTTTTCCCTCGCGGAATGCCTCGGTTAAAAGTTCTTTGGTCCGATCATCGAAATAGATTCTCGTCGAATTATGGTAATTGGTATTTTTGTTTTCGTAAATCAAAACTTTCGCATCGACCGTCAAAACATGGTGGTGAAAGACTCCTTTTTTGACGTTGTAAAGTTTGTTTTTTTGCATTTCCTTAATCTCGAAACCCGTGATTATGCCGTTATCGACTTGAGCCAAAATCAGGAAACATTGGCCCTCCATAAGCATGAAGATTTCGTCGGTTTCGTTATGGGCTTCCACGTAGGAAATATTATCGAGTTTAAGTTCGTCGATATAACTGAGCAAAGCGATTTGCGCATTGTTGACGCTTGCCAAAGGAACAAATCCGTTGCCGGATATATCTGTTACTTCAACTGCTTTATCCATTTTTTCTTACCTCAAGATAATCGATTGTAATGGCATCGCCGGTGTTCGACGAAGCGATTTCCAGTTTGAAAAAACATTTGCCTTTGCTTAACATATATGTAAAAGGTATTTCGATTGTTTCGTACAGACCCCAGGTCGGTGTAAGCGCGAAGGTATTGGCTTTTTCGCCGTTACCCTCATCGTCCACCTGATAAACGGACAATTGGTTTCCGGCCCGCAGGACCGTGGCATAAAGAGAAATTTCGTATTCGGCCTCCTCTTTAACCGTAAGTTCCAAAATCAGATAGCCGTTAATGCCGCTGTTTTGTCTTAGGGTTACGCCGTATCCCTCGGTTAGGGAAGCGATTCCCCCTTCCACGATGTCATAAGCATTTTCGGCTTCCACCCTTCCCGGAATGATGTTTTCACCGGTTGTTTTGATTTGGATATTGCTGGTGATGGAATAATTGCCCGCCAAATCGACGCTGATGATGCGCACTTTGTAAGTCGTGTCGCTTTCCAGATTTTTGATCTGATAACTTGTTTTGTTGGTTGCGCCGATTTGTCTGCCGTTTAAGACGATTTCGTAATGGCTTATTCCGACATTGTCGCTGGCCTGCGACCAGGAAATGTTAATCGAGTTTTGGGTCGTATGCCATTCGGTCAACTCCACCACACTTGGGGCTTTTTTGTCTTCCCCGGTATAATCTTTCTGATAAACTCTGACGTAATCGATTTGCATATTGGCGCTTTCGAAGTTAGGATCGACTTCTTTGCCGAGGTTACCGCCCATGGCGATATTCATGATCAGATAAAAACGTTGATCGAACGGCCAATAACGTTGGTTGTCTTTGGCGAATTTCGGATTATTGTAAGTGGAAACCAAAATGTCGTCCGCATATATCTTCAAAGCATCCGGGGTCCATTCGAGACTGTAGACGTGAAATTCGGTCGCAGTGTTTTCAAGCGAAATTTCTCTTCCAACACCGTTTCCGCCGTAGTTGTTTTCCGTATGAACGGTTCCGAGCACGCGGTTCGGTTTATAACCGACCGCTTCCATAATGTCGATTTCGCCGCTTTTCGGCCAGATGCCGTAGACGCTGTCGGTAGGCATCATCCAAATGGCCGGCCAGGTACCTTTCCCTTCCGGAAGTTTGGCTCTTACTTCCACGCGGCCGTAAAGCCAATCGCCTTTTTGGCGGGAAACGACTCTTGCGGAAGTATAGTCAGAATTGTCGTAGCGTTCTTTAAGAGCGGTGATAGTCATCACGCCGTTATCAACATAGACATTTTCGGGACGGTTGGTATATGTCTGAAGTTCGTTGTTGCCCCAACCCCAATTGCCGACACCGAGATCGTAGCCCCATTTGGTGCTGTCGGGAAGTCCGGTATAGTTGAATTCATCGGCCCAGACCAATTGATAACCCCCTTCGAGATACGGAACGGGCGAATCTGCAAGCTCCTCCGGCACCATAGGCACGCGTTCGAATTTTTCGTCGGTATTGCCGTTTTGGCAGCCGAACATTGTTAAACCGAATAAAAGAATTGCGATAAACAGGATTTTTTTCATGATATTCTCCTTTACTAAAACGTTTTCGATAAAGCCAAAAAAGAACAAGAATTATGAATTGAATCCTGCCAAGTGTGTTTCAATAATCAATAATTCTTCCTAAAACGTTTTCGATATTTGTGATAAAAAAATGTAAACCTTTACATTACATATTATACCAACCTGCATTTAATATGTCAATAGATTGTATAAAATTTTTTTTAAATTTAAAAAGCCCGGACCGGTACCGGCACGGGCTTGGGAATGTTCTTATCGATTTATTTGAATTTATTTCTTCAAACGGTCGGCGATAACCCTGGCAATATATATTCCGTTTGCGGCCGACTGAGCCAATCCTCTGGTGATTCCCGCTCCGTCTCCGCCGACAAAGAGGTTATCGATTTTGGTTTCGAATTCGTTGCTTACTTTGACACGGTCGGAATAGAACTTTGCTTCCACTCCGTAAAAGAGGGTATGCGAACTGGCAATTCCCGGCGTGACGTTGTTTAAGACTTCAATCATTTCAATCAGTGATTTCATGGTTTTGTAAGGCAAGATCAGGCTAAGATCGCCCGGAACCGCTTCTTTCAAAGTCGGTTTGACAAAACCTTCGTCGATACGTTTTTTCGTGGAACGTCGGCCCTGTAAAATATCGCCGTAGTTTTGCACAATAACGCTTCCGCCGCTCAGCTTATTGGCTAGACGCGAAATTTCCATGGCGTATTCGTTGGGATCTTTGAACGGGGTATCAAAATCATGCGAAACAAGCAGGGCAAAATTGGTGTTTTTGCTGCCGAGTTTTTCGTCATGGAAGGAATGCCCGTTGCAAATCATCACGCCTTCGTGGTTTTCAATAACCACATGACCGTTAGGGTTCGAACAAAACGTTCTTACCTGAGTTCCCACGCTTGTCGTATAGATAAACTTGCCCTCATAAAGGTATTTGTTGATTTCGTCCATGATGATGTTGTTGGTTTCGACTCTGACGCCGACATCGACTTTATTGTTAGAAAACTCGACGCCGTATTTCACCAAGGTTTGACGTAGCCAGTTCGAACCGGTCCGGCCTACTCCCAAAACGACATATCTAGCATATATTTCGGTACCGTCTTCGAGCACTATTCCTTTCACGAAACCGTCTTCCACGATAATATCCACGACATTCGCACGAAACATCAAGTCGACCCTTTGGGCCAAATGTTCCCGGATGCTTTTCAAAACATTCAGGTTGACTTCCGTACCCATATGGCGAACCTGGCTGCGCAAAAGTTTCAGACCGCTTGCGATGGCTTTCTTTTCCAATCGGTAAACTTCCTCGGTGTTGGGGTCGGTCAGTTCTTCCGGAGCTCCGTGTTTTAGATTGATTCCATCGACATATCTAATTAACGACAGAACTTCTTCGTCCGGCAGGTATTCGTTCATCCAGCCGCCGAATTCGCTCGTGATATTGAATTTGCCGTCGGAATAAGCGCCGCTTCCCCCGAATCCGCAGGTAATGGAACAACTCGGATGACAGCCGTTTCGGCCTTTGGTGTCAATCGGGCATTGCTTAACCTGTTTGTTTAAGAGCGGGCAATGTCTTTTATATATATCAAGCCCTTTGTCTACCAAGAGAATCGAAACATTAGGATCTTTGGTCATCAGTTCGTAAGAAGCAAAAATCCCGGTCGGTCCCGCTCCCACAACAATGACGTCATAATTTGTTTTCATACGCACCTCTTTAAAAACCCCTGGAATTATCCCTTGATTATTATATCACATTCGACAAATCTTGCCCCCTATTTTGATAACGGTTTTTTGGCCTCATTTAAGACAAGGAAGTTCGTTAACCAGTTTAATCAAATCTTCCCAACCACCCGGTCTGAAGCTGCTGATATCGAGGTTTTCGGTATTAATCAGATAATCGGTCAAAAGAAACGTTTCGATTCCCAGTTTGCTTACGATCATGTCTTCGGTTGCGTCGTTTCCAACCATCAGGCATTCGCCCGGAGTTTTATTGATTTTTACCAGCAATTCCCGGTAGTACGCCAAATCGGGTTTGCAATAAGAGAAGTTTTCGTAAGTGGTAATATAAGCAAAGTCGCTTACGTCAAGGCCTGCCCATTTGATGCGTTGGTGGGTCGCAACCTTCGGAAATACCGGATTGGTGGCAAGCACAAGGGTATATCCTTTTTCTTTCAAACCAGCGATGATTTGTCGGGCAAACGGCGTGGGACTGGTAATTCTTTTGACGAATCCGAAATCATTCAGATAAAACTGTTCGAATTCTTTTTCGATTTTGTCTTTGGGTATTTTCGACAGAGCGGAAAAAGTATCCCAAAAAGCGTCTTCGTTGGTTTTTAAGCCGTTGTTTTCAAACATGGCGACCGTTCCCGCCCATACGGCTTTAATCATCGATTCTTTATCGAGACCCAGGGATTCGAACTTTTTGCCCAAAGCGTAAAAGTATGCTTTCTCAAAATCATCATTGTTAAGCGGAAGCAACGTTCCGTCCAAGTCAAACAATATTGTATTCATAAATTTTCCTTTCTTCTTTCCGATTAATTATACTATAATTTATTTTTTCTTTAAGCAAAGTTTATAATAAAAAAAGTCACGAACGTGACTTTTATAAGGGGGATATGATAATGGTGGCTCGGGCCGGAATTGAACCAGCGACACACGGATTTTCAGTCCGTTGCTCTACCAACTGAGCTACCGAGCCAGATGGCGGTCCCAACGAGACTTGAACTCGCGATCTCCAGTGTGACAGACTGGCATGTTAACCACTACACCATGGGACCATCAATGGTTGCGGGGGAAGGATTTGAACCTACGACCTCCGGGTTATGAGCCCGGTGAGCTACCAGCTGCTCCACCCCGCGATATGAATGTTGAATGGCGGAGGAAGAGGGATTCGAACCCCCGCGGCTATTACACCCTGTCGGTTTTCAAGACCGATCCCTTCAGCCAAACTTGGGTATTCCTCCGTAATTGCTTTAAGGAATAATGGTGGACCCAGTAGGACTCGAACCTACGACCAACCGGTTATGAGCCGGGAGCTCTGACCAACTGAGCTACGGGTCCCTATGGTTTTCCGCTTTCGTTACTTGAATTGGTAGCGGCGGAGGGATTTGAACCCCCGACCTTTCGGGTATGAACCGAACGCTCTTGCCAACTAAGCTACACCGCCCGATATAGAAATGGTGGATCCTAAGGGACTCGAACCCTCGACCCCCTGCGTGCAAAACAGGTGCTCTCCCAGCTGAGCTAAGGACCCACATAAGATTGGTGCCTAAGGCCGGAATCGAACCGGCACGGTATTGCTACCACAGGATTTTAAGTCCTGCGCGTCTACCAGTTCCGCCACTCAGGCATAATGATAAATTCAATGAAAATGGTGTCCCCGAGACGATTCGAACGTCCGACCCACTGATTAAAAGTCAGTTGCTCTGCCGACTGAGCTACGAGGACATAAACTGGTGCCGACTATAGGAATTGAACCCACAACCTACTGATTACAAGTCAGTTGCTCTACCGATTGAGCTAAGTCGGCCTTAATGGTGGAGGATGACGGGATCGAACCGCCGACCCTCTGCTTGTAAGGCAGATGCTCTCCCAGCTGAGCTAATCCTCCGAAGCCAAAATTATTATAACATTATACCTGATGATTGTAAAATATATAATAAAATTTTTTTATAGAAACAAGAGCTGGCAACGACCTATTTTCGCCCGTTAGGACTATCGTCGGCGCTGAAGTGCTTAACTTCTGTGTTCGGCATGGGAACAGGTGTGTCCACTTCGCTATAGTCACCAAACT
>Ga0116189_1000058_pt1 | contig 112907 bp, 106 predicted proteins | sample AD_JPNTR3_MetaG_FD_89895 | JGI IMG/M metagenome (GOLD analysis project Ga0116189, IMG submission 89895) | Active sludge microbial communities of municipal wastewater-treating anaerobic digesters from Japan - AD_JPNTR3_MetaG | ecosystem: Engineered > Bioreactor > Anaerobic > Digestate | place... | reverse complement strand
CTTTTTTGTCACCGGATCTCTGTAGCCCTGAACGATTGACAGGTAACGGCGGCCATTGCTAACGCCTACCTTCAGGTACATGGCAACACCTCCAATCACCGGTAATTATACCATAATCGTCAACTATATAAATCCAAAAACTTGACAAAAAAAGTCCCCATAAACTCACTGTTTACGGGGCTTTTACGTGACTTGTCACTGGTTGCTTACTGCAAAACTAGGGAGAGAGTCCAGCCCATGGATTTGTTGAACCGCAGATAACCCAATTTAGCGTGGCGAACGGGACAAGGCATTCTCAATGACTCGGCTCTCTTTCCGGGGAATTCAGGGGGATCATGGTCTTAAGGGGGATCTGTTGTGAAACTTTACTTTTCTCCCACAACCAGGTTCCCGGAAAGAAGGAATCAAGGGGTTTTAGTCTAATATATATTAGCAGGAATATAGTAAGTGTCGGTTCCAACCGGTGCAGTTACGAAGCGAGGTTAATTCCCTGTCTTGTGGAAAGTTTTGATCCCACATGGGGGACGAATAGAGGAATCCCTGGCTTCGGCCGTGGGGAATTGACACGTCTACTCAAGAATACAACATGAATAGGTTGCCGGATGAAACCAGGGGGAGATGCCTTCACAGGAACCGGAGATTATCCGGTGTTCGGTAGAAGAAGGAGCCGTAGGAGCAAGATACCTCTCAAGCCGAAAGGTGTCCAAACTCTCAGGCAAAAGCACCTCTGGCGGACGGACCTCTGGAGAGGCGCACTTTATCTTCGTAAGAGCGCCGCCGACGGAGTAACCCGCCCGCTCTGCCAGCAGACGGGGAATCTCTCAGGCGACAGGACAGGGAAACGGGCAGCAGACTTTGCCCGTTTTTTTTCTTAGAAGTAATCAAGGAGGTGCTTGAAATGACGGAAACCCACTGTGGTGAACCAAGGAAGACCCCGTTATACGATGCTCATATTCGCGCCGGGGCAAGAATGATCGATTTTGGCGGCTGGCTCATGCCTGTGTATTATCGAGGAATCGTAGAAGAGCACAAGAAAGTAAGACAAAAAGTGGGGCTATTCGATCTCTGTCATATGGGAGAAGCCAAGATATTCGGTTCACGGGCTCTCGAGTTTCTACAAAAGATTACCACCAATGATGTGTCCGCTCTTGCTGTAGGCCAAGCTCAATACACACTACTTTGTTATCCAGATGGCGGAATAGTTGATGATATCTTAGTCTGCAAGATCGAAGACGGATATCTCCTTGTCCTAAATGCTTCAAATACAGCTAAAGATATGGAATGGATTCGGTCTCATGCAGAGGACGGCGTGGAGATAAAGGATATGTCGCCGCAGACCGCTCTCCTCGCTATACAGGGGCCTGACTCAGCTGCCTTGCTTTCCCAATTGACTGATGTTGATCTGGATAAAGTCTACTACTATCAGTTTACCTTCGGGCGTGTAGCAGATGTTGATTGCTTGATATCTCGTACCGGATATACAGGTGAAGATGGATTTGAGCTGTTCTTCGAACATACCCATGCCGAAACTTTATGGGAAGCTCTGCTTAATGCAGGCTCTGCGTATGACATCGAACCTATCGGGCTCGGAGCCCGCGATACTCTGCGTCTTGAGATGGGATATTCTCTGTACGGAAATGAGCTGGATTCGACAACAAATCCTCTGGAGGTTGGGCTAGGCTGGATTGTGTCCAAGACCAAGGGCGATTTCGTGGGGAAGGATGCTATTGAGCAGGTCAGGAAGGACGGCATCTCACGACGGCTTACAGGGTTTAAACTACTCGAGCGTGGTGTGCCTAGGACAGGGTTTCAGATAGAAAAAGATAATGAGGTAGTAGGTGTCGTAACAAGCGGCTCGCTCTCCCCGACGCTTGGTATAGGTATCGGGATGTGTTTTGTGCCTCCTGAGTTGGCCAAGGCGGGGAATCAGTTCCATGTGATCATCAGGGGCAAGAAAGTTCCTGCAGAATCTGTAAGACCCCCTTTCGTAGAGACAAGAGTAAGAAAAGCTAAGTAAGAATAGAGTTATTGTGTGGCACGAAACCGATGTTCCACGTGAAACAATGGATTATCCCACTATTTTCATGGTAAAGGGCTGCTTTTATGAAGCAACATTAACGGTGTTAGGGGTAACAGCGAAGACTTAGGTAACTAGTAAGCCTTGAAGGTAAGGAGGAGAGGTAACGTGTATCCTAAAGATCTAAAGTACACAGAAAAGCATGAATGGGTGCGTGTTGATGGGAATCAGGCAACTGTAGGTATTACATATTTTGCCCAAGATCAACTTGGCGCAATTGTCGGAGTAGGCTTGCCTGACGAAGGTGCAATTGTCGAGAGAGGTTCAGAGCTTGCTGACCTTGATTCAATGAAGACAGCAGATCAGATTTTTGCGCCTGTAAGCGGAAAGATTGTGAAAGTCAATACGGCATTGGAAACTCAGCCGGAACTGCTTAATGACGAGCCGTACGGTGAGGGATGGGTCGCTGTTATTGAGATGACCAACTTGACGGAACTGGACGAGCTCATGTCTGCAGACGAATACGAAGCTCACGTGGCCAAGGAGGCTGGTGAGTGATGAACTACGTTCCCCATACAAGTGAGGACCGTAGTGAGATGCTAAAAGTTATAGGTGTTTCCAGTATTGATGAGCTGTTTTCGGATGTTCCTTCAGAAGTCAAGCTGCATCGCGAGCTAAACCTACCGGCCGCGATGTCCGAATTTGAGCTCATAAAGTACATGTCTGGGCTTGCTGGAAAGAACACCACAACTGACAATATGGTTTCATTTTTGGGCGCGGGAGTCTACGACCATTACGTGCCTAGTGTTGTCAAGCATATTATCTCACGGTCCGAGTTTTATACCTCATATACTCCATATCAAGCTGAAATAAGCCAAGGAATGCTCCAGTCCATCTTCGAATATCAGACACTTATGTGCGAGCTGACTGCAATGGACATCAGTAATGCCTCGCTATATGACGGTGCCACTGCAATTGCTGAAGCTGCGATGATGGCAAGTAGGCTGACTCGTAAACAAGAAGTGATCATTTCACGAGCAGTGCATCCTGACTATCGTAGAACATTAAGAACATATGCGCATAACTTGGAGCTCAATGTGATAGAGGTTCCATTCAAACACGGTGCAACTGATATCGAGGCACTAAGAGATCTTGTTTCCGATGAGACCGCCTGTGTCATTCTACAGAGCCCAAACTTCTTTGGGTGCATAGAGAACATGGCGCTTGCAGCAGAAGTGGCCCACGGGGAAAAGGCACTCTTTGTTGCGTGTGTGGATCCGATATCCCTGGGCATTCTAGCTCCTCCTGGAGAGTATGGTGCTGACATAGCGGTAGGTGAAGGACAGGGGCTTGGAATTCCCATGGGTTTTGGCGGGCCACATTTGGGCTTCCTAACCTGCCGTAAAGAACATTTGAGACAGATGCCTGGGAGAGTTGCCGGAGAGACCCATGACAGTCAAGGACGTCGAGGATATCTTTTGACGCTTCAAGCCAGAGAGCAGCATATCAGGCGAGATCGAGCAACATCGAATATTTGCTCCAACCAGGCCCTTTGTGCTCTTGCTGCAACTGTCTACTTGTCATGGCTAGGAAAACAAGGGATCAAGGAAGTTGCGGAGCTGTGCGTTCAAAAAGCGCATTATGCATGTGAAAAACTTTCCCTGATTCCTGGGTTCGAGCAAAAGCATGAAGCGCCTTTCTTCAAAGAATTTGTTGTTAAAACACCTCTCAAGCCTGAAGAACTTTGTGCAGACCTTCTCGAGGCAAACATTCTCGGTGGGTTACCGCTTGGACGGTTCTATTCTGACCTGTCTGATTCTATTCTGGTTGCGGTGACAGAGAAGCGAACCAAAGAAGAGATTGATACACTATGTCGGGCATTGGAGGGATTAGTATGAGTATGCCACTGATTTTCGAAAAGAGTAAGCCTGGTCGTAAAGCCTATTCCTTGCCCGAACTTGATGTTCCAAAGAAAGAATGCCCGGACGTGTTACCTGACTGGGCAATTCGAAAACAACCTGCTTCCTTGCCTGAAGTAAGTGAGGTTGACCTTGTTCGTCACTATACCAAATTGTCTCGGCGAAACTACGGAGTAGATCAAGGTTTCTATCCCCTTGGGTCATGCACAATGAAGTATAATCCCAAGGTAAATGAAGATATCGCAGCTCTTTCCGGATTTAACAATATCCATCCTTATCAGCCTGAAGAATTGGTTCAGGGTGCGCTGGAATTAATGTACGAATTCGGACGGGATCTGTGCGAAATCAGTGGGATGCACGAAGCTTCGCTTCAGCCTGCTGCAGGGGCTCATGGGGAACTTACAGGGCTGATGTTAATAAGGGCATATCATGAGAGCCGTGGAGACGGCAAAAAGAGGACTAAAGTAATAGTCCCAGACTCAGCGCACGGGACCAATCCTGCCAGTGCTGCATTCTGTGGATATCAGGTGGTTGAAGTAAAGTCAGACGAACGAGGGGGAGTTGACCTCGATTCTCTCCGTGAAGTTGTGTCTTGCGATGTTGCAGCCCTCATGCTGACTAACCCCAATACACTTGGGCTTTTCGACGAAAATGTTGTTGAAATCGCGAGAATCGTTCACGATGCCGGAGGACTTCTCTATTACGACGGCGCTAATATGAATGCGATAGTAGGTATAGTGCGTCCCGGAGACATGGGCTTTGACGTTCTCCATTATAATGTGCATAAAACCTTCTCTACGCCACACGGAGGTGGAGGCCCGGGTTGTGGGGCTATTGCAGTCAAAGAGATCCTAACTCCGTTTCTCCCCGTGCCGGTTGTTGAAAAACATGGTGATCGATACACTCTGAATTACGACAGACCCCAGTCTATTGGTAAGGTCAAAGGATTCTACGGTAATTTTAATGTTATGGTAAAGGGATTTGCATACATTAGATCCCTTGGCGCGGAAGGATTGCGCAAAGTAGCGGAGACTGCGGTTCTTAATGCGAACTACATCATGAGAAGGCTTGAGAAATACTATCACTTGCCTTATGATCGCCACTGTAAACACGAATTTGTCATTGATGCATCCCGCCAGCTTGAATATGGGGTGCATACTAACGATATTGCAAAAGCCCTCCTTGATCTTGGGTTCCATGCTCCAACTGTATACTTCCCGCTTATTGTCAGGGAAGCCATGATGATTGAGCCTACGGAAACCGAATCAAAGGAAACCCTCGATGCTTTCATCGAGGCCATGATACAAATAGCACAGCTTGCTGAAACCAGAGCGGAGAAGCTTCAGACAGCGCCACACAATACAGTTGTAGGTAGGCTGGATGACGTTACTGCTGCGAGAAGACCTGTATTGCGTTGGACTCCTCCTGAGAAATAAGGGATTCCCAAGAACTGCAATGCGAGGGTTACCTGCGTTTTCAGCTGTAAGTGACAATACTGCTAACAGCGCAGGTAACCCTGCTTCTTCAGAAAACATGGCAGATGCAAGAGCTATCACATGCCGCGCAAAGGCAGAGAAACATGTCGCTAATTGTGTAAAGGTTGCTGAAAACTATGAGTATCTCAAAGCCCCGTGTGGAAGTTGATATCCGGTCCTTTGCAGCGCAGCCATTAGAGAGTCTGATGAAATCGGCATGGGATATCCGTCTCAGGAATTTCGGATCAGGTATTGAATGGGTAAACCCAATCCGCACAGCCGTCCTGAGCGTAACCGGGACGACATGCGCACTCGGGTGCGCTCACTGCGGTGGCAAATATCTTGAGCATATGCTTCCTATTGAACGTTGGCGTGAGCTTGATCCTGCCAAGATTTCCAGTTGTCTCATCAGCGGCGGATGCGATTGTTTAGGCAAAGTTCCGATAGAGCCGTATATCCATCTACTTCCGGAGCTTTCGTCAAAATGGCGACTCAACATGCACCTTGGACTGACTTCTGAAGAGGTCATAAGTAGCGTCTCTCCTTTCTGCCACGTGGTGTCATTTGACTTCATAGTTGATGACGAAACCATCCGGGACGTCTATGGCTTTCCTGCTTCCGGGCAGGACTTTCTTGAGACATATTGTATGTTAAGACAATATGTAAACGTAATTCCCCATATCTGTATTGGCTTACGAGGCGGACAGATTTCAGGCGAACTTGATGCAATTCATGCCCTAACCGGTATTGGCGCTGACGCCATTGTCTTTATCGTATTTATTCCGACGCCGGGAACTTTCTACGGGAATTGTGCACCTCCGCCTGTCGACAGTGTGGTACGTATAATTGCCACTGCAAGGCGCGTATTTCCTCAGACACCGATTTACCTCGGATGTATGCGCCCCCATGGCCGGTATAGACATATCCTGGACCCTATGGCGATACGAGCAGGGGTGAACCGGATAGTAGCGCCAGCCCAACAAGCGAAGGCTGAGGCTTCAAAGTTGGGGCTTAACGCATCATGGTTAGAGGAGTGCTGTGTATTGTGAACCGCGGCGGAACGATAAGGGTATCTGTAGGTACTGCGACAGCCTTAGGGCTGACAAATACGCGATGTGATGTTCTTCCTAGTACTGCTTATTTGCTGACTACCGGTGGATGTATGTCGCGATGCACATTCTGTGCGCAGGCTAGATCCAGCAAAACCAGAGAAGCCCTTCTCTCCAGGGTGAGTTGGCCTGAATTCCCTATTGAGCAGGTTCTTGAGGCCTTCGCCAAAGGCAACCCCGTCTTACGACGAGTATGTATCCAGGTTACATCTGCGCCCGGCGTGCGAAGTGTCGTCGAAGAAATAGTCAGCGATATACTGAGAGTTAGACAAACGTACGGATTCGCTTACGAGATATCATTGTCGTACCACCCTTCTTCTGTTTCTGATATGGAGAGTCTGTTCTCATTAGGAGTAGATAGGATAGGGATTGCTCTGGATGCTGCAACTCAGCGAATACATGAAATAACGAAAGCAGGGTCCGCATCCTGGGCGAGTACCATGAAACTCCTTGAAGAATCTTCTGCGAGCTTTCCGGGGAGAATCAGCACTCACTTAATAGTAGGACTCGGCGAGACAGAAGAGGAACTTGTTAGGATAATGCAGCGACTGAAGGACCTTGGAATAACGATAGGCCTTTTTGCATTTACACCTATAAAAGGGACACCAATGGAGCGAGTTCCTCAACCTCCGCTCGATGCCTACCGCAGGGTGCAAATAGCCAGATATCTTATTGCCGGCGGGCATGTTACGAGTTCAGAGTTCACCTATGTTGACGGACGCATCTCAAAGATCGGTTTGGCTCCTGAAACCCTTAAGATGCTGATAAGCACAGGCGCTCCGTTTGAAACCTCCGGTTGTCCGGGTTGCAACCGGCCGTACTACAATGAACGTCCCGGAGGAATTACTTTCAATTACCCAAGGCCTCTGACAGAAGCTGAAATTGACAATTGCCTCCTTGAGGCGAAACTCAAATAAAAAGAGCAGACTCAGGTCGCTTAAGTGGGGCGTACTCAAGCGCGTAGACCAAACTTAAGTTGAGTGCATGTATTAGACTTGACTTGTGTTTACATGTACAGATCAGACTTGAATGTAAGGGCTGCGGTTTTTGTCTATGGACGAAAGGTCAATAGCCCGGAGAATTCTTAAGAATAATGTCAGCTGAAAGAAGACAGGTGGGGGAGGAAACTTAATGAAGTGGAGACTGCTTCGTACAGGATATAATTCAGGCGCCTGGAATATGGCTGTAGATGAGGCTATAATGATTCATGTAGCGAAGAAGGCGGTTCCTCCTACTTTCCGGTTGTATGGCTGGAGACCGCCTACGCTGTCTCTCGGCCGTCTGCAATCTTATCAGAGGGATGTAGATTCTGACAACTGCAGAAGTTTAGGGGTGGATGTAGTGCGGCGTCCAACAGGAGGGAGAGCTGTTCTTCATGATAATGAGGTTACTTATAGCCTCATTATCAGTGAGGACGATCCTTTTCTCCCCCCGAATCTTCGGGATTCATTTTATTTGGCCACAGATGGGATAGTAAAGGGACTCGCTGTTCTTGGAATAGAAGCTGAAATCCAAGGCAGACAATTTGCGGGAGGTCTTGCCAAGGCTTGCCGAAGTGAATTGCGAGGCGAGCAAGAAGCGGGTCAGGCTGTTCAGTCCGGGGCGTGTTTTGATTCGCCTTCATGGTATGAAGTAGTTGCGGACAATAAGAAACTCGTAGGTAGCGCACAAGCCCGGCTGAATGGAGTGTTCCTTCAGCATGGATCCATTCTCATTGCTTTGGACGCAGATAAAGTATGCCACGTCTTGCAATATGATTCGCCTGACGCCAGGGCTTACGCTTCGACGCAGCTTTTAGAACATGCTACTTCAATAGAAGCCATCTTAGGACGTTCCGTAAGTTTTGCAGAGGTAGAAGAAGCTGTTATTTTGGGTATGCGGGAACATATTGGTCCGATAGAACTTGTTGAGGGGAAATTGCTTCCGGAGGAGTTGTCATCTGCAGAGGATTTAATTTCTCGGAAATATGCAGCGGACGCTTGGACAAAGCGTCGCTAGGCTAAGGATCCTCAACATAAAATCCTGTAAATATGAAACCCCGGAGAAGAACGAAAGGTGGATCCTCAGGAGGTGCCCTTATTGATGTCAGAATCCAAACTCAACGAGAGGGACTTAGAGCGGTTAAGAGAGGACGCAGGCGAAATTTTCGCCGGCGCGCTGGATGCAGTGGATCCTTATAAAGCTGTGCATCTTCATGTTACCAGAGAAGGACATTTTCTCAACGTGGATGCCTACAGATATGACTTACGAGAAGTCGAAAGGGTAATTGTGGTCGGCGCAGGAAAAGCCAGTGCGAGGATGGCAGTAGCTATCGAAGAAATTCTGGGTGACTATATTAGTGACGGGTTAATTAATGTCAAGTATGGCCACGGGGAGCTTCTCCGAAAGATAACCGTATGGGAGGCAGGCCATCCAGTGCCTGACAAGCGCGGTATGGAGGGCGCTCGTCGGCTGCTCGCTCTTGTGGAGGACGCAAGGGAGAGCGATCTTGTAATATGCCTAATCTCCGGAGGAGGCTCCAGCCTCTTACCGTTACCTGCGTCAGGCATAGATCTTTTGTCAAAACAAGAGACTACGCAGGCGCTTCTGAAAAGCGGAGCGACAATTCATGAAGTCAACTCGGTGAGGAAGCACATCTCTGCGGTTAAAGGCGGTAGACTTGCGCAAGCTGCAGCGCCTGCCCGTGTAGTATCTCTCCTCCTGTCAGATGTTATTGGAGATGATTTGGATGTAATTGCGTCAGGACCTACTGTCCCTGATACAACTACGTTTGCTACTGCTCTGGATGTGCTGGCTCGATACGATTTAACCGAGCACGTTCCCGGCAGTGTACTCACTCACTTAAGAACAGGCGCAAGAGGCGAAAAGCCCGAGACTCCCAAACCCGGAGACGCTGTTTTTCAAAATGTAATCAATGTTATTATTGCAAATAACGCCAGCGCAATTAGGGCAGCTGCAGACAAAGCGAATTCTTTAGGATATAAGCCGCTGGTTCTGTCTTCATTTGTCCAAGGAGAGGCAAGAGAGGTTGCGAGGGTCATGGCAGCAATCGCCCGTGAGATAGCCATGACCGGAAGGCCTATCGCAAGGCCTGCTTGTGTGATAGCAGGAGGCGAAACTACGGTGACATTAAGGGGCAAAGGAGTTGGAGGACGGAATCAGGAGCTTGCCCTTGCGGCATCATTAGACCTTGACAATATCGACAACATTCTTCTCTTAGCAGCAGGGACCGACGGAACTGACGGTCCGACTGATGCGGCAGGCGCAGTGGTTTCAGGAGATACGCTTTCGGTCGCAAGGCAGCTGGGTTTGTCTGCAAGAGACTATCTTAGCAATAACGACTCGTATCACTTCTTCCAAGCCTTAGGGGATCTTGTCGTGACAGGGCCTACAGGCACAAATGTTATGGATATTATCCTTCTGTTGGCCGGGTAGCGATGTCATTTTCTTTCTTGAAATGACGGATCTCCTTTCTTGGTTTATCGTATGACAACAGCATTCATCTCTTTGGCGATAATTCCCGTTTGTCCATGGATAACAGTCGCTTCCCTGCAACTATGACATAGTGCATATTGCGTCAATATATGGTTATTCTATATTTAGTATCCAGCCAATTCTGACTGCAGGGGGTGAAAGCAGGTGGGTGACTGGCTTCGCCATATAGTAAGGTTTGTTGTGTCAGCTCTGGTGCTCATGTTCATTGGGCTTATCGTGCCGGGTTTTAGCACGCTCAGTTTCTGGAATGCTTTGTTAGCAGCCGTGGTCATAGCAGGTATTGGTTACCTGATTGAAGCTGCAATTGGGAGAAACGTCTCTCCGTTCGGTAGGGGGGTTGTGGGATTCTTGGTGGCGGCTGCTGTTATCTATCTTACGCAGTTTGTCGTCCCAACGATGAGAGTTACGATTTTAGGCGCCTTGATCGCTGCGTTTATCATCGGGCTCATTGACATGTTTATTCCCACCACTTTGCGATAGACGTGTCTATCTTATCTGCCATTGGTCTTAGTTGGTTGCGACGATTTGGACTCCCCGCCCGTCCGGACGGGGAATTCGCTTTTATCCGGCTATTCGCTTTTCCTCATTTATAAGCAGCTTTTGTTGTGCAATAGATTTCTTGTGAAAAGCCTCTGAATCCTTGGCATTCCGGCAATGGTTTCTTAGGACTAATTGCATTTGCTCCCAGAACCATTAGAATATTAGTGGGAATTCAAAAGCTTGCAATGGTCGCCATTATGTAAATGCTGCTCATTCTCATGAGAACAGACTTAACAGCTTCGCTGCTACTAAAACATAATGGGATTACTAGGAGGTCGTTAGTCTTGGGTGATGTCATTACATCTATCATGGGCATACAGGAAGCCACAGAAGGCGCTATTAATAACGCGTTCGTTTTACTTTTGAGTGTCAGCGGGGTACTGATACGTATAGCTGTAATACTGCTAATAGCCTATTTTATCATCAAAGCTGCAAATTCAGCTATAGACAAAATTATCATGAATCGCAGGCCTGAGCATGCTCAGTTGTTTGACGAACGCAAAGCAAAAACCTTAAGTTCCCTTCTACGAAGTCTGGTGCGGTATGTAGTCTATGCCTTCGCGATAGTAGCCATCCTTCGGCAAATTGGAATTGATACCACAGGTTTGCTTGCAGGGGCGGGCCTTGCAGGTCTCGCAATTGGGTTTGGCGCTCAGAGCCTGGTTCGAGATGTAATAAACGGATTCTTTATCCTTTTTGAAGACCATTTTGCTGTTGGTGATTATATAAGTATAGGTGATGTATCGGGGATTGTTGAAAGTGTCGGTCTTAGGGTTACACGGATAAGAGGTTTCGGCGGTGAGCTACATATCATTCCCAACGGACAAGTGGATAAAGTAGTGAACCATATGGGTTCTGCAATGAGGGTGCTGTTCAGTGTAGTTGTCAGCTATGGGACTGATATTGACCATGTGATTAACGTCTTGAACGATGATTTCGAAAACGCAAGGCAGGAGCTTTCTGATATTGTAGAAGGGCCGACTGTGCTTGGCATAAAGGAACTGGGCGACTCAGGCGTAGAACTCCTTATTCTGGCAAAAACCAAACCTATGCAACAGTGGCAGGTAGAGAGGACTCTTAAGAAGAGGGTAAAAGAAGCCTTTGACCGGGAAGGGATCACAATTCCCTATAGGCGCATGGAAGTTTTAATAAACGAGGAAGAGAAAGCTCGTAAGGGAAACAGGATTTCCAGAGCGTGGGAGGAGCAGTAAGTGAAATTTTACCTAGGCGACATTGTGCGGTTACGAAAACCACACCCTTGCGGATCAACAGAGTGGGAAGTCATGAGGGTAGGGGCGGATTTTCGCATTAAGTGCCTTGGATGTGGGAGAGTCTTGCTGATAAGCCGGGCTAAGTTTGAGAAGAGTGTAAAACAAGTGGTGTCTCGCTTCGGAGGTGAAGAATAATGGTCCGAGTGGGTATCGTAGGGCTGCCCAACGCAGGCAAGTCTACCTTATTCAATGCTCTTACTCGGGCCGGTGCCGAGGTAGCCAACTATCCGTTTACTACAATTGAGCCTAATATCGGGGTTGTGGAAGTCCCTGACAAGCGTCTTTGGAATCTCGGAGAACTCACAAAGCCAAAGAAACTCACACCGACCACCATGGAGTTTGTGGATATTGCAGGTCTTGTCAAAGGGGCCAGCAAGGGAGAAGGTCTCGGCAACCGCTTCCTGGGACACATACGCGAAGTTGATGCTATTGTTCACGTTGTGCGCTGTTTTCCTGATCCGGACGTGTCTCATGTCAGTGGTTTTTTCGACTCAATCGGGGATCTGGAGGTAATCGAACTTGAGTTGATTTTGGCGGACCTGGAGACTATAGAGAGAAGACTTGAGAAAACTGTAAGGATGCAAAAAGGCGGTAATGTGAGATACAGGGAAGAAACTTTGCGGTTAGAGAGACTTAAAGACGGTCTTGAGCAAGGTAGGCCCGGGCGGGAGATTTTCTCGTCAGATAAGGACAGGTTAGCTGTCAGGGATCTTTTCCTCCTGACTATGAAGCCTGTTATTTATGTGGCGAACATAGGAGAACATGAAATACAAGGAGACTCGGACCATGTTGCTGCAATAGAGGAGTGGGCTCTATCGAAACGGTACAATGCCCCTGTGGTAGCCATTTCAGCCAAGCTTGAGTCAGAGCTTGCTGAACTGGATTCTGAAGACGCTGCTGAATTTCTCAAGGAGCTGGGAATGCAATCGTCAGCCCTTGATAGAATCATTCTCGCGTCTTATAACGCCCTTGATCTCTTAACCTTTTACACAACCAAAGGAGACGAAACAAGGGCATGGACTGTGAGACAGGGAACAGCTGCACCTCAAGCGGCAGGCGTTATTCATTCCGACATGCAGCAAGGCTTCATCAAGGCAGAGGTCATTGACTACGAGAGTCTCATAAGGGTAGGTTCATTGGCTGGAGCGCGGGACAAGGGATTAGTAAGACAGGAAGGACGGGACTACCTGATTAAGGATGGAGATGTTATCCTATTCCGGTTTAGTGAGCCCCCAAAGAAGTGAAAGACAAGCCTTTGTTTTGGCCGATGAAAATTGTCATTCCTATGTGTAATTGTCATCTTGTCATGCTGATGCTATAATAGGAACGCTGTACATTGGGAATACAGGTGTACAAGATCCCTGCTCCACACAGCGTGTGGGGCCATAAGTCCGGAGGGAGGTGTCCAAGATGCGGGACTACGAGACTATGTTCATCCTAAAACCTGACCTGGATGAGGAAGTTGTCGAGGCGGTCATTGCAAGGTTCCAGGGGCTCATAACTGACGGAGGCGGCACTGTTGCCGGTGTCAATAAATGGGGTAAGCGCCGTCTTGCTTATGAGATTCAAGGTTATGGAGAAGGCATATACGTAATCATGGAATTCTCTGCAAAGGCTGATGTTGCACGGGAGCTTGAGCGAGTTTTCAGGATTACGGATGAAGTGATACGACATCTTTTGATCAAGAAGGACTAGGAATTGAATTTCAGGTAAGAGCACGAGAATAGGTGGTGCTATAACGTGAATAGAATTGTGCTCGTAGGGAGGCTTGCACAGGAACCGGAACTCCGCTATACCCAAACAGGCATCGCTGTTGCCAAGTTTACTGTTGCAGTAAACCGTCCTTTCGTAAACCAGCAAGGTGAGAGGGAAGCTGATTTCATTGATATTGTGGTATGGCGAAACCAAGCAGAAAACTGTGCGAACTATCTTTCCAAGGGTAGGCTTGTCGGCATTGACGGCAGGCTTCAGATTAGGTCTTATGAGACTGCTGACGGTCAGAGGAGACGTGTAGCTGAAGTAGTTGCTGATCGGGTCGAATTCCTTGATCGGGCGAGAGACACTGATCAAGGAAGTGAAGACAACGCTCGGCAACAGATAGGGGACGACAGTGGCTTCCCGGACGATGTGCCATTCTAAGGCGCCGATTCATGTTTTTGACATCTCTGATTAATTTTTTTAGGGGGAAAGAGTGTGAGAAGAGAAAGAGGCCGCAGAAGCAGAAAACGCGTTTGTGGATTCTGTGTAGATAAAATTGAAGGCGTGGATTATAAGGATGTGGCCAGGCTCAGACGCTATATAACAGAGCGGGGCAAAATTGTTCCCAGGCGGATATCGGGTAATTGTGCGAGACATCAAAGACAAGTTACTCTTGCTATCAAGAGAGCGCGCACAGTTGCGCTACTTCCGTTTTCCGCGGAATAGTCCGGCAGGAATACTTAAGGCTTATGGTATTTTGTGGGGCTACCGGAGAGGGTGGCCCCTTTTCAACGATAAACCCTGTAATACCAATAGTGGCATCAATTGTTTCAATATGACGTGAAGGAGAACCCAACAGAATCGGAGAATAAGTGAGTCATAGACATACATGACGATGAAGGCTCCACTTAGGGAGGGGGCAGGGAATTATATGGCTTTCTCAGGGGGTATTGGAAGCTCAGACAGGGAGGTAGTATCCAGGGCTGATATTGCCCGTAACATTAAGACTATTGAGTGGTTGAAAACTGAGCTTATCGCGGGTATATCCTCACTTTTTAGAGGTATGCTCAAGAATAATAACGAGCTTATTGCGGATTCCCTTGCTAACATTGTGGTAGGATGTTATCTTCTAGGTAAGCGGTTGGGCCTTCCCTATGGCGCCCTTGATGAGAAAATCGGTGAAAAAGTCAAAGCAAATCTTGAGCAAGGCCATGAGATTGAAGCATGGTATGGTGATTTTACCTTGCTTAAGAGGTATCTAACAGGGAGGAAGACCTGAGATAAATGAGTCGTTCTAATAACACCAGAATGCTTGTGGAAAGCGCTCTTCTGGTTGCCATATCAACATTATTTTGCGTTCTCGATGCTTATATACCTATATTTGCCCTTGTTTATCCTCTTCCCATTGTAATCCTTGTCGTAAGATGGGGCCTGCGTGCCGGGGTCTGGGCAACTGTCGTTACAATTCTGACTACCAGTATGTTTGTAGGGCCGCTGCAGGGGCTCTTGGTCTTCACCAAAGTAGGAATTATCGGAATCACCCTTGCCCAGTGTATCCGCAACCAATTGTCACCTGTCAAGACCTTAGCGATTACTGCTATAGCCGTGGCTGTGTCCATGGTTTTTGTTGTTGGATTTAACTTGCTCATCGGCGGTTTCGGTATTGAAGAAATATGGGAGCTGATGCAAAAAAGCATGGATTCAGCTCTCCAGTTTTATCGAGGCATGGGTGTTGCTGAATCGGAAATATCGCGAATGGAGACGTACCTATCACAACTCATGGAGGCTGCGAAAGTTATTCTTCCTGCCTCGCTGTTCATGGTAGTAGTGACAGTAGCGGGTTTCAACTACTTAACGGCCAGGCTTATTCTGGGTAAGCTCGGCTATAAAATGGTGGAGCTCAAACCTTTTTCAAAATGGAGATTATCATGGCATTATGGATGGGGTTATGTCGGAGGCCTTAGTCTGGTAGTTGCCGGACAGGTTGCAGCTGTTCCTTTGGTTTTGAAAATAGGGACAAATATAGTATCAGTATTCGGCATGATTTTCTTGGTTCAAGGTCTAGCCGTAGTCTGGTACTTTTTTGACAAGTATAAATTGCTTCCCATCGCAAGATGGCTGATCATCATTTTTATCATTCTGAATCCGACTCTTCTCCAGATCTTGTCATGGGCCGGAGTGCTTGACGCATGGTTGGATTTTCGTAAACTGTCTTCATAAACTAAGGAGTGAGGGTATGGAAGTCATTCTCATAAAAGATGTTAAAGGACTTGGCAATGAAGGTGAGGTCGTTAAAGTAGCGGATGGATATGCCAGAAACTATCTTTTACCTAAAGGCCTTGCTTTGCAGGCGACCAAGGCGAACCTCAGGATTCTGAAAGATAAGAGGGAAACGATGGAGACGAAAGCCGAGAGGGAGCTTGCTGCAGCCGAAAAAACAGCCAGCCAGTTGGAGCGCTCAAGAATCACCATCCGTCGTAAAGCAGGCGAAGGCGGCAGATTATTTGGGTCAGTGACTGCTAAAGATATTGCTGAAGCTGTAGAGGAAGCATTAGGGATTGCGGTAGATAAAAGACGAATTGATTTGACAGAACCTATCAAGGTCGTTGGTTCTTATACCGTTCCCGTAAAGCTTCACTCGGAAGTTTCTGCCGGAATAAAGGTAGAAGTGGAGCCACAACCAGAAGGAGACCTGTAATAATGGGTAGTAATATTGGAAAACTTTCAAAAAAGCAGGAAGCTGACGAAGAATCATCCGTCTATTCGGATATAAGCCTTCGTAGGCCTGATGATATGGATAATCTGGGACGGCAACTTATGGCCTTACTCGAGGTGCTATCCCATATATATGGCGCTGATAAGTTAGTCCTTAAAGCAGGCAAGTTAGAGGCATTAGGACTTCTGAAATCTCACCACCTTGAAGATAAGGTTATTGCGCTTCAACGTATCGTTTTTGAGGATCCTACAATTGACGAACTGCCGGAAGATAAAGACATCATGACCGTCATTGGGGACATTGAGAATGAAGTCGCTGAGATTCTGGCCAGGCGAGAGGTGGAAGACAGACTTGAGCGGCGAGTAATTGAAAGGATGCAGAAAAAGCACGAAGAGTATGTTCAGGAAGTAAAGATGCAGGTAATAAAGGAAGACGGAGTAGCTGATAACGCCCATACACTAAAAAAATATGCGGAGCTGGAGAAACTGGAGCGCAGGAAGCTGTCTAAATCCGCCCTTGAGTTGCTGCGTCCTAAAGAGTTGTCAGGGGTTATCGGACAAGAGAGTGCCATCCGGGCGCTCCTCTCAAAGCTAGCCTCGCCATTCCCTCAACATGTAATCCTCTATGGCCCGCCCGGTGTCGGGAAAACGACTGTTGCCAGGCTTGTCCTGGAAGAAGCGCGTAAGCTTAAATTTACGCCTTTTGAAAAATCAGCTAAATTCGTTGAGGTTGACGGGACGACATTGAGATGGGATCCTAGAGAGGTAACTAATCCTCTTCTAGGTTCTGTACATGATCCTATATACCAGGGGGCTAAGAGAGACCTGGCAGAAAGCGGTATACCCGAACCCAAGTTAGGCCTTGTCACAGAAGCCCACGGGGGAGTCCTTTTCATTGACGAAATAGGAGAGATGGATCCTATTCTCTTGAGTAAATTGCTAAAAGTGCTGGAAGACAAGCGTGTGCACTTTGATTCTTCATATTATGATCCTATGGACCCACATGTGCCAAAGTATATAAAGAAGCTGTTTGAGACAGGCGCGCCTGCAGACTTTATTCTGATTGCAGCGACCACAAAGGATCCGTCGTTGATAAACCCAGCTTTAAGATCCCGGACAGCTGAAGTCTATTTTGAGCCTTTGACATGCGCACATATTGCGCAAATTGTGGAAGAGGCAGCTAAGAGGATGAAAATAAACCTGGATCCGGAGGTATCCGGGATTATCAGCGACTACACAATCGAAGGCAGGAAAGCAGTGGCGATCCTCGCTGACGCTATCGGGCTCGCTCTCTATCAGGCGGGAGGAAAGGCTAAGAAGCCTAAGGTGACGAAGGATCATGTTATGGAAGTTATCCGCTCAGCACGAATGTCTCCGCAAGTGCTTGTTAAGGCAGAAGATCGTGCAGAAGTAGGTAGAATCCTTGGCCTCGGAGTAAGGGACTTCGTAGGAAGCGTCATTGAGATAGAGGCTATCGCATTCACGGCAAGGGAGCCCGGTAAAGGCAGGATCAGGTTTAACGATACCGCAGGCAGCATGGCGAAGGATTCAGTTTTCAATGCTGCGTCCGTGTTGCGTAAGGTTACAGGCAAGGACCTATCCGACTACGATGTTCACGTAAATGTCATTGGCGGAGGACTTATTGATGGGCCTTCAGCGGGCTGCGCTGTGGCAATTGCGATCCTAAGCGCGGTTACAAGCAAGCCTATCAAGCAGAATGTCGCAATTACCGGCGAAATCTCCATACAAGGGAAGGTAAGAAGTGTAGGTGGAATAATGGAGAAAATCTACGGTGCAAGACAGGCCGGCGTTAAGACTGTAATAATCCCTGGAGAGAATGCGCAAGACAGTCCTCCGGATCTCAGAGGAATTCAGGTGGTAACTGTCGAACACATTGAAGAGGTCTTCCCATATGTGTTTGAAGGGGAAATCTCTTTTTCTGCCTCTGCAAGCTAGCGATTGTCGGAGGAGCTTCATCTCGGTTCCGGAACGACTATTCCTTCAGCATGGCCATCTGTCAGCAAAATAACTCCTAGATTTTGCAGTAAGCATTGAGGGAATAATACTTATTGGGAAAAACAGCATAATGCACTTCATTATACCTGAACATCAATGTTCTTATGTCCGGATTCAGAAGAAGCCGGCCAGAGGCCGGGAATTTGCCTTCCCGATGTATGCATAAAAGAAATAAGAGGAATAGAATCAGAGATTTAATTGGAAAAGGGGTGAGGGATATGGAGGCAGCCTTTGATCTTGGCCGGGTGCCGCCGCAGAATACAGAAGCTGAGCAAGCAACACTCGGCTCAATGCTTCTTGATAGTGACGCTATTATAAAAGCCATAGATATCCTCTCGCCTGAAGATTTTTACAGGGATGCCCACAGGGCAATTTTTGAGACGATCGTTTCCATGTACGAAAAAGGAGAACCTATTGACCTGGTCACTGTTACAGAGCAGTTACGACGGCGCGACGTGCTTGATCATGTAGGGGGTATCCCGTACATAGCGTCATTGGCGAGCATTGTTCCTACTGCAGCGAACGTCCAGTATTACGCAGGGATAGTGAAGGAAAAGGCTATATACAGAGCCTTGGTCAAAGTCGGGACAAGCATTGCCGCGTTGGGATATGAGGGCGCTGAGGATGTGGACTTAGCTCTGGATCAGTCGGAGCAGATGATATTCTCCCTCTCTCAGCAAAGAAGCACCGACGATGTTGCGGATATTAAGGCAGTTCTCATGGATACATTCGAGCGCATTGAGAACCTTTATGAGACTAAAGGCAGGGGAACCGGGATCCCTACAGGGTTTAAAGACTTAGATGCAATGTTAACCGGCCTTCAACCATCAGATCTCATTATAATCGCAGCAAGACCGTCAATGGGTAAAACCAGCCTTGCGCTTAACATAGCGTCACATGTGGCGTTGAACGAGAAGTTGCCTGTAATAATCTTCAGTCTTGAGATGTCCAGAGAACAGCTGGCAATGCGTCTTCTTTCCGCTGAAGCAAGAGTGGACGGGCAGAGGTTACGAAGGGGACAACTAGAAGACGAAGATTGGCAAAGGCTATCTTACGGGCTTGGTAGGCTCAGCGAAGCGCCGTTGTACATAGATGACAGTCCCACACTCTCAGCACTGGATATTCGGGCGAGGTCTCGCAGATTGAAAGCTGAATGTGGCCTTGGCCTCATAGTCATCGACTATTTGCAACTCATTCAAGGTAGAGCGCGGAGTGAGAACAGACAGCAAGAAATCGCTGAAATTACAAGATCTCTCAAAGCCCTCGCCAGGGAACTAAGAGTGCCGGTCATAGCTCTGGCACAGCTTAGCCGGGCTGTTGAAACTTCTACAGAGCGTAGGCCTCTTCTTAGCCACCTTAAAGAGAGTGGAGAGATTGAGACTGCAGCAGATGTCGTGGCTTTCATTTATCGTGAGGATTACTATAATCAGAACACCCAGAAGAAGAATATAGCTGAGATAATTGTGGCCAAGCAACGTAATGGTCCCACCGGTTCAGTTGAGTTGATGTGGCGTAAGGAGTTCACCCGATTTGAAAACCTTGAGCGGTATCATAAACCATCTTGACATCCTCTCAGGCAGCGTGCTTCGGAGGAGCCGAGTGAAGCCGATTTCCCGGGAAATCAGCGGAGAGGAATGTCAAACCTATATCAATGAATTAACGGGCAAACCGATGTAGCCCTGCGCTCCTTGCTATGCGTTGAGCTTCTTTGTATTCATGTGGAGTAATACGTCGATCGAGAGGTGGGTGTTCTTGTGCGCGGTACTCGGGACTGTACTGGTTCATGATATTGACATAAGTATCCTTTGAAATTTCGTTGGCGATGAACTCCATGAGTTCTTCTGTTCCTGCAAGTCCTTGAGGAAGCACCAAATGACGCACGAGAAGACCACGCCAGGCTATTCCGTTTTCGTCGATCATAAGGTCTCCTACTTGTCTGTGCATTTCTTTGAGTACTGATTTCACTACAGTGGGATAGTCCTTTGCCCGTGAAAATCGGAGCGCAGATTCTGCATGGGCATACTTAACATCAGGCATATATATGTCTATTATTCCGTCGAGAAGCTCAAGTGTAAAGAGGGATTCGTACCCACCGCAGTTGTAAACCAGAGGAAGTTGCAATCCCCTTTCGCATGCAGCTATCAGAGCTCCCAATATTTGTGGCACGTAATGGGTAGGCGTGACAAGGTTTATGTTATGACAACCTTCTTTTTGGAGAGAAATCATAATTTTACCAAGTTCTGCTTCAGATATTGTACGGCCTATCCGCATTTGACTGATGTCCCAGTTCTGGCAGAATACGCATTGAAGGTTGCACCCGGTAAAGAATATAGTGCCTGATCCGTACTTGCCTACAAGGGGACCTTCTTCGCCAAAATGCGCTCCAAAGCTTGATACTTGGATTGTATCGTCAGCCCTGCAAATCCCTGTCTCGCCGGCAAGCCTATTGACGCCGCATTTGTGTCCGCACAAATCACAGGCGCTAAGTCTATCCCAGGCAGCAGCTTGTCTCTTCTCGAGTTCACCTGTTTCCCAAAGATACCTGTACGAGCCTACATGTTTCATGAGGAATACCTACTTGCCGTGAACGTAAGATAAGGAAAGTCCGGACTTTTCCTATCGAGTCTATTATACCATTCGTGCCGACCGGAATTACTACGTTAACTGACTCTTAAAAGGCTAGGGCGTTTTGCCTCTTTCCATCCAAGTGCAGCACTGAGTAATGTAAGCATTCTTTGCTGAGAAGGATTTTTAGATCCTTCGGCATATACTTCGAATAGGGGGTGACATGTCGTGAAAAATGCAGGTCATGACATAGACAGGAATGCTGTATCTTATTTTACCGGGGGATTCAACTGTGCTGAGTCAGTACTGAAAGCGCTTTGTGAAGCATTGGAACCGGAGTTGCAGAATTGCGTCAAGATAGCAACGCCTTTTGGCGGTGGCATAGCCGGGAAAGGACATCTATGTGGCGCTGTAAGTGGCGCGGTCATTGCTGCGGGACTGTGTATGGGGCGTGTATCTCCGAAAGAAGACAGACGTTCATGTGATGACGTAGCGGGAAGGTTCATCGATGAGTTTATCAATGAATTTCATACCGTTTCATGTAGGGATATCATTGGTGTTGATCTTCTGAGCACTGAAGGCCGCAAAAAACATAAGGAGTGTCTTCGCGATGAGAAGTGCTGTTCTGTTGTGGAGTTTGCTGCCAAAAAGATGTATAGCTTGATAGAGTCTTGCCGGTAAGGCCTATTTGATGTCGAGGAAGTTCAGTATACTTTTGTAACTCATTGGAACAGGCAGGCACATGACACAGTGTGTATGAAGTCGAAAGACGTGAGATCCGGAAAAATTCTGGAAGACGCATCATGCTGCCGGATCTTTTGTACATAAAAATGGAGCGGATGACGGGATTCGAACCCGCGATCCTCGGCTTGGGAAGCCGATGCTCTACCGCTGAGCCACATCCGCTCGTCAAGGTATTTGTATTGGAATGGTGGTCGCTGCTGGACTCGAACCAGCGACCTCTACGATGTGAGCGTAGCGCTCTAACCGGCTGAGCTAAGCGACCATCATAATTTTACCGACACTTATATAACGTATATTTATTATAGTATTTCAAGCCCGAAAAGACAAGTGCGGGCAAACCAAACAAAATCAAAAAAATGGCGCTCCCAGCGGAATTCGAATCCGCGCCGCCGCCTTGAAAGGGCGGTGTCCTAGGCCACTAGACGATGGGAGCACAAAGTTACAGTTCATTATTGGTTTGCTTGACACTTGCAATCCTAGCACATACACTACCTTGGTGTCAAGGATCTTCTGCAGGCCGCCAGGTCCCCGTCAAAGTAGTTTTGTCAGTGTCGAGCGATGTGGGCAGCAAGGCAGGGTGTGCGGATAAAATGAACGACAAGGCACATAAAGAGATAAACATCGAAGGGATTTAGAAGAGGGCATGCAAACTTAGCCCTTGGGCCTTGGATCGGCCGAAGGGTTCTTTGAAAAGCAATCGGCTGTAAGATTTAACAGCCGATTCATGAAAACTACATTCCCTTCCAGCTCACCGGCGTTTTCCGAAAGCTTCTTCATGAGGGCCAGATGAGCTGCCACTTCGGCCTTCATGTCGAATATCCCTCTGCTGAAGATCCAGTCATCACTTTCCAGGTCTCTCATGGTCTCCTCATCAAGATCCTCATCCCTGAAGAGCTCTTTCGGACTCTCGGGAAGGGTGGCATATTCCCTGATGTTTCCGTAGTCCTCAATCCCCACGGTATATGTGCGCCCTATAAGAACCACGGTCTTCCGCGAACGGCCCTTCTCTCCCTTTACAAGAGCTAAAACGTTCTTTCTGCCCAGGGCATCATCGCTTATGTCCGAAAGACTGAGGTATTCAGGATAATCTGCGTAGTAGTCAAGGCCCCTGAAAAAACCGTAAATCCTTTAGCTGCCCCGGCTTAAGCACATGGACCTCAACTCCGGGCTCCCTTTTCTCAGCAAGACCCACAAACTCCTCTGCATCTTAGACGAGTACAGGGAATGTCCCGTAATGCATGGGGACCGCTTTTTTTGGGGCTCAACATCTTCAGGACCCAGGCGGCCTGCAAGGAATCCATCACGAATACACTTCCAATAGAGAGGAGCGCAAGATCCATGGGGTAGATCTCCCCCAGAAGCTTCATGTCTGCAAAGATCCCCGTATCTCCTGCGTGGTAGATCATCTTGCCATCCTCTGTTGTGATGATGAAGCCGGAAGGCGACCCCACCTACTCAATCGCGACTCGCTTACCTTAACTCGCCTGGCTGAATCGAGCCGTGAATGAAAACTTTCCTTCCAATCTATATATTGTTCTCTAATCCTTGCTCGGCTTCCTTCATGCTATGCGGCTTGCAAGCGCGTCCGGAGAAGAAATTAAAGCACTGCACTTCCAGCAGTAGAGCTTCCTTTACTCAATCGCGACTCACTTACCTTAACTGGATCGGCTGTATCGAGCTGTGAATGAAAACTTTCTTTCTAATGAAGAAGGTTTTTTGGCATCTTTGGAGAATACTACTATACAGGCTTGGCCTGTGGGGTGATTCTGGTATATGACGGAGTATGTGTTCGACAAGTCGTGTTTATGTTTGGAGCAACGCTGAAAAATAATTGTCAAGGAGGATCGCTGTGAAACGAACGGTACGATTGAGTATGTCAATTCTGGTGGTTATGACTCTGCTGATGTTGCTTTCTCTTGTAGGCTCAGCACAGACTGCTGAAGACTGGAACGAGATCGTCAAGGCTGCCTCTAAGGAAGGAAAGGTCGTGGTCTACTCAACCACAAGCCGCATCATGGCGGCTGCAGAAGCTTTTCAACAGAAAACTGGCATCAAAGTCGAGGCCCATCGCCTTTCTGAGACCGAGCTGATCGAGCGTGTATACCAGGAAGCTCGCGCAGGTATCAAGTCGGTGGACTTAGTCCTGATAGAGGATTTCCCTAGCATGAAAGAGCTACTTGTCACCCCAGGCTACCTGGTCAATTACATACCTCCGTCTGCGCGCGAGGCAGTACCTGAGAGCATGCATAATCCTCTTGTTTTTGCACATGTTTCACGGGTAATAGGCTACAACAGCGAGAAGTATGAGACGGCTCCGTTTGAGAGCATTTGGGACCTGACGACTCCCCAGTGGAAGGGCAAGGTAATGATACGTGACCTGGCTCTTACGGGAGAGCACCAAAATGCCTTCACCGAGCTGATACGTCGCTCTGACGAACTGGCTGCAGATTACGAGAAGCGCTTTGGTAAAAAGCTGGAGCTTCGTGAAGAAAACGCCGGGCTGGAGTTCCTGCGACGTCTGTCTGAAAACGACATTATCATCATGACCAGCGATACGAGAATCGCTGAAGCCGTGGGCAAGAAGGGCCAAGAGGATCCGCCTGTGGGGTTCTTCTATGTTTACTCAAAACACCGTGATGCTGAAGCTAAGAATCTTGCAATTGAGGCAGCTGTCGATCTCAAGCCGTTTGCGGGCTACTACTACGACATATACTTGCAGCTTTTCAGCAATCCGCCGAATCCCAACGCCGCAAAACTGTTTGCAGATTATCTCATGAGCCCCGAAGGCTTTGTCCCCTGGTCAAGCGATATTGGAATCTATGCAAGTAACACGGCTACAGAACATCATCCTCAAGACATGCCTTGGGAATGGTGGGAAAGCCGGCTGTGGACTTATGATCCGGATTTCGCGATACAGAACAGAGGCATTGTGCTCGATGCTTGGATTCGCAGCGTGTCTAAGTGATTCATAACAGTCCTGGGTGTGCCCAGATTGCGATCTGGGTACACCCCTTTGCAGCGAGGAGTGAACCTCATTGAACCCACAAGCCTTCTTAGGCAGAGTTCGGCGTAACGCTACGCCGCATGCAATTCTGTGTGTAATAATTGTCGCATTCCTGCTCTACGTCGTGGTGGTTCCTCTTGCAGTGATGATCAAGGAGACATTCATTGTCCATCCTATGGAGAGATTTCAGATTCCAGGCGCCATGCCTGGCGATGCCACCTTGCATCACTGGAAGAAGACGTTTACGGGTTCGTCTGCAGGTCCGTTTTTCTTCAAACCGCTCATGAATACGTTGATAATGTCGATCAGCATGTCGATCCTTGCCTTGCTGATCGGAGGAGTTTTGGCGTGGCTCGTTGTCAGAACTGACCTTCCATGCAAGAAGTTCATCTCAAATCTGGCCATAGTGCCATACATAATGCCGTCATGGACCATGTCGTTGGCTTGGATAACGCTGTTCAAGAATCCGCGAATAGGCGGATCGGTCGGCCTTTTTCAGTATCTCACCGGGATAACATTGCCCGATTGGTTTTCCTACGGGATGTTTCCGATTGTGATTACCCTGGCAGTGCACTACTTTCCGTTTGGATTCATGTTAATCTCAAGCGCGCTGGAGGACATCGATTCGCAGCTAGAAGAGTCTGCGGAGCTATTGGGCGCCGGGAGGGGGCTGACTCTCCGCAAGATCGTCTTTCCTCTTGTAATGCCTGCGATATTATCGACATTCCTTCTTACATTCTCTCGCGGCTTCGGAACATTTGGGACACCGTCGTTTCTGGGCGGACCTGTGCGCCTGTACGTCCTTTCAACATTGCTTCATGCAAATTTGGTGGGACAGCGTCCCGGCATGGCATACTTAGTGGCGCTTGTAATGATACTCATGGGGAGCCTCATTCTCTACATGGACACCAAGCTGTTGGGTGCAAGAAAGAGCTATGTGACTATCTCCGGAAAGGGAGGCAAGAGAGGCCTTGTAAGCCTGGGCAAGGCGAAGTGGCCTGCGACAGTGCTGGTCATGACCTTTCTGGTATGCGTGACCTTCGTTCCCTTCGGAGTGTTGGCCATAGAATCGCTGACGCTCATACCTGGCGACTATAGCCTGTCGAACCTGACCCTGCACTACTGGATCGGGCCTGCGAGCACTTCCATTGGGCTGCGGACAGGAGAGGCAGGCATATTAAGAAATACGGAGATACTGCGTGCTCTGGGCAATAGTCTTAAGGTGGCCGTTCTGACTGCGTTACTATGTGGCGTGCTCGGAATGCTGATCGGCTACACAGTAGCAAGAATGAGAGGCACCAGGTTTGCGGGTGTACTGGATCAGCTCTCCTTCATGCCATATCTGATGCCCAGCATAGCTTTTGGCTCTGCATTTCTAGCTCTTTTCTCAGTTCCCAGAGGGCCGATACCGAGCCTTTACGGGACTCTTGCCCTTCTTGTGCTGGCTTGCACAGTCAAGTACCTTCCTTACAGTTCCAGGGCGGGTATAAGCGCCATGATGCAGATAGGTCCGGAACTGGAGGAAGCAGCTACAATGGCTGGCGCCTCATGGTTCAAGAGAATATCAAGCATTATTTTCCCGCTGCAGAAGTCGTCTTTCTTCTCCGGGCTTCTGCTGCCGTTCATATCAGCCATGCGGGAGTTGAGCTTGGTTGTGCTTCTAGTTACACCCGGCACTCAGTTGGCTACCAGCATAACGCTGAAGTTTACGGACAGAGGATGGTATCCATACACCAACGCCGTGATGATCCTAATAGTCTTTGCAGTTCTTGTGACAACGTGGATAAGCAGAAAACTCATGGGCACAGACCTGGCTAAAGGAATAGGAGGTTGACACTGCATGGCTGAGATCGTATTGAAAAATGTTACTAAGAAGTTCGGCTCCGTGGTAGCCGTTGACAACCTCAGCCTTGTTATTAAAGAAGGTTCATTTACTACTCTTCTTGGGCCGTCAGGCTGTGGCAAGACAACAACCCTTCGTATGATTGCAGGGCTTGATCACCCAACTTCAGGCGAGATTTGGATTGGTGACAGATGTGTCTTTTCTTCTGAAAAAGGGCACTATGTCCCCCCGGGGAAACGCAATCTCGGCCTCGTGTTCCAGAGCTATGCGCTTTGGCCACACATGACTGTCTTCGAAAACATATCCTTCGGGCTAAGTGTACAGAAGAGACGTGCCGAGTACATTCAGGAGATGACTCGTGAGGTCGCGGCGATTCTTCGTATAGAGGACCTTCTGGACCGGTACCCAAGTGAACTGTCGGGCGGACAGCAACAGAGGGTTGCGATCGCAAGAGTTCTTGTGATGAAGCCCCAGGTAATGTTGTTAGACGAACCCCTTTCCAACCTTGACGCGAAGCTGAGGATGGATATGCGCAGCGAGTTGAAGAGACTGCATTCGGAGACAGGATCGACGATAGTATATGTCACCCATGACCAGCTTGAGGCATTGACAATGTCAACCGATGTTGCAGTATTGCACAACGGCATCCTTCAACAATTAGCGGCGCCGATGGATCTTTACCATCGCCCCAAGAACTTGTTCATCGCAGATTTCGTGGGTAACCCAAGAATCAACTTGATACAGGGCCGATTAGTGGAAGATCAAGGGCGCGTGGCCATAGAAGCAGGAGGGCTGCGGGCTAGTTTCCCCCGTGTCAGCGACTTGAGTTTAGTGGGCCAGGAAGCTACTCTCGGCGTTCGCCCTGAGGACATTGTGCTTTCATCCGATCCAACTCCGGAAGGGTTCAAGGCGACGGTCTACTCAGTGTTGCCGGCGGGTTCTGAATGGTACGTAAGGGTCAAAGTAGGGAATGATCTAGTAACTGTGACGACATACGATGACATGGGGCTAGTGAACGACCAGCCTGTTTGGATCCGCATTCAACCGAATCGGGCGAAGTGCTTTACAAATAATGGCGAGCTTCTGGCTTACATTGGACAAGACTAATATTCGATGGAGGCAGACGAGTGCAGAATAACGGGCGAAACTCATCATTCATAATACTGACCGGACTATCCGGAGCAGGGAAGACTCAATCCATGAAGGCCCTGGAGGACTTGGGATTCTTTTGTATAGACAACCTCCCTCCAGTGCTGCTTCAAAAGATCATCGAGCTCCAGGCTGACTCCAGTGACCAACGACGGTATGCGATTGCCATGGACATACGGGGGCAGGAGTATTTTAAGCAACTTGAAGAGGCTCTCGACTGGTTGGAACATACGGGCTACGATCACAGAATCATCTTCCTGGAGTGCAGCGATTCTGTCTTGGTCCGGCGTTTCAGCGAAGTCAGGAGGGCTCATCCGCTGGCTGGCAAGGGCAGCATCTACGAGAGCATAGCGCTGGAACGCAGAATGCTTGCGCCTATCCGCAACCGAGCTGATGTTGTGATTGACACATCAGCGTTCAAGCCCGTGGATCTCAAAACCCACCTGTGCACGGTGGTTACAGGTAAGCCCCTCGATAGATTGATGTTTCTGGACGTGTTCTCTTTTGGGTTCAAGTATGGCGCCCCCATCGATGCCGACATTGTCTTTGACGCAAGGTTTGTGCCGAACCCCTACTGGGTTCCGGAGCTGAAGCATACGACAGGACTCAATGCTGAGTGCTCAGAGTACATCTTTCGGGAACCAATCGCAAATTACTTTGTGAAAGCTGCAAGTGAAATGCTCGTGAGGCTCATACCCTATTACAGCTCGGAAGGCAAGAGCAGGTTGACGATAGGAATTGGATGCAGCGGGGGACAGCATCGATCTGTTGCCATAACGGAGAGGCTTGTCAAAGAGCTTTTGGAGGCTGGAGTCAACTGCCAGGCCCGACATAGAGAAATAGCCGCCGGGCACGTAGTGGTTGAAGAAAACCTGGAAGGGGGTGTATCGTGCCTTGACAGATAACCCCGAAAAGAACGTGAAGCAGCTAATACGAGAGAGGCAGCCGCATATGACCAAGAGTCACCAAGTCGTAGCTGACTACGTTCTGAATCACATTGATGATGTGCCTTTCTTGTCCATAACCGAACTCGCCTGGCGCGTAGGTGTAAGCGAGGCAACACTGGTTCGCTTTTCGAAGGAGCTAGGTTTCTCCGGCTACCCAGACTTAAAGGACAATCTTCAGAAAAGGTTGAAGGATGAAGTCGCGTCATCTAGGAAGATCGAATCGATCATGTCTGAGATTCAAGAGACGGAGTCTACTGTGAAACAGGTTCTGGGCAACCAAATCACCTATCTGAAGAAGGTGATTGAATCCGTTTCCGATGAGGACCTGGACTTATGCGCCCGATGGATAGCCGAGGCAGGAACCATATATCTGTTTGGAGATGGTGTTGCATCAGTTCCCGTCGATTCCATGGCATTCTGGTTGACTAGATTTGGCATGAATGTTTGCAAGGTTGAGTATGGGGGCAGGCGGCTGTTTGACAAAGCTTGTACGATAGAGCGGGATGACGCCGCTGTGGTCTTCGCGTTCGGCAGGGATTACGCCGATGTGGCAATGCTGTTTGATTGGGCCCGGAGGCAGGGCGCCAGGACCATTCTCATCGCTGATGTGCCCTATACGCACATGGCGTCATTGGCTGATAAAGTGATCGTGTTTGAACGGGGTCCCATGGATATCTTCAGTTCGATGGCGATACCTGTGGCTGTAGCCGATGCGCTTGTAGTTGCGGTTACCAGGCACAAGGGCAAGACTGCCCTGGAGGCCGTAAGGAAGCTCGAGGATCTCAGAGAGAGGTACGGATTCCTCTAGTTGCCATGGATATTGACATAAGAATGAAGGGTTGAGTTGCATGATCAGTTTTGGCACAGGCGGATGGCGAGGCATCATAGGAGATGACTTTACATTCGAAAATGTGAGACGCGTGGCGAAGGCGCTCTCTATTCTTACAAAGGCCAAGGGTTCCAGTCCGAAGCCGATTGTTGTAGGATACGACATGAGATTCATGTCAAGGTCCTTTGCAGAGGCTTTCGCAGAGGTGCTGGCGTACGAAGACATTGAGGTATGGCTAATGTCGGGGCCGGCGCCTACGCCAATGGTCATGTTTGCCGTGGAGCATGAACGGCTTGACTACGGAGCAACGATTACCGCATCGCACAATCCGCCGCAGTACAACGGGATAAAGGTGATTGTGGAGAAGGGTAAGGATGCGCCTATAGAAGTCACAGACGAGCTTGAATCGATAATTCGATCGCTTCCTGATGAACCGGTGGCACATGGGGCTTACTCTGAGCTTGTGGAGGAGGGCCGGATACGGATGTACTCCAACCGTAACCAATATATCGACGCCCTGCTTGCTCAGGTTGATGTGGAAGCAATTCAGAAGCGGGCATTCCGCGTGCTCTTCAACCCGATGTATGGCACTGCCAAGGACATCATGATGGTCTGTCTCTCCTCCTTGCGATGCAAAGTGGAGATGATCAACTTCAAACCCGATCTTGTCCACACAAGAAGGGTGCCATGCCCTGAAAGGCATAGTTTGAGGGACATGGAATGGATGATGGAAGACGGCATCTACGATCTAGGGATTGCCACCGATGGCGACTCTGACCGCATTGCTCTATATGACCAACGGGGTGCGTACGTAAGTGCCGATACCATTCTGTGCCTTCTCTACTACTACCTCAAGGAATACAGAATGGAGACAGGTGGCATCGTCCGGAACCTGACAACCACTCATGTCCTGGATTCAATTGCCGCGTCATTTGGAGAACCGGTTTATGAGGTTCCTGTAGGGTTCAAGCACATAGCGGCCAAAATGGAAGAATGCGACTTGCTGCTTGGAGGAGAAAGCAGCGGCGGCGTGATGATCCGAGGCCACATTAATGGAAAGGATGGCATACTTGCCGCACTGCTTTGTGTCGAAATGATGGCGACAACAGGCAAGACCTTAAGCGAGCTTGCACACGAAATTGAGCGGAAGTACGGTGCCACGGTGTCGTACTCCATGAGCCTGCCTATTGCTCCCGCTGATTGCTCTCGCATCAGCTCAGTACTATTCGAGGCACGCCATGTCCCGAAGTTTCCAAAGCCTGTAGCCAAGACATCTTATGTGGATGGAGTCAAATTCTACTTTGCTGATGGTTCATGGTGTTGTTTTCGATTCTCCGGAACTGAGCCGCTTCTCAGAGTCTCTATGGAGATGAAGTCTCGAGAAGAGATCATGGAATTTGTGGATGCCTTGAGTGCCGATGAAACGCTCAATCTAAGGAGGCTTCAGTTTTCACCTCGCGCATAAAGATGAACGACTGCAGAGGGATTCCAGAGATACCATCAAACGGTTTGCCAGATCGATTGTTTGAACGAATCAAATCTCCTTTCCGCTAAGGGCAGCCCTAAGCCCCGGCGCTATCAGAAGATGTGTCTTGCCTGTTCCCACGACGCCCATACAGACAGGCAAGAATGAGGCAAGGGCTTTGCTGTAGACCCGGCCTCCTGAGACTGTAGGGCTGTTAGGGAAACTATGGTATAATAACTTTTGTCAGTATGCGGTAACAGACCGGGTGCCCTGAGACCTAAGTTGAACTGTGGATAATTCAAGAGGATCAAGGTTAATCAAGATGACGGATGATTCCGTATTGGTGGGGGATTGAGCTTGGTAGGCAATCTGCATGAATGCGGCAAATGCGATATTGGGGAGTTGGGGAACAAGCAACTAAGAGCTTGTTGCATAGAGATTTTGAACCGTTATGAGCTTCCTAAAGGTGTCATAGATCATTCTGCAAAAGTGGCTGATGTAGCTGGGTTTATCGCAGATAGACTTAAGGCTTCAGGTTATCCTGTGGACACTGATAGGGTGGTAGTTTCAGCTTTGCTCCATGATGTAGGAAAGTCCAAAGCTTATCGGCGACAGAAGGCAGTAAATCATGCTGAAGCGTCAGCAGAAATCGTGATTCACGAAGGCCTGGAAGAACTGGCGCCTATCGTGTCCGGGCATATACTCGATGCAATCATCAGCGAGAATCATTCACCTTTCACGTGGGAACAGAAGGTCGTATTCTATGCTGACAAGATTGTGACCCATAAACTTGTGTCATTAGAAGAGCGTTTCAGCGATCTTCACGAAAGGCGCCAGGACATAAAACACCTGCTCGATGCGGCATATGAACCTACAAAGGCCCTGGAGGCTGAGGTGTTGCGGTCAGCCGGCATTAGTTGGGATGATCTGAGGGTTCATTTTGGGGAGCAGTGAAAGATGCAGTGCGTTGTACGATGATGCGACGCTTTCAGCGTCCTGTCTTGCAGTAGGCGTAATTTGACATCGACCCCCCGAAAGTAGCGTATGCTAAAAAGCGTAGCAGGGTTCCGGAATCAGCAAAACCTCTCAATAGTCTGTTTAACATGACTTCTCCTCCTTCCACTCTGTTATCCCAGGTTATTTGGTATCCCATGTATAAACTGACATATTTCTCCCATAATGGCCATATGAGCCAATATTGCCCTAGATTCCCTGGGCAAGCTCATCCTTCCTATGCAGGAATTCGATTGTCACATGTGAAATTCATGAGATAAACTTTAAGACTTATGTCTACTAATCCAGCATAGTCATGGAAGGGAGAGAATTAGGATTAGAAGCATAAAACATACTCTATTAACAGCGCTGGTATTAGCTCTTATTGCAGCCCTTAATATGCTGGTGTCCGGTTGCTCATCTGCAAGTTTCGGCGAGCCTTATCAACCTCCTCTTGCGCCGGATCCGCAACCTGGCGTGCATACTTACGGAAAGGTCCTTGGTCATGTAGTGATGGAGACTGCCTATAATGTATCCGGCCTGTCAATATCGGACGGTCCGGGCGTGGTAGTCCAAGGAACAACTCGTACTAAGCCTCTTGCTCCTGCCGGCTGCCGGGATTATCGAGATTCCGATATTCTTGTGAGTTTCCGGGAGAACGCATCTTCCGAGGAAATCGAGAACCTGGTGGGAAGCCAAGGGTGTCATGTGAAACGTGTTATCGAAGGGGCAGGGATCTATGTTATCGGGATTTCAGAAGGCCGAGACCCTGTTCGTGCAGTAGAAGACTTCAAAAGCAATTCCTTGGTGAGACACGCGCAACCTAACTGGGTCGGGCGTGTCACCGACATAAATGATATAGGTGTATCACTGATTCCTAACGACCCGAACCTTTCCAGGCAATGGGCAATTGATGCTATGGGTCTTCGGCATGCCTGGGACAAAACAAGAGGCAGCTCCGGTGTAACAGTGGCAGTAATTGACACCGGTGTTCAGGTGAACCACCCGGATCTTGTTGGAAACATCATTTCAGGCTATGATTTCTACAATAGGACATCTTATGTAACTGACCATAACGGACATGGAACACATATTGCAGGGATAATCGGCGCTGCAACAAATAACGGCCTGGGCATTGCAGGGATAAACTGGAGTGTATCCATAATGCCTCTTAAGGCTGCGGATGATTCCGGAGGAGGATATCTTAGCCTTTCAGAGATCATTGAAGCTCTGCGCTATGCTGCGGATCATGGGGCTGATGTAGTCAACATGAGTTTCCAAATTGGAGATGCGTCAAGCGGTGAAGACTTCTTTATGGAAGAGGCGATTGAGTACGCGTATAACAAGGGCGTGACCATGATAGCAGCTGCAGGAAATGAAGGGCAAGGGTGGTTAGCATATCCTGCCAGGCATTCCAAAGTTATTGCAGTCGGTGCCATAGGTCCTGACCTTAACCGTGCAAGCTGGAGCAACTACGGAAATCATATTGATGTGGTTGCCCCTGGCGATAGTATTGTCAGTACCTGGCCGATGAATACTTTTGCGTCTGCTTCAGGGACATCTATGGCAGCGCCTCAAGTTGCAGGTGTCGCAGCCCTCCTCATCTCTTCCGGGGTGAGAGGCCCTGAAAACATAAGGCAAATACTTCATGAGACTGCCATGGATCTGGGTACAGCAGGGTACGATGACGTTTATGGTTGGGGTCTTGTCAATGCCCATGCAGCTGTAAACGGTGCCCTTATTACCGAGATGAAAATCTTTGCCGGAGACGATGACGGGGTAAGCGTGACTCCCCGCAGCGAAATGACAAGTCCCGCAGCAGGTGGTTTCTTTGAGATAAGGGATGTTGAGAAAGGTTCATGGCACGTATATGGATGGACAGACATAAATAAAAACGGAGTCATAGATGAAGGCGATTATTTCGGACGTACGTCAAGTAAGATAACTTTGACCGGCGGGGTTCTGACAGGAATTGAACTCCGTGTGCGTCCTAACATCGGCGCCGGGATAACAATGATATCAAAGCTTGCTGAGGATTAATAGACTTCCGGACAGGGGAAGGTGATAATGATGTCTTGTGCGCGGTTCTTTGTTAAGAATAAGCCGGTCCTATGCATAATATCGGTCTTTGTTGCTTGCGTCTTTGTTGCCGGGTGTTCTGTGAATGCATTCAAGAATCTAAAAGTTCAAGTAGGCGCAAGCCCGATACGGGTAGACGGACGAAATTTTACAGTATTTACTGTAGCGGCTCTCAACACAGGAGAGGAAAATGTCAATCTCCGGTTTTCCAGCGGAATGCAATTTGATTTCGTGGTGGTGTCAGGGGATACCGAGATATGGCGATGGTCTCATGATAAGGTGGCTACCATGATGTTGACGGAGCGCGAAATCGCCCCTGGTGAGCTTGCCTTATATTCAGTTGTCTGGGACGGTAGCGACCTTGCAAATATGCAGGCAGTTCCAGGTGAATACCAGGTATTCGGTGAGATTCTTACAAATCCTAAAGTAAAAACAGGCAAGGCAACTTTTTACTGGCCTGGCAACTGAATCAGGCATTACGCTAATAATAATAGTCGCCCGTTGTTCTCAAAGGGGTATTAGGAGTCTGCCTCAAACCTTGCTCAACTGTTCATTTAGGCGCGTACACCCTCATAGATTATCTGTAGTGTGGGGGTGAACGTCATGTCTTTACGTTTCGTGTGGGGAGTTGTCGTTTTCTTAGTAATAGTTTCAGCCATCCCACCTTTCAGCCTGCACCTTATTGATTCTGGAGGCGGGTTCCCGGGTCCTGTGGAGGCAAATCCAAGCAATTACAGGATTATAGTCCCTAAGTGTCAATGTGGCGCGACTTATCGAAGCCTCTGTCTTACCCATCCCCATCTCCGTGGGCACGATGTAGCTGAACTTCAAGAGCGTCTTCTTACCTTAGGTTTTTTCGAAGGGAAGGTTGATGGCATATTCGGCATTTCAACTGATAGTGCTGTGCGAGAGTTTCAGAAAGCTGTTAACATGGAGCCAACCGGGCTTGTCACAGATTTGGTATGGCTTCGCATGGGCACAGGCCCATCACGTACTCTGCCTGCGATTGCAGATCTTCCCCCGGGCGAGCGAAGGATTGTTGTTGACGTGAACACGCTTGTCCTAACCTTTTACGTAGGTGATGAAATCATCAAGAGGTACCCAATAGCTATTGGGAAGTGGCATACCCCGACACCTGTAGGAGAGTTTGTCATTATTGACAAAGATTACGCGCCCGGCGGGGCGTTCGGCACCAGATGGATGGGACTGAACGTCCCTTGGGGAGGGTACGGGATTCATGGCACAAACAAGCCGTGGTCAATAGGTAGCGCAGCTAGCGCAGGGTGCATCAGAATGCTGAATGAAGATGTGGAAGAGCTTTTTGAACTTGCTCCTATTAAGACTCGAGTTGAAATAATCGGAGAAGAGCCTAAGGGCGATATTACACGAAACCTCAGGATGGGAGACACAGGCCACGATGTCCAGGTGCTCCAATACTATCTTCGGCGGGGAGCGTTTGACACAGGCCCCTTAGACGGCAGGTTCGGCCCCCGTGTTGATGCAGCAGTCAGGGAGATGCAAAAGCTCTATGGATTCCCACCTACAGGTCGAGTTGGCCTAAATGAGCTCTACCTTCTGGGGTTGCGCTGAAGGCAGCGCCTGAAACCGCGTTTTACCTGACTCAATAGTTCCTGCCTGCGCCTGGGACTCAAGGTCTCTCATGATACAGGAGGGATTTACGTGCGCAAAAAGGCTCTTAAAGTCGCATTTATGGTTCTGGTAACCTTACTGTCAGGCATTGCCATATTTACTATTGTCGTATTTAACCGGCCTGAGCTTATTCCACCCGGTCCTTATCATCCTCGGGCGTTGCTCTCGGAGTTGCTGGGGTACCATGTTCACCCTTGGGTGAGGATTGATCCCACTAAGCAATACACACTAAAGGTGTGGAGTACTCGCTGGCCGATATTTCAGGATGGCTATGGGTATGATGACCTGATTGAAGAAGTAATTGAAGACTTCCAAAAGATCTACCCAAATGTAAGTGTTGAGTATGTGCTTTTGCCACTGGGCGAAATCGAAGAGGCAATAGAGAAGGCAGTTGATAATTCCACACCCCCTAACATATGTATGGCCCCTTTTGATCCTTCACTTGTTGAGAGTGGATTGGTCGTGCCTATCAACATGTTTATATGCGACAAACCGAGAAAGGATATCCGCGCTACGCCGGCTACTGATTTTGAACTTTCTTCACTTGGGTTTGTGTCTCTCGCCAACCGCATCTGGGCATGGCCTTCGTGGATGGCAGTCAAATGCTGGGCAGGAAATGCAGAGGTCCTTCGGGAGGCGGGCATTGATGTTGAACGAGTCATGCTTTACGGATGGACGTATGAAGACATTCTATCGATGGTGGACGCACTGAGGATACGTCAAGCAGGGGTAGAAGAGCAGTACAGAACATACGGGCTTGTCCTGGACACAACATCCACCAATACCCTTGACACACTAATGGAAGCTGCCGGTAGAGGGCTTGTGCTCTCACCGGATGGCAGCCTCATGTGGCAAGGAGATACATTAAAATCCAGCTTGTCCTTTCTTCAGCGTATCAGATTAGAGAAAGGCTTTCCCGAGCCGGCCCACATGATGAGCGAAAGGATGCTTGAGCTTTTCTGGACCGGTAGGGCAGCTGTAATAGGGCCTGTAGGTCCCGGTTTCTTAAGGCATGTCCGTGAAAGACATGAGAAGATGTCAGGCAATCATCTCGCCGGAGGCGCGGAAGCGGTGGAGCCTATACTGTTGCCTGTGCCTCATCCCGTAGGAGGAACAAGCTCAGCATGTGTCACTTTGAATGCAGCTGTTGTATTTACATGTCCCGGCACAAGCGGGGCGGATACCGCATATCTGGCTGTCAGGCTTGCAGAGGCCCTGGCCCGAAAAGAGGCTTTGTGGCTTGCAGGTGAGTTATCTGTTGTGCCTGCTAGATACGAAGACCGTCCGCATACGTTTAGCCTTACCCCTGTTCCGGACGGCGCCACTCGGCGTTTTCTTGCGGAGGCGGTAGCATCCGGCAGGATGTTCCGCAACCTGTCCTCTGCGACAAAAGAGAAAGAGAGATTTCTAAGAGAACACGTAATCAGTCCTATGATGACTGAGTTTTGGCAAGGAACTATAAGTCCTGATGAGTTCGACCGACGCCTTTCCGCTGTAACATCTTTATCCGGCTTCGAATAAACTAGGTGACTACATACCGATAATGATGTATAGTAGAGCATATATGGCATCTGCTTCCAATCTCCTGCGCAAAAGAAGGATTTTGGGGGTTTTGGCCGAATAGTATCGCCAAAAGACCTCATGCTGTATAAGCATTGGGGTTACTATTTAGCACAAGCAGGGTTATTATACACTGCAAGGAGGATGGGATCATGACGTCTAGCCCCTGTTACAGGCAGGAGCGAGCGTCGGTATTTGTCGAACGCAGAAGGGAAATCGCTCTTGTTTCATGTTGCGTAGTGCTCTTAGTGACTGGGCTTGCAGGAGCAGCGCGGGAAATAAGGATAATTGTTGATGATGAGGTTATGGTTGTCACAGCCCCTGCCCTTAGGGTAGGCGACATCCTGAAGCAGGCCGGGGTGGAGTTACAAGAAGGCGACAAGGTGACACCCGGGATTTCTGAGCGGGCGCGTGGGAGATCTACCATTACTGTTACTCGTGCAGTTCCTGTGGAGCTTGAAGTGGATGGCTCAAAAGTTGCGCTTCGTTCAACAGGGCCTATGGTTAAACATACTCTGGCTGAGTCCGGAATCCTGCTTAGGCCTGAGGACAAGGTGAGTCCAGGGATGGAAGTCGGGCTCAGTCCGGGAATGAACATCAAAGTGACTCGTGTCACATCTGAGGTGATTGTACGGCAGGTTCGTATTCCGTATCGGACTGAAGAAAGGCCTGATTCAAGTATGGATCGCGGCAAGACCCAGGTGATTCGGCCCGGAGTTGAAGGCCTCCGTGAACAGAAAGTCCGCGTCATTTATGAGGACGGCAAAGTTGTGAATGAGACTGTACTTGTCAGTAGAGTGCTGAGGGAACCGGTCTCAAAAGTGATGAAAGTAGGCACTCGGAATCCGGTGAGAACCTTGCTTACATCAAGGGGCACCTTTAGATACCGGGAAGTCAAGACTATGATAGCCACGGCTTATGAGCCCGGCCCTACCAGCTGTGGAAAGTGGGCGGACGGGTATACTGCTATCGGTCTGAAGGCGGTTCCCGGTATTGTTGCTGTAGATCCGAAGGTCATACCTCTTCGCACTAAGCTTTATATAGAAGGCTATGGGCCTGCAATCGCCGGTGATGTCGGAGGCGCTATCAAAGGAAATAGAATTGACTTGCTTTTTGAGACTGTAGATGAGGCATTACGGTACGGAAAACGGAAGGTGAAAGTTTACATTCTTGAGCCATGAAACAGAAAATAAAGAGCATAAGTAAAGAATCTAAAATTCGGCCGAGGAAACACCTCGGCCAGAATTTTCTCATAGACCATGGCATTCTAGGGATTATTGCCGATGCTGCCGAGTTAACCAAGGATGACGTCGTTCTTGAGATTGGGGCAGGCACCGGCATACTGACTGAGACTCTTGAAAAAGAAGCCGGCCACGTTATTGCTGTGGAGATAGATGAAAGATTGGTTTCTGTGCTTCACAGACGGTTTTCCCAATATTCTAATGTAGAAGTTGTAAAAGGGGACTTTCTGCAGCTAAACTTGACAGAGCTAATGGCTTCTAGTACACTGATTTCAGAGAAGTCTAAAGTGGTTGCTAATTTACCTTACTATATTACGACTCCTATCATTTTGAGATTATTCAGTCATGCTAAGCTTTTTGAAAGACTGGTGGTCTTACTTCAAAGGGAAGTCGCTGAGAGAATTGTCGCAGTTCCGGGATCCAAGAGGTACGGAGCGTTTTCCGTAGTCGCGCAATATTATTCGGATCCGGAGATCATAACCGTAGTGCCACCGGGGGCGTTTTGGCCTCAACCGAAAGTAGACTCTGCCGTTGTTAGGATGCTGATTCGCGAAACCCCACGGGTCAACACACTTGATGAGGAAATGTTTTTTGCGGTAGTCAGAGGCGGTTTTGCAAAAAGGCGAAAGACAATCTTAAGGGCGCTCTCGATGGCGGGAAAAACCTATCCGGAGCTTGCCTCCGTCAAGGAGGATGATTTAAAGAGGATTCTTGCCGAGGTGGGCGTGGATTCGAAGAGAAGGGCTGAGACAATAACGCTAGGGGAGTTTGGTCAGATAGCAGACGCAATTGTGCTGGAACGCAGTGAATCCTAGTCAAGGTGAGAAACATGATATTTATAAGCCCTTCAAAGGGCAAGATGAGTTTTGACGAAACATTTAAAGATATTGTCAGCTATATGCAGGAAATGCCCGGCGTTCCGTATAGGTTGATTATCGGTACCGATTCTCAGCTTAGGGAGGACGCTTGTTTTGTTACTGCTATAGTGATTCATAGAGTCGGTAAAGGCGGACGATATTACTATACGAAAGAAAATGAAAAAATGGGCCGAAGCCTGAAGCAGAGAATCTTCTTCGAGGCCGCAAAAAGCCTTGGGGTTGCCAGCAAGCTTGCTGAGAAGCTTGCTCAAAATGGGTACGGTGACTTGAATGTGGAAATTCATTTAGATATCGGCCAGAACGGTGAAACGAAGGAACTTATTCGAGAGATTGTCGGTATGGTAACCGGCACCGGGTTTGAGGCTAAGATCAAACCTGATGCTTACGGAGCAACAAAAGTCGCGGACAAGCACAGCAAGTAGAAGGCCGGTAAAGTACGGGTTAAATATAGATAGATTTTGCAATGCATGACACGCCTTCCTGGAATCCGGAGGGCGTGTTCTTTACTTTTAGGAGGTCTCACCTTTTCTCGTCCACTTCATAGTATGTCATATCATGGACATGGTCCCTTTGGAGGGGAGAATGTGGGTGAGATAAGAATCGGAGATAAAGTGGCACGGAGATCTTACGGCTCGGACGTTATCTTCGTTGTATTAAAGATAATCACAAGTCGGGCAAAGGCTGCAAGGGCTCTTTTACGAGGCTTAAATGCAAGGCTTATTGCTGACGCTCCTATTGATGACCTTGTGACTATTTGTGAAGAAGAAGTAGAATCATCATCTCAGAGTCTTCATCAAGAGATACGAAAATCAATGGAAAAGGTATTTCTAAGACGTATGGCAGAGGATTTCAATCTGGATTATCGAGGCCGTGACGGCAAAATTCTGCCTGCAGGTATTGATTACCTTCATATCCCCGGAAAAGTTCTTCATCTTGATGGGGACGGGAATTACCTGAAGTATTGTCTAAAGTACTACCAAGAACTGGGCGTACCTGCTGTGGGATACTACATTTCCGAGGAAGCGCAGCCATCGAAGGTGGCAGCGCTCTTTAGAGACCACCTTCCGGACATCTTGGTAGTTACAGGCCACGACGGGTTCATCGCCCGTGTAGGCGATAAGCTAAATCTGGACAGCTATAGAACGTCTAAGTATTTTGTTGAGACTGTAAAAAGAGCACGACAAGTAGAGCCGGACAAGGATTCTCTTGTGATAATCGCCGGCGCATGCCAGTCATATTATGAAGCCTTAATAGATGCGGGAGCCAATTTCGCAAGTTCCCCTCAAAGGATATTCATTCATTGCGCTGACCCGCTACTTGTTGCGGAGAAGGTATCTCATACCCCGTTTAATATGGTTGTTCAGGCGACCCAAGTAGCTGAAAACATAATCAGCGGGTTGAATGGAATCGGAGGAATAGAGACCAGGGGAAAACTGCGTCTCAGTTTGCCCAATACAATGCCGAACTAGGACCGACATGCATTGATACGAAGATGGGAGCTTTCTATAGTAATCTTCAGAACGAACGATGTAAAGCCCGCCTTTTGAGGGTTGTGGGGCTTGCCTGCCTAATATATATAAAAAACGCTATTGACATGATACCGACGTGTTGTTATACTTATTTATTTTTCTTGACATATTGCCGGAGGCGTGCTAAAATTAGTTAGGTATGGCCCGCCGAGGAAGGTGGTAAGATGGCAGGCAGAAATGCTCTCGAGATTATCAAGCAGGATCTTGAGCCGTTTGTTGGCAAGAAGGTTATGGTCAGAGCAAATCAGGGACGCAAGAAAGTCTTTGAGACTGAAGGAATTCTGGAGAACACTTATCCCAGAGTTTTTGTGGTAAAGCTGTCTGATAAACCGGGATTAGTGAAACGAGTCTCCTATACCTACGCTGATGTGCTGACTGAGACAGTGAAACTATCTGTTCGGTGTAGGGATGAGGAGAAGAGAATTGGCTGCGCGGGCTAGAACCGTAGTAAGTCTTCAATTCAGTAGCGGGTAAGGAATTGTTTACAGCCTTACCCGTTCTTATGTACACACTTCCTTTGTGTGCAATCGGTTTGCATCCCCTTCTTTCCTATTCTTCTACATTCAGCTTGTGCCTATCCTTCTACCCTGTCAGACGCTGTTTGGATTGTTTTCCCTGTTGAAATCCCAGGTAGAACCTCTTAACATTAAAAGTAAGAGGAACCATGGGAGGGTTACATATGAACAAACGAATGACTATGGCAGCAATTATCATCGCTGCGCTTGTAATACCGCTCACTCTGTCTGTTCAAGTTTTCGCGTCTACAACGTACTACTCAAATTCCGGAAGCTTCGGACATCAGTATTTTAGCAGCAATTACTACTCTGGCGGTTCAGGTTCAACTTATTACTATAGTGGAAACTCATCAGGGGGCTCGACTTATTACTATAGCGGAAAGTCATACTACAATTCGGGCAGCAACACTTACTACTATAACTCAGGCAACACCTGGTACTATGGCAATGGCTCGTACACGCCTTCAAGGCCCGGTTCGACCCCTGCTCCTCAGCCAACTCCCAAACCCGAGCCGCAACCGGAACCTACTCCCACACCGGGACTTACTGCTGACGAACAGAAGATGGTGGACTTGATTAATCAGGAAAGGGCGAAAGCAGGGCTTGCGCCTCTTGCTGTTGACTTAGGACTGGTTGATTTGGCTCGCAGGAAGAGTCAGGACATGATTGCAAACAACTACTTCAGCCACACATCCCCGACTTACGGCGATCCTTTCCAGATGATGACTGCAGCAGGGATTAGCTATCGATCCGCAGGCGAAAACCTGGCAGGTGCCCGAACCGTGGATCAAGCGCACTCAGCCCTTATGAACAGCGCCGGGCACCGTCAAAACATACTTAGCCCGACATACAATAAGGTCGGTGTAGGAATTGCTACAGGGGGTCCTTATGGTAGCATGTATACCCAGCTGTTCATTGCTACATGGTAAACACGAGAGAAAAATGTTTCCGGAAGGAAGTTAACCGGTAACGTATAAGCATATTGAAGCATAGGACAGGCCTTCTTATCGTGTCAGGATAAGAAGGCCGTTCTTATGAGCCTTCAAAAAAAGCCAAGAGTCCGCGAAAGATTGCTTCAGCAAGACGTTGTCGATACGTAGGAGTAAGAAGCAGCTGCTTTTCATCAGGGTTGGAAATGAATCCAACTTCTACGATAACTGCAGGTAAGCGCGCCGCGTTTAACACATAATAATCCCCCTCCAGCACAGACTGACCGCCGAAAGGGGCAACATCCTTTAACGCTTGTTGGATGCAGGTCGCCAGTCGCTTGCTTTCAGGTTTGTTCTTGCTATAAAGAACAATTGCACCGCGGGTGGAAGCGGAACCCACTTTGTTTACATGTATACTGACGAAGACATCTGAGTTAGTGCGATGCGCTATGTGTATTCGTGCAGCCAGATCCTGCCTGTGTCGTGTTTTCTCTTCGGGCCAAATGGGACTCATTTCCCAGTCTCCATGCCTGGTCAAAATAGGTACCGCTCTCGCCCTGGCCAGGAGGTAGCACACATTCTTGGCGATTTCAAGCACAATATCCTTTTCAAGAACGCCTCCATCATCATGGGAGCCGGGATCAATGCCACCGTGTCCAGGATCAACTGTGATTACCTTGCCTACCATCGCAGGATGAAGCGGGGCCAAAACCGGGATTGCTCTTCCTACAACAAGCGCCGACAATATCAGGAATAGGATCCCAAGAAAAAAGCCACCGGCAGTCTTTCTTGTAATAACCAATACCGATATTCTTCTGCTCATACAGGCACCTCCCCTTGAGAGAACTATATTCTGATGAGCCTTGGCTAATCTCTGAAGAACGGACAGAACGACCCGGAGTGGCAAAAAGAAGCTGTGTGTTCATGGACAAACGGAACCATCGGTTCATAAGATACTGTACGATTCTACGCTTGCCTTCCAGGTTTGTGATGCTTAAGGGGGATAAGCTTATGTCATATGCAACTCATAGATCTTGTTCCGAGCTGATTCTTACGTTGCCTATTCCGGCAATCAAGATAAAGGAAATCCGTGCTCACATTGACAGCATTACAACACATGTGATTCCGGATAAGGTGATAGTCCAAGGGACTCTTGAAAAACAGGTGTTTTTTGTCGGAGAAGATAACATCGTTCACCATGTACCGGAACGTGCGCGTTTTAAAGCCTTAATTGAGATACCAGGGGTTGTGCCCGACCCGGAGGTAGTCGTCGAGGCGCATCCGAGGATTTTCAATATTATTGCTGCCTTGAGTCCTGACGGCACTCAAATAATGCAAAAGATTATCATCGATGTAGATGTGACAGTCACCCGGTTTGTTCAGGTGCATCTTGCCGAAAACCCTGAGGGGCCACTTGTCATGGCGGAAGAAGTGGTAGGAGAAGATACAGGTCAGGTCCTTGAATCAGGCACTGTGACTCTGGTTACGCCTGCAGTCAAGGTAACTGAGATTCGAGCAAATCCTGAAATTACTCAGGTCATGGTAAAAGAAGACAAAGTGGTGGTTCAAGGGAACATCCTGAAGCAGATCTTCTTTATTGATCTTGATCAGGTAGGCCGACATCAAGCTGTCGTGGTACCGTTCGCGATAATGATAGACATCCCCGGCGCGGAGCCGGGCATGAATGCCCAGGTGCGTGCTACTGTAGTAGATGTAAATTTCACCTTGGATCCGACAGGGGCTTTTGTCAATCAGGAAGTGGTCGTTGACGTATTCGTGAAAGTCACAGAGACAGTTGAGGTATCGCTGGAGTTAGGGGACTTTACTGTCAAGACCGAGCAAGTGGTTACAACTGCCGCAACTCAGATAATGGAAGAAGTCACTGTTGGTTTGTCGCAACCTGCCATCAAGATCAAGGACATAGATCTGGTTGTACAGGATGTACTTGGCCGTACGATTGCAGATAAAGTCATCATCCAAGGCGTCTTTATAAAAGACGTATACTACATTAACGAAGACGATGTGGAAGTCGCGGAGTCGTTCACTGTTCCCTTCAGCACTTTCATACCGGTTCCAGGGGTTACGCCAGGGCTTAACGTTTTTGTCAACGCGCAGGCTCAACCGGCAGTATTTGACCCTTTGCAGACCGGAACCGAAATAACGGAGAAGGATCTTGCAGATATTGAGGTCATCATTACAGAGACAGTGAGGCTTGATGTTCAACAGGAAACCGGCGGAACATTGTTCAAGGTTCAGCAGGTTGTCGGAGAAGGTACAGCGCAGGTTTGCGCTGAAGGAATAACCGTACCTGTGCTTCCGATTACCATAGAATTTGCCAGGATACGTGTGGGAGAGGCTGTAGAGGTCGAAAAGCAGCTTCTCGTAGAGAACACAATTTCTCTGCCTTTCATCGCCAAAAAGATCAGGTCAGTAGAATTCTCAATTCAAAATGTAACCTGGGTGATCGTAAGCGAGCAGGTTCTTGTTGAAGGTAAAGTTAAGAAGGACGTACTTGTGGTCGGGCTTGATAATATAGTCCACCATATCCAAGAGACAGTCCCGTTCAGCGGATTTGTGAGTGTTCCCGGAATCGTGGAAGGCGCTGCAGTTACTGTAGATGTAGTAGTGGAAAGCCTTGTCCAGAATCTCATATGCGGGGGAAGAAAGATTCAGCAGCTGATAGTCTTGCTAGTCACTGTCACGTCAGCCGAAGAGAGAATCGTTCAAGTGGTAGTAAATGTGACCGGGCCCGGTGTCTTCGTAACCAAGACAAAGGTTCTTGTTGACGTAGTGGATGACGGTATCCCGGAGCCTGTGCCTCTTGATGTGGTCACAGATCTTAGCGGGCCCAACGTAGATACAGTCACGAAGGAGACCCTTCCCCTTGTAGTAATTGTGAACGGGACTGTCGGCCCTATGCCGGTGTCTGTAGTAACGAACGCTACATTTAAGATTTAGTCCGGGCCTTAGCGCATCACATTTTCAGGCAGATTTCAATACGATATAGGGAAGAACGGCACAAAAGGGGGACTGACTAAGATGTTTATGGGGTCATGGCAATTTGGCATAATCGTGGCTGCTATAGCCCTTGTCCTCCTGGGGCTTATTTTGATTCCGGGCCGTAGGCGTAGGAACAGAACACGTTTTGGTGTTATAAGCTCTAATCAGAATGGCTTGGAACCGTCTTTCAGGCACAGCGATTCATGGTCATCACTGAAACAACAGATAGCTGAAGCAGCCTTTATCGCTGATTGTGACCATTTGAATGACAGCGGAGAGACAGAGATTCATCCGGAGACAGCCGGTGACCACGTTGCCCGAACCAAGAGAAATCTCGTGTTGCGTGGTTCTGATTCGTGGTGTATCAGAACCGGTTCGCCCCTCTCAGACAATGCCACACATGTTTCATCAGAAGACATTTCCCCGAATCCGTTAAGCGGTACAAACAACATAGAGGAGCCGGACGGAAATCCAAGTCAGGCTGATGAAGCCTGCCAAACCGAGGACGCAGGCGAAATTCCTTACATAACAGCAACGCCTGTCCCTGGTGCCTCCACAGAAGATTCTCATGCTCAGGCAGAAGACAATGAGGATGCAAAAGACCGGAAATATGCGCCTATTGAAAGTAGCCCTCAGACGACCGAGGGCCCGAAGAAGGAAAGGCTCGCATTTCTTAATCGTTTGACCGGAAGCCCATGCAGGCTTAGGGAAGGAGGCTCGCATATGCTTAATCTTGAGAAGTACAGGCAAGTTCAGACAGTATGTCTTAAGGTGGAAAGGGTTATCGGAACAGGTGCAAAGCAGGTTCTTTTGGAGGAGACAAAGACTATCCCCGGCATAAAGATAGTGGAGATCATTCCTACACTCACTAATATGCGTTCTATCGTAAAGGACTGCAAAGTCATCATTCAGGGCACTGTGCATAAGCAGATATTCTTTATCGGCACTGACGAGCTGGAACATCACCTTGCAGAAGACATGGATTTCAGTGAGCTGGTTCATGTCGAGCCACTTGATTCCATGTTTCCGGTGAGAGAAGGCATGAACCAGCAAGACTTCTCTGTCATTGAAAACAGCGTATTTGAGTTTGACCCGGATACCGGCGCTTTGACTCAAAAGATTGTTCTCGGATTATCCGTGAAGGTGACTGAAACACAACAACTTATGGTATCGACTTCTTCTGAAGGCATACCGATTAAAGCTCGTGTTGTAGTCGGTGAAAACACAAAGCAAAAGTTTATTGAAGAAACAAAAGTCATTCCCGCTATCAAGGTGATTGAGATTGTCCCGCGAATATCCCAGATTAAACACATAGTCAAGAACGGCAAGGTTTTGGTTCAGGGCGTCATCCACAAGCAGATATTCTTTGTAGGCACAGATGATCTTGTGCATCACCTGGCAGAAGATATTCCTTTCAGCGATATTGTGCTGGTTAACGGCGCTGGTGAGGGAATGAACTCTCAAGATCATTCATTCATTGATAACCTTGTCTTTGAATTCGATCCTGTCACCGGTTCGTTGACGCAGAAAATCATCCTTGTCCTCGATGTTAAGGTTACGGAGACATCTGAAGTACGGGTAGAAGTAGACGAAACCGGGGTTCTTATCAAAGCTGACCGGATCATCGGATTCGGATGCACGCAGAAGTTGGTTGAGGAAACGAAAACTCTGCCTGCTGTCAAAATTGTGGACATCGATGCCAGGATCAGTGAAATGACATCTATTGTGAAGAATGGCAAAGTTATCGTGCAAGGAGTTGTTCATAAACAGATATTCTTTGTCGGCACAGACGACCTTGTGCATCATCTTTCGGAAGACCTGCCTTTCAGCGAGATGATAGAGATATCCCCGATAGATTCTGAATTCCCTGTGGAAGAAGGGATGGATCAGCAGGAGCATTCGTTTGTCGAGAATATCGTATGGGAGTTCGACCCTACCACAGGAGAACTTACGGAGAAGGTGATAATTGCCATAGGCGTGGTAGTCACGAGCCATATTCAAATTCCGGTAGCTGTAGCCGTCCCCGCGAAGTCCTCCGGCTAATGTTTACTGAAGTCAGACGCCTTCTTGTCTGCCTTCGTATAAAGGCGCCGTCCCACAGGGGATTGCCGATGATTTCATTCGGCATCCCCTTGGCTTATTTATTGAACCTTTCTTATCTATCAAACCCCGTCAGAATACCACAAAACACTTATGAATAGAGATCAGGTACACGGAGACCTCCCCTTTCCGTGCAACCGGCCGGGAGAAAAGAGGTGCACAGCTTGGGCAATCTCGTAGTAGAAGGCGAAGATCTGCGGATTGAACGCGTCATCACTCGCATCTCCCATAGAGAGGTTATGAGTGTTTCACATGCAGCAAAGGATTTCTCCGGGCAGCAGCTTCTCGGGATTAGCATCGACTTAGTATCTCTTTCGTGGCAAATATTTGATGGCTTCGCCATAGCTTCTCTCGATCTTTCAATATGGACTTATCTGCCGTCTGACGGAGAAATTCAAGCAGTGTCCAGCAGCCACAAGATGAGAACTTTTTTGGAGATTCCTGAAATCAGCCATTCCATGAGCATAGAGGCTGAGTTTTATGTTGAAGATATTGAAGTTTCTTTTGGCGAATCGGGTGATGAGATTGTTATAGAAGCCTTCATTCTATTAGAGGGGCTTGTTCTTGAGAAGGGCATTCTTCGTGTTGTGACGAGGGTCAACATGCAAAATAACCCGGACATGGCTGTCAGGAAAGAAGGGAGCCGGGTTCAATGCCCCTTCTTGTCCACGATAAGCAGTTTGTTTAAGGGAATCATCCGCTCTGTCCGCAAAAATTGTCCTCTTGCCTAGCATTACGTGTTTCACGGTTCACAGGTGGAGCGCACAGGGCTCCTAGACTTAAGGAAAGCGTCACAAGGCAGCCGGTCCGCGCATACAATGAATTCGCGGGACAGGGAAAGCCATCTTCATTTGCTTTGGCGGAGGATGTTTTGCTCATGGTGTCATCCAAAAGAGAGATGCCCTGGAAAAGAACGCTTAGGCCGGGCATGAAAGGCCAAGATGTAGCAGCGCTTCAACGATGTTTGGCCGAACTCTGTTATTACACAGGGGAATGTCACGGAATGTATGACATTCTCACAAAGGGTGCCGTATTCGATTTGCAGAAAGCTCACAGGTTAAGGGTTGACGGTATTGCAGGCAAGGAAGTCTTCAATTTGCTCAAATCAGGGCTTGTGCGGAAGAAGATTGAGCACATAGTAGCCAGAGGCGAGACCCTTTCAAGTATTGCCGGGAAATACAATGTCCCTCAAGAATTACTCATCACCGCAAATCACCTGGAAACCGACAAAATCAAGGAAGGTGAGAGTCTGCTAATTCCGGTATTGCGCCTTATTGGGTTTTGCACTCCCCCGATTCCCGGAGATCCCGCAGAACCCTATGAGCATGTCTTACCGTCTCTTACGGCAATTGCGCCCCGGTGGTTTTTCGTTGATGAGCATGGAGCTATTCAAGGCGAGCCCGACAGAAAGCTTGCAGCTCTTGCCGAGATGTCAGGTGTAGAGTTGTGGCCTGTAGTGAGTATTGGAAGGCCCGAATCTTGTGAGGAGGGAGCCCAGGTTCAAGACCTGCTTGGTAATGTACTTTCAGACAGCGCAACCTATTCCACGGCTATTAAGAGCTTTTCGAGTCTCGCGGCTCGATTGCATGCAAAGGGATTGGTCTTTTCTATAAAAGACCTTCCCGAAAAAGACGTATATGCATTTCAATCATTCCTGCGTAGGATTTTAAGTGTTCTTAGACACGAGAAACTGCTATTGGCAGTTGAGGTTCCCCTACCTGAGGAAACCGCATCCGTTCAAGGGCAGAATTGCAAAATACGTTGCCTTGATCTAGCGGGTATTGCGTCCATTGCCCATCTGGTTTTTCTCAAGACCTATAAAGATCCGGAAGAGTTTTCATTTCCCGGGCCTATGGTATCTGTCAATCGTATAAAAACGGTACTAAAGAGCCTTACGCGGGCAGTGGATTTTTGGAAACTGATAATTGTCGTCCCTGCTTTTGGAGTTGACTTTTCAGCAGGCCTCGGTACAGTTCCCCTTCGGAAGAAGCATGGGGAGGTTATGGAGATAATAGATACTTTCAAGCCTACAGTCTCACAGCCTGAAGGTGAGCAATCCAAGGTCTTCAAATACAGGTCATTTCGGGTAAGTCACACTGTATATTTTGAGGACGCAGAGAGCATTGGGGTTTATGGGGACCTTGCATTAAGATATGGCCTTGCGGGTATGGCCATTGCGGATTTGGCAGATGCCGATCCATGGGTTTGGCCTGCGCTTAAGGCAAGGTTCAAGGTGGTTAAAGATGGGGGTGGGGTCGGGGTTTCAAGCAGATGATCGTGGTGCAGACAGGATGTGCTTTCGTTTTTTCGGCTTTTCGTCCGGCGTAAGGCGTGATCTTGTATTTAGAAATATATGCACATTTCGGTAAGTTGCCCGCATATAGTAGAAATGAAAAAGAAGTGTACGGCTCCGTGTGTGTAATTGGAAAGGAGGAAAAGAGATGGCTGTGGGTATCGAGCTCAAAGAGGAACTCCTAAAAGTTGAACAGGTCGTTGGCGAAACCACGGCGCGGAAGGTCCTGCGAGAAGTTATCAAAATATCGGATACTCTGCCTACTGCTGAGAAGATTATCAGTGTGGATGTTAACATTCTGACCACGTCTTTTCAGCTGATAAAGAACAAGATCCTAATTGAAGGCACAGCCAGGGTAAGAATTCTCTACGTAGCCAGGGAGGCTACCGGAGCGCAGCCGGTCCAGGTATTCGAAGAAGACATATCTTTTGAACTCATTGCTGAAGTGCCAGGCACAGAGCCTTTTATGAATGCCTGGGTGCAGGTGGATATCCATGACATAGCCTTCGATCTGGTAGACATCAGGACTGTTGATGTACGCGTTGTGATTTCCGCAAGGGTTAAGGTCACTGTAACTGAGCAGTTGGAAGTGGTCACAGAGGTGACCGGGCCGGCGGATCTGCAAGTTACGAGGGAGCTTCTAAAGGTCGAGGATGTAATTGGTGATGCACAGGCACAGGCCCTGGTAACAGGTAGACTCATAGTTCCATTTGAAAAGCCTGACATAGACTCTGTGATAAGCGTCGAAGCAAAGCCTCGTCTCACAGATGTCCAGGTTCTTGACGGGCAGGTGGTTGTTGAAGGGTTAATAGATGTTGATGTGCTCTATGCTGCAGTGCCTCAGGATCCAACTCCCCAAGGCGTGAAATTGCCGGTCCACTTCTTCTCGACTCAATTACGGTTTTCGCAGGTTGTAGAGATTCCAGGGGCGGCAATCGGCATGGTTGCTCAGGCCAGAGTAATCTTTGAAACAGTCAGCTTCACTGAATTGGATTTTCGCACCGTCACTGTGGATGTAGTCCTCAAGATTGTCGCTAAGGTAACTGTTGTCAGGCAATTGGAAATTGTGACAGATGTTGCTTCGAAGACCACAGTCCTTGATGTAGAAAAGCGTCTGCTTCGAGTAGAGGATGTCATAGGGGAAGACATAGCTCAGACTATTGTCAAAGAAATACTCGACGTGCCGAGGGAGAAACCCAATATTGAACGTATTCTTCGCATTGATACTTCAGTAAAGGAAACGTCCTGGAGAATTATTGACGGTAAGGTAATTATTGAAGGCGTTGTTGAGCTTCAGACTTTATATGTGGCACAGACACCTGAGGGAGACCAGCCTGTGCACCATATGTCACATCGGCTGAAGTTCACTCTGATTGTAGAGATACCGGGCACACACGAAGGCTTCACTGCAGAAACGCGCGTAGCAGTTGAACATGTTGACTTTGAGCTTGTTGAGGACCGCCGGTTCACAGCGAAAGTGCTTATCGGTGTGTTTGCGAAGGTGACTGAACCGGTTCAACTCAATGTAGTCGTCAATGTAGTTGTTGTTACAGTTCCGCCGGAAGTGCCATGTGAAAAGCCTACTATTGTTATGGTGACGATTCAACCGGGTGATACTCTCTGGGCGTTGGCCAGGAAGTATAATACGACAGTTGAAGCTATCATTCAGGCAAATCCTGGGATACAGCCTGAGAACCTCCAGGTAGGCCAGGTAATCCAGATCCCTGCCTGCCCTGCTCCCAAGGGATGAGGGGCAGTCTGTAACGGGCGGGTCCGAGGTTCGGTACGAATTCCGTAAGCATCGTTTGAAAGGGAGGGAAATAGGAGATGGTTCTGAGAAGGGAACGCCTCAAGCTTTTCGAGGTCGTCAGTGAAACTGTGACCACCTTTGCGCTGAGGAGTATTCAGTCAGTGCCTGCAGGGAAACCTGACGTCCAGAAGATCTTGAGCATAGCTAATGTAACAGTCTCAGCAACAGGGACGCCGCTGCCTAATAAAGTGGTAATTGAAGGCACTGCAACAGTCCAGACTATATATGTAGCTCAACTGCCTGACCAGCCTGTCCATCATATGGAGCATGTCATAAGCTTCCTGCAATTTGCTGATGTGCCTGGGACACAACCGGGAATGACAGTGATATTGAATCCCCGGGTGAAGTTCTCTGACATAGTGATAAGGTCGCCGAGGGAAGTGGAGATAGAGGTCATCATAGAATTCTTTGTGAAGGTAATCAGGCTGGTCCAGCTTGATGTAGTTACTGATGTTATGTTCAAGAGTGTCCCTGCTAAAGTTGATAAGCAGCTTTTCCGGGTGGAACGCGTCAGAGGTGAGAATACAGGCCAGGTGATATTAAGTAACATGTTGCCTGTGCCTGCAGGCAAACCGCCTGTCCAGAAAATCTTAAACGTTGTCACAACAGAAATCATAACAGATGAAGTGCGCATTATTCCGGATCTTGTGATAATCCAAGGCAGAGTCATAACCCAGGTAATCTATGTCGCTGCAGAGCCGGATCAGCCTGTCCACCACATGCATCTGGAAGTGAATTTCCTTGCAAACATCAGAATACCCGGAGTGGTGCCGGGGTTGATGACGGAAATATTCCCCGGTGTAGAGTTTGTACAGGTGTCTACTGTAAATCCCACTATGGTCATGCAAGACTTAATCTTGAGCATTTTTGTAAAGGTTACGGAGATTCAACAGATCCGTGTAGTGACAGACGTAAGATCGGACAGAATCCCGATTAATGCTGTAAGACAGCTTGTAGCCATAGAGGATGTGGTAAATGAAAGATCGCAGCAAGTTAACATCCGCAGGGAGGTAGAAATACCCCAGGAGAAACCGCCTGCGCAAAAGATCCTTCAGATATTCAGTTCAACTGTGGACATAACACGGTCTGATTTACTGGAAGGTAAAGTCATTCTGGAAGGTGTTTTGGTTCTTCAGATAATCTATGTTGCAGCTCTTCCGGATCAACCTGTGCATCATGCCCATGTTGAAATACCGTTTACCACATTCGTGGATCTGCCCGGTGCTTATCCTGGCATGAATATCCTGGTGCGGCCAAGGGTAGAGTTTGCGACTGTCCAGTTCCTGCCGGTGGGAGTGACTCCTCCCATTGAGATTGGCACGAGGGATCTCCTAGTTGACGCTATTATCGAGGTTTTTGTGAAGGTAACGAAGACAGTTCAGAAGCATGTAGTCGTTGACGTGATAGTTCCTCAGGGGTTTCAGGATTCAAATTAAAGAGGATAGGCAGTAACCTTCATGTTGTGGAAGCGACCCTGTTTGTGCGAAATACGGGGTCGCTTCTCTTGATGGTATGGAGATGCCGGTTACCAGGGATACCGCTCAAGTACCATACTTTACCTTAATAGCAGGACAAGAAGTACATTCCAAGCATCTTATGCAGTCCTTAGAGTCTGCATCGAGATACGGGTCAATGCTCATGGGGCAAGCTGCTCTGCAAGCCCCGCACTCATTGCATAACTCTTTATCTACTTTAAGCCTTACGTAGCTCACCTTGTTGAAAGGCGAGTATACAGTTCCGAGCGGACAGATGAATCTGCAAAAAGGCCTCTTTATAAGAATTGCGACGACTATGAAAATGAGGACTATCACCATTTTCACGATAAACAAGGTTCCTACCATAGCTCTGATCGAGGGATCAATAATGACCAGAGGCAGTCCTGCCTCCAGGCCGCCTGCAGGACACAGCTTACAAAACAACGGTTCTCCTGTGGCGAATGCCCCAATGATGACAAGACCTAAAAGAACTACGTAACGAGAGGCTTTGGAAAGTCCATGTCCGGTTCGTACCTGTAGCTTCTTGGGGAAGAGTTTGATTTTAAAGAGGATATCCTGTAAAAACCCGAATGGGCATGCCCACCCGCAGGTCATCCGTCCAACAAGCGCTCCTGTAACTGTGAAGAACCCCACAAGGGCAAAGGGGAATCTTCTTTGTCCCACAAAATGCTGGAGCGACCCAATAGGACAAGCCATGACCGCGAGCGGGCATGCGTGGCAATTGAGTATGGGCGCAGGGCAAAACTTTAGAAATGACAAGACATATGAGTTGGCAAATATGAGCGATGCAATTTGGACAAGTGTTCGCTTGTTAGTAGCAGGTTTATGATTGCTCAAAGTTTGCTTCAGCTTCATGCCATAGATTCCCGGATCCTTGATATTTAGACCCTGCCTTCTCGCTTAAGACTTACACGTTATCTGAGGCCGATACATGATGCGCACAAGATCAAAGCGTTAAGTAAGATAGTCTCAAATTCGCTCCTGAAAACGCCAATAATTATGAAGCCTATGCCTAACCCTAAGATAACCCAATACAGTCTCATGGGAGGCTTTAACCTAGGGTTTACCGAGCCTTTGGAGACAAAACCATATATCCTCTTATGCGTATCAGCCTTGTTATTGTCCACTTACTGCTCACTTCTTAAGAAGGTCGGCGATGAGCCCGCCTAATTCCTTCTCAAGTTTAGCCTTATCAGGACCTGTCCCAACTGACACATGCCTTACTATGCCTTCTTTATCAACCAGGACAAGTGTGGGTATAGCTGTAACCCCATAATCCTTGATGATTTCGGCAAGGGGTGTGTCGCCCTTGGTGCCGGACGCTGCTATGGAATACGGAATGCTATTGCTTTTGACATACTCTTGGACTTTCTTTTGGGTATCGTTTACTGCGATTCCAAGAACGGTTAATCCTTGGTCAGAATAAGTTTTATGGAGAGAGATGAATACCGGGGTAATCTCTCTACATGGGCCGCACCAGGTGGCCCAGAAATCTATTAGTGTTACCTTACCTGGGTCACTAGGGTTAATGCGTATTCCGTCTAGATCAGTCACAACGAATGAAGGAGCAGGTTTGCTCAAGAGGCTTTCCGGGCTGGCTGCAAAACATTCCGGTACCCTGTAAATTGATGTAAGCAAAAGGCCTGCCACTAAAATAAGGACAAACAGAGGATGCATCCTCTTAACGTTGGATTTTCTTAGGTTACGGAGCCCTTGCACGAAATGCCCTCCCTTTGCTACTTGAGCTTTTGGATATTAACTCATGTATTGTTCTACTAAGAAGTAATACGATAATTTGCTGAAGTAGTTCCCATGAGTAGATTCAGGTGACGTGCTTCCTTTGCTTGGCATATCATATTCTGGTAGATGTGTTACTAGAGAGGGAGGGAGGGAGATGTCAGAGGATTGCGTCATCTCCGGTGTTCATCATAAAAAGGTAAAAGTGGAAGTAATAGTTGCAGACGTAAGTGCAAGTATAGTCGCAAGCGGGCGACTTACCGTGCCGCCTCCGAAGCCTGATATAGCTTCGATTTTGGATACGGGGGCCAAGGTTGCTATTACACGCGTTTCTGTTGTCTCGGGAACCGTTGTGATCCAGGGCGATGTGACGGTGGACATAACCTATGTTTCCACTGAGCCGTCCCAGCCGGTTCACTTCTTCGGAGGAGCCTTATCCTTATTCGGAAATGTTAATGTGCCTGGGATTTTGCCGGGAATGACTCCTGAAGTGGCGGTAACGAGTGTTTATGCCACATCGCATCTTGTGGATCCAAGAACAGTTGAAGTTAACGTGTTAGTCACAGTAAGGGTGAAAGTGCTTAGAGAACAAGTCTTGCCCATAGTGACCGAGGTTCCGAAAACGATCATTGTGCCTACTGTAAGCGTTCCTGTGGTTCCTGTAGTCAAACGTAGAGTCGTCACTGTGGAACGTGCTGTGTTGCAAGGTGAAGCTCAGACGGTTGCTGTAGGGACTATATCCATACCGCCTGATAAGCCGGGCCTATCCGGTATTATTCGAACCAGCGCAGCCGGATCTGTCACCAGAACCAAGGTGCTGCGAGGTAAAGTGGTGGTTGACGGGGTCGTATCCACACGTACTCTCTATGTAGGTCTCTCTCCGGCACAGCCTGTGTTTTCTGTGGACGGAGCTGTCACTTTCAGCGTAATTGTGGATCTTCCCGGGGTGGAAACAGGAATGTTTGCATTTGCTGCTGTGCAAATTGAGGCTGTGGACACAACGATTGTAGATTCCCGCACATTGCGCGTAAGGGCAGTGGTAAAGGTATCAGTAGTTGTTACGGTGGAAAAAGAGCTTCCCTTGGTGACCGGCATAGAAGCTCTTCCGCCCACACTTGTACCTGTCACACAAGACTTCCTTGTAGAGGAGATCATAGGTCAAGTTCAGGACGATTCCACAGTCACGGTACAAGTGATTATTCCGGCCACTCTTCCCGGCATCGGAAGGGTAATTCAGTCATTTGCTCAAGCCAGGATCGCAAAAACCTTGGTACTCGACGGTGCAATCATAGTGCAAGGGACTCTCAGGATTACCATACTCTTCTCTGAACTCCCCAGCCAGAGAGTGTTTGCTCATGTTGAAACAGTGCCGTTTTCAGTGACATTACGCATACCCGGGGCAGTTCCGGCTTTCTTCGGAACAGCGGAAGTAAGCGTGGTCAGGGTAGAAGCTGTCCCGGTGGAACTTAGGACCGTAAATGTCAGGGCAACCTTACGAGGCTGGGGGATGGTGACAAGGATCGATACCGTCCCTACGGTAGTGGATATTTGCTCTCAAGGGACAGGGCAAGTACAGCCTGGGCCTCCCGTCAGTTCAAGTACGCAAAGTCCGTCAAGCTCAGGAGGCAGAATTCACGTAGTTCAGATTGGAGATACTTTGTTCCGAATAGCCCAGAGATATGGGACCACTGTGAATGCCATAGTACAGGCAAATAACATTCAAGATCCGGATCAAATAGCAGTCGGAGATACGCTGGTGATTCCGTAATAAGCGCTTATATCGACTCCTGTCGGTGAAGTCTGAAGATGAAAACAGGCAATTCTCAGGGGGAGCGGAGCTTTCGGCTCCCTCTTCCGTTATTCGGCAGAATTACAAGCGCCTTGCAAGCTTTTTTGCCAACCCGGAACAAATTTCCTGTAAGGTTGTCTTATGCGTGTGTTTCCTTTATTTAACGGAATATTTGAGAACACGTGAAATGACCGGTAGGAAAAATGTGCTACTGTAATGTAAATGTATAGGTAATACCATGGGATATTGCATTTTATAATACTATGCCAAGATTTGTGGTGACAGTTTATCGGTTAGGTCGTGCAAAACAGTATTGGGAACAAGCGAGGATATAGTTCCTCAAAATTACCAGGAGGAGATCTGTATGTCAGAGGTTCTGATCAAAAACGCGGCTATTATTGTAACCATGGATGATCAAGATACGATTCTATACGATCATAATATTTTGATTGATGAAGGCCGTATCATAGCGGTCAATTCAAACGACTATACGGAAACCGATGAAGTTGAAGTGATTGATGGAGGCCGGTACATAGTGTACCCTGGTTTGATCAATACTCATCACCATCTCTATCAAACATTCACGAGGAACTTGCCAAGTGTACAGAAAATGGAACTGTTCCCATGGTTGAAGACGTTATACCGGATCTGGCGACGTATTACCCCTGATGTGGTTTATTACAGTGCTATTGTGGGGATGGTTGAACTATTAAAATATGGTTGCACTACATGCTTTGATCATCATTATGTCTTTCCTAAAAGAGTAAGCTCAGAACTAATTGATCGGCAAATTGAGGCTGCAAGAGAATTAGGTATGCGTTTCCATGCTTCCCGTGGCAGCATGTCCCGGGGTGAAAAAGACGGCGGGTTGCCTCCGGATGATTTAGTTCAGACTACCGAAGAAATCCTTAAAGATTCACAACGTCTAATTGAGAGTTACCATGATCCTTCACCTTTTTCTATGTGCCAGGTTGTGCTTGCACCGTGTTCGCCTTTTTCAGTCACTCCCGAATTAATGAAAGAAAGCGCTGCTTTGGCCCGCAGTTATGGGGTCAGACTCCACACCCATCTTGCTGAAACCAAGGACGAAGAAGATTACTGTATAGATATATATGGTAAGCGGCCATTGAGCTATTTAGCAGGCCTGGGATGGTCGGGGAGTGATGTTTGGTATGCCCATGGAATCCATTTTACAGATGAAGAAGTAGATTTTTTGGGCAAGACCGAAACCGGAGTGGCTCATTGTCCGGTTTCCAATATGAAGCTTTCTTCCGGCGTAGCAAAAATACCTCTTATGCTTGATAGGAAAGTACCTGTGGGTTTGGCTGTAGATGGCAGTGCAAGTAACGACTGCTCTAATCTATTGGCTGAAATCAAAGTTGCCTATTTGTTGCACCGTCTAACTTGCAGTGAGACAGCTCCCTCCGGATCGCAGATATTACGCTTGGCGACCAGAGGCGGTGCTTCTTTGCTTGGCAGAAGCGATATAGGATCTTTAGAAGTAGGAAAAGCAGCAGACTTGTTTATGATTCCCCGAGATTTACCGGAGAATGTCGGTGCTACGGCTGACCCGGCTGCTTTACCTGCTACTGTAGGAATACATCATCCGGTAAGTATGACTATGGTAAACGGTAAAGTAGTGGTTAGGGATGGGCAACTAATAAATGTGGATGAGAGGAAATTACAGGAACAGGCCTTGCGCTGCTGGCAAAGGTTTATCAACGAGGATATGTATGATATTGGGTAGAGCACAACCTTCTATGAACAGTCAAGAAGAAGGAAGCGGAAGGAAATCAAAGAATTTCTAAGGAGAAGGCTTAATGAAAAAGCGGTTGATTGCATTGTCTGTTATAGTTTTGGACGAAAGGAGGAGCGGCTTCCTCCCCGAACCGATGCGGGGGTTTTGGTCGCTTGATGATTATGACTATGTCAAAGACGCCAAGACCGGCTAAAATAAGTGTTGTTCCTTTTGTGTCTGAGCTGCGAGATGAGGGGGAAATTCGCGCCCGTATCGCCGGATATGTTGAGGAGCTCCAGAAAATGACAGGCTTTGAATTCCATTTGTCGTCACCTGATAATGAATGTCTGTTATCATCTCCTGACGGTGAGCATCAAGACAGTGACATGATACTGCCATTGGTACTAAGTGGGGGGACTGAGCTCCAAGTCCTTGAATTCTTGGCCTACCTTGATGAGCCTGCGCTTATTTTGACGCATCCTTCAGATAATGCTCTGGCAGCCTCTCTCGAAATACTCGCGCTCTTAGGTGCCGACAAGCACATTGCACGCCTGGTTCAATGTACACCCGGATGGCAAGACGAGCTCTCCGTGTTTTTGAGGATGTTTATGGCCAGGGCACGAATGAAAAGGGCCAGGATCGGTGTATTCGGCAGCAGAGAGATAGAAGTTGCGGCACCTTGGAAGCTGATTAAGACAGTAAAGCAGGTTTGGGGTCCGCGTCTTATAAAGTTTGGCATGGATGAGCTCATAGATAGTATCGGAAATGCAGACCCTGAGGAGGCGGAAGATGCAGCCTTTGAGTTTGCCAAGAGGGCGACGTGTATTTTTGAACCGGAAGAGGAGGTATTGGAAGGTTCAGCCAAGGTCTATCTGGCCTTAAAGAAGCTGGTAGAGCAGTACCGGCTCGATGCAATAACAGTGAAGTGCTTTGACCTGTTGCAGCCATGTCGAAATACAGGTTGTTATGCGTTAGCCCGCCTCAGTGAAGAAGGAGTTCCTGCTGCTTGTGAGGCAGATATTCTATCCTGTCTCGGCATGTTTTTTATCCATGAGCTGACTTTGCAGCCTAGTTTCATGGCAAATCCGTCTCAGATAGATTTAGAATCAGGTAGGATAGTATTCGCTCATTGTACGATTCCGCGGACTATGACAAGCGCATACAGAATACGATCGCATTTCGAATCAGGGATTGGAACGGCGTTGGAGGGAGATGTGAAACCCGGTCCGGTGACCATAGTGAGAATCGGAGGCAGGCGCCTTGACGAACTCTCCGTTGCATGCGGCATGGTGATGGAATCTGATTTGAGAGAGGATATGTGTAGAACCCAAGTGACAGTGGAATTACGTGACAAGGCATACGCTAAAGAGCTGTTAACGAAACCCCTTGGCAACCACCACTTGATAGTGGAAGGAGACCATCAAGAGAGGATACAGGAATTCATGGAGCTGTTCATACAAGTGTAGTCATGGATTCCGTGGAGGATAGCGAGACTTGCTTGTCGAACTACTTAGTTTATGACAACGAAAAGGCCGGAGAGGGAAGGGGTCAGGGTTGGAATCAGATTTTGAAAAATATGCGGTACTTGCCGGGGAGTTAGGGGCCAAAGACGCTATCATCATCAATGTCCGGGATATTGTATTTGACCCCAGAACTTATCTCAAGTGCATGTATGGATGCTCCACTTGGGGAAAAAGCTGGATATGTCCGTCCGCTCCCGGCGCGCTGAAGCCGTGGGAAGCAAAAGACGTGCTCTCTCGCTACAAGAAAGCCCTAATTATCCATACCCATGACAAAGACTCTTCACAGAGGATATCCTTTGCCATAGAAAGCAAGGCATTCGTTGATGGCTATTACTTTGCGTTCAGCATGAGTGATTGCGGTCTCTGCGAAGAATGCTCTTTTCCTCACGGGGAGCCATGCCGCTTCCCGAGGAAAGCAAGACCTGCTATGCAGGCAATGGGGATAGACGTATTCGCTACTGCCAAACGTCAAGGGTTTCCCATCAAGACCTTAGCTGATGAAAACCAGAAAGAGAACTGGTATTCTCTGGTAATGTTAGAGTAGTGTCTGCCGGTAGACCGGTCAAAGCTTGTGGCAACGCATGAAAGAGATACGTAAACTATGTAAGTCTCGGCAAAAGGAGGACTGGTTCGGGCTGATACAAAGGGCAGGTTTGCCTTTATGAAGCTCGCATAAGCGGTTTATGGATGTATCACGATTCATTGATAGGCTTAAGTCGGATCCTGATTACCGGGGTCAAATAGTTCATATGGAGGACATCCCCTCGCAAACAGCCAGGTACGGAGAGCTTATGTCGCCTCTTCAACCCAGAGTCGTCGATGTTCTTAGGAAAACAGGTATAGAGCGATTCTATACTCACCAGGCTCAAGCTATCGATGCTATCAGAGGAGGAGAAGACGTCGCTATCGTGACATCAACCGCCAGCGGTAAAACCCTCTGCTATAACGTGCCTGTCCTGGAGCGGTTAGTTACGGATCCTGCTGCTAAAGCCCTCTATCTCTTTCCCACTAAAGCATTGGCCCAGGATCAACTAAGGGGACTCGTGCGTTATAAAGAAGCGGATCCCTTACTTCCTATTGTCCCGGGTACATATGACGGCGATACACCCCCTAATGCCAGGCGCAAGCTAAGGGATGAAGGCAATATCATCTTGACTAACCCGGACATGCTTCATCAGGGAATTCTCCCGAGACATCCTTCATGGGGACGGTTTTTCGCGAACCTGGCTTATGTGGTTATTGATGAAATGCACACCTATAGAGGTGTTTTCGGTTCGAATGTGGCTTGCGTAATCAGAAGGCTCAACCGCATTTGTGAGCACTACGGCAAAAAGCCGCAGTTTGTATGCTGTTCCGCTACAATAGCGAATCCGAAGGAGCTTGCAGAGAAGCTTATAGACAGGCCTGTCACTCTTATTGATGACGACGGAGCGCCTCGCGGGCCGAAGAAATTCGTGTTCTGGAACCCTCCTTTTATTGACGCCGGTCGTACAGAGAGAAGAAGCTCGAGCTTTGAGGCGGAGCAACTCCTTGCCAAGCTGATTCAAGAGAGGGTTCAGACTATCACTTTTGTGAAAGCTCGCGTAGCGGCTGAACTGATTTACAGGTTTACTCAAGAGCGACTGCAGAAAATCAGCCCGTCATTGGCAAACTCTATAAAGCCTTATAGAGGAGGTTATCTTCCTGAAGAAAGGCGTGATATTGAAAAACGTCTCTTCTCCGGGGAGCTCCTTGGAGTGACTTCCACAAATGCCTTGGAACTCGGTATAGATATCGGCAGTCTTGATGCTGCAATACTTACCGGTTATCCCGGAAATGTGGCCAGCACATGGCAGCAAGCAGGACGGGCAGGACGTGGACAAGATGAAGCCTTGGTGATTTTAGTAGGCCAAAGCACACCTATAGACCAATATCTCATGAATCATCCTGAATACTTCTTCGAGCAGACCACTGAAAGCGCAGTGATTGATCCTCATAATCCCTATGTGCTTGCAAGACACTTGAGATGTGCTGCATTTGAGCTCCCCATTACCGTAAATGATCTCGCAAGATTCGGAGACTATATGCCTGCTATCCTCGGGATTTTTGAGGAACGAAGGGAGGTTGCGCGTCGGGGGAATAGGTGGTTCTGGACAGGTTCAGGTTATCCGTCAGTAGGTGTCAAGCTGCGCAATATGTCTGATAATACTTATACCATTATTGACATTACCAAGTCGCCCGGAAGATACGGGAAAGCGGAAGACGAGTCCACTGGGAATCATGTAATCGGTACTATGGATGAACTCTCAGCATTTGAGCAAATTCACCCGGAAGCGATTTACCTGCATGACGGTGAAACATATTTTGTCTCTGATTTACAGGTGGATAAGAAGGTCGCTTATGTTGAGAAGGCGGATGTAGACTATTTCACTCAATCGATAACAGAGACCCGCGTGAAAATTGAGAGAGAAGAGGAGACGAAGAAGCTTAATGACGCTACAATAGGCTTTGGAGATGTTACGGTAACATCCCTTGTTTACATGTTCAAGAAGATCAAGTTCCACAGCAGGGACAGCATAGGATTTGGCAAGATTGACCTCCCTTCCCAGGTCATGGACACGGTAGCCCTCTGGTTGAGTCCTCCTCTTTCCGCCCTTAACTTGGTCAGAAAATGGGGACGGGATCCTTCCGAAGGGTTATACGGGATCGGAAACGTAATCACTGAAATCGTGCCTCTCTATGCAATGTGTGACCCCAGGGATGTAGGAGCAGCGGTTGACTCATTAAATACAGGGTCGCCTACCTTGTTCGTCTACGATCGTTATCCCGGAGGCATAGGATTCGCAGAGCGGTCATACCGGGTGCCAGGGGATGTGCTGGAGGCATGTCTCCAACTGATAATGGCTTGTGAGTGCGAAGACGGTTGCCCGTCTTGTGTAGGAGCGCCTGTGCCTCCTTTTGCCCAGAATGACCCGGACACCTCGCCCAGGGGGCGTATCCCGGATAAAGAAGCTGCGCTTATTCTTCTTCACAGCCTTCTTGACAAAGAACCATATACACCGAAGCCTGTGAAAAGACCGGATCATCTATTAACATCCGAGGAGTGGAGCAGTGAATTCGGCGGATGCGGCACCTGCGTCGGCGGACATAATGAAACTGTTGAACTTCCTATGAAGCGCTTACCTGAAAGCGTTGAGGCGAGGCTCAGGCGTCAACTGGCGCGCCTTGGTAAGCAGGGATAACTAATATGCCGGACTTAAATGAGGCGATGTTTTAATGAGGGATATTTCCATGACATGCGGCAATGTTAAATGCGTTATTCTACTGATTTTAGACAGTGTAGGGATCGGCCAAATGCCTGATGCGCATCTCTATGGGGATGTTGGAAGTGACACTCTGAGAAATACAGCTAAGGCTGTAGGCGGACTCAATCTTCCGTACCTCGCCTCGCTGGGCTTGGGGAACTTGGCGGAGGCATTCGGTGAGCCTATCCTGGGAGTGCCGGCGGTTTCGGTGCCTCCGGCAGCTTACGGCAGGATGGCCGAGAAATCCCCGGGGAAAGACACAACCACAGGTCACTGGGAAATTGCAGGTATCGTCTTGGACAAGCCTTTTCCCACATACCCCCATGGCTTCCCTCCCGAGGTAATCAGACCATTCGAGAGGGCCATCGGAACGAAAATCCTCGGCAATAAACCTGCATCAGGCACAGAAATCATAAATGAACTCGGCGAAGAACACTTAAGGACAGGCTATCCCATAGTCTATACTTCTGCTGACAGTGTCTTTCAAATTGCAGCCCATGAAGACATAATTCCTGTTTCCAGGCTCTACGAGATTTGCGGAATTGCAAGATCCATCCTAACAGGTGAATACGGCGTAGGGCGGGTGATTGCCCGTCCATTCATCGGGGCTAAAGGAAACTTCACCAGAACGGAGAGGCGCAAAGATTTTTCCATGGAGCCTCCCAGTAAGACGCTGTTGGATTATGTGAAGGACAGAGGGATGGACGTAATCGGTGTCGGCAAGATTGAAGACATCTTTGCTTTTCGGGGATTGACCCGGTCAGACCACACAGGGAACAACGAAGATACAATGAAATCTGTTATTAAATTCGTGAAGGAAGACACCCAAGGGCTGATAATTGCCAATCTTATTGACTTCGATATGCTCTACGGGCACCGGAATGATCCTAAGGGGTATGCCCATGCTTTGGAGAAAGTCGATGGAATGATAAGGGAGCTTGAGGGAAGCTTGAAGGAAGGGGATGTTGTTGCTGTCACCGCAGATCACGGCTGCGACCCTACTACCCCGAGCACTGATCACTCGAGAGAGTACGTCCCGCTCCTTGTGTACGGCAGGCCAATAGAGCAAGGGGTGTTTCTTGGAACGCGTAGTTCTTTTGCGGATCTGGGTTCTACAATCGCAGAGCTTTTGGGGATTAAGACGGATCTCGCCGGGAAAAGCTTCAAGAAACGGATCATGAGAAAGTAGTACAAAAAGTCCGGCACAAAATGGCTCAAAGGCCAAAAGGGTCACGCACCAAACGAAAGAGGCTCGACATAGGATAATCACCAAGAGCCTCTTTTTTGTTTCTGAAAATCAACTATGTCTGATAGTCAACTATAACAGCAAGAAGGTGGGCTTCAAGTGCTGAGAAAATGTCCTAAATGCGGCCGGGAGGCAGGCAGAGAGTATACCATAGGCATTACCGCAAACCGACAGGGCTGGCTCTATACTTATTGGATGGAATGCGAAGCATGCGGGAATAGGTGGCAAGCAGTTCAGATTAGGAAGGCATAACAGCAAATGAGAGCGCGAGATCCGCCATACGCCATGCGGATCTGGCGCTCTCGCTCTTTCCGGAACCAGGGGCGCATCTTGTAGATTCAGTTCACGACTGAAGTTGGCAATGCGCAGTTGACATTTTATCAATAAATGAGGTCCCAGCTGTTTGCGCCCTCTTACGAAAAGCGCTTATTCTGAGAACCGGTCATAACAGACGATATCTTGCAGCGGCTTACGCGTTTTTGGGCCGGGTGAGTCCTGAGGATAGCCTATAGGCATCAAGGCTACAACCTTATATGAATCCGGGACCCCCAGGATATTTTTCACTTCGTCTTGCGAAAACGCCCCGATCCAACATGTGCCCAGACCTTCATCTTGAGCTGCAAGTGCAATATGCTCCATGGCTATTGCAAGGTCTACGGCGTAAGCAGGCACTCCGCAGCCCATAATATGCTCCGGCTCCAGAGCTACCCCTGCTATGACTACAGGCGCCTCTCCGACGAATGACTGTCCCCGAGAAGCCTTGGCCAACTCTCGCCTCTTCTCCGGATCCTTTACCACGATAAATTTCCATGGTTGTCTGTTAGAAGCTGAAGGAGCAAGCCTTGCAGCTTCAAGGATCTTGCCGAGTTTTTCTTCTGAGATTTCTTGGTTTTTGTATGCTCTTACACTTCTGCGTTTCTCGATTACCTTCATAAGCTCCGTAATGCGTCACCTCTCCTTAAGTCTGCCGTTAAAATGCTCTGTTTAAGCGGGTCATCTTAAATTATCACCGCTTTTCAGATATCAGTCCTTTCCGCAACGCAACTATTCATCATTCATGAATACCCCCGGACAATAATAAACTACTACATATATGTGAAAGATTCCTTGTTCCGACGAGAAGTCTTCTGAGTCCCACATATTGAAGGACATGACCGCATGCCGTCGAAGTATTTAGTTGAAGGGAGGCGACTCCATGCGTGTACTGATGTTATCGTATGAGTATCCTCCGGAAGTTGTCGGGGGGCTGGGTGCAGCGGTTTCAGGTCTCGCCCGCGCTTTGGCCCGTAGAGGCGACTACGTGCATGTAGTCAGTGCAAGCTCTGTTGGAGATGAGGAGCCTCGGCTTGAAGACGGCGTAACTGTCTCCAGGGTGGCGCGATCAACATTTCCTGATGGATTAGACCCTTACGGGGGCGGCGGCTTCCTCCGTGTCGCCATGGAAGCGAATTTTGCCCTTACGAGCAGAAGTATTGTGGAGGCTAAGCGTGACGGGCCTTATGACCTGATTCATGCCCACGACTGGCACAGTGCCTTTGCAGCTAAGTCGTTAAAACACGCCTTGAAGATTCCGCTTGTATTTACCATTCACTCCACCGAGTACGGCAGGAATCGAGGTATTCATTCAGATCTGCAAAGGTACATCCATGAAATCGAATGGATGGCCACGTATGAGGCATGGAGGGTCATTTGCTGCAGCAACTATATGTCTTCTGAACTCAGACGAATCTTCTCACTCCCGGAAGACAAGATCGATGTTATTCCGAACGGGATGGATCAAACAGCCATACCTCCTAAAGAATCTATCAATGAGATAAGGTCACGCTACGCAGACCCCGGAGAACGGCTCGTGTTTTATGTCGGTAGGCTTGTCTACGAGAAAGGCGTTCATGTGCTCCTTTCTTCCATCCCAAAAGTTCTGGAAGAAGTCCAAAACATCAAATTTGTCATAGCAGGCACCGGCTATTACAGGGATGTGCTTTGCGAAAAAGCGGACAAGTTAGGCATTAGGGACTATGTCTCATTTGCCGGCCGCATTAGCGATCAGGAACGGGATGCGCTTTACGCTGCAGCTGACGTAGCTGTGTTCCCCAGTCTCTACGAGCCTTTCGGTATAGTTGCGTTGGAGGCGATGGCAAGGGGAACCCCTGTAGTAGTATCTGATGCAGGCGGTCTCGCTGAGGTTGTCAGGCATGAGGAAACCGGACTCAAGGTCTACTCAGGCGACGCGGATTCTTTGGCATGGGGAATAAAGAGAGTGCTTTTGGACGAGTCCTTGCGGACCAGGCTTAGAGAAAACGGTCCGATTGAGGTCAAGGAGAGGTTTAGTTGGGACAGGGTTGCTGACTTGACTTCCGGGGTTTACGAACGGGTTTTCCGCGAGGCAAGGAATGTATCTTGGTAAATGTTCCACAACAAGCTGCGTGTTATAGAAAGACATAAAAATAGGTTACCCGATGTACAGTGAAAGGGGGGAGCGACGTTACACAAGTGACGTCGCGGGATAGAATTGACCCGAGGTTCTTTGGTTTTTGTGTTCCACAGTCACATACCATATTGTCGTAAGTCAGGAATGTGGCCGTTTGGTGAAGAATGGCTCTATGAGGCTATGCTCGGATCATACATACCCTTTCTGGATGTTCTTCGCTCTGTGTCTTGTTGTCAGGATAAATCAGAGAGACTCAGTCTTTCCTGCAAACCGCCTATCAGTGTCACTATAGGGGTTACGCCGATTCTTTTGGATCAATTGGACGATGACTATATGCGTCGTGGGTTTATCAAGTGGACGCAAGCCCGCATAAAACGTGCTGAGGAAGATAGAAAGCGGTTCAAACTCACAGGTGATGAGGCCAAAGAACGTCTGGCAGGCGCATACTGTGATGAATACAGGCAGGCTCTTACGGCGTTCTGTAATGATTACTCAGGCGATATAGTCAGTGCCTTAGCTGAGTTTGAGAGGCAGGGTCTGGTTGAGATTATTACATCTGCCGCTACCCACGGATATTTGCCTCTTCTGAACGAGGATACGTCCATTCGAGCTCAATTGGCAGTAGGTTGTGAAATCCATGATGAGAGGTTCGGACGTCCACCGAGAGGAATCTGGCTTCCGGAGTGCGCTTATCGGCCTGGCCTGGAGGAGTATCTTGAAGTTTTGGGACTTGAGTATTTCTTCGTAGACAGGCATGCTATTGAAGGCGGCGCACCGATTGGCATCTCAAGCGCAGGAGACCCTCGGGAGGTTCGTGCAACAAATGCAGTATTCGAGGAGGAAATGAGGGGTACGACTTACAAGCCGTACTTGGTTAACCGCTCAAATGTAGTATGCATGGGCAGAAATGAGCGGGTCACAACCCAGGTATGGTCCGGTTGGCTAGGATATCCCGGTGATGGCTTATATAGGGAGTTTCACAGGAAAGATGACGTAACCGGCTTGCAATACTGGCGCGTCACAGGCAGAGAGGTGGATCTCGGCAGGAAGGAAGTGTATGATCGGGAAGAAGCTGCCTCCAGAGCGAAGGAACATGCAGCCCATTTTGTCGGGCTCGTCCATGAACTCGTAAGCGACTGGAACGAAACCACAGGTGAGCACGGCCTAATCGTTGCGCCTTATGATACGGAGTTATTCGGCCATTGGTGGTATGAAGGCGTGCTATGGCTCTCGGAAACCCTTAAAGGATTCTTAGGCGGTTCTGCTGTGGCTGTCTGCTCTGCAGGGGAATTTCTCAATATTCATCCTCCCCTTGAGACTGTCAAGCTGCCGGAGTCGTCCTGGGGGAGAGGCGGAAAACACGAAGTCTGGCTCAATGATGAGACAGCATGGATGTGGGATATGATTCATGCTGCCGAAGCTCGAATCAAGCGGCTTGCTGCGCTTAGCCCGGGGACTCGGGATACGGATCTCCTTGAGCTTCTTAAGGTCCAGGCGCTGAGAGAGTTTCTCCTCCTTACTTCAAGCGACTGGCCGTTCCTGGTCACAGAGAAGCAAGCTGAGGATTATGGGGCGAGGCGATTCAGGGAGCATGCAGAAAGGTTCGATAAGCTCATGGATTATGCCGAAGCCATACTGGATGAAGGAGATTCTAAGGTGTCAGAAGACGAAATCATAGGTTATCTTTCCTATGTAAGAGAACTTGATGATCCGTTCCCTAACCTTCAGTTTTCCGCCCTTGGAAGGCAGTATCCTGAGAGCCCGGAGAGAGAGGAGACTCAGCAAGACTGAAACAGGAGTAAGAGGAGGCGTCTTTATGAAGGCTGTAGTTATGGCAGGTGGTGAAGGAACAAGGCTCAGGCCGCTTACTTGTAACAGGCCGAAACCCATGGTCCCTGTGGCAAACAAACCCATTATACAACACATCTTTGAGCTCTTGAGACGCCATTCCATTACCGATATAGCGGTTACCTTGTACTATCTTGCTGACGAAATCGAAAGTTTCTTCGGTGACGGATCAGAACTGGGTCTTAAGCTTTCATACTCTGTTGAGGATGTACCTTTGGGGACAGCGGGCAGCGTACGGAAAGCCTGTGAAATGCTTGGACGGGAGCGGATTATAGTAATATCAGGCGACGCTCTGACTGATATCAACATAGAGGAAGTTATCAGGTTCCACGAATCAAAATCAGCCATGGTTACAATCGTCACGACGAGAGTCGCTAACCCTCTTGAATATGGCATAGTGGTATTTGATGATGAAGGCCGAATCAGGAGATTCCTTGAGAAGCCTAGTTGGGGTCAGGTTTTCAGTGATACTGTGAATACCGGCATTTACGTCCTGGAACCGGAAGTGCTTGATTACATTGATCCTGGCAGGCCTCAGGATTTCAGTCAAGATGTGTTTCCTAAGCTCCTTCATGAGGGAGAGAGATTATTCGGGTTTGTGACAACTGACTATTGGTGTGACGTAGGCAATCTTCAGCAGTATAGAGAAGCGCAGATAGACGCTATCACAGGCAAGGTAAATGTGACAATCCCAGGTACAAAGATAGGACATGATATATGGGTGGGAGACGGGACGGAGATTGACCCTTCGGCGAATCTCGCCGGGCCTTTGGTAATAGGCAGAAATTGCCGCATCGGCAAAGGGGCAGGTTGTTTCGAGTACAGCTTCATAGGGGATAATTGCATTATTGAAGAGGATGCGAGAATTCATCGAAGCGTCATATGGGCTGACTCATTTGTAGGTGAGAACGCTGAGATAGGAGGAACTCTTGTAGGCCAACATGCGATTATCAAGGATTTCGTCACCTGCCATGAAGGAGCCGTTATAGGCGACAGGTGTAGAATCGACCAGGGCGCTACTTTGCAGCCGCAAGTCAAGATCTGGCCGAATAAGGTCATTGAATCCGGGTCCCGTGTCACGATGAGCTTGATATGGGGCACAAAGTGGCCGGGTTCCATATTTAAAGATCGCGGTGTTACCGGACTTACCAACATCGAGCTGACACCGGAGTTTGCAATGAAGTTAGGCGCTTCCTTCGGCAGCTCTATCGGTAAAGGCGCCACTCTTACCACCAGCCGCGATGATCACCCGTCCTCCAGGATGATTCTAAGGTCTATCATTTGCGGACTCATGACTGTAGGAGTGAATATCTTAGATCTCCGGTCAACCCCGCTTCCTGTGAGCCGCTATAATATCAAGACCCTTGGAGCGGACGGTGGGGTCCATATTCGAATCTCACCGGATAATCCCAGATATACCTTGGTTGAGCTCTTCAATAGACAAGGAATCAATCTTCCCAGATCCCACGAGAGAAAAGTGGAGAACCTGTTCTTCAGAGAAGACTTCAGACGCACTGATGCGGACGAAGTCGGAAAGCTGGAGTTTCCAGGGCGAGTCCTTGATTCTTACGTGGAGGCGTTCTTCAATTATGTAGATACTGACGCAATTCTCACCGCGAGGAAAAACGTTGTCATAGACTATGCCTACAGTAGGCTGTCCATGTTTTTCCCCAGTATTTTTGCAAGACTCGGATGCGAAATGGTGGCGCTGAACGCTTATCCGGATCATTTGCGAATCCCTAAGACAGCTGAGGACAGAAGGATTCATCTCGACAGGTTGTCCAAGACCGTAAGCACTCTGAAGGCTGATATAGGAGTCCTTATTGAAAGCGACGGAGAGAGGTTGTCGCTGGTAGATGAACGTGGAAGGGTTATTGAAGGGAATACTCTTCTTGCTGCTTTAGTATGGCTTACATTGAAAGATGCAACGACCGGAAAGAACAGAGGATCCCTAGAGCAGCCTTTACGTGTGGCTGTCACGGTGGGCGCTACCGGGGCAGTGGAGAAAATCGCTAAGGACTTCGGGGCTGAAGTCTTCAGAACGAGGCAAGATCCGCGATCTCTCATGGAATTCCTGCTTAGGCCGGGGCAGGAGGTCTTGTTTGCAGGAGACGGCGACGGAGGGTTTATTTTCCCCAGGTTTCAGCCTGCTTTTGATGCTATGTTCACTCTCGCAAAAGTATTCCAGTTCTTGGCCGCTGAAGGCCTGGAGCTTTCAAGTGTGGTCGACAGCTTGGATATCCCACCCATGGTTCGACGGGCCGTTGCATGTCCATGGGAGCATAAAGGCCGGGTAATGCGGGTTCTGGCTCAGGAGTCTGAGGGAACAAGAAGGGAATTCATTGACGGGCTTCGCATATTCAGAGATGACGGATGGGTCCTTGTATTGCCTGACCCTGCGGAGGCCTCTGTGCATATTTACTCCGAAGCTTCCACTCATGAGGCCGCATTCGAGTATGCTGAGAGACTTACGGAAAGGATAAACGAGATAGCGGGATTTGGCGAGTGAGTTGACAGGCCAGGTAGATTATATAAATAAGCGTGAATGTGGATTTTGAAAGGGGGCGCATTGAAGCGCCCCACTTTCAAACTTATCGATACTACGTTTTAAGCCGACTGAACAATTTCAGTAGTTTTCACAAAAGGGTTCGAAAAATGACCTTGGATGTTTGCATGCAGGGCATGCTTCAGGCGCTTCAGTTCCTTCATGGACATATCCACAGTTACGGCAGTGCCACCTAATCGGCTTATCTCTGCGGAAAGTCGTTCCATCCTGAAGTCTTGCCAACAAGGCCTTGTATCGTTTTTCGTGCTCCTCTTCGACTTCTCCTACCTCTTGAAAAGCTATTGCGATATCTTCAAAACCTTCTCTGCGTGCAACTTCAGCGAATTCTTTATACATTGAGGTCCACTCGTAGTTCTCACCTTTGATGGCGTCTTCCAGGTTAGCTGCGGTGTCTGAGATCATACCCAGAGCTTTAGCCCATAGCTTCGCATGTTCTTTTTCATTTCCGGCTGTTTCTTCGAATATGGCGGCTATTTGCTCATAACCTTCTCTGCGGGCTACTGAAGCAAAGTATGTATACTTATTTCTGGCTTCGGATTCGCCTGCAAATGCAGCTTTTAGATTAGCTTCGGTCTTTGAACCCTTAAGTTGCATTGAGATCCCTCCATCCTTCACGTATTTCTTATATGATATCCTTCGCGTATCAGCTTAGTCGTACCATATTACCGGCTATGCTCTGTACCCACACTTCGAACCGGGTCATACTGTCCTCTTAATGACTACCGAGATATTCTAATGAACCAATGAACCATGGAAATAACTAATTCTACGTGAAGCTGTGAAAATCCTTCTTCAAAGGTGTTCCGGGATTGATGAGTTTATTTGTTCCTGGGCCTGTATGGGAAGAACCTTTAATGTAGGGTTTCTGTTTTTTGTGGAGAACAAATATTAAAGAAGGTATATACACGCCGGCCTGAGGAAAACCGTATTATTGCCGGCATGTTTGTAATTTTGCCAGGAGAAGGTCAAATATGGCAATAGACAGGATGTGGTTAGCTTTATGGACCTTGATCAGCTGATAAGAGAGGCTGCAGATGAGCTCATGGAGGAATTGAAGAAGAGAACCGGTGTAACTCTAACCTGTCCCTCGGTGCAGGCAGGCGCTGATAGGCAACAGGCATCCCACGTTTCGCAAAAGATTTCTTGCATTATTGACCACACGTTGCTTAAACCGGAAGCCACATGTGAGCAAATTATCAAGCTGTGTGAAGAAGCAAGGGAATACAATTTCGCCTCTGTCTGCGTTAATCCTGCAAACGTAAGTCTCGCATCGAGCCTTCTCAAGGATACGCCTGTAAGAGTCTGTACAGTGATAGGATTTCCTCTAGGCGCGAATACGTCTGTGACTAAGGTCGTAGAAACCAGAGATGCGATTGCAAACGGCGCCTCTGAGGTAGACATGGTTATTAACGTCGGCGCTCTGAAGTCAGGCGGCTACGATCTTGTGCTCCGGGATATCAAGGCTGTAGTGGACGCGGCTCATGATAAAGCCTTAGTCAAAGTAATCCTGGAGACAGCTCTTCTCACAAATGAAGAAAAAATAAAAGGGTGCTTGCTGGCAAAACTGGCCGGAGCTGACTTTGTGAAGACATCCACAGGGTTCGGACCCGGAGGCGCCACTGTTGAAGATGTCAGACTCATGCGTAAGGTGGTCGGACCTGACATGGGCGTGAAAGCCTCAGGGGGAATTCGAGATTACGAAGCCACGCGTCGGATGGTGGAAGCAGGCGCAAATAGGATCGGAGCGAGCGCAGGCGTTAAGATTGTGAAAGAAGCCAAGGATTCTGAATTCAAGTAGACACCCGGTAACCTGCAGTTAGCCTCACTGAACAATGGGAATGTGTCGGAATGTGTGGAAGCAGGGATATGCGTATTTTTCCCTGCTTCCTATTATCATCGGTCAACCGGGCGAGCATTTTGCGCTTTCCAGACGACCTTTCGCCCATTGACCGTGGCCACATATATGTGGAAGCCATCAATCATCCTCTTGAGCGCTTCGTTTCAGCTATGTTTTGATGTTAATGCCTGTTGAAAGGTAGTATAACCTTCTCAAGGTTTTGTATACAATGCAATGTGCGGCATTATGATGCAGATACGTAGTAGCTGACGCCTGGCAGGAATACTATTGACAGTTGCCGAAAGAAAATCGGGAGTTTACAGGAACATTTCAAAAGGGGAAAGGGGCTGCAGCAAAATATGGGATTATTACTGGAAATCTTCGCATCATTCTTCAAAATAGGCGCTTTCACCTTCGGAGGGGGCCATGCAATGGTTCCTCTCATACAAAAAGAAGTCGTGGATGAAAAGGGATGGATTGAAGCGGAAGACTTCATAGACATACTGGCTTTGGCTCAGACCGCTCCCGGCCCGGTGGCTGCTAACACATCAGTTTTTGTAGGGTATAAACTCGTAGGTGTCCCGGGAGCTGTGTGGGCTCTTGCAGGGACGGTATTGCCTTCTTTTATCGTGATTCTTGTTATCGCTATGTACTTTGCACGGATTGCGGACTCTGCTGTCATAAAGGCGGCTTTCTCAGGAATAAGGCCTGCAGTGGTTGCGCTCGTGGCAAGTGCAGCAATTAATATTGGCAAAACAGCGCTTCATGATATAAAAGGTGTAGTCATCTGTGTTCTCGCTTTTCTTGCTGTTGCCATAATAGGAATACACCCTATACCGGTAATCATCGGGTCAGGCATCCTGGGTTACGTGTTTTTTAAAGATGATGAGGCAGCTGTGTTGAAAAGCCAATAGGTTGTATTAGGTATTGGGGGATGATGAAATCATGACAGTTCTATTGTTTAAACTACTCTTCACTTACGCGAAGATGGGACTTTTTACTTTTGGTGGCGGATATGCCATGATTCCCCTAATGGAGAAAGAACTTATTCAGGTACATAAATGGCTGTCAATGCAGGAATTCATGGATATCATCGCTATCGCTGAAGTGACTCCCGGGCCTGTTGCAGTCAACTGCGCTACTTATGTAGGCTATAAAATGGCCGGAGTTTGGGGTGCTGCATTCGCGACGATAGGCGTAGTTCTGCCGTCATTTGTAATTGTTATTTCAATTGCTTCCCTCTTCTTGAAATACAAGGATACCCCCTCTGTGAAAGCCGTCTCAAAAGGGCTTAGAGCTGCAGTTACCGCAATGATAGCTAGCGCAGCCTTGTCCATGGCAAGAGCATCTGTTGTTGATGTCCGGGGTATAGTAATTGTAGGCTTAGTAGTCTTGGGGATATTCAAGATGAAAATACATCCGATAATTTGCATTTTTTTAGCAGCTATCCTTGGAATTGTCTTATGGGGCGGTGCGATGTCAGTCCCTGGTTTGTAGCCATGCCACATATGGTTAACCCTTATGGGGAAACATATAGAGTGACAGGTGAATAAGGAGGGGACTTTCAGTGCCGGCCAGGAAGAAAAAACCTGCTAAAGCTCGGGCTAAACGCCCGCTGGATTCGCTGAAATACGAAGTTGCCAGGGAACTCGACTTTCCCAAAGAGGTGTTGGAGGAAGGTTATTGGGGGAATCTGTCTTCCAGACAGTGTGGAGCTGTGGGCGGCCAGATGGTCAAAAGGATGATAGAGGCTGCTCAAAAAGCCATCGCTGAGGAAGCAGCTGCAGAGGCCATAGCGGGGTTCCGATCCGGTCTAGGGCTTCCTCCGGAACGAGATGTAAAGATACCAACTGAATCATAAAATATCTGGGGCTGGGCACATAGACCATAATTTGTGCCCTGTTCCCTTTCTTGCAGTGGATTTACCGGATAAGCATAGAAAATCAGAAATCGCATAACAGGCCGATTTTCATCAACTTTTTCGAGTCTCTCGCTATCAACTGTTACTGTTACTACAATTGCCGAAGTGAGTTTTTCGGCGTCTGCTATTTAATAGAGAAGACCAGATATACTAACTATAACCGATACTCTCCATACGTTTCCTAGCATACGTTTATGTGTTTGTGTGACACTATAGACAGAAAAGCGTGGAGGGTGGTGAAATATAATGGCACGTGGCGCACGTAGAAAGAATCGCCCGGTTGTACCTGAGGCCCTTGCAGCGCTTGATAGGTTTAAGTACGAAATTGCAAACGAACTAAACCTGCCTAGCAATATCATAAACACGGGCTATTGGGGCAATTTGCCTTCAGCTCAATGTGGCGCAGTAGGCGGACAGATGGTCAAAAGGATGATAGAGGCTGCCCAGCGGTCACTTATAGAAGGCACTATGGCCGGAGTCAAGGCAGGATTCCAGGCGGGTCTTACCCAGCCAAGCGGTACCCAGACCTTTACTCAGACCGGCTACGGAGCGGGGCAGACAGGCTATAATCAACCTATCCAGCCTGTATAACGCATCAATATATGAGGCAGTTAGGATAAACAGGCCGTTCCAAAAGGACGGCCTGTAATGTGTGTGACTCTTGTATCAGACATCTAAGTAAGAATCAGCAGTAATAAAACTGGAATCCAATGAGTCCCGGCCCAACGTGGGTTCCGATTATCGGTCCAATTTCTATAGGCTGCGCCCCGATACCGGGGAATTCTTCCTCTAATGACCTTGCGACTTCTTCTGCTCTGTCTATATTATCCGCATATGCTATGGCAATGTTTGTGGGAAGCTTATCTCCGCCTCCTTCGGCAATCATAAGTTCTGTGATTCGTTTTAGGGCACGCTTTTCAGTTCTGACCTGTTCGAGAACTTCAATTCGTCCGTCTTCGCGAACAAAATGAAGAATGGGCTTAACTTGTAAGAGAGATCCAATTATTGCTTGGGCGCCTGAGAGACGGCCTCCTTTATGCAGGAACATAAGGTCATTCACGACGAAAAGAGTTCTCATTGCGTCCATAACCTGATATATACGATTTAAGGTTTCTTCCTTGCTCTTACCTGCTTCAGCACACGCTACAGCTTCTTTTACTATGAAGCCAAGAGCAGGTCCGGTTTGCTTAGAGTCAATAACAACTATGTCAGCATCTTTGTCTTCTATCATTCCGGCTGCGGTCTGAGCTGAATTTGCAGTTCCGCTGATACCGCCTGAAATATGTATAGAAATAATAGTGCTTGCGCCTTCTTCCAAGAGTTGTTTATAAGTTGTGAGAAAGTCGCCTGACGATGGCTGTGAAGTGGTGGGTAGCTCTTTTGCCTTTCTCAGTCTGGCATAGAAATCACGATTGCTGATTTCGATGCTTTCCTTATAGACTTCTGAGTCTATGTTAACAAATAAAGGCACAAGCGCAACGTTATGAGCTTTCAGCCAGTCATCGGGCAGGGCTGCAGTAGTATCCGTTACAATCCTAATGGAATTCATAATACATCCTCCTTTCGCCTAAAATTCCATTAACTAAGGCGAATCCCTTTAGACACAAAAATATTCTTCGTCATATTACCCTTAATTCCTTCACATTAGTTGCTTCTTCCTATACCGGAGTATTTACGGAAATGTATCCGGAAAGCCTCGCCTACCTTAACGGGCATGAAGAATCTCAAAAACGATCAAGATATAAAAGTATAAAGTCTTGAGAAACATGGATAAGGGAAACAATACAATTGAGATTCACAAGTGTATAGGGCTAAAAGAAATGAGGAGGATTACCATGAAGAACAAGGAAAGCAAGAAATGTCCTCATATGGCGGAGAATGCAGAAACCGGCGTGAAGTGCAAGCAATGCGGGCATATGGTAAGTGTTAGCGGTATGTCATCCTCAGAAGGGATGGTGTCTTGCCCGGTTTGCGGAGCAACGGTGAGTCGGTTTGACGCTTTGAAATCAGAGGTATCAAATGAGGATTACTAGATTAACCTGTAAACGGACGGGGCTTATATAACAATCTTCAGCAGCCAAAATACGGTATCGCAGTCCCACCCCAGATCCCACGGGACGTGATAACGGTCAGCTGTATGAGAGTTAACCAATAAATATAATCCGGAATCTGCGCCAATGACTACTGCGAAATGTTCAATCCGTCCGTTTTTCTCGTAGGCTATAAGGTCTCCCGCGTTAAGTGCCCCTATAGCTCCTCCGGGATATGTTTCGCTAGGCGCAATTAGGTCGCTATAAGTGCCGCGGGCGAGCCTTTCAGCTCGTCCGCTGCTGAGCAAGTAACTAAGCAAACTCGATGCCTGGGCCCAAGCGCGCGTCGCTCCTGCGCCGGCTCCATTTGGAACGTACCTCCATGTATAGGTCATAGGAAGATTGCCGGCCTCTTTATCACCTAAGACTTGGGAGACAAAATTCGTGCAATCACCTCCGAGCCCTGTGAAGTTTTCATATAGAGGGTTGTATTTACGATTATTGCCACAACCCCATGCGAGTCCACAGTACTTATCTGCATAAGCTACAGCGTTTTCCCTGTTATAGAGGTAGGCATATTCCTTGTCGTCACCGCTGTCGGCAGTGGCTGTAAGAATTTCCGGCAAGTATGGCACATCAATCTCAAAAGGTGAAGACAGTGCAGTCCCTGAGCTTACAGAACCGGCATCTACGTCCAGGGGATCCAGATACCAGTCTCGTCTGATGACCCATTCCCCTTCTCTCAACGCAAGCTCCAGGAAATGCTCGGCGCCAATACCGAAGAAGTCCGGCTTGGACGCAAGCTGAGATTCATGCTCGTACGAAACCTTAACGCTTTCATCAAGCTCGATCCATGCGGTAGTCCCTTTGAGTTCCAGTGAGATGACCCTGATTTCAACTTCGGTATCAAGAAGCCTGATACCACGTGCAGCGCTCCAGGCTTTAAGATATGCGCACCTTCTGGTCTCATGCTCAAAAGCCCACTTCCCATAGTGGGAATCAAGGTCATAATGGGACATCAGTACGTCCGTATCTCCCCTGATGATGGCCTCAGCCCGTTCGGAGAGCATCATGCTAAGGCGCATGCTGATAAGTCTTTCCAGAGATAACGGTATCCCTCCAACCGGTCGGTGAGGGATACCTCTTAATGTTACGAAAACACTGATGACAGCAATTAGGCCCAGTAAAAGTCTTCTTTTGTATAACACATGCATATCAGTTTCCCTTATTTCTCTGATGTCGCATGGTTAAGTGCCTTCATGATTTTTCTTGCTTGTTGCGGACCGAGTTTTACAATACCTAATTCAGCTTTAACTACGAGTTCAAAAGGGATTCCTGTGCGTATTGAAAGTTCTTTTGCGCTTATGCCCGCTTTTTGCCTGAGATTCAATAAGGTGGTCATGTTTCCCATCCTCTCCCGATATGGCTTATACTACCAGTATAGTGAGGATGTCCCTTTTTTATGCCAAGTTACGCACTAAAAGGTTATGACCTCGTCATAGAAAAAGTGAGCACTGACATAAGTCAGTGCATTATCCGGTATTCTAGAGCTTCCGGCAGGCTGAATGCTCTTCTTGCGCTTCTTCTATTACTCGAGTATCCGCCAGTCTATCACCGAGTCTTCTTCCTTGCGCATCCGTAAGCATCAAGATAATCTCAATAATGCCGATTACTGAACTTACGCTCCCGATAAGAGACCAAGTAGACCATGGGATGGTTCCAATAGGCATCAATACGACTATGAACGAGAGAAGATGGCCCAGAGCCAAAGGCCAATTACGTTTGGCGGACAATCCTATGTCAATATCACTGCCTTTCGGTCCCACAACTTTGAGGCGCATAACTCTTTTGCCAACGCTCCTGCCTTTCCATGCCGGATCCTTTAGCAATTCAAGCATTATGGCGTCTTTAGTCAAGATATAGGCACCGCCAAGGAGATGCCCTATCCCCCAAAAAGGGATAGCTGCTGACAAGACCGCACCTATCAATCCATCAATCAGCCCTGCGACAACTCGTCTGCCCAGATCGGCTTTTTCTTTTGCCAAAAGAAACCCTCCTTTTCCCTTTATACTAACGAGAATATTCACTTGTGACCTGATATACCTTCCAAAAACTTCATATCAGTTGGAATATTTCCTCAAAAAAGCACTTATTCGAAGTATTGCAGGCGATGTACAACGAAGGGAATGTTGTGAAGTGAATTATTGCGAAGAGAAGCCATTCGTGGACAGGTATGAAGTATTGCCATATTCACCGGTATTTCCAGAGACATATGCAGTTTAGCAGGGATTTGCTCTTCAGTATGGAATTTGTTCAATTAACAGGTATTGGACTCCGTATGATTGCAAGGGGGCGCCGGTTCAGGCAGTGAAAGAGTGTTTTACGCGGATACCCAGGGTTCTCAGGCAGAAAAGCTTACAGTTCCGCATGGGTCTCTTACTGGCTGTCTTATTGTTATTGATAGGAGGAGCGGTGTATATCATGGCGGAAACACGTGTAGGTATCGGCGTGAATTCCGAAGCTCAAGCAGCGGATGAGTTCCGTGGATTATGGGTTGTGCGTACAAGTATGCAGTCAAAAGAGTCAGTTGAGCAAGTGATTGGAAGGGCTTGCGAGGGGAAGTTTAACGCCTTGTTAGTGCAGGTAAACGGGCGTGGCGAAGCCTACTATGAAAGTCGCATCATACCTAGGATGCCTGATGTGCAAGGAGGATTTGACCCATTGGCCTTTTGTATCGAGGAGGCCCATGCAGTCGGGATAGAGGTGCACGCATGGATCAACGCTTTTACCGTGGGGGAGATAGGACGAAGGAAGTATCAAGAGAATCATGTGCTTACTCAGCATCCTGAGTGGGCACTGGTAGACCACGGCCAAGTTTCAACCTTCGATTACAGTCCGGGAATGGGTAGGGATGAACTTGTTTCAGTGATGTTGGATCCTGCAATAGAAGGCGTAAAGGAGTATGTCCGCGAGGTCTTTATGGAGGTGGTCACTGACTACGATGTGGACGGTGTCCATTTCGACTATATTAGGTATCCGGGTAGAAAGTATGGGTACGGTGAAGAGGCAAGGGATGAGTTTAGGAAGCTTACAGGCTATGATCCGCTGGATCTTGTGAAAAAGCCGGAGACCTTACGCGGCAAAATCACAGACGGAAAGGATCTTTTTGAGGATCTGAGTGATAAGTGGGATGAATTTCGCCGTGAGCAAGTGACCGAGGTGGTTCGAAGAGTTTACCAAGATGTGAAGCGGACAAAGCCGGACGTAGCAGTATCATGTGCCGTGTTTCCCGATTTGGATGAGTCTTATAACGAGAGACTGCAGGATTGGCTGAGTTGGATTCAAGAAGGTATTGTAGACTTCATAGTGCCGATGGCATATACCCCAAACACCCGAAAGTTCACAAGCCATATCAAAAAGGCAGTGGAAACGTCACCGGACGGGAGGGCTTTGGCAGGTGTCGGAGTCTATCTTATGTTGGACAATCCCTCGGATTGCATAGAGAAGATTGAGGCTGCAAGGGAACTTGGAACACCCGGAGTAGTCTTGTTTTCATATGATTCTATCAAGGAAAGGACGGATTATTGGGAGGCCTTGGCCTCCGGCCCTTTCAAGAGCCCTGCGACTGCCCCTAAAATGACCCGCCGGGCTTCAAGCCCAATATCATCTGTGAAGGACAGAGAAAATGATTAGGGAGAAAGGGTCTGTAGAGAAAAGGGCCTCCAAATTATCACCGCGCGGAAAGGCAGCCACGGCTATAGTGATTATGGGAATGATTATTATCTTAGGGGGATTACAAGTGAATGCTCCTGTCGCGTCAAAGGAAGACCGCGTTCTTGCATTGCTTCAGCGGATGAGTGTTGAAGAGAAGGTGGGCCAGATGGTAATGGCAGGGTTTCCCGGCCAAATTGCCGGCCCGGAAGCTGAAACCTTAATTGAGCAATGTAAGGTTGGTGGAATCATTTTTTTTGCACGGAATCTTGCGGATCCGTTCCAGACAGCATCCCTTTCCAACGAGCTTCAGAAGATGGCTGCATCCCAGGGTGCCGGTATTCCGCTTTTCATCGCAGCTGACCAGGAAGGCGGGTATGTGGCCAGACTGCCGGGCGCAGCGTCATTCCCCGGAAATATGGGGCTTGGAGCAGCCGGAGATCTTGTTCTTGCGCGCAAGGTGGCGGAAGCAACCGCAAGAGAGCTCAGAGCCTGTGGTATCAATATGAACTTTGCCCCTGTAGTCGATGTAAACAGCAATCCGAATAACCCTGTAATCGGTGTCCGGTCCTTCGGAGAGTCAGTTGAGGCTGTCTCTGAACTTGGAGCCGCTATGGTGGAGGGCTTGCAGAAAGAGGGGGTCAGTGCAACCGTAAAGCACTTCCCCGGGCATGGGGATACATCTCTTGACTCACATATAGATCTGCCTACAGTGCCACACGACAAAGCCAGATTGAGGGAGGTCGAGCTCAAACCCTTCCAGGTAGTCATTGACAGCGGAGTTGATGTGGTAATGACCGCTCATGTGACTTTCCCGGCTTTTGAGCCGGAGCCGGGTTTGCCTGCAACTCTTTCCCGACATGTCTTAACCGGGTTGCTTAGAGGGGACATGGGATTCAAAGGTCTCATTGTGACAGATGCCATGGAGATGGGGGCTATTGTTAAGAACTTCGGTTTGGAGGAAGCTGCGGTGATGGCGGTAAACGCAGGTGCTGACATAGTCCTTGTGGGGTGGCCTGACGATTGGCGGGATGCTGTACGTGTGGTGGATGCCTTGTCGGAAGCGGTGGCATCAGGCAAGATCCCTATGTCCCGTGTGGATGAGTCAGTTCAAAGGGTGCTTCAGGTGAAAGAGAGACGCGGTATCCTTCAATCCTCGTTTGTGGACGCAAAGAGGGCAAAAGCGCTTGTAGGATCCGAGGATAACCGGAGACTGGCCCTTGAAGCTGCGCGAGCGAGTATATGCCTCGTGAGGGATGAAGGCGGCCTCATTCCCATCAAGGCTGAGTCATGCGGTAAGGTGTTGGTGGTGTATCCAAACATAGGCCCGCTTACACAGGCTGAAGACCCGTCAGGCGAACCTACGAGCCTTGCGCGCTATCTGGAGCCGACGCTCGGGAAGGTTGACGGGATATCAATGTCAGCGAATCCGGATACTACTGAACAAGGCAAAATTGTAAACATGGCTAAGGATTACGATACAGTGATTATTCTGACTTCGCGCGCATGGTCTTCAGGACATAGAGGGCAGGCTCAACTTGTGGCGACTCTCACAAAAAAAATGCCACGTATCATTGCAGTCTCTCTCCGCGAGCCTTATGACCTAAAGAAGTATAGTGAGGTAGGCACCTACCTGACAGTGTTCAATTCATCAGGCACAAGCATGAAGGCCTTAGCAGAAGTCCTGACCGGAGATGTGAAATCCCAAGGAAAGTTACCGGTTGCGATTCCTGGTTTCTATCCTGTGGGTCACGGGATATAACATTTTTGCAATAGGTCCAAGTTGCTGTCAGCCCGTTGCTCTCTGCCGGTTCCATCTAGTGTTGTGCCGTAGTTCTTTCAGACTGTGGTCAGATCGTTGTGTAATATAGGAGGCTTGCGTCTTGAAGGAAAGCAGTATTCGCCGACTTCTTGCGGGATCAGTTGATAGAGGCGAGATTCCCGGGGCGGTCTTTGCATACGGTACCGACCGCGGAGTGGTGGAAAAGGGGGCTGTAGGCTTCCGAATGATCCGTCCCGAGAAGAAGCCTATGGAAGTTGACACTTTATTTGACTTGGCTTCTGTGACGAAGTGTGTCGCTACAACATCAGCTGTTATGATCCTTGTGGAGGAAGGGCAGCTTCGCCTTGATGATGAGGTGGAAAGGTTTATTCCGGAGTTTTGCGGCACCGATAAGGAAGGGATCACCATCCGTGAGCTCTTGACCCACACTTCAGGGATGGCTGCATGGACGGATCTCTATATGCATGCGTCATCACCGAAAGAAATTATCAAAGCTATTTCCAAGTTTCCTTTGGAATATAAGACCGGGACCGCTGTGATCTACAGCTGCCTTGGCTTTATTGTCCTGGGCCTGGCAGTGGAAAAGGTGGCCGGTGAACCAATGGATCGCTTCCTGGCAGAGAGGGTTTTCGGTCCCCTCGGTATGAAGGATACTTGCTTCAATCCGCCGCCTGATTTAAGGGAGAGGGCTGCAGCGACTGAATACTGTAAATGGCGCGGAAGGATTCTGATAGGAGAAGTCCATGATGAGAACGCATGGGCAATGGGGGGAGTCAGTGGAAACGCAGGGCTTTTCTCTATAGTGGAAGACCTTTCGCGATTTGCCCGGATGCTTCTAAATAAGGGCACACTTGAAGGGGTCAGCGTTTTCTCGCCTCGGACGGTTGAAGCTATGACTTGCGACCGGACCGGCGCCGGGTTTGATGAGAAGCGGGGTCTCGGGTGGCTGATCCGCGGAACCGGGGTAAAGTCTTCATCCGGAGATCTTATGTCGCCAAAGGCTTTTGGTCATACAGGGTTTACAGGCACATCCATCTGGATAGACCCGGAACTTGACATCTTCGCTATCCTCCTTACCAACAGGGTCCATTTTGGCAGGGACAACAATGCCCATATCAGATTACGTCCCAGATTCCATAATGCGGTGGTGAGTATGCTTTGTTAAAAGAGACGAATGTATCCGGAAAAAGCCCCGCTTCCGGAAGTGTGCGGAGGGTTATCGGTCTTATGTCAGGCACATCCGCGGATGGAGTGGATGCTGCTGTCGTGGAGCTTTCAGGGCATAGAGAGTCCACAAGGTTAGGACGGGTCGTCTTCCGGAGAATCCCTTATACACCTGAGTTGCGTGAGAAAGTACTTGCTTTGATGATGCCGGAGACGTCCAGGGTTGATGAGATTTGCCGTATGAATTTCATCCTTGGGGAAGTTTTTGCGGATGCAGCTCTTCAGGCAATTAAGGCTGCAGGCCTTAAGACAGAAGATATCGATCTTATCGCATCCCACGGACAGACAATATACCATATCCCAAAGGCTGAAACCTATTGCGGCATTACGACAAGATCTACGCTCCAAATCGGTGAACCTGCGGTTATCGCTGAACGTACCGGGATAACGACTGTAGCTGATTTCCGTGTACGTGATGTGGCAGCAGGAGGCCAAGGCGCCCCGCTTGTCCCTTATGCAGACTACATACTGCTTCGCGATGCGGAGAAATCCAGGGTTATCCAAAATATCGGAGGCATCGGCAATCTGACATTGCTCCCTGGAGGGTGCAGCCTGGATCAAGTAATCGCTTTCGATACCGGTCCGGGGAATATGGTCATTGACGCTGTTGTGTCTACTGTTACCGGTGGAAGGCTCACATTCGACGACGACGGCAGAATAGCAGCTTCAGGCAATATCGTCCGGAGTTTGCTTGATTGGGCATTGTCGCATCCCTTCTTCCGGAAGGCGCCTCCGAAGACCACAGGCCGCGAGGAATTCGGCATACACTTTGCCAAAGAGATGGTAAATCAGGCACAAGCTCAGGGAATAGGGGATTCTGACCTGGTGGCTACTGTAACTGCGTTGACCGCGGAATCCATCGTTATGAGCTATAAGAGGTGGGTGATGCCTATCTGCAAGCCGGATCAAGTGGTCATCGGGGGTGGCGGTTCGTATAATGGAACTCTTCTTAACATGCTCCGCCAAAGGCTCCCCGGGGTTGATGTCATGGTCCATGAAGACCTTGGGATATCAAGCGACGCTAAGGAGGCAATTGCCTTTGCCATACTGGCAAACGATGCTATGGCCGGCTGCTTCACCAACGTGCCAAAAGCGACAGGCGCAAGGCACGGGGTTGTGCTAGGGAAGATCATTCCCGGACGCGAAAGGAGGGGTTATACTACTTTTGCATATTAACAGGTTCGCAGTTCATCTTAACTAGTTAGTTTGTTCGAGAGTCTGTCGGATCATTTCTTTTACGGAAGGCAGCTCACGGTGGACAACATTCCATACTATGGCCAAGTCCACACCCAAGTAGTCATGGATTAGCACATCTCACATTCCTGCCATCTCTCTCCAGGGAATGTGAGGATTCTTAGTCTTGAGTTCTGAGGACACCCTTTTCGTGGCTTCACCTATTACCTCTAAGTTCCTGATCACTGCATCCTGAACAAGCCTAGATGACATAAAGACGTCTTTTCCATCCCTTGTGTACTGCTCAATCGCCTGAATACAATCTAGTATGTGGTGAAGGTAGACGGTGTCAGTTCTCATAGCTTAAGCGACTCCCGTACGATGTTGTCCTTTATTGCTGGGTGTACCGCTCTTTCAGTCACTATGTGAACTGGCCTGTCTAATAGGGCTTCAAGCTCATCCTTTAGGCGAATGAGATCAAACAGAGAGCGCCCGTCTTCAAATTCAACAAGAAGATCAACATCGCTGGACTCAGTGTCAGTTCCACGTGCAACTGATCCGAAAAGACTAACCTTCGTCGCACCGTGGACAGCTGCTAGTCGCATGATGCCTTTGTGATGTTGGTGTATCTTGTCTGCCAACGGCATTGGGATCACCTCTTCTTAAGTATACCATGATATGCCATAGACTGTGCCCAATATGAGCACGAATTATGATGGACAGAAGGCTAGAGATTCCCCACCTCCAATTCAACGAGAAAATCGACATCGCCGGACTCGGTGTCGGTTCTACGTGAGTCCAACGAAAGAATCAGCATCCAAAAATGTAGAATTTTAAGAAGGAATATCACGTGAGCTGTAGAATGATAAGCTGTGATAGCACAATTGTGCTGAACATATGTGCAAGCAGGTGCAGTCTCAGAATGTTTTTATATTCCGGATAACCTATGTTCGACTGCTGCTGCAGGCCAATAATGTGATTCCCAGAGGTGTACCTATGGCTTTTGATAAGCGCATGCTTTATGAAATTGCCAGGCAGTATCATGAACTCGGCAAGACACAAAACGAGATTGCTGACAGTCTGAATATATCTAGAAGCCAGGTTTCAAGAGCCCTAAAGCAAGCTCAGGATGAAGGGATAGTCATAATAAACGTAATCCCTCCTGAATTTGATTTTTCTGACCTGGAAGATGAACTATGCTCCGTATTCAGCCTTGACGCAGTAGTGATCATCTCAGGCAGCGCAGGTCCTTCAAAGCTGCTCACACAGAACTTGGGTATGGCAGGCGCCAAGTACTTGGACAAGACGCTGAAATCCGGACATGTCATAGGAGTATCGTGGGGCGCGACCTTGCGTGAACTGGTTGAAGCCTTAAATGCGATAAAACCAAATCCCAGAGAGGTACTGGTAATTCCACTTCTCGGCGGTCAGGGGCAGGCGAGTCCGGATCTTCAGGTAAATGACATCGCTTCCCGTGTTTCCATGGCTTTTGGCGGATCCCATCTGTACATCCATGCCCCCTCTTTTGTCGACACTCCTGAAGCGCGCCTTACGATGATGAAGGACAGCAATATAAGAAATGTCGCAGACAAGTGGGCAACGGCGGACGTGGCCGTAATGGGAATAGGCTGTCTGGTGCCTCCTTCAACTTTGCTGGAGGAAGGAGGTTTTCCTCCCAATGAGTTAATCGAACTTGAGAAAATAGGGGTGGTAGGCGATATTTGTATGAGATTCTTTGATGTGCATGGCATACCTGTCAATACTCCGCTGGAGGAACGGATTATTGGGGCAAGTCTGGGACAGTTGAAGAGTATAGAGCATGTTGTGGCAGTTGCGGGCGGCTTGAACAAGGCCCGGGCGATACTCGGGGCGCTCAGAACCGGGGTGATAAACGTATTAATCACTGATGATATAGCTGCGCGAAAAGTATTGGAAATGGCATCGTGACTGCATGTGGTTTAACGGTATCCGTCCTGTTTAGATCGGTCAAATCAAGTTAAGGGGGTAATCTGAATGCCGCTTGGGCAAGGAGCTTTAGGGCTTGGAGTGTCATACGTATTGGCAGTCTGTTATCTGCTCTTGATGAGGCTTCTCGGAGGCGTATTGAGTAATCAGTATCCTGAAGAACACAGTGTCGTATGGGATACGCGCACAATCTCCCGTGTCACGATATTGGCTGCAGTGGCAGGGGCAGGCGCGATGATTAAGATACCCGGACCTGCTACCACCATTGCCCTTGATGCTGCTGCCGGCTATTTTGCTGCTGCGTATTTCGGATGGCCTGTCGGTGCCACGGTAGCTGCCATAGGAACCTTCTTAGCAAACGCTTTGGGGGGCTTCGCCAGTTGGTTCCCGATGGTTCCGATCTATATGTGCGCAATGGCTTTTACAGTGACACTCGGGGTGTTTGTGGCGAAGAAGACTAATGTTATATTTGCAATTATAGTCGGCACGATAGTAAACACAGTGACTTGCTTAGGTCCATGGGTAATTATGATAGGTCCCGCTCTAATGATTGCTTTGCTGCCATCCCAGTTAATTGGCTCAGCGGTAAACGCGGCAGTCGGCCTGACAGTGGCACAGGCTCTGAGGACAGCTCAAAAAGAAGGGAAACGCGAAATAGACGAGCATATAGAGCCCGAAGCCTGAATGAGCACAGGTGGGGACAGGTGAGGACTAAAGTTTTAAGATGTGAGAGGTGTTCCATTTGGAGCCTATGATTGTTTCACTTAAAGACGTGACCTTTTCTTATAAGGGCTCAAAACGGCAAGCCTTAAAAGGAGTCTCCCTTGATGTGAAAGAGGGCGAGTGCGTAGCTATACTCGGGCCTACCGGCGCAGGAAAGAGCACCTTAGCATGTGTCATTAACGGCACAGTTCCTCGGTTCATTGAGGGGAAACTCACAGGAGACGTGGTCGTTGACGGTCAGGTCCCGAATCAGGTGGGAACTGCACAGATGGCGTCCAGGGTAGGATTGGTATTCGGGGACCCGGATACGCAACTCTTCGGAATGACAGTAGAAGAAGACGTAGCCTTCGGGCCGGCTAACCTTGGATTCGACTATGAAATAATCATGCAGAGGATCAAGAGAGCCATAGAAGACATGAGACTACAAGGCCTTGAGCAAAGGGCGCCGCATCGCCTTTCAGGCGGGCAGAAACAAGCGACAGCTATCGCGGGAGTCTATGCCATGCTTCCCAAGATTATGGTGCTGGATGAGCCTACATCCATGCTGGATCCCGAAGGCAAAGCCCGTGTCTTTTCAATAATACGTGACCTGAACAAGTCCTTCGGAATGACTGTCATCCTGATAGAGCAAGAGGTTGATGACATACTTGAGCTGGCGGATCGGGTCTTTGTCATGAAATCAGGGGAGTTTGTTCTCGGAGGCACGCCGAAAGAGGTTTTTGCAGATGTAGATGAGTTGAGGGAAGTGGGCATAAGAGTGCCTGGCATTGTCGAGTTCGGAAACCTCATAGGTGCTGACAGGACACCTTTTTCAGTGGAAGAGGCAGTATCAATCGTCAAAAGCGGGGCTTTTGATGTCTTGTCTGATACCTTGGCAAGCAGCGGCCCGAATCGGGAAGTTGACGCAAGCAACGAGCGAGCTCAAGACATAACGCCTATCGTGGAAGCAGTCGATCTTGAGTTCCGATACCCTATGGGAGTCAAAGCGCTTGATGGTGCAAACCTCAAGATATATCCCGGTGAATTCGTAGCTATCGTCGGGCAGAACGGTGCCGGCAAGACGACTCTGACCAGACATTTCAACGGGTTGCTCAGGCCTTCGGCAGGGGATGTCCGCCTTTTCGGCAAGTCAGCATTAAATGAGCCCACTTGGAAACTGTGCTCCAAAGTTGGGTATGTGTTTCAGAACCCGGATGAACAGCTCTTTTGTGACACTGTAGAGGAGGAGCTGAGATTCGGGCCAATGAATACTGGGATGGATAAAGACAAAATGGAGGAGGCTATACGCGATATCCTCCTTGACATAGGACTTGATAAGTACAGGCAAGTATGGCCGCGTTACCTCACAAAGGGCGAGAGACAGAGGCTTGCTTTAGCTTCTGTGGTGGCAATGGAGCCCGAGATACTCATTGTGGATGAGCCTACCACCGGTCTGGACTGGCTGGAGTCCCTTCAGATACTGGATTACTTGGAAAGATTGCGCAGGGAGAAAGGCAAGACCATATTAATAATCACTCACGACATGAACATAGTCAGTCTCTACGCAAAACGGGTCGTGGTCATGGCCAACGGACGGGTAATCGGGGAAGGAACACCGCGCGAGGTTTTTTCACAGCCTGAACTTATGGAACACGCATATTTGCGAAGGCCTCAAATTGCTGATGTATCTGACATTTTATGGGGCGAGGTCTTGCTGACTCCGCATGAGGCAGCCGACAGGCTCAAGAGATCATCAAGGATGAATCGAGAGGTGGCCGGCAAATGATTGTCGAGTACGAAAGCAAACAAACGCCAATACATAAGCTTGACCCCAGGGCTAAGTTTATTTGGCTGGTCGCGACGATAGTTATCAGCATTATTTGGACGGATCCCGTCTATCTTCTGGGATTGGGCTTGGTGACCGTGATAATCGGCTGTATCGGACAGTTCCCTTGGGCGAAAATGAAAGGGACATTCATGTTCCTTCTTATCGTCACAGTCGTAATCACATTGATCCAAGGCGCTACATATGTCCCCAAAGTTGTTTGGCTTGCAAATCCGGAGAGGGTTGCGTTCCATCTGATACCCGGCTGGATTCCCATGATAGGCCCGGCATGGCCTGTACGAATCGGCGGACTCATTTACGGGCTCTCGATGGCTCTTAAAGTCTTTGTTGTCCTTATTACAATATCGGTTTTCGGGTACGTGACATCACCTTCTGAAGTAGTACAGATTATTGTGCGGCTTCCGTTCGTTTCCTACAAGTCCGGGTTCGTGGTCTCAGCCGCCTCCAAGTTTGTGCCTGTTATCCAGATACAGCTTGCTACCTTAAGAGATGCGGAGAGATCCAAAGGGGTTGACTTCGATTCAGGTTCCTTTACAGAGAAGGTGAAGAAGACCTCAAGTATGCTGGTTCCCCTTTTTGCCAATGCCCTTTCCATGGCTGACACAATGGCTTTGGCAATGGAATCCCGGGCATTCGGATACAGCAAAAACTTTACAATGATAAGACCTTACCAAATGCGCGTATCTGATCGGCTCATGGTTATTTTCTCCGTCGGGGGCCTTGTAGCAAGTATAGTTTGTCTCGCTGTATTCAAGTTGGGGGCGCTTTAGGATGGGCGGACCGGATGAAGCTGTAGTCTGTCTTGGCGCGTGCGCAATGGACATGATGTTTACCGTGGATAGGCTCCCGGAACCTGATGAGATGGTATTTGCCGAAGGAGAAGCAGGGTTCTTTGCAGGCGGGTCAACTGCCAACATAGCAGCCGGAATTGGACGCCTCGGCTATCGATCCAGATTCGTGGGGCGGACTGGAGACGATGAAAATGGACGCAAACTACGCCAGGCGTTCGAATCCGACGGGGTTGATGTCAGGTGGCTCACAGAGATTGAAGGAGGCAGAACCGCCCAGACCATAATCGCTGTTGACCGAACCGGCGAAAGAGTCATTTACTCGCTAGGAGGAGAAGCTATCCTCCAAAAACCTGATGAGTTTCCGGACGAGGCCATGGTGAATGCGAAGGTCCTGTACATCGGTGAGGTTCTGCCGAATGTGGCTCTCGAGGCAATCCAAGTTGCAAGGCGCCATTGCGCCACTATCATCTACGGTCCCGGAGGCGGGATTTCATGGATGGACAAAGCGACTCTTACAGGATTGATAAAGTCATGTGACTATGTCGTGCTTTCCCGCGGGGAACTGGCAGCGGTTACATCGTCCGCCTCACATACTGAGGGCGCAGGTCGTCTCTTAGAATGCGGTGTGGGGCATGTTGTGGTTACACTGGGATCCGACGGATCCGAATGCCACTTTTGCGACAGCGCCTCCGGATACGGTGAGTGCCATCACAAAGTATTCCGCGCTCCTGCCTTCTCTATACCGGATGTCATAGATACGACCGGCGCAGGAGACTCATTCACTTCGGGGTTCATCACAGGCTTATTGGAAGGTATGGATACAGCTGAATGCTTGATGCGCGGAAACGCCTGTGCAGCCTTGGCTATCCGGAAGGTTGGCGCAAGGGAAGCTATGCCCTCAGGCGAAGAGTTGAAGGAGTTCCTGCAAAATGCCAAGATGTAACATAGAGCCTGACAAAATAGCAGGAGCAGTTGCAGGAGTCGCAATCGGGGATGCAATGGGGATGCCGTCAGAGTTCATGACCTGCGAAGAAATCCGCAATGTATACGGACGGATAGAAGGATTTTGTCCGCCGCGCCCAGGTCACATCCATGCGGGAATGACGGCAGGGAGAATCACAGACGACACAGAACAAACCCTTGCCATTATCGAGGCGTTGGATGCTCACGGAAGGATAACCCCGGAAGTGGCAGGAGAGGCGTATCTTAAGTGGGCGGAGCAGACGAATGCCTATGAATCGTCAGTCTTAGGGCCCAGCTCACGTAAGGCCTTGGAGAGGCTGAAGGCGGGAGAAGACCCTCGTCAGACCGGATCAGCAGGGAGTACTGTAGGCGCTGCAATGCGTGTTGCGCCTATTGGGATAGTGAATTCGCCGGATCTGGAGAAGGCAGCCGAAGAATGTTACCTGTCCTGCCTTCCGACACATGGCGTAAACATAGCAATTGCAGGGGCGTGCGCAGTGTGCTGCGGGGTGGCTGCTGCTTTGATTGCAAGGTCCTTGGATCAAGTAGTAGATGCCGCGCTTTACGGTGCCCGGTACGGTGAACGCTTGGGCATTCAGTGGGCAGGCACACTGGTGAGCACAAGAATTGAGCTTGCCCTGAGGATTGTGGATGAAAGCGGAAATACCGAAGAAGCGGAAGATCTCCTCTACACCACATGCGGAGCGGGAATGAATCCTACAGAGCTTATCCCAACTGCCATAGGCCTTTATGTCCTACATAAGGGTGATCCCAAGAAAGCTGTGCCGGCTGCTGCAAACCTGGGCGGTGATACAGATACGCTTGCGTCCATAGTCGGGGCGTTATCAGGCGCATACAGTGGTCTTCGGGCTTTCCCCGAAGGATGGGTGGACACTGTCCGAAAGGTAAACAATCTGGATTTTGAAAGGCTTACCGCGATTCTCGTAGCTGTCAGGGAAAGGAGATATGCCAGCAATGACCGGTACAGATGTTAGGCTTCGCCGGATATTCAAAGAGGACGGAAAGACGGTCATATGTCCGCTGGATTTCGCAGGTTTTATGGGACCTGTGGACGGGCTGTATGACCCTTCTCTTGCAGTCCAAAAAGTAGTTGAAGGAGGGTGTGACGCTATCCTCGTTAACCCTGGCATGGCTGCAACTGAGTGGGAGAGCTATGCCGGGAAAGCAGGTCTCATAGTCCGGGTGACCGGAGGTTCCACGAAATTCAGTCCGAATCCGGCTTTTCATACACTGGTGTGCTCTGTTGAGGAAGCATGTCGGCTCGGTGCAGACGCTGTCTGCATCATGCTGCTGGTAGGTTCAGAGTATGAGCAGGAGATGTTTGAAATAATGGGTCAGGTGGTATCAGATTCACACGCCCTGGGCATTCCGGTCCTTGCGGAAGTTATCCCATACGATCTTTCACATAGCTTCGATCCTGAGTGGATAAGCGTGTGCGCAAGAGTCGGATACGAACTCGGGGCAGATGCGATAAAGACGTATTACACAGGAGAGGGGTTTCAGAAGATAGTCGAGGCTTCGAGGGTTCCGATTGTAATAGCGGGGGGTCCAAAGGTCAAGGACCCTGACACTATAGTTAGAGAAGCCATGGCATCAGGGGCTCGAGGGATTGCGTTTGGGCGCAACGTGTATCAGGCTGATGATCCTGCCAGGAAGGTCAGGGAGTTATCGGGGATCGTTCACAGGGATTGCCCTTGCAAGGAGGGACGATAACTGTGAAAGCAGTTGTGTATCATGGCCCTGGGGATCTTAGGATCGAGAACGTTGAGGCTCCTGTACTTAAGGAACAAGGCGACGCGCTTCTTAAGGTATCCTATTGCGGTCTCTGCGGAACTGATGTCAAAACATATAGACGTGGGCATCACATGTTTACCCCTCCGTGCATTCTCGGTCATGAAGTAGTGGGACGGATAGTTGAAATCAAAGGCAAGCCTGAGAAATCTGATATTGCAGTGGGAGATGAAGTTGCAGTCGCGCCATACGTGCCGTGCTATGGGTGTGTGTATTGCCGTAAAGACAAAGAGGAGCTTTGCGAGAATAAAGGCTGGATTGAAGGGGCTTTTGCGGAGTATGTACGAATTCCATCTGAGGTTCTGAGTAAAGGGACGTTTCGTGTTCCGTCCGATAAGCACTTGAAACTCGCCTGCCTTTCTGAACCCCTTGCTTGTTGTGTGAACGCGGTTCTTGACTCCCATGTGGGGCTTTCGGATACTGTCATGATAATCGGTGCAGGACCAATGGGCCTTCTTATGCTTGAACTATGTAAGACAATAGGGGCTTCGAAGATCCTCGTGAGCGAGCCCAATGCATTAAGAAGGAGCAAGGCAGCTGAAAGCGGTGCTCTTGTTTTCGACCATTGGGATGAAGGGGCTGACGTATCTTCATGGGTGAAGGATGAAACAGACGGAGTAGGCGCTGATAAGGTGTTTGTCTGCGTTGGAACCGTAGATGCGGTGAACTCGGGGTTCGGCTGTGTCAGAAAGGGAGGCGTGGTAAACATATTCGGCGGGTTGCCCGGTGGATCCGGCTTAACTATAGACCCGCACATCCTCCATTACGACGAAGTCATTGTCACAGGGAGTTTCGGCTTCACGCCGCGCAGGTTCCACACTGCCCTTACGATGTTGACCTCCGGCACTATAGATGTAGGTGGCATTATTACACACGAATTTGATATTGACGAGGCGAAAGAGGCTTTTGATATGGCGTCTTCCGGGGAGGCGCTGAAGATACTTCTTAAGGTTGATGGTAATGCGTGACTTCTCTCTCATGGGGATAGATATAGGTACCTCAGCAGTTAAAGTGTTGCTGTGGGGTTCAGACGGGAGCTTGCGCCAAGCACGCTGTCCGGCTAAGGAATCATATGTAAAGGGATGCGGTTCTGATGTCCCTGAACAGGATCCTATCAGGTTGTGGCAGATCGTGACCTCTTGCATCCGGAAGGTGCTTCAAGGATGTGATCCTCAGAGTGTCGTAGGCGTGGGTCTTGCCGGGCACGGCCCGTCCCTTCTGGCAGTAGACTCTGACGGCGTTCCCGTCGGTAATGTAGTAACTTGGATGGATCCCAGGCCTCTCATGATTGGCGATTGCCGGAATGCCTGCAGTGGACCGTCTTTTGAGGCTACTTCCAAGTGGATATATAAGCAACTCGAATGTTCGGGTAAAGGAGAGGCACAAAAAGACGGTATTCGTGTACTGCAACCTAAGGATTACATAGGGTTAAGGCTTACAGGGGAAATGCGGATTGACTCATCTGCCGCGTCATGCATGGAGTGGTACTTGGATGATACAGGCGACATCAGCCTATCGGATCCTGCCCTAGGACTCTTTCCTAGGGTGGCGGATCCATGGGAACCTATTGGACGAGTAACAAAGGAAGCGCACGAGGCGACAGACCTTCCCCAGGGGATACCTGTGGCTGCAGGGAGTGTTGACGCGTTTGTCGAGGCTTTAGGCGCAGGCGTAATTGAACCCGGCTTGATATGTGACTCCACCGGTACATCTACATGCGTGTCCCTGGTGGCCCCTGACGGCTGCAGCTTACAGACTGTAAAACACGTGATCCCGGAGGAAAGATTAATAGTCTCTCCGGTATCTTACAGCGGCGGATGTCTCGCCTGGGCCATGTCTTGTCTGTTTCCTGACGTATACCTGAGCGAGCATGATTGGAGCGGGACGGTTGCCGAGGCGTTGAATCACTCAAAGCCGGGAGCATCCGGGCTTGTGTTTCTGCCGTATCTTGTAGGTAAACGCAGTCCTTGTGCGTTTCCGGAAGCGACAGGCGCTTTCCTCGGGCTTCGCCCTGAGCATACGTCTTACCATATGGTCCGTGCAGTACTCGAAGGTTGCGCGTATGCCATGCGCCGGAGCATGGAGGTGTGGAAGGATTCGGGGAACACAACCGAGATCAGGGCTGTAGGGAACGGCGCGAGGCATCCCGGTTGGCTGAAAATGAAGGCAAGTGTGTTGAATCTGCCGGTAGCAAGTATGAAGGTCAAAGAAGGCACAGCCCTAGGCGCTGCGGTTCTTGGTGGGATTGCTGCTGATGTGTTTGGCAGCGTCAAAGAAGCTGTCCGGACAGTAGTCTCAATAGATACTGTGTTCATGCCTGAAGAGACGAAGGGTGACGGATACAGAAGCGGTTACGCTGCATTTTGCAAGGCGGATGATGTTCTTGTGGACTTCTGGAGCAGCCAAGAAGCAAGAACGCGTCCGGAGTATTGATGGGAGGTTGCGTTTGTGGGGTTGCGAGCAACTCGTCTGCCCAAAGGAATACAATTGATAGCAATAGGCATGTTTCTTTGGGGATTCGGATACGGTCTTCACATATACATGTTTCCTGTATATCTCCGAAACATAGGATGCACCCCACAGGAGGTAGGGTTGGTTTTTTCTATATCCATGGCAGTCATGGCAGCGTCAAGCATACCCGGGGGAATCCTGGCGGACAAGTATAACAGAAGAAAGATAATCCTCATGTCGTGGATAATGGGCGTGCCGTCTGTAATCCTGTATTACTTCGCAAAGGACTGGATGACGGCTGCCTTGGGGATTGCGCTTTACTCCGGGTCTATGTTAGGCTACCCTGCTCTGAATGCATATGCAGGAGCCTTATCTCCTGAAGATGAGTCAGGCCGGGTATTCGGTCTGATAAGCGCAGGGTTTTCAGGTGGGATGATAGCCAGTCCGCTTTTGGCTGCGTATTTGGCTAATATTTGGCCTCTTCGGAACTTGTTCATTCTCTCCTTTGTGTTCTTTGCTGCGGCATGTTGTGTTATGGCTTTTCTGCCTCCTGAACCTGAACATACGAAGGCAGCAAGTGATTCCACATACTCAAGTCTCATTGCGACGAGACCGTTCATGCAGTTTGTGCTTGTCTATTCACTTTGCACTTTTTCTTTCTACATGGTACAGCAGATTATCCCTCAATACCTCAGCGACATACGTCACACAAGCATAAGCATTGTAAATCTTTTAGGCTCTTTGATGTCTCTCGGGCAGACATTGATAACCATTATAGTCAGTCAAATGGCGGATCGCAGGGGGATCCTGGTTGCCGTAGGTGTCAACGCATTGGTTTTTGTTGCTTCGATGCTGTGTTTTATCACGATTCCAGGCCGGGTTGCAGTGGTCATATGTCTCTTTCTCTTAGGCGGTTTCATGGCAGGTCACGGCGTGGCATTTGCAGGAGTCGGAGAGATCCTGGGTAAAGGCGCAGATGGAAAGGCTTTTGCCCTTTTCAATCTGGCGACATGGGGGATGTCAATAGTAGGACCCTATCTGGGAGGGCTTCTCTATTCCTTATCAGGAGACATGCCGTTTTATGTGTCTTCTCTTCTTCTGGTAGCCGGAGGATTAATGTTGATTAGGCAAGGATCTACTATACACGTTGTCAAGGAGGTGCTCAAAAGGCAAGGATAGTCACAAGGAATCAGGTTTATGAGACCTATAAAGCGACGCAATGACAATGGCTCCATGCCAAAAACATACTGAAAGGGAGAGACGAAATGCGAAAATCAAGATCGGTTATTGTGTTATGTCTGACGCTTGTAGTTTTGAGTTCTGTGTGCTTTGCAGACGCTGTGAAACCTGCAGGGAAGGTTCTCCTCACTGTAAAGGGTCCTATAGCTAATACCAATGCTGAAGAAGGATTCGAATTTGACCTGGAGATGCTGGAAGGCCTTGGAATAATTGAGTACAAGGTTAAGGATCCGTGGCTCGGCAACAAGACATATGCAGGTGTAACCATTGCAAAGATACTGGAGTATGTAGGCGCGCCTGAAGAGATCGCAGAAGTTGCAGTTATCGCCAAAGACGGGAAAGAGGTTATCATAACAGGTGAACAGGTTGCCAAGTACAAGATTATGCTTGCCACAAAAGACGGAGGCAAGGCAATAGGATCAGGAGTCGGCGGTCCGGTCAAGCTGGTTTTCCCGTATGATGATAACCCGGGCCTTGACAAGGAGCACCCGAAGGAGAGCTGGAACTGGTTTGTCACCGTCCTTGAAGTGAGGGTGAAATAGAAATGCGTAAGCAGCATCACAGGTTCCTGTTGCTGCTGCTAGCCTTAATCATAGTCTGGTCTCAGGCAGCGCCGGCAATCGGCGCTGCCGGGCCCGAGCAACAGGAACCAATGACGGTAGTAGTATGTGTGCTGGACGGATGTCCGGACCACTCACTTGACTACTTACCTGAAATCACATACCTCAGAAGATTGTGTTTGGATGCGAACTCTCAACATAAGACAATTGAAGCGGTGTTTCCGTCTTCAACAGCAGCGGGACATGCAGCAATCTTCACAGGAACTTATCCTGATAAGAACGGAATTACAGGCAAAGAATACCTGGGCGATGATGGAGAGCCGGTGCGATTCAATACTCCCGATACTACAGAAGTGCCGACTTTGTTTCACATAGCTCGTTCGGCAGGGTACGGCACTGCGATGATCTCAGCCAAGGCCAATGTGTGCAGAAGGCTTTCAGGCGCAACTGACTTTGCGATCTGGCCTGGCTCAGTGCCTGACTGGGTAATTGAGTCTGTGGGGGAGCCGCCGGATGAGTCTACCCAATACGATAACTATGCCGGATGGCATATTGAGCTGGATCAGTGGGTATTAAGGACTGTCGAGGCATACCTGAAGTATAACGATGGCCCTGCACTCGTAGGAATAAATCTCGGGAGCCCTGACACATGCGGACACAGGTTTGGCCCTGTGCCTGCTGCCGAGACAACTGACGCGCTGTGCGCTATCAGCGAAGGCTTGGAGGAGCTCGTTGCGACCTTGGAAGCGACCCGCCCGGGCAGATGGAGCTTGATCATAACTGCAGACCACGGTATGACCAGGGTTGATACGGGTATTGCGGCAAGGGACATCGTAGGCGACATTACTGACAAAGACGTGCCGATGACTCTTGACGGAGGGGCCTTATACGTTTGGGCAGATGACGAAGACAGAGGTAAGATTGCTGATGCTCTAAGACAGACTGAAGGAGTGGCTGAAGTTATAGATATTAATGATAAAGCCAGGCGGGCTGAACTTCATATAGAGCATCCGCGTACACCTCCTCTTATCGCAATATCAGAACGAGGTTATATGTTTATAGAGGCATTGTTGTTTATGGATTATACATTGGGGAGTCACGGGACTCTCCTTGACACCGATATTGAAATACCGCTTATAGTGGTCGGTCCTAAGGCAGATGCGGTAAACCTGGAGAATGTCAATTCCATAACTGATATCCGATCCATAGTGGAGATGTTATTTGACATATGATTTGTTTCATGTGAATGGCCTGCCAGGGGAGGTGCAGTATGTGCTGATCCCCATGGCAGGCTATTGTTTTAGCTAATCCTCGTTATTTCCTAACTCAGGCTGACGGTAAAGCCGGATTCCCTTTTCTATCCTTTAACTGCGCCTGCCACAAGCCCTCTGGCGAGGTTGTGTTGGACCAACGCAAAGAAGATCAGAGATGGGATTGTGAATAACACGGACGCTGCCATGAGCGGATTCCATTCCACTGTGAACCTGCCAAAGAAAGACGTAAGACCAACAGGCATGGTCTTGAGCTCCTCAAGGTTTATGAAGGTCATTGCGAACATGAACTCATTCCATGCGCCTATGAATGCGAAGATTGCAGATGCTACGATCCCCTGCAGTGAGAGGGGTAATACTATCTTAGTGAAAGCGCCGAGTTTCGAGCATCCGTCGATAAGCGCAGCTTCCTCCAGTTCCCGCGGAATCTCGTCGAAGAATCCCTTCAACATCCATACCGTGAGCGGCAGTGTAAACGTTGTGTAGCTCACCAGGAGCGACTTGTGGGTATTCAAGAGCGCCAAATTCTTCATAACGATGAACAGCGGGATAATAATGACCTGTGACGGAAACATTTGAACACCGAGGATCATGATGAGAGCAGGAGTTCTCCCTGGGAATCTGAACCGTGAAAAGCCGTATGCTCCGAGCGAGGCAACGATTATTGAGATGGCGGTAGTCAGGACTGCTACGTACAAGCTGTTTAAAAAGTACTTTGGAATCATGGTTTCCCCAAGTACCATTTTGTAGTTGTCCAGTGTGGGGTTTTTCGGTATAAGTCTCGGTATTCGAGTAAAGGTTTCACTGGTTGGTTTGAAAGATGTAGATATCATCCATAGGAACGGAAACAGCGATACGAACATTACTGCCGCTGCAGCTACGTAGATTACCGTATACTTAAGCAGCGCTCTGCGTCCTAACTTTGGATTTCTCACTATAATGTCTCCTCCCGCATCAAGAGCTTGAGGTAAATAACGGTTACAATCATAACCAGTACAAACATGATCATGGCCAGCGCGGAAGCAAGACCCATCTGAAGCCTTCCGAATGCCATCATCCATGTGTAGATTCCCAAAACCATTGTGCTGCCTGCAGGACCTCCTTCAGTCATAACGAACATCTGGTCAAATACTTTGAAATCCCATATTGTTGACATGACGATAAGGATTGTAATAAGGTTGCGAAGCATCGGGATGCTGATAAGCGTTGTTTTTTGCCAGAAACCTGCCCCGTCAATCTCAGCAGCTTCGTATACCTCGTTCGGGATTGTTTTTAGACCGGCGAGTAGACTGACTGCGATAAACGGGACGCTCTGCCACACCACCACTATGATTACTGCCCAAAAAGCAGATCCGGCTCTGGAAAGCCACGGGAAGCTGGCAAAGGATTTTAGACCGATTTTCGATAGCATGTAGTTCAAGATCCCGAATTGGTCATCGTATATCCACTTCCACAGGATAGATGAGGCGACTCTCGGGATCACCCAGGGCACCAGGACAGAGACAGCAACTATGTCTTTTCCGGGGAAATCCTGGTCAAGAAGGATGGCTATAAGCAGTCCAAAAAGCATGGTAAGAGCGACGCATGCGAACGTGAACCAAACAGTAATCTTGAGCGAGTACCAAAACTGCGGATCTGACAGTATGGCTGCGTAATTTGCCAGTCCGACAAAAGGTGGGTCTTCGCGGAGAATATCCAGGATGTAATAGCGCTTAAAGCTAATTACTATAGCTTGCACCAGAGGTACCAGGATAACAGCGAATATCCCTACCATTGCCGGCAGAATGAATAGGTAGGCGATCCAGTTCTTCTTTATTTCGCGCAAAAGCGATTTTGATGCGGGACGGGGCGAAGCCCGTCCCACATTCTTATGTAATCCCGCAACTTGTTTTTGCATTTTTTAGATGCTTAACTCCTATTCTTGATATCCGAATAGAAGGTTCATGGCTTTCGCAAGGTCTGCCATGGACTGCTCAACAGTCTTCTTCTCCAGCAAGATTTCTTGCATCGCAGTAATGAGGATCTTGGTGTTTTCGACTTGACCCCACTGATGAATCGCAGGGTATGTGCGTCCGTATTTCAGGTTATCAGCATACACAGACAGCACCGGGTCATTAGCTATTGACGGATCGTTAAGTATGGATGTTCTCGCAGGGAAGAACTTAACAAGATCGGCCCATGCCAACTGGTGCTTGGGCTCAAGGAGGAGCTTCATGTAGTCCCAAGCAAGGTCTTTCTTCTTTGACTGGGAAAACATTACTACGTTGCTTCCGCCTGTAAAGCTTGCAGTTTGCTTAATAGCAGGAATCGGGGCGACACCGATTTTCCCCTTGAGATTGGGATTATCGGTCTGGAACCTGTCTACCAGTAAGGGGAGGTCAATAACTATCCCAAGAGTCTCTGTGGTGAATGCCTTACGGCTGTTAAGTACACTCCAGGTGACTGAGCCTTCAGGGCTCACTTTGTGCTCGAGATAAAGATCAGAGAAGAGTCTGATGGCTTCAATTGCCTCCGGGCTATCCACATTGGACTTCCAGCCCTTTTCAGTCTTTACTGCAATCTCTGCACCGTTCATCCATATGAGTGGCATGAACTCGTGCTGAGATCCGCCGTTTACCGAGAATCCGAACCGGTCAGGCTTGCCATCACCGTCGAGGTCTTTTGTGAGTTTCTTAGTTACCTCTATGAATTCCTTCCACGTCTTGGGGAATTCTTTGATTCCTTCTTCTTCGAGCCAGTCTTTACGGTAAATCATACATCTGTTTCCTGCATACCAGGGCAGGCCGTAGAGCTTTCCGTCTAAGGTTGCACTTTCTACGAGCGCAGGGACGAATTCAGAGGCATAACCTAAGGCATTGATGCGTTCGGTTAAGTCTTCCAGCGCGCCCATATAAGCGTAGTCAGGTGTCCATGTTGTTCCAAGCTCTGCAACGTCGGGAGCGATTCCTCCGGTAATCGATGTTAGGAACTTCTGTTGTGCACCGAGCCATGGGATCCAGCTTAGATTGACTTTTACACCGGGATGAGCAGCTTCGAACTCTGAATTCACTGTATTAAAGAAAGCCTTTGCGCCGTCGGGGTTGCCCGTTTCCATTATCCATACTTCAAGAGTGGTGGCACTGAAAGCTATACCTACCGTCATCGTCATAATAAGTAAGACTACACCCAAAACCACAGCTAACCTAGAGAATTTGGACTTACCGGTCATAAATGTCTCCTCCTCTTTTGGATTGGGGGTTACTATCAAATGTATTTCTACGAAATTATTCTATTTCCTTCAATAAATGCAATATAAATTTCCTAATAGGTGTGTTGTGGTAGTTGCTACATAGCGGGTATGTAAGGGTGGTGGTCTTTATCATATTTCCCAAAGAGGAATCAAAGAATGTCGATGATGAAAGGATTTTGGGGTATGGAAAGGAATATCAACGTAGGAGCAAAGGGTTAATACTTTCCTATTGGATCGCGATAGGGCATGACACAGGAAGTGTTGCTCCATTGGAATGAGATATGCTGTGAGGTGTTGTAGGTAGTGACGAATGTCACAACCGGTAGAAACGATCCCTTACAACCGTATTTGGAAGATGCTATTCTCCGCGCAGATAGGATACGGTTTGCCGTGGCGTTTGTTATGGAGTCAGGAGTAAAGCTTCTTGTGCCACACCTTAAGCAGGCAGTAAACAGGGGAGTCCCAATCCAGCTCTTAACCGGGCTCTATCTGTCTGTAACCGAGCCTCCTGCGATATATTACCTCTATGATCAATTGGGTTCAGCTATTGATATTCGCTTCTATAACGAATCCATAAGAGCGTTTCACCCGAAATCGTATATATTTGACTACGGGGATGAAGCCGAAGTATTCGTTGGTTCATCTAATCTCTCCCGATCCGCATTAACTACAGGGGTGGAGTGGAACTATCGTTTCCTAAAGAGTGAGCATCCCGATGATTACCTAAGCTTCTCGAAAACATTCAATGAGTTGTTTCGCTATTGTTCCCAACCGGTGACACCGGAAGTGCTTAAAGATTATGCCCTCCGTTGGAAAAAGCCGGCCTTTGTCAGACTGGAGGAAAAGTCCGCTTTATTGACGCCTCCATCGAAACCTGAACCCCGCGGGGCTCAGATTGAAGCGCTCTACTACTTGAAACAAGCGCGCATTGAGGGAGTAGATAAAGGAATAGTAGTAGCGGCAACCGGCGTTGGGAAGACTCACTTAGCGGCATTTGATGCTTTACCGTTTGAGCGGGTGCTTTTCTTAGCTCACCGTGACGAAATAATAAAGCAGGCATATGACGTTTTCTATCAGTTAAGACCTGAATGCCGCTTAGGTTTTTATACCGGGACACAGAAAGACGAGGGGGCGGATATCTATTTCAGTAGTGTGCAGGCTCTCAACCGGAGTGAGCATTTGGAAGTGTTTTCGCCGGACTATTTTGATTACATAATCGTAGATGAATTCCATCATGCGGCTGCTGAAAGCTATCGAAGAATAATAGACTATTTTGAGCCTGATTTTCTCCTCGGTCTTACTGCTACGCCATTTCGTATGGACAACCAGGACATTTTCTCTCTTTGCGATGACAATATCATCTATGAGATTTCACTGAAGCAGTCCATTGAAAGAGATTTGCTGGTGCCATTTCGATATTACGCTGTTTATGATCCCACTGACTATGACCGAATAGAAATGGTAAACGGACGCTATGTAATTGAAGACTTGGAACGGCAGTTATCCTATGAGGAAAGAGCGGATCTGATTCTTGAACAATATCGCCGATTGGCAGGCGAACGTACTCTTGGATTTTGCGTATCCATTAAACATGCTGAGTATATGGCTGAGTACTTCAGTGCTAACGGAGTAGTGTCAGTTGCAGTTCATAGTGGGATACCGGGTAATCACTGCACGATGGACAGAAACAAAGCAATAGAAGCATTGGAAAAAGGCGAGATAAAGGTTATTTTCGCGGTAGACATATTCAATGAGGGTGTTGACATACCTTCTCTGGATACGGTCATGTTTCTCAGGCCGACGGAGTCATACGTGATATTCCTCCAGCAGTTAGGAAGGGGTCTTCGTAAGTACCCTGACAAAGAGTATCTTAACGTGATCGACTTCATTGGTAACTACAAAAGAGCTCATTACATACCACTTCTTCTTGCAGGCGAAAACCCATGGGCTGCACAGCCTCCCGGATCGCGTCGGGTGGAAGACTACGAGTTTCCTGAAGGCTGCATAGTCAATTTCGATCTTCGCATTATTGACTTGTTTGAAGAACTCGCTGCCCGTGATCCTCTACCGATAAGAATGAGGGATACATATTGGCGAATTAAGCAATCGCTTGGGAGAAGACCTAATCGACTGGACATCTATAGAGGTAGTGATATACCCATTAGAGAGTATCTCAAGGACGGGTGGCTTAGGTTTTTGGAGTCTGTGGGGGAGCTTGAGCCTGAAGAGAAAAGCTGGTTGGGAACCCCGACAGAGGAATTTCTCATTGAAATTGAGCAGACTCGTTTGACTAAGGCTTACAAGATACCTACCATTGGAGCCTTTCTGCGTGAAGGCAATATAGTATCAAGAGTAAAGCTCGATGAAATTGCACAGGAAATGATGAACTTCTACCGAAACCATCCGTTGCATCAAAAAGACTTAGGAGATCGTAGTCATCGCAATTGGGAAACTTGGGGGAGCAAGCAATTTGGCAATCTAGCCAAGAAGAATCCTGTCAAGTACTTGTCAAACGGGAATTTCTTTCATTTTGATGAAATAAATCAAATTATGTACTTAGATCGAGAAGTTGAAACATTCTTGTCTCCTTTGCTTGCGTCCCATGTACGAGATATTCTGGAATTTCGCAGGATTGACTATTTCCGACGCAGATTCAAAGACTGATACGAAAAGGATGAGGCAGTTGTCTGAATGTATATTCTGTAACATACCGACAGATGAAATAATCGTAGAGAATGAGTTAGCCCTAGCCTTTTTTGATAGGTATCCCGTAAATCAAGGCCATGTCCTTATAGTGCCAAAGAGGCATGTAGAGACCTATTTTGATGCTACTCTGGATGAGAAGGACGCAATCACTCGCTTACTCATTGAAGTAAAGGAAAAGCTGGATGCCGAATATCACCCTGATGGCTACAACGTAGGCGTTAATATAGGAGCAGCTGCCGGACAGACCATATTTCACCTGCATGTTCATGTGATCCCAAGATATATCGGTGATGTGTCCGATCCACGCGGAGGAATTCGGCGAATAAAGAAGAGCCTGGTTCCTTATGCTGCTGAAGGCGAAGGCTGCATCAACACCGGCGTGGTGCCTAAATGGCATGTACAGGCATATTTTGACGCCTCTGGTGTCACTCCGGACGGAAAAGACGCGCTCCCACACCTATCAATTGAGACCGAGAAGAAACCGGACTTGATGTACAAGGAAAGGTCCGGTTTCCTATATTGCCGAAGGATAGTGAAAGAAGGATAAAGTTGTCATGAGAAGAAAATAGCATTAATTTGACGTATCTATGACATATTACGCAAAACAATTTATAAGCCTGGTTTGCGCCAACCATACCCTGCCATTTCGAAGCTTTCACCGGTATTTGAAAGGCTTACAGTGTGGGAGAGATGTCTCAGATGACTGTCTACTACGCGCACACCAATGGTACAGACAAAGTTCATTGGCAGCGTCTGGAAGATCATCTTGTATCTGTGGCAGAACTGGCTCGAGGGTTTGCCTCAGTATTCGGCGCAGGGGAATACGGATGTAGTACAGGCCTTCTCCATGACCTAGGCAAATTCTCCAAAGAGTTCCAACAACGCCTGAACGGAGCTCCTCTTAGAGTAGATCACTCGACTGCAGGAGCGCAGGAAGCGATTGCCCTATACGGACCAGGTATCGGCACTGTCCTTTCGTATGTGGTGGCAGGGCATCACGCCGGTATACCCGATTACGGAAGTGTAGCGGACGAGCCTTCTTTGACTGCGCGCCTCAAGCGTAAGGTTCGCGATTACAGCGCATATAGAGAAGTAGGTCTTCCATTTCCCGGGATAAATTCTATGAAACTACCTATATCTCTCCTGGAAGGCCAAGAGGGTTTCAGCCTCCAATTCTTCATTCGAATGCTGTACTCTTGCCTCGTTGATGCTGATTTTCTTGACACTGAGCGTGTAATGGATCGCAAGAAAGCATATGTTCGCGAAAGCCGGTATCCAACTACCCCTGAGTTAAAACAACGTCTTGATCAGCATCTGGCAAAACTCCTAGCCTCAACTGAAGACACGCCGGTAAACCGGTATCGCGGGGATATTCTTAAAGCTTGCATAGACAGGGCGGAACTTGAGCCCGGATTATTCAGCTTGACAGTTCCTACAGGTGGAGGCAAAACCTTATCATCATTGACGTTTGCGTTGAAGCATGCTTCTCTCTATGGCCTAGAACGCGTCATCTATGTAATTCCGTTTACCAGCATAATTGAACAGAATGCTAATGTGTTCCGGAGAGCTTTAGGGGATGAAGGGGTCTTGGAGCACCATAGTAATTTCGAGTTTCCCAACGAGGATTCAGAGGACTGGAATGAGGATATTGCCAGGTTGCGTCTTGCTACCGAGAATTGGGATGCTCCTGTCATTGTCACTACTAATGTCCAGTTCTTCGAGTCCCTCTTCGCAAACCGCAGCTCTCGTTGTCGTAAGCTCCACAACATAGCACGCAGCGTCATCATACTGGATGAGGCTCAAATGATTCCTACAGATTATTTGAAACCGTGTCTTGCCGTACTGCGTGAACTCACCGAGAACTACGGATCCACTGTTGTGTTGTGTACAGCGACTCAGCCGGCATTAGGGGATCTGATGCCAGAGACTGTTCACGTTCGCGAGATAGCCCCTGATCCCCCGCGTCTTTACGAGGCTTTTCGCAGAGTAGAGGTGACGCAGGTTGGCCCGATGGACGATAATGCCCTCGCATCTGAGCTTGGAAGATATCATCAGGCACTGTGCATAGTCAATTCACGATCCCATGCCCGTGAACTTTATAAGCTTGTTGCAGACAGAGAAGGCGTGTTTCACCTGAGCGCATGTATGTGTCCGAAGCACCGCAGCGAAGAGTTGGATAAGATTCGATGTGCGCTCAAGGAAGACAATGAGTGCCTTGTTATCTCAACTCAACTTGTGGAAGCAGGTGTTGATTTAGACTTTCCTGTTGTGTTCCGAGCTGCTGCCGGACTTGACTCCATTGCTCAGGCTGCCGGTAGGTGCAACCGGGAAGGCAAGTTGGCTATGGGACATGTCTATGTATTTGAACCTGTTGGCCACAAGTTGCTGGGTTGGTTTCAGCGAACTGCCTCTGTTACTCATATGGTCCTAAGGAACACCGATGACCCGCTGGGTTTACAGGCAGTCGAAAGCTATTTTCGTACTCTGTACGATATTGAAGGTGACGGGTTGGATAAGGAACGCATTATGAACTCCGTGGAAGGAGAGCGGAAGACACTGAGTTTCCCCTTTGCAGAGATTGCAAGCAAATTTCGTATCATCGATTCCGATACTGTTCCAATTGTAATTCCATGGGATGATAAAGCTTGTGACTTGATAGAGAAAGCAACCTACCTGCCGTCCTACCGACTGTTCCGGCAATTGCAGTCCTATGTTGTACAGGTATACCCCAATCAGTTTGCAGAGCTTCAACAAAGTGGTAAGATACACACCCTCGGAGGGGATAAAGGGGCAATTCACGTCCTTATTGATGATTCATGTTATACGGAGGTGGGGCTTGAGGTATCAAAGGATCTTGATGCTACAGGAGAGGTCTGGTTTGTTTGACACAATCAACTATAGAAAAAACGGAGAGGAGGGAAAAGATGGGATACGGAGTCGCTATTCAAGTTTGGGGGGACTACGCGTGTTTCACGCGACCTGAGATGAAGGCGGAGCGCGTCAGCTATGATGTCATAACGCCTTCAGCTGCGCGAGGAATCCTTGAGGCCATCCATTGGAAACCGGCTATTCACTGGGTAGTTGACAGGATACACGTGCTAAATGAAATACGCTTCGACAATATTCGGCGGAATGAAGTAGGACACAAGATCCCAAAGAGAAATGTGGAGCAAGCAATGAAGGGGGATGCAGTACTACTAAGCCAATATGCATCCGAAGATCGTCAGCAGAGAGCCTCATTGGTGCTTAGGGATGTATTCTATGTAATCGAGGCGCATTTCGAGATGACTGACGAGATGGGTTCTGATGATACACCTGAGAAACATTACAACATGGTTATCCGACGCGCGAGACAAGGTCAGTGTTACCACCGTCCTTATCTTGGGTGTAGAGAATTCCCTGCTCATTTCAGTCTTGTTGAAGGCCCAATTCCTGTATCACCCTATAAAGGTGAACGGGATCTTGGTTGGATGCTCTTGGACATCGATTACCGCGACAACATGACTCCGCGCTTTTTCCGCGCTACGATGCGTGACGGTATTATCGATGTTCCCAAGATGCCGGAAGGAGGTGAAATGCTTTGATACTTCAAGCGCTGTATCAGCTCTACGGACGTCTATTGGAAGAGCCTGGTTCAGAAATTTCGCCGCCTAACTACAGTAAGGCAGGAGTATCATACGCTCTTAACTTGTCCGAGACCGGGGAACTTCTTGATGTGCTGGATTTGCGGGAGCAAGGCAAGGGTAAGAGCAAACGGCTTGTCCCCAGGGATATGGATGTTCCCAGACAGGTGAAACGGACCTCAGGTGTCAGCGCGAACTTCATGTGCGATAACAGCGGTTATGTACTTGGAGTGGTGCAGAAGAAAGGCCGGCCGGTCGAAGTCACGGACGAGAAATTCAATGATATGCGGACGCGACATGAAGAAATCCTCGGAAACGTGGATGATCCGGGGGCAAGAGCAATCCTTGGTTTCTTCTCCTCCTGGGATCCTAAGCATGCCGAGGAACATCCTGTATTGGTGAGTGTATGGGATGAGCTAATGCGTGGGGGGAATCTCATTTTCAAACTCGACGGCACGCAGGGTTTCATACACCAGAGGCCTGCTATTCACAAGGCGTGGGAACGTGCTATTTCCGGAACATCCCATGAGAATATCGGGCACTGTCTCGTGACAGGCGAACATGCGCCTGTCCCACTAATCCACGACAGCGTTAAGGGGGTTGCCGGCGCCCAGGGGACCGGGGCTGCGCTGGTCTCATTTAACCTGGACGCTTTTACGTCCTATGGCAAACAGCAGAACACTAATGCTCCGGTCAGCGAAGAAGCTGCTTTCGGGTATGTGACTGCCTTAAACTACTTGCTTCGAAGTGATCGGCATCGTCTTCGAATCGGAGATACAACCACTGTGTTCTGGGCAGAGAAGCCTGCTCATTTGGAAGAGGATATACTGGCTGAGTTGCTTGACCCAACGGCATATGTCGATACGGAGAGTAAAGCAGAATCTTCAACTAAGGACGGAGAGACGAAGTTCCGTCGCGATCTTCAGGCCACAAGGATGGTTAGGGATGCACTTGATAGGGCTGCCCAAGGCAAGCCCTTAGAAGAAAGCATAGTCGGTGTTGATAAGGATGTGCAGTTTTACATACTTGGTCTGTCACCGAACAATGCTCGCATTTCAGTCAGGTATTGGCATGTTGATACGTTTGGGAATTTGCTTAAGAAAATTGGTCAGCACTATTCTGATATGGCTATCGTTCTTCCTCCATGGGAGACAGGTTCGTTTGCGATATGGATGATTGTAAACTCAATTGCTCCACTTATTGAAGGTAAGCGTGACGGAAAGAGAGCATCTCCACTCTTAGGTGGAGCGCTCACCCGGGCAGTGCTGATGGGCACTTATTATCCACAAGGTATGTATACTGCACTTCTTGCAAGGATCCGAGCTGAGCAGGAAGTCAGCCCTGTACAAGCGGCTATGATCAAGGCTTGTTTGGCCAGAAGTGCGAGGATATCCGGCGCTAAAGAAAAGGAGGGGAATTATACAGTGAGTCTTAACGAAGAGTGGACGGACACCGCTTATCTCTTAGGCAGGCTTTTTGCGACCTTGGAAAAGGTACAGCAAGACGCGGCTTCAGGCGCCAAGCTTAACGCGACTATTCGTGATCGTTATTTTGGAGCAGCGTCAGCCACGCCACGCAGTGTTTTCCCGGTGTTATTGAGGTTGGCGCAGCACCACATAGCCAAAGCTGAATACGGGGGAATAGCAGATAGGCAAATCGAGGCTATTGTAGGCAAACTTGACAGTTTTCCCGCCCATTTGAACCTTGAAGAGCAGGGGAATTTCGTACTCGGTTACTATCATCAGCGTCAGGATTTCTACCGGAAGAGATCAGCTGAAACTCAAGAAACGCCAGAGGAGGGTCAATAATGGCTAAGATTATCGACAAGCGTTACGAATTTGTGCTTTTCTTTGATGTGGAGAACGGTAATCCTAACGGCGATCCGGACGCAGGGAATATGCCACGCATCGACCCTGAAACCAGTCTTGGATTAGTCACTGATGTTTGCTTAAAGCGAAAGATTCGAAACTATGTAGAGCTAACCAGGGAAGGTCAAGAGGGCTTTGATATCTATGTGAAAGAAGGCGCGGTTCTGAATGCGCAACACCGTAAAGCGTACACGGCTCTTGGAATTGAACCTCAACCCAAGAAACTGGCAAGCGACGATCTCACTCGGTTCATGTGTGCAAACTTCTATGACATCCGTGCTTTTGGTGCCGTGATGACCACCGAAATCAATTGTGGACAGGTTCGTGGGCCGGTGCAGCTCAACTTCGCGCGGAGTATGGATCCCATTCTGCAGCAAGAGATAACAATCACTCGGGTAGCGGTCACCAGTGAAAGGGATGCTGAGAGGAAAGACCGTGAAATGGGCAGGAAGCACATTGTGCCGTACGGCCTATATCGTGGTGAGGGCTACGTATCTGCGCCTTTAGCTGAACGAACCGGGTTTACCGTCGAAGACCTGGACTTGCTGTGGGAAGCCCTTATAAATATGTTTGACCACGACCGTTCAGCTGCCCGCGGGAAAATGGCTTCGCGCAAGCTATTTGTTTTCGAGCATGAAAGCAGAATAGGGAACGCGCCTGCTCACAAACTATTTGATTGTATTGACGCTGTGCGCCGTGATTCTACGACTCCCCCCCGACGATTTGATGACTACGAAGTGACAGTAGATGAAACAGCATTGCCCAGTGGAGTTAAATTGGTTGCGTTAATATGACAGGCGATTATGATGAGGATAGCTTACTGCCGCTTTCCGGGATACAGCACCTTGCATTCTGCGAGCGGCAGTGGGCGCTTATACATATCGAGCGTCAATGGGCGGAAAATGTGCGTACAGCCGAGGGTAGAATCATGCATGAACGGGTGCATAATCCCAAGCTCATTAATTACGACAGCGAGCACATCGTCGCACGGTCTGTGCCTCTGATTTCATATGAGCTGGGACTTTACGGTCAGGCTGACGTGGTAGAATTCTGGCCTGCAGGCGAGGGCATCGATGGAGGAGCATCTTTACCCGCACGGGACGGTCTATGGATTCCTAAGCCTGTGGAATACAAGCGTGGGAGACCTAAGCGGGACGATCGCGACAAGGTACAGCTATGTGCTCAAGCGTTATGTCTGGAAGAAATGCTAGGCGCGAAGATCTCTATGGGTGATCTTTATTACGGAGAGACTCGTCGGCGAGAGAGAGTAATATTCGATGAAGTGTTGCGCAAGAGAGTGGAACGGCTTTGCCTGCGTATGCATGAGCTGTTCGACTTGGGATATACTCCCCGTGCTGAACAAGGGAAACACTGTTCACTTTGCTCGCTTGTTGATGTATGTCTTCCGGATCTCACGCTGAAGTCACGTTCAGTGCAAGCATACATTCGCAGGCAAGTGAGATCGAATACGGAGTCATAGTTGTTCACAACGTACAGTCCTCGGCTCTTGCGATTATGGTGCTATGGGGGGATGCCGTTGAGAAAACTACTGAACATGCTATTCGTAACAAGTCCGGATGCGTATCTCAGTCGAGACGGAGAAAATGTAGTAGTGTCAGTGGACGGTGAAGTTAAGTTCCGAATGCCTGTTCACAACCTCGAGGGTATTGCGACATTCGGATATACAGGGGCAAGTCCTGCATTAATGGAGTTATGCGCAAACCGTGGGGTAGCCCTGACATTCCTGAGCCAAAGCGGCCGGTTCATGGCTCGAGTTACAGGAAGAGTATCAGGGAATGTGCTGCTTCGAAGACAGCAGTATCGAGTTGCTGATTCTAAGGATGAATCAGCGCGTATTGCCTCTGACATTATTGTTGGCAAGATCTCAAATTGCCGTACAGTGCTTCAACGCGCTGTGCGAGATCACGAGACCAATATTTGTGCGGAAGAGGTCACGGCTGCATCAGCAACTCTAGCCGACTACCTAATGAACGTTGACGGTTCATCTCTTGATACACTAAGAGGTATTGAAGGCGCAGCTGCCAATACCTATTTTCACGTATTTGATCATCTGATTCTCAGTAACAAGCAGGACTTTTTCTTCAAAGAGCGAAGCCGCAGACCGCCGAGGGATAATATGAATGCGCTCTTGTCATTTCTCTATACATTACTGGTTCATGATGTTCAGGCTGCGTTGGAGACTGTGGGACTCGACCCACAAGTGGGATTCCTGCATCAGGACAGGCCGGGGAGGCCCGGCCTAGCCCTGGACATGATGGAAGAACTACGTCCGTTTTTGGCAGATCGCCTAGCTCTTTCGTTGGTCAACCGCAAGCAGGTTTCTCCTTCGGGGTTTCAGACTCTGGAGTCCGGAGGAGTCATCATGGATGATGAGACACGGAAGACAGTAATAAGTGCCTGGCAGAAACGAAAGCAGGAGCAGATTATGCATCCGTTTCTGAATGAAAAAATCGAAATTGGGCTGATCCCATATGCACAGGCAATGATACTTGCCCGCCATTTGCGAGGAGATTTAGACGGTTACCCACCTTTCTTTTGGAAGTAGAGGTTATGCGAAATGATGGTGCTGGTTACTTATGATGTTAATACGACAGATCCTGAAGGTCGGCGAAGACTCAGACAAGTAGCTAAGGCTTGCACAGATGTAGGCCAAAGGGTTCAGAATTCCGTTTTCGAGTGTTTGCTGGATCCAGCGCAATTTGCGATCTTCAAATTCACGCTTGCCAGCTTGATAGATCCCAAAAAGGATAGCCTCAGATTCTACCTGCTTGGAGCGAACTGGAAACATCGTGTGGAGCACATTGGGGCTAAACCCAGTTACGATCCGGAAGGGGTGTTGATTACTTGATTGCAGACCGCGAACCCCAAGTGATCCCAAGTTCCCAGGGAGATTCGCATAAGCGCTGTAGCTTGGCTTTTGTTTGCTATTCTTTGGTTCTATGGTCAGGTAGGTTCCTCTTTTCAAGGGGTTCGCGGAACTCAATGCTAACTATCAGGTAGAACGCTGGATTTTTGGTCCGCTCAGGTCGCACCCCCTGCGGGTGCGTGGATTGAAACTCTCCGCCGATGGCGACGCCGTTATACCGCTGACGTCGCACCCCCTGCGGGTGCGTGGATTGAAACTGAATGCAACAGAGGTAAGGGTAAG
>Ga0116189_1000041_pt1 | contig 125912 bp, 133 predicted proteins | sample AD_JPNTR3_MetaG_FD_89895 | JGI IMG/M metagenome (GOLD analysis project Ga0116189, IMG submission 89895) | Active sludge microbial communities of municipal wastewater-treating anaerobic digesters from Japan - AD_JPNTR3_MetaG | ecosystem: Engineered > Bioreactor > Anaerobic > Digestate | place... | reverse complement strand
TCTTGTCCAGAGTAACGGCACTATTTCTAACGGTTGCTACTCTTGCCTTCTCCAAGTTCGTGCTCAACTATCCTATTCTGGATTACCTCAATTGTTGCTGATTTGTTTATTGGATACGGTGATTGATTGGTTCCGTTCCGACGTCGGCGTAGGTTATGGTGTAGATGAGCTGTTCGCCGGGCTTTGCATCGGTCTTATTGACGGCCTTCTGCAGAGTGACCTTTTCCGACACAACGGCTGTGATATCTATAACAGTTGCCGTAACATTAGTGTCCTCCTGAACCTCGGCCCTTAGATAGGCGACATCAGTCACGCCGAGAGGTTCGTCACTCGGGACCTCAAGCCTGAATATACCCGTTACACTCTGGCCGGGCTCGAGTGGCCAAGTTGCATCCAGATCTACCGGATTTCCGCCCTGAAGGAAAGTGAAGTCCCAGCCTCTGGTCGAGCTTGGATAGAGCTTGACGGTCACCGCCACATTACCGGTATTTGTCAGAGTATGCTCGTAGTCGATATTCTGTCCGGGAGCGGCCGATCCATTTCTGGATGGCAAGAGCGTAATGTGCCTGACGGCGTTTACGGTGATTGTGTTTGTTTGAGAATCTTCCACTGTGGGTCTGGTCAGAGAAGTCGCATAGAACGTTACGGGAACTGCCACTCCTGTGTAAAGGGCTCCTTCGGGAACGGTTACTCTCGCTATGATTCTGATACCACTGTTTGGAGATACCTGACCGGTATTTGTTATAGGTATCATCTCATCTGGATCGAGAACTCCGTTTCCGTTGGTATCGATATAGAACCTCACCGTATAGCCCGCCGGAAGATCGGCCGAGAGGCTGAAAGTATCGCCAGCATCGGAATTGTTAACGACATCCAGAGGGAAATAGGCATAAGAGCCGGGATCGGCGTTCTTGTTTACCGATTCCTTATCTACGGTAGTATCGGTGGCCGTTCCAGACATATTTCCGATAGCTACGGACGGGAAGGTTATTGGTTCGACCTTGTCTGTGGTCGTGTCAGAGGAGGCTGGAGATATCGAAGAGATCGCTCTCACGAGAGCGGTAATCGAGGTGACGCTAACATCAATATCTGCGGGTATGAAGAGCTTGACGGTAATGTCGAAGGTCTCTCCCGGTGCAAGCGGACCGGTGTCCTGCATCCCGTTGTCATCGGTATCCGGTAGGGGAGTAAGGTTCTCGGTGAAAAAGGAGATGGCAACAACATTATCCAGGCCTTCAGGAATAACATCGGCGATTGTAATGTTTATTATGTCCGTCGAGAGACCGGCATTCTTCACTGTATTTGTGAACTCTACTAGAGTACCGGCAACACCGGGCTTTATCGTGATATCGTTCGGATCTACCGCTTCGGGATTACCCTTGGGACCGATCCAGACCTTAGTCGTCTCATTGCCCGGTCCACCTACCATGATAGTAGAAACGTTGGAGCTCCTGCTCACAGTTTCGAGCGCAGTCGTTTTGTAAGTCATCGTTGCCACATTCTCGATGATACCTGCAAGTGTATCCGCTTTCACCTGTACTCTAAGTCTAATCTGGAAACCCGAGCCTGCAGTGAGATTGGCGATATGCAGGGTCACTGTATTGCCTGTTACATTGACAGTCATACCTGCCGGAACTTTGTCAAGGAAGCCAAGATATTCAAGACTTGCCGGCAGAACGTCGATTATGGTTATGTCTGAAGCTGCCTTGTTACCGACGTTAGCTCCGGAAATCGTGTAAACGACTTCGTCGCCGGCCTTGACTTCCTGCGGGGTGGCAGATTTGAAGAGCGTCAGCACGGCATCGTTATAGACCGTTGTGCGCGCCGCGTTGTCGTGATCGAAAGCATTTACCGGATCGCTTACCGAGTCAACATCAAGATAGACCGTGGCGGTGGTTCCGGCCGCAGCCGCGCTTGGCACCCTGTACCTGACTATGACATACCTGAAGTCACCCGATGATATCGGGATTGTGTTGTTCCAAAGTTCTTCACCGGGGTCAACGACACCGTTGCCGTTTTCGTCGTAGAAGACTTCGATATTTTGCGGAGTAAATGTCGATGCGGGATCGATATTCACACTCGTGTTGAAAGTATCGACTGTGTTTGCGAGATTGTCGATCCTGAACTGAAACTGCATTGTCTGTCCGGCGGCACCCGGTTGTTCTATCAGATCGGGTGTGACGAGTACCGAATAGACAGGTAGTACCGTGGTTATTACCTGGTTCGATAGGATTGTTCTGGTTACTCCCCTGCCATCGGTATATGTAGCCGCGGCCTGGTTCTTGATTTTGGTGCCGGCGGCAGGTGGTGCGGCAATCGCGGCAACAGCTATCATGACCGCAAGGAGCACCAGTAGAAGTTTCTTACTCATAGACTCACCTCCTGTGTGTTTTAATTGGATACCTTAACTCTGTAAAGCACTTTCAATATATCTGAGGGTTTAAACTGTCTTTCATAGACCCACATTATGTTTGTATAAGCCGTAGGATTTACTAATCTCCTTACTGCCATCCCCCCTCTCACTTCTTCAGTGAATAGCGGTGGTTTTCCGAAAGTCTCTCCTCCATCGAAACTGAAGTAGAGCTCAACTTCGCGACTCTCCCAGTCCAGATGTTCACGCCTCTCTCCCGTTGCGCTTCCCCTTATATAGAAAGTGCCTTCGGGGATCAACGCGATCATCTGGAGACCTTCGATTGTTGATTCCGATAAGTTCTCATATGTGAGTACATAAAGAATCTCATCACCCGGAAAGACTTCGTCGAGTTCTTCGTATGTCTCCGTCGCGCTCTGAGAATCCCAGACCTTATAACTTTCGATGCTGACCTTTATAGGTTCCTCGTTGGCAAATCCAAGTAAAAAGAGTGCTGAAAGAAAAACGATAGTAAGGAAACACTTCTTCATCTATATTCCCTCCCGATTATCTTCTAAGTCTCGTCTTGAATATCAGCCAGCCAGAGGAGCCTGGCTGCAACGCACCGATTATCTTTGTGATATTAACCGTCAGAACTCCCCCCTCGCAGAAGGCCCAATCGAGATTTAAGTCGCCACCGTCTTCGGCGACCAGCAGACGCTCGCTGCCATCGACAGAGAGAATCACGTTACCGCGTGAACTGCCCATAGAATAACTGCTCTGAAGCAACTGCAAATCTCTATCCAGAGGATCGGTAATCACGACCGAAGGAATCGAAAGAGTTCCATTGTTGGCAAATGAGATCCGGTACTCGATTATCTCCCCGGGCTTTCCTTCAGATGACAATCCCCAGTCACCCGAGATCGAGAAATTGCGGGTCTCTTTGCGTAGCGACAGGCCCTCGGCTCCAACGGTAATTGTATCGTAAGTCTCGGCACGATCGCTTCCCACAGAATTAGACCAGTCTTGAACCGCCCTGACTTTTATCGCGTCGAACGTGCCGCTAATGGCTTCAGTTGGTATGTTGGCTGTAAGTCTCAAATAGTACCTTGCCGGAGACCTTGCGATATTGTTATCCCACAGGCCCAGCACATTCCCTGCCGAATCGAGTTCATAAACAGCTATACCGAAGCCTTGAGATGAAATGGTCTCCAGAGAAACGCTACCATAAGTTGCAACGAGCAGAGAATGATCGAGGTTAACGGTATTTCCCGGAAGTCCCGAAACGGTGTTTATACCTTCGATGAGCAATCTCTTCACATCTGCGAAATTGTAGAAGGCAAAAGAATCAACATTTGAATTTATCGTTATAGTATTCCTCTCATCAAGAGGGGCAGACCCGCCGCTATCATGGTCGCCCGTTGATGTATACGCCGGAAGATCCGTCTCTCTTATTACAATTGGATAGACAGGATCTCCGGAGACGAAGAATCTGTAAAGACCGTCCTGGTCTGTGTATCTTGTATATTTATCCGACCCGTTTGTCAGTGTAACCAGCACTCCCGGTATTTGCGCCTCTCCCGGATCTCTTGTAGCATTATTGGCCTGAGAGATGACGCCTGCACCGGAGTCATCGAAGATAAAGCCTTTCACAATAAAACCTCTGAAATCACCGAAATCGGCCGTTTTGTTTACTGTATCTACTATCACTTCAACCCAGTTCGGAGTCGTGGATATGTATCCAACAGGATCAGATCCTTCAGTTGATGAATTGAAGAGATTCTGGGCGTCTTCCACAACTCTGTAAGTTCCCTGTGAAACATCGAAGCTATAAAAACCTTCATTGTCCGTCTGAGTGTAAGACTGGAAAGTCCAGCCGCTTCCATCAAACTTCCAGAGCTTCAGCCTGACTCCCGCAATACCGGGTTCGGCATAGTCGCGGGTCCTGTTGAAATTGAGATCTTCATAGACGTAACCGCTGATCTTCAGACCCGAACCAACTGATTTATTCGGACCGAACTCGGAAGTGGCGTAAGCAGGAATGCCGAGAACGTTACTGAAGCTTTCGTAACGGGTTATAGCTGTTATGACCTTTGTGTCCTCGGAGACAGGGGAGACATTGCCCTCGAAGTTTCCCTGAGAATCTACTATGAGTGACCCGATATACTTTATTCCTTCACCGTAGTCCTCTCCCGAATAAGAGTCTCCGTCCCCTGCTCTTGCAGAGTATATTTCAACGACAGAACCGGCAAAGACTGCGCTGGGAGTGTTCTGACCGACAAATCCCTGAATAGACAGAGCGCTCCCGCTTCGCGTTGCCAGAGCTATTACAGGGTGATCGACTCCCATATTGCCATAGTTTGCATTGAGAAGCCCGTCGTTGGGATTCACACCCTCAATTATGTCTGAAGATGGTGATCTGAGAAGATCAATCGCAAGACCGCGATTATCACCAAAAGAGTTTAGCGAAAAGTCGCCGTAACTTGAATCGCTGCTAACCCTTATACCGGGACCGCTAAGAGAGCCGTTGACGATTGACTTTCTTATAACTGCTCCCACAGATTCGTTGAGCGATATGGCCGAAGCGGTTGAATCGACGATCGTCATATTCTCCAGAAGCGTCAGTTTGTCGCCCTGTGTATAGACACCGTTTCCGTGAGTCACGCCGGCGTGGTTTGCACCATTCGATTCTACGATAGAGTTCCTTAAAGTAACTGAAATCGCCGGAGAGACTATCGAAACGCCATTTCCGTCGGTTCCTGAAGGACCGATGCCGTTGTCCAGTACAATTATCCTGTTTACATCTATGGTATTTCCAGTCAGCAGAAGACCGGAGCCGTTGTAAGCGATATACGAGTCTTTTAGAGTTCCGCTCGCGTTGATAACCAGACCGTATCTTCTGTTCAGACTGCTATCTTCAGGTCTAGATCCATCGGCTCTCGCCCCGCTCACAATATTATCAAGATTGAAGTTCTGGCCGTTGATGACTACCGGGGCGTTAGTGTCGCCGATAGTGCCACCACCGTTAAAGAAAGCGATATTCTTCAACGAGAAGCCTTGCGCGGTTGCCGAAGTTCTCAGGACATACTCTAGACCGTTCGAATCTATCTCGATCTCTTTGCCGTTGAGCGGGGGTATGGCAATTTTATCGACTCCGGCAAGACCGCCCCCAAAGTTTGAGCCGTTACTGTTTATGATGTTCCCCTGCACAGTGTATACAGTACCGTCAATAGTTGTCTGGATGTCGGTAATGTCCGGTAAGGCTGACATAGGCTGTATTGTCCACCAACTATTGCTACCTGAAGATGAATTTTGAGAGGTCTGCATGACGAATCTCGCCGCATTGGCTCCGGCAATTGAATTTGAGTTCAGCACAAACTGCCGCAGCGTTCCCTGATTGCCGGCAACTCTGAAGCCGTTATCTCCCGTATCGTTTGTGTTGACAATCACGTTGAACGAGAAGCCATGATCGATTCCCGTTACTGTCTGTGTGCCATCAGAGAGATCCACTACCGAGAGATGCTGGAAGTTACTGGCGCTGACCGCGGTGCTTCCGGTCGCGAAATTATCTGAGACCTCCGGGTTTATGCCGCCGAAGGCCTGAACATCGTAGTAAGCGCCGTTCACGAACTCGCGTTTGAAGGTCTGTTCGGCCCAGGGAGTCGCAGGTGGAAATCCGGGATTGAGAGCTGTCGGAGCGACACTCTTCGAATCCACAACGACGTAGTATCTATATTGAGGCAAAGGTCCGAAAGAATAGTTGCCATTGGCATCGGTATTAGTCTCCGCAACAAACACGTCGCCGTTACTGATCACATCGTTACCGTCGGCCTCTCTGTAAATTCTCACCCTAACGTTAGTCTTTGGCAGATCGACACCCGAAACAAAAGGCCCACCATTGTCTCCTCGGTCTTCAAAGGCTTTTCCGGAGACTGTCAGCGAGATACTGCTACAAGTATTTTCCAAGAGTGCTACTTTTCTGAGTTCGCCGCTATTGTACTGCACATAGGAGTCCATTGTGTTGCCTTGATTGTCTCTTACCACTGCCTTAATTATGTAGTCTCCCTGAGGCACCTGAGAATTATTCCACTGGAACCTCCAGGGGTTGAACTGGTCCACGGCCGTTGCGTCTCCGATCAAGACCCACTCGAACCCGTCGTCGGCAACTCCGTTACCGTTATAGTCAAAATAATAGTAGAACTTAACGCTTGTTACCGTCGAACTTATTACTCCTGAGACGACGGTATGCGAGTCGAGCACAAAAGCCTCGATCATGGAAGGGCCGCAGCCGGAAACGCTGATCCTAGATGTCAGAGGAATCTGCGAAATATGCCCACATGAATTCAAAAGGTCTCCAAAGGGGATGGGTTTATTAAGACCCATCGTATAGGTCCCCTGGAATGCAAGATCTTTCTGTATAGGGTTGTTCATGTTCGAACTTGTAGTAAACGCAAGCTGGAAGATATCGTCGGTAGTTAGTTTCGGCCCACCTCTGGAAGTAGCGTCTAGAGCTGCCAGGGGCACCTGGATGTCTAGAAGATAAACAGTACCTAGCGAGGGATCAACGTACTCGATAACTCTGGTTCTTCCAAAATCCCATACCAAAGGCGAGGGGTCGCGGTCCCAGTCTGCTGGTCTACCAGGTTCACCATCGGCATTAGTCGGGCTGGTCAAGTGTTTTGCACTATCCTGTTTCCAGATAAGATCACTGTCGGGCAAAAGCTGATTCTTGCCAGTACTATAAAACACCTTGATATCGTCAGGTGCAACTCCTTGATCGGTTCCGTCGAGTTCAATTGCGAAGTCTCTATAACCATCGCCGTCTATATCTATAAGTATATTCCATGTAGAAGATTTATAGGGAGTTCCTGAACCGGTTAGTTGTAGGGGATTGTTGGCAAGCACCATTCTGAACATGAGATTTTCACAATCTGCGAAGAACTGTATCGAAGGCAGATTCTGAGAACTGACAAAATCTGCTTCCTGACTGGGACTGGTCCCGCCATTAGAATTGTCACTGTTGCCTGAAGCGTCGTAAATCGGGTCTCTCGAGTAAGTATACGGGACCCACTCGCTCGTTGCCGAACCGCTTTCATTAACTCGAACATACTCAAATTCGACCTGTGTCGGTCCCCAGGACCTGAGACCGACTCTGCCGTTCATGAAAGGGTTATCGTTGTCGGTGTATCTTAAAACCTCAATCCCATCGACAAACATGGTGAACGTATTGCCCCTGGCCACTATGGTTACTTCATGCCATTCCAGCCAGTCGAAATCTGCGGCCGGCGTTCCCCAGACTAGAACACCGGACTCTCTACCATCTGTGACCTTTCTCAATGCAAATCTATTTCCAAGTCCCGGATCGACCTGAAAAGCGTAGGCGTTTATGTTCCTAGCAGTACCGGTAGCCCTGACATATATCGCATAACCGGAAACGCCGGACTGAATCCCGCCGGTGATCCTGCCAAAGCTCCTCACAACGTAATCGTCCCAGCCTTCGTTTCCATCAAGTATCGCCCTGCGCTCGCCAGAACCGGTAAGCGATAGAATACCGCCGGCTACATTCCAGTAATTGGTGGGGTAGTAATCTATAAGGTCGTTAAGACTGTTGAACTCGTAAGAAGCGAGTGGGAGGCTCGGATTATCCGGCCAGGGAGCCGGATAACCTGCGGGATCTACATAATTCTGCAAAGCTATTAAACTAACAGCTCCAGATAACAAAAACAGAACGATAAAGAGAAATCTTAAGCGCATAAAACACCCTCCCACCCTTATCGCTCAGTATCCGAAAGTGAACGGAGAACGTAAATAAGCATGTGAATGTATTGATATATCTAAACTTTTGTACGGCATGTATTTTATTATATTATAGCAATATTAGCATAATAAATCTCCACGATACTAGTAATTATCTAATGAGATTTACTTCTAGACATTGTCTCTTTCACGGTCTTCTAATCATTGTGCTTCGAGGGTCATCCAGTATTTTGAACCCATACTTTTCGTAAAGACTGTGTGCATCTTTAGTGTTAAGCATTCCCTTGATATTTTTGATCGGTGGGTAATCGAGAACACATTCGATAAGCCACCTGCCCAATCCCTTTCTTCTATGCTCCTCGAGAACGAAGACATCGGCCAGGTAAAAGATGAGCGCATAGTCGGTTATAACCCTTGCGAATCCTATCTGTTCCTCTCGCTTGAAAAGACTGAAACAAATTGAGTTGTTCATGGCCCTATTCATCTGTTCGCAGGTTCTTCCTTTTCCCCAGTAGGATCGGTTGATTATATAGTCATTCACGACTTTCCGCTGAACTTTTTCCGTTTTATCGCTCACCGAGTATTCTTCCCTGAACCATTCCATATATTTCCTCCCAAATACACAGGATTTCAATCTATAAAATTTTATAGAAAACGCTCCGTAGAGAACTGCCAATACTCTTCTCTTCGTGCGTACCAGAAACAAGTGACGACTTTGCAGGGCCGGTGGAAGAACCTGTATCGCTGAAAGTTCCGGAAGGACTGCATACCGGCTTCTGTGAAACTTGATCGATTGTTTGGACCTTTAATCGATTTATAAGTTTGGCTATTACATCTAATGTATTCCATCCCTGTGCGAAAGATATTTCGGGGCGTTTTTCTCTATGAGACTCTACTTGACAACTTGATAAAGCTTGACATCGATACTGTCGGATATGGTATAATTATACATGAGTTAACCCTCAGACCGCTTCGCTGTCCTTGAAAGGACAGCGCTTTTTATTAAACAACCGACTTATAATTAACCGACTTCTCTGTTTTTCTCGGATTCGGCCTTTTCTACTGAGAACTTCTCGGAATCGTAAGTTGCGCCAAGCGAGAAACCTTTAGTCTGTCCTCCCATAAACGGACCGAAGACAGCCGTATAAGCCATCGCAAAGAGTACGATGAAAAAGGGGATGGGGTCCCTTATGTCCCAGGTGTCGTCCTTCAACCCTTTTCTGCTCTTGAAGAAACCCTTCAGGTTCCTGAACTTTCCCTTGAACAGAGTGCTGAAGTACCAGCCGATCTCCATGGCAGTAGTGTACGTTCCCCTGCCCGGAACAACCCCGCCGAAGCTTTTTATATCGCCGCCATCGACCATGTCCATATAACCTCTGACGAAATCAATCCCCGAGGTGTGCGCAACCAGAAGCCCAGGACTCATTCTGGGGTTGACATCGACGAGATAGTACTCATCTTCGTTCCGGTCGTAGAGGAAATCCATCGAAATGAATCCCGAGTATCCCAGGGCTTCCACTATCCTGGAAACGTACGACTCCACTTTTTCGCATTTCATCGATACTCTGCAGGTTCCAACCCCGCCGGACTCCGGATACTCCCTTATGTTGTGATAGATAACGTTTCCCTTCAATTTGCCGTTGAAAGCCAGCCCTGTCGTGCATATCTGGTGGGGAGTTTTCCATTCCTGGGCCAGCGTTTTTGTGCCGTCCAGAGTGGCGGAAAGCTTTTTCAATTGAGAAAGCGTTTGGACTTTTACGATCCCTTCGGCCGACCTCTGGTCGCGTGGCTTCACGATAAGCGGGAAGTTCATCCTGGCAGTATCGAAGTCCTTTAGAAGTGTTGTAACGGGGACAGGGATCGAGAGAGAGGAGGCCAGTTGAGTCATTGTCCACTTATCGTGCAAAACCTGTATATGATCATGCCTGGGCACGATAACCCTGACACGCCCCTCGAACCTGTACATGAATCTGCTTATAACGAAGCCTTCTTCGAAGGTGGGGAAAAGTACGTCTATCTTCAATTCTTCTATTTTTTTGAGAAGACACTCTATGAATTCGTCGCTCTTCTCGCTAACGGGAGGATATATGAATTTACCTTTCAAATATCTCGAATACAGACCACCGCTGACCTTGCCGCTGTCGGCAGCGAAGACCTCATGACCCTGTCTGGCCAAAAGCCGTATGCTGTTGAGCGCATACCACATCCTGGCACCTGTAACCAGTACTCTCATCGAACACCCCCGAAAAAAATTATGGAGAACGGAAATCTGTTAACATATCAACATCCGACTTGTGTAACGATCCTAAATTTAATTATATCATCTCGAGCGGAAATGGAATAAATTGCGAACTTGGATCAATGCTTCATTGGTCGATTTTGAGATATGGAAAGAAAATGATTGAGCAGTATTGCATATACAATTTACACATTAATTTACATAAATGAAGATATTTGACTTTTCAAGAATTAATAGTATAATATATCTGCAAGGTTGTTGGTTAACTTTTGACATACAAATATGATAGGGACCCGATAAAAAGGAGATTAAGTTAGCCGCAATCCGGACAACTCCTCGTTTCGTAGCAATTCCCCCTTCGATTCCTGGCGCCAGTCAGGAATCCTTTTTTTGTTCTCAGGATGATCTCAAGGAAAATTTACACGATAACCCTCTTAAAAGCCGTGATGAGCGGTGATTAATGGGTTGTGGATAATGAGGGTAAGAGCAGGATGCCGGATCGGGGTCCGGCATAACTGGAAGAGAGAGCCTGCCCTGATGAGCCTGCCCTGAAATGTTCCTATTCAGGGATCCTATTCAGGGTCATCCCGTGATGATCCTATACTGTCATCCCGTAGTGCCCCCATTCTGTCATCCCGTAGTGTTCCTATACGGGATCTCGTTCCTTACCGTTGAAAGAGCAGATTCTGAGTCAAGCTCAGAATGACGTCAAGCGTGTCGGCATGACGGGAAGGCAGGAACAGGAGCCGAGATGAGAGGTATGAGGTTAGAGGTAAGAAGATCAAGACCTTCACGCTTTTCACACCTCCCGCCTCTTACCTCTCACCTCCGGTTCGAAGAACGGAACCTGGACGCTGAGCGTCGGAACGAGGAACTGTTCTTTCACTCTCTTCAAGGACGGGTCCATGCTCCGAGACGACTGACGAAGGACGGCTCTTCCGCGCAACAATATTAATCGAGATTGAAATCGTGGCCGCAGTTGGAGCAGAACCTTTTGTCCATTTCGTTCAGTTTATAACAGAGCGAGCACTTTTTATAACCCACCAGAGAAGCTCCACAGTTCTGACAGGTAGAGGCTCTGTCGTCGTTCTCCGCATCGCATTCGGGACATCTGGAGTAACTCTGAGACTTCTTTCTCTCGGTTTTTGCTTCTCTATCGGATACAAAGGTGTAGTTGTAAGTCATATCTTCTTGAACCTCTCTTCTGGGAGATCTTTGCTCATCCAGAGGTCCGCTGTATTTCCTCGTTCTGGCCATTCCGACCAGGGCTCTCCCGATAGAGGAGGCGACAATTCCGAGGATCACAAGAGTGAACATACTTGTGAAGACCATTCCGATTGCCGGCGCTAGAAAGAAACTGGCGAAACTGAATATTATCAATCCAACGCCGACCGCGTAGATTATTCCTCCTATTATTCCTATGATTATTCTTGTTGAATCCTCCAAGCGGTTGTACATAATACCACCGTCCTTTCATTTTGATTCTACAATAGATGCCTCTATTCGGAGCTACCCTGCAGAAGAGAGCCTCTGAATTCGGTTTGTAAAGTTGTACAATTGTTTTACAGAATACTGGAGGGAGAGTTATGGATACATCGACTGTTTTTTTGCTTCTCGCTCTGTTTTTTAGTGTAATAGCGGTTTTGATAATCCTCTACAAATAACGCCGGAAACTGGAATTATTAGCATAGACGTTTCATGAAGCCTGATCCGGTGGTCACGGAAAAAGGCGGGCCGAATGATTCACGCAGAAACACTCACGCTAACGGCGGGTTTCTGGAGCGTTTTTTGTTCTATTAAAGGATTTCCCATAATTATTAGCGTGGTGCTATAATACTATTCATTACTTTGGATGAAGGGATAGAGTTGATTTTAACCTTTTTGCCTGCGGTTTTCTTCGGCTGGGCCCTCGGAAGAAACGACGCAGCCAACATATACGGAACAACTGTTACCAACGGGCTCCTTAATTACAGGTTCGCGGCGATAACCGCGAGTTTTTCGATAATCGCCGGGGCGATGATCGGCGGCAGGAACGGACTGGAAACTCTTGCGAGTTTGAGCAGCCAGACTCTCGTTACGGCGGCGATCGTGTCGGCCGCTGCGGGTTTGTCTGTGATAATCCTGAATCAATTCGGTCTGCCTGTTTCCTCCTCTCAGGCCGTAGTGGGCGCGATCATGGGTATCGGTCTTCTCAATGGAAACATCGACTGGTTCGTGGTTATGAAGATCTTTATTTGCTGGATAACCACTCCTCTGGGCGCAGCCCTGCTCGGATACGTGCTTTACGGTATTGTAGCTAGGTTCTTTCGCAGGATAAGATCAATAGTGGTTCAGGATATAACGCTCAAGGTTCTCGCCATCTTGATTGGAATTCTCGGTTCCTTTGCTCTGGGAGCCAACAACGTGGCTAATATTACCGGTACTTTCGTTGGAAGCATATCGGTCGACGAAGCCGCACTAATAGGAGGGTTGAGCATCGCTGCGGGCGCGATAATCTTCAGCAAGAAAGTCATGTACACGGTGGGCAAGAGGATAGTCTCCCTGGAAGCCTTTTCCTCTGTCGTGGCTATTCTGGCGCAGAGCCTCACCGTTCTCATTTACGCTTATATAGGAGTTCCGGTCTCAGTATCTCAGGCCATAGTCGGGGCCGTTGTAGGTGTGGGATTGGCCCGAGGTTCGAGAAACTTCGACGGCCGCCTGATCCGGAGGATCTTGCTGGGCTGGCTGCAAACTCCGCTTATCGCAGGCTGTGTGTCGGCTGCAGTGTTCGCTATCTTTAATTTTTTCGGATTGAACTAATCCGGGTTTTTTACCCTTTCCAACTCGAAGAAAAACTCCACACCATCTGGAAGGTTCACAAACCCACAACTTTTGCCATCCAGATCGCAGATGGCCTTGACTATCGAAAGCCCTATGACGTACCTCTCCTCTTCCCTTGTTCTGGCATTGTCGGCTCTATAAAAACTGGTCCAGATCTTCTCGCCTTCTTCCTGGGGTATGTTCTGGCCTGAGTTGAACACCCGCACAATCACCAAATTCTCTTGAATGTCTTTTCTAACAAAAATTTCCTTTCTTTCATCGACATGGTAAATGGCGTTGTTCAGGTAGTTGGTTAGTATCTGCTCCGTCCTGAAAGAATCGGCATAGACAAACGTTCTTTCACCCTCTGCATACTTCGGCTCGATTCCTTTTTTTAGAAAGACCTTTTCGAACTTTCCCATCAACCTTTTTATCAGCTCATCGATGCAGAATTCGCTCTTATAGAGTGTTAAATTGCCCGTTTCCATCATCGAGAGATCGAGTAGGTCCTTCACGAGCCTGCCCATTTTCGCCGTCTCTTCCTTGATCACTCCACAGTAGAAGTTCCGCTTTTCGTCGCTTGAGGCTATGTTTAGTTCCAATCCTTCGGCATAGCCCTGAATAAGCGACAGGGGTGTCTTTAATTCATGAGAGACGTTGGTTATGAACTGCTTTCTCATTTCTTCAACTACTTTTTTGTGTTCTATCTCCTTTTTGAGTGCCTCGTTCTTCTGGCTGAGTTTTTTCAGCGTCATATCGAGGGATTCCGAAAGATCGTCTATACTACTGGCAAGCTGTCCAAACTCGTCTTTAGATTTGATTTCACACTTTTCGGAGAAATCCAGATCCTTCATCTTTCTGGTGATTCTGTTCATGTGAAGGATGGAACCCGTGAACCTTCTTGAAATGATGAAGGCTATAACCAGAGCCAGCGCCGAGGAAAACAGTCCAACTACGAGAAGAAAGCCGTTTACGATCGAGACGCTGCTCTCGATGGAGGACACAGGGATACTCATATGAAGGGTGAAGCCGTTATCGAGCCTGGATTTCAGGCTTAGAAACCCCTGTTCTCCCATTCTGTCTATAGTAAGCTCGATTTCAGTGCCAGAATCTATTTTTTCGCTGTAAACCGTTTCGAGAGGTTTCCTGGATGGAGGTATCCTTCTGGTGTCTATCCCGGGTATTAAACCACCGGGCTCCTGTGGAATAATGTGCGTCGTATAGACCGGCTCGCCCGAACCATCAAAAATGAGAATCATGGCGTTGAGCTCGTTGCCCATATCGACAAGAAAATCGACTTTTTCCTGATAATCCGAGACTCCGAAGGAATTGATACTATTCCTGGCTTTGATCAACTGATCCTTTTTCGTTTTCATATAGTACGGTTCAAGCATGAAGGTATTTGCGAGCCACAATGTCGAAATGATAAAGAGTATAACTGCAAGAATCTGTAAGAAGAGCTTCCTGCGAATTGAGCTCATTGGCGAACCCCGAACCTGTAACCGTACCCCCTGATAGTTTCTATGTACTCGCTCGCTTCCTGCAACTTCGATCTCAATCTGTTTATGTGAGTATCGACTGTTCTATCGGTACCCTGGTAATCGTATCCCCATACGCTGTCTAGGAGCTGGTCCCTTGTGAGCGTTATTCCACTGTTGGCGACAAAACAGCTGAGAAGGTTGAACTCGGTGCAACTTAGGACAATTCTCCTGTCGTTGACGTAAACTTCCATACTGGAAGGTTTTACATGAAGAACTCCGATCTTCGTTTCCTTCTGCATCGGATAACTCCTCCTGAGTAGCGTATTCACTCTGGCCACGAGTATTCTAGGACTGAAGGGCTTGGATATGTATTCGTCTGCTCCACACTGGAAGCCTTCCAATTCGTCGGTTTCGGCAGATTTCGCGGTGAGCATTATGACTGGAATATGGCATCTCTCCCTGATTTCTTCGAGAACTTCTATACCACTCATACGCGGCATCATTATATCCAGAATGATGAGAGATAGATCGGGGTTTTCATAAAACTTCTGGAGAGCTTCCTCGCCATCAACCGCCAGAAGTACCTTATAGCCTTCCATTTCGAGAAAATCGGACACCAGTATCCGCATATTTCTTTCATCGTCGGCGAAGAGGATTTTCAACATACGACCTCCCTGTCCGGTATAACTTTATTCTAGTATCGCTATGTCACAAATCGATCACAGAGCAGCTGTGATAATTCTGTGACACAGGCTACTTAAAATCGATCGACAATGAAAATGGAGGAACCAAATGGAAGAGATCAGGGGAAGGCACGAACTCAAGTATTATATAAACTATTTCGATTATCTCTCTATCAAGAGCAAGATCGGGCACATCATGGAGGTCGATCGAAACGGCAACGGTAAAGGCGACTACGAAATAATCAGTCTGTATTTCGACGACATCTACAACTCGGCGTACCGCGAGAAAATCAGTGGAACAAACAACAGAACTAAATACAGGATACGGATCTACAACTTCAGCGATAGCGTTATCAAACTGGAAAAGAAGGCCAGAAACGGAGACCTGACTCAAAAGGTCAGCCGTATCATTTACAGAGACGAATACGAAGAGATAATGAAAAGCCGGGCCTCCTTCTTATTGGAGGAAAGACCGTACGAGTTCATAGATTTCTACGAAGGAATAAAGACCAGAACTTTGAAACCAAAAGTACTGGTTCGCTACAATCGCGAGGCTTACTGTCTCAGAGTGGCCAACCTGAGAATTACCTTTGACAGGAATCTATCGACGGGCAACAACAATTTAGATATCTTCGACAGGAACGGTTCCTTCACGTGCTCCGGGAGCGATCTCATGATACTCGAGATCAAGTACGACGGATTCTTCCCCTCTCACATAAAAAACATCGTTCAGAGTATTGGAAGGTTCAGGAGCAGCGCATCCAAATATGTAATAGGCAGAAAATACAACTATTTGTATTAATAGGAGGATAGGCATGGAGACATTCAAAGACATATTCAAAAACAGTTTTCTGGAAAACTTCTCGGCATCGCAGATATCGGCTGCCGATACGGCGATAACACTGCTCATAACCTTTCTCATTGGTATTTTCATCTTTCAGGTATATAAGAGGACCTTCCAGGGAATAATGTACACCAAGAGTTTCAACGTATCGCTGGTCATGATAGCCATGGTTACCTCCCTGGTAATAATGGCCGTGACGACCAACATCGTGCTTTCGCTGGGGATGGTTGGTGCTCTAAGTATCGTGAGGTTCAGAACCGCTATTAAAGACCCGATGGACATAGTCTTCATGTTCTGGGCTATTGCTGTGGGGATAGTCACGGGCGCCTCTTTTTATCTGCTCGCGGTTATGGGCTCGGTGATCATCGGCATAATCCTTCTTGTTTTCGCCAACTTCAAGTCACAGACATCGCCCTACATACTTCTGCTGGACTACTTAAATTCAGAAGCCGAGAAGGCGATACTTGAAAAGCTGAAGGACAGGGTCAAAAGGTACAACATTAAATCGAAAACGGTCACGGGGGAAAATATCGAACTTTCTGTGGAATTGCGCATCAAAAGCGGGGAAATTGATTTCATCAATGAACTCAAATCAATCGACAGCGTATCGAACGCCGTTCTTATAAGTTACAACGGTGATTACGCTGCTTAGCGGGGCGATGGTATGAGAAAGTTCTTAAAGGTGTCGGGATTGGTATTGTTTGGCTTACTGACAGTGATCTTTTTCGGTGCCTTCGAGGGAGATCCGCAGACTGTCAGAAATCCGACGGACGCCGTTCTTTTCCCTCACCACAGAGTTATAGATGTATATATAGAGGTTGACGAGGCCGAGCTTCAGAATATGTTCGATCAGGCGCGTATGGAAGAATACATCATGTGTAACGTAGTTTACAACGGCTATCGCATAAAAAACGTCGGGATCAGACCCAAAGGCAACTCCTCGCTTGCACAGGCAAGAAACTCCACTTCTAACCGTTACAGCTTCAAGCTCGACTTCAACCACTATATCAAGGGTCAGAACCTTTTCGGAATAACCAAGATAAACCTCAACAACGGTTTCTCCGACCCCTCGTTCATGAGAGAGTACCTGACGTACGAGATTTCGGAAATGCTTGGTCTAGAAACTCCGAGGACGACTTACGTCGCGTTGTATATAAACGGCCAGTACTTCGGGCTTTATCTGGGAGTCGAAAACATTGATGAAAACTTCGTGCGCGATCACTTTGCTTACGGTTACGGAGACCTTTACAAACCGGAAGGCACCGGTGCCAACCTGGTTTACATAGACGACGATCCGCAAAGCTATCCCGGTCTTGCCCTTCAAACCAACGAGAAAATGAGCGACAGAAGCTCAATTGTGGAGATGTTGAAGGTTTTGCAGGAAGGTACCTACGAGGAGCTTGAAAAAGTACTGGACATAGACTCCTTTCTCAAGTATTACGCTCTTTGTGTGGCCGCCGGGAGCATGGACTCGATACTGGGAGGAATGAACCACAACTACTATCTTTATGACAACAACGGCCGATTCGTGATGATACCCTGGGACTTCAATATGGCCTTCGGGGGATTCGGGGGATTCGGCGGGGCCAGAGGAAGCGGCGACACTTTCTACATAGATTCTCCGGCCGTCAATATGGCTTCACTTCCGATAGTGAACAGGCTGCTGGCAAATGAAGAGTACCTGGAAAGATACCATGAATATCTTCGGCGGATAATAGATGGCTATCTGAACGATGAACTCTTCAATAGCCGGGTCGAAGAAGTCGCTGCGATGATCGATACGTACGTCAAGAACGACCCCACGGCTTTGTATTCGTACGGGCAATTCCTGGCCTCCTTCAATTCTACTGACGGTCGGAGCTCAGGACTGATCGATTACAACAGTGCAAGAGTAGAAGCGATCTTAAAGCAACTGAGCGGGGAGCTTCCCTCCAAAAGCGATGGATCTGATACGGCGAACATTTCTTTCGCAAGAATTCCCGTGGCCGACAACGAGGGCTTGAATGCTCCGGTTAACGCGATGCCCTTGAGGAACAACAGGAATGCAGAGAATATCGATCCTCTCGAGATGCTTCCCGAGGAAACGCTCGTCCAGTTGATAAAAGAATGGGAGAGCACCGCGTCGAGTGAGACTGGCGAGGCGACGGGTACTGGGTCAGTCGGTTCTACGGAAGAAGAAATCACAGTGGTAAAAGGCCATGAAATTACCGCTCAAATGAGGGAATGGATACTCCTGAAAATGGAAAGTCAGATGGCAAACATCGTCGTTCAGAACCGTAACTTTCAAAATCCCGACGCTATGAGGTTCGGGGCCGCGAGGGAGGAAAGAGTGCAGAATATGCAACCCCCCGATATGCAAGCTCCTCAAGGAATGCCTGCCGATGCTGGTGGCATGGCCGAGGGGAGGCCAAACATGCAACCCCCGGCGGAGATGCCCGATTTCGATATCGGAGGCAGGGCGAGGGAAGAAGCTGCACAAATTCCCGAAGAGTCAGACGATTTGACCTGGAGCGAAACCATCACCATATACGCCTCGATGCTCGCTCTGGGACTGTCTATTACGATCCTCAAGTTGAAACGTAAGATCTAGACTGATAGACAACTCGTTTTTTCACTTTTCCAGGCAAGAGGACGGTTTCTGACTTTAGCGACCGGAAAGAGGTTTCAAGGTTTCTGGCTCGGGAAAGGAGAGAAATGTTATACTAAGGCCGGGAGGTGAAAAAATGAAGAAAGCGTTGCTTCTACTGATTCTCGTAGCTCTAGCCGTTTCGACTTTCGGCTATACTTTCAACACCAATAATATGGGAGGGTCGATAGCGTATTTTCCCTTCATCCTGCAAACCTTCTCGGCCAGAGGATATTACCACATAGGGTTCAAATTAACCGACCCCTGGAGTGTCGGTCCGCTGGATTTCACACAGATGATGCTTTATGCCGGTCCGACGGTCTCCTATAGCTCCGATCCAGGGGGGGCGAGTTTTGAACTTGGAATAAGCGGAAGGCTTTTCACGGGCATCGAGAATCTGTCGTTCCCCTTCTTCGGAAGGAAGTTCATGGTAGCGGTTGGATTGCGAGGCTCTTCGACGTACTCGTTTTCCAAAGGGAAATTCTCCATGCCCCAGATATCGCCAGCTCTGAGCATCATCGACGTTACTAAGATGACAGACAGGCTCAATTACTCTCTGTACTTCTGGCCTCTGCCCGTATTGATGGGTTTCGACGTTTACTTCTGATAGATTTGAAATAAAAAGGTGAAGGCCCTTAACGGGGCCTTTTCTTCTTGGAGATACACGATATTCAACTGATGGTACAATTCTTTGAAGAATCTTGTTTTATGGGTGAATCGCTTTGTCGAGAGTGGTTGTGCTATACAAATCAAAATACGGGAGCTGCGAAAAATATGCCAGATGGATTGGCGAAGATACCGGGGCGGATATTTTCGACATCTCTTCGTTCGATATGAAAAGACTCGGAAACTACGACGTGGTTGTCTTCGGTGGTGCGCTTTATGCGGTGGGTATAATCGGTTTGTCGGTGATCAAGAGGAATTTCGACATGCTCAGGGATAAAAAGGTCATCGTTTTCTCGGTGGGTGCTTCTCCTGCCCATCCCGAAGTTATCGAAGAGGTGAAAAACAACAACTTTGCCGATGAAATGAAGGAAAAAGTGGAGTATTATCACTTCAGGGGAGCCTTCGATTACAAAAGACTGAATCTAGTTGACAGGTTTCTGATGTATCTTCTCAGGAAGAAGCTCATCAGAAAGAAGAGAAAAGCCTCCCTCACGAACGACGAGAAAGGCATGCTGGCATCGTACTCCACGCCGGTGAACTGGGTAAACAGGAAGAGCATAGTGCCACTTGTAGAAAGTGTCGAAGAATTCATCAAGAAGGGGCAGTGATGTAAGTGAGAGTATTTTCAGTTCTTGCAAGTCCGAGAATCAAGGGAAACACCTCTGTGGTTCTGAAAAGATTTCTGGAGGGAGTCAGGGAGAATCACAGCGGTGTTGAAGAGTATACCGCGATTCTACACGAGAAGAGCATAAAGCCCTGCATGGCCTGCGACAATTGCAAGACCGGTCCGAAAGTGTGTGTCATAAGCGACGACATGCAGCAGCTTTATAGAGAAGTAGAGGCCGCGGATGTCATAGTGCTCGCTACTCCTATCTACTGGTGGAACATGACAGCGCAGTTGAAAACCTTTGTCGATAGACTTTACGCGATGGACTTTGAAAAATCATTCAAAGGGAAGAGAATGGTCCTTCTTATGACTTATGGTGGAGAGGATCCCAACTCCGGTGCCGAGATAGTTGAAAAGAGTTTTAGAGAGATCTGTGAGTTTCTCTCCATGGAGTTCGCCTGCAAGTTCGGGTTATGCAGTGAAAATCCCATAGAAATTAGAGAACGGGCCCTTGAGGAAGCTTATAGTCTTGGCAGAAAGTTGTAACCGATTGCGATGTACCAAGAAGCTCCGCAAGTCGAATAATCGGCTCATGTTTCGGACACGACTATGTTCCGGCCACCTTGCTTGGCCATATATAGAGCCCTGTCAACACGTTCATAAGCTCTATCTATGGGGTTTTCCTCACATTTTATAGATGCAATCCCGAAACTCGCTTTTACTCTTATGCTTTCTCCATCGATTGAAAACTCGGCCCGCTCGATCAAAGCTCGGAGTTTTTCGGCAACTTTTCTGGCCTCTTCGACGGATGTATTGGGAAGCAAAAAAATAAACTCCTCTCCGCCCCAGCGGCAAAGTTTATCCACGGCACGGAGGTTTTTTTTCAACAGGTCCGCGATTTCCTTCAGAATCTTGTCCCCTATAGGATGGCCATAGTCGTCATTTATTTTTTTGAAGTGATCAATATCCATGAGCACCACACTGCTCCTGATATTGTATCTACAGATCAATCGGCTCTCTTCCTCGGCAAATTCAAACCATTTTCTCCTGTTGTAAAGACCGGTGAGAGTATCGAAAAATGCTAGTCGCTGGAGTTCTGCGTTTTTTTCTTCGAGTTCTTTCTGCTGCCTTTTGATCTCCTCTTCCTGGAAGAGATTCTTTCGGGTTGTATTCCATAGAATTAGTGAAAGGTACATTCCGAATACGATGAAGGTGATACCGTTCACTCTGTTGGTCAAAAGTATGGCGGGTTCCTTCTGGACAATACCGATCAAAAGCAGGTAAGCCGTTAGAACAACTGAAAAGATTATGAAAGCTGACGTCGGTCTTAAAAGAAAGATAACTGCCAATCCCAAACAGAGAACAAGAAAAGGTGTTATGTTGGTAGTCACGTGCTGGTCGATGGTCACCAGAGAGATCGCCATGGCTGAAAGCGAAACGATAAAAGCGTACTGAATAAAGACAGCCTTATTCGATAGATGGTTTTGCCTTTTGGCTCTGGAAATAATTATCGCTAAAGCGAGACTGACGATCAGATGAATCGAATGGACTACTATTATACCCGTTCGCCAAACAGCTTCTTTGCCAGAAGAAGGTTCAGTAATCCAGAACATGACCACATACGCGATATGCATTGGAATAACTACCAGGGCTAGATAGTACATCCTGCGTAGATTCGTCTCCAAAGCTTTTTGGACTATGGAATTGTTCTGTGATCTTTCCTTTCTAATCCATTTTATGAAACTTCTTAATTTGCTCGCACTAGAGTCCATACTTCTCCTAGAAGAGTAATCCTATACTTTACCATCGTTATGCAGAAATTTTTTTCACAGGAATCGATCCGGTTGGTCCATCGGTTTCTATAGAGATCTGATGGTAACGCTCTTGAATATGACCTTTACGTTTCCATAAGTCTCCAGTCCGACTCTTCCGCTTTCAAATGTGGAGTCGCTGGCGGAAAGGGCATGAATTCCATTGAAATATACTTTGAACTGTGAGCCCTTTGCTACTATCTTCAGGGTATGAACCGTATTGTTCAAAGTAGTCTTCCAGTCCGATCCGCCGAGTTCTTTCAATTCCACGTAGGCTATATCGTTCCCTGCGTAACCGTTTTTTAATTCCTGTAATACCAATCTTGGACGAACCGGGGCGAAATCCAGATAGTAACCGGCAGCGCTGTTGGCATTATTTCCCTGTGCGCGGAAAAGGACCTTGTAACCCCTCGCGTCTTTTGAATCGACATCGGGGTCTATATACTGAAGAACTACATCTATTTCATAGTCACTCATGCTTTCATCGCTTTCGAGAATTCCCTTGTTTCTCTTGCCCTTTCCGGTCTGGGAGGAGAGACCGCCTTCGACTAGAGTCCATGTCCCGTGGGGTGGCGGGGAAGATATGAAGGGAAGACCCTCGAGTAAAGAAAAGTTATAATCTACTAAAGCCCCGCTCGCGCTTATAGAGCTTCCATCGCTAGAGAAACGGTAATAAGCGCTGGATAGATCCGTATTCGATAACCCGCCAGCTAGGAACTCATACCGGCCAGAAGGAAATCCCTTTCCACTATCTGGCAGAATCGCAGCGAGAGCTTTTGTGTCAACTTCTCTATCTGTGAATATAACGAATTCGTAGTCGCTCCCATTTTTACTCCAGGCGACTCCGTAAGCCCTGTCCGTGTTTCTTCCAAGCCTATCGATAGAGGCCGGAAGACTTTCGTCGAGATAGATCGAAGTTTTGAGGGATTTTGAGAGAGCCTTAAAATCCGAAGCGACGGCAGCGGCCCTGGCCTTTTTTACTGCATTCAGCGCAAGAGGAGTTGCAACTCCGATCAACGAAACCACAACAGAGAGAACTATCAACAGCTCAACGAGTGAAAAACCTCTTTTCATAATAACACTCCCTGCCAAATTACTTTTCAGCGATTATTATGCAACTACGTGCCACAAAATACGCTATCCGTCGAAAAGAGGTGCAGAAAGAGCCAGAAAAGCGGTCAGTTTTTCATCCGATAGCACGAACCCGTCTTTGGGAACCTGAGGCCAGAGGACAGAGGTGAGAGTATACCAAGACCTTGCCTTTCTAACCTTTTATCCGTCATCTCTGACCTCCATCACCGTTAGCGGTTCTTATTCACAGCCCAGATCTGTGGTCTCTTTTGAACAAGTGTTCTCTTCAGGCTGTCTGAAAGTTGTTCATATCTTTATACAAAGATATCTTCTTGGGTAAAACCGGACAAAGTGAAGCGTGTATAATTGTTGTGTAATTTGAAAGATGTACGGAGGTGAGGTTCTATGAGTTTTGCCCTTAGGCGAGGTGGAAGACCTAAAATAAACCGGATAAGGAACAATTTCATAAGGGCTTCGGTCTTGCTGGCCGTGGTTACGCCGGTCTCCATATACGGGATTTTCGGTTTTGTGAATGCAAGCAAAAGACTCGAAGGGTTCGGCTGGTTGCTTCCACTGCTGATCGCGATATGGGCTCTGATTGGCGCCATTTGGCTGTACTCGTTCTACATATACAGAAAGGCTCTCCAGAATATTAGAAGCTCTTATGCAGGCCTCAGATCGAGACGCCTTAAAGCTTCGGCTTCTTCTTTCGACCAGTCGATTATCGTTCCAATAAAGATTAAATCAAGCTGATCTTCTGTTGTTCATGAACCATTCGTAGAGTTCAGGGTTTGAATACGTTTCAGTCCAGGCGTCGTGTCCGGCTTCCGGATATATTTTCAGCTGGACGTTGCCACCTGCCGATTTCAGCTCCCGCACCAGCACCCTGCTCTCCTCTACCGGCACGATATTGTCCTTTTCGCCGTGAAAGACCCAGACCGGTATGTGTTTTATCTCAACTACACGTTCGGGGAAACCCAGTATGCCCAACCCTCCCCCGCAAATCGGAGCGATCGCCGCGAAGGTCTCCGGGTATTCCACCGCCATATGCCATGTGCCGAATCCGCCCATCGAAAGGCCCGTGAGATAGATCCTGGACTCATCGATCCTGTATTGTTCGACAATAGTGTCTATCAAGTACTTCAGGTCTTCGAGTCTGTTCAACCACCAGTCGTTCTCCGGGCATTGCGGCGACACCGTCACGAATGGAAAGTCCTCCATCTCGTTCACAACTCTGGGAATGCCGTGTTTCTTCACCAGCGACAGATCGTTTCCCCTCTCGCCGGCTCCGTGGAGAAACATTATGAGTGGCCAGCTGTCCTCTATCTGATCGTATTGCAAGGGTAGCGATAGATAGTATTCCAGCGATCTCTTCAAGTTGAAAACCACTCTTGAAGGATGAAGCTCCATTCTTCCACCTCCTTTTGGGTCTTAATTTAGAGGATAACACAATACTCCCGGTGAGCCGATAAAATCATATACTCTCGCAAGTCATGCTTAGCTTTCATTTTTTCAAAAAGGCTCGTTCATGAAGACATCGCATCTTTTTATGTCCTCTCCGTTATAATCGCTAAGGGGCTTAATCAGCTTCATTTCCACCATTCTCCTCAACGACTCTCTTCCGCCGATGACAGTCGAAATAGCTCCGATCCCCGCTTCAAGCAGCGCCTCTTCTTCTGGGATTCTGGTCAGATTCAGCACCCCATTCCCTATCTTCAGCATGAAGCCCCCAGCGTTCCACGGACACTGTGCGTCTTCTATCCTGAGTGCGATCTCGACGTCCGGGCTGTCGATCTTCAAGCCGTCGAGTTTCATGATATCCACTATTCTTATCATCGACCCCTCTCTCAACTGGCATTCGTCGGGTTTGTCGTAAAGGTACGGCCAGATCTCGCAATTCATAGGCCCGAACAGATGAACCCTGTTGACCTGATGAGAAAGGCTCTTTATATACGAGAACATGGCCTGTCTGACTTTCTCCTCCTCACACGCGAAGGTAAGTATGGAATGAAAGTAACCTCCTTCTTTACGGTCCTGGTTGATCGAGTAATCCATCAACCCAACGACTTCACTTTTTCTGGTGAACCTGACCACTCTTTTGGCGACCTGGGAAGACCATACTGGCGATAGTCTGTCCCGCCAGTCGGCTTCGCTCCTCAAGACACAATTGTATTTGGAGGAAGCGTAGCGCCGGTAAAACTCCATCGATTCTTCATCGGGGAAGGCCATATCCCGGGCTTCGATGTCGCCCGAATCGAAATCCCTTATGCTGGAAGGCGAGAATTTGATCAACTGCCACCTGTCGAAGACTTCCCAGCCGTATTTCCTGTAGAAGCCTCTCTGGAAGGGATAAAGAACCGATACAGGATAACCGAGATCTCTCATGGACTCCAGAGTGCCCGACAGAAGCAGCCTGACGCCACCCTTACCCCTGTAATCCTGCCTAGAACAGACGAGAGCGATGCCGCCCATCGTAACTACGCTTTCCCTCAACCTCATTCTGTAAGGATATACGACACATCCGGCCACCAGGGTCTCTCCGTCGTAGGTTCCATAAAACAGGCGACCCCCTTCGACCAGCTGCTCATAGAGTTCTTCAAGTTCGTTTCGATCTATCTTCTCGAAGGAAAAGGCCAGAGCCGATATCTCGATCAATTCCCTGTAATCGGAAATTTCTTTGAAAATCACTTTATCTCACCCCCCAGTTATCGATTTGTTGCATATGTTTCACGGAGAACATTGTATCATGATGGACAGCCGCGCAAGAACATTGCCGGTTCGCGATGCGAACAAGCAAGGACGGTTACTAGCGGGAGCTTGCCACGGGAAATGATATTTGTGATATCAATCAATTCCATCTAACAGGAGTTTTTGCACTCTTTCGGCTCGCCGACTATGACGATCCTGTCCATGTTGTAGAATTTAAACATATATAATAGAATCATCAGGTCTACAAAGGCCAGCCATAGCCATCTGGAGGTGACACGTTTGTTGAGCATACTTCTCGTCGAGGACGACGAAAACCTTTCAAACGGCATACGCTACGCTCTAGAGCAGGAAGGATGGTCCGCAACCGTAGCCGGAAACGTCTCAAGAGCCCTCGAATTGATGGAAAACGGACATTTCGATCTTGCGCTGCTAGACATCATGCTCCCCGACGGAAATGGTTTCGAACTGTGCAGGAAGATCCGCGAGCTGTCGGACATGCCGGTGATCTTCCTGACCGCCAGGGACGAGGAAGTGAATGTGGTCATGGGTCTGGAAAGCGGTGGAGACGACTACGTGACAAAGCCTTTCAGGCTCAGAGAGCTAATCTCCAGAATCAAGGCCAACGCCAGGAGAATCAAGAAAACTCACTCCGACGAGGGAAGCGATCTGCTGGAATCCGGACCGTTGAAGCTCGACACGGCAAAGATCAGGGTCTACAGGTCCGGCAAGGAGATCTTCCTCACCCCCACCGAGTTCAGAATACTTCGAAGCCTGATTGAAAACAGCGGCACGGTTCTGACTAGAGACCAGCTTCTCGAGAAGGTCTGGAGTATCGACGGAGAATTCATCGAAGACAACACACTGTCGGTTCATATAAGGAAACTCAGGGAGAAAGTCGAAGAAGATCCCTCAAAGCCAAAGCTGATCGAAACACTGAGGGGTGTCGGTTACAGATGGAACGGAGAGAAGTAGATGTTCAGATCCCTGTTCAGAGAAAGGCAAAACAGAGTGATTGCCCTGACCGGCATCGCTCTCTCACTATCGATAGTGCTGATCGCGATAGTTACTCTTTGTCTTTCTCTGGAAGATCACAGACGCCATCTTTACGAGCGGGAAGTATCGATAATCGGGAGGCTGGTTTCGCTGGGCGTTATTACGCACGGGGACGTTCCGAAGATACTCTCTGAAGAAGGATCGGAAGATTACGAAGCGGCGCTGGAGTTATTAAAACCTTTCGGCTACACCGAAGAACCGCCCGATAGTTTCGAATTCTCCGACGGAGCCTTTCGATCGAAGGTCATCATCATAACTTCACTCTCCACCATAACGCTGGTAATTTTCTGGTTTTCGCTATTGATTCTTGTCGCAAAGAAGCAATCGGACTTTCTCAAAGAAACATCTCTGAGACTGGACGCCCTGATGAGCGGCAGGTACGACAGTGAATCGGTCTACGACGGAGAAGGCGACGCCGCAATCCTCTCGGCGCAGCTCTACGCGCTCACCAGAAGGCTCGAGAAGACTATGGAAAGCGTTAATTTTGAACGTGACAAAATGCGTGGCTTCATCTCCTTCATATCACACGAACTCAAGACCCCGCTGGCCTCTCTGAAAACGATGAACGAGCTGCTTATCGAAGGAAGGGAAATGGAAAGAGAACGGATGGACGAGTTCCTCGAGAGAAGCGGAGAAGATATCGAGAGAATGGAATGGTTGATCGGCGACGTTCTGAATATCGCGAGGATTGAATCGGGAGCGATAAGGTTCAGCTTCAAGAAGGCCGATCTGGCAGAACTGGCAAAGGATGTGGCGAGAAGATACTCGGAGATAGCCAAAAGCAGAGGCCTGAAGATCTCCGTCGGGGCCGAATCTACAGCCATGGTCTTCTGCGATGAGAGGTGGCTTTCACAGGCCCTGGACAATCTCGTCAGGAACGCTGTCAACTACTCCCCCGACGGAGGCACGGTGTCGATAGACATATCCAGGAGCGAGGCCTACGTCTGTCTTACAGTCGCGGACGAAGGTCCCGGGATTGCCGCAGGGGATGCACCTAAAATCTTCCAGAGTTTCTACCGGGGTGGTCCGGCTGTCGGATCGAGAAAGGGTACAGGCCTTGGCCTCGCTCTTGCGAAGGCAATTATCGAGAGACACGATGGCGATATAAAACTCAAATCATCAAACGAAAAGGGATCTATCTTTGCAATAGAACTGCCGATAAGACAAGAAGGGTGAATTCCCGATCTTGCGATTTCTTAAGCTTCTTCTTCATCCGGTCATAAGACAGACTCCTTATATTCTCAGTGGAAGCAACAATTAAGGAGGCATACCATGGAAGTACTAAGAGCAACGGGATTGAGAAAAGTGTATGGATCGAACGCCAGCGCCGTAACCGCATTGAAAGGGGCCGACCTCTCCATAGAGGAGGGCGAGTTCGTCGCCATCGTAGGTCCCAGCGGCTCGGGAAAGAGCACGCTTCTTCATCTTCTCGCGGGGCTAGACCGTCCCACGGCCGGTAGCGTGCATATAGACGGGGAGAACCTGTACGGGATGTCGGACACACAGTTATCTATCTTCAGAAGGAGACGGATCGGCTTTGTCTTCCAGTTCTTCAACCTCGTCCCCGTCCTGACCGCAAGAGAGAATATCGAGCTTCCTCTCATACTCGACGAAAGGAAGGTAGATCAAACCTACCTCAACGAACTTCTCGGACTGATGAAACTCGAGGACAGAACGGACCACCTGCCTTCGGCTCTGTCAGGCGGCCAGCAGCAGAGAGTGGCGATAGCCCGCGCTCTTATTACCAAACCCGCGATCGTCTTCGCAGACGAGCCGACCGGCAATCTCGACAGCAAAACGAGCCAGGAGGTGATGGACCTGTTGAAGATCAGTGCGAGGAAGTTTCATCAGACGCTGGTGATAGTGACCCATGAGGAGGACATCGCCGAGAGGGCCGATAGAATAGTCGCCCTGGAAGACGGAGAGATAGTGTCCGATTACTCTAACAGAGATGTGGGAAGCGTATTCTCCTCCGCTCTTGGGGGGCAGAAGTGATGAAACGCTACACCGAATTGAGTGGAAAGTACCTCTCCAGAAGACTCAGAAGAACTTTCTACACCCTTCTCGGAGTGGCGCTGGCAGTCGCTTTCATAACGGCTATCATGATAACCTTCAAAAGTATAGAAGCCTCGGAAATACGTGCGCTAGAAGAATCTGTCGGAGCCTACCACGGCAAAGTTGAGAAAGCAACCGACTCCGAGATCCTGGATATGAGCGCCCATGTGCTGACCGAAGACGTTGGAATCCAGAAGATAGCCGGTTTCATAGACTTTCCCGAAGAAAAGGCTTCGCTGCTGATCGAAGAGGCCGACGGGCTTACCCTGCGCCTGAGGGGAAAGAGAGTAACTAACGGCCGGCTACCTGAGAAGTTGGGTGAGATCGCCATCGACACATTTGCAGCCCAGCTTCTGGGAATCTCTTCAAAAACAGGTCAGAGAGTATCACTGAACATAAACGGGAATGAAAGGATTTTCGAAGTCGTCGGGATCATTTCGACGGCAATACAGGAGAGTTCGCTGTCGAGGGCTTTCGTGAGCGTCTCGGCTCAGGAGTTTTCCACGATAGCTTCGAAATCTGAAGTGGTGAAGAACGTCTATTTCACCGTCGATGCGGAAAACAAGACGCTAAGAATCGCGGCCCAGAAAGTGGCTTCCGACCTCGAACTAACGGACAGGGTCAGATACAACGGCTCTCTGATCTATCACCTCGAGACTCTCTCTCCTGTTAACTGGCCCGCGGTAGTTCTTGGGCTTCTCGTTGCCGTCGCTTCGATGGTCTCCATTTACAACACGGTTCACATATCGGTGCTGGAGAGAATCCGCGAATTTGGGCTTCTCAGGGCTGCCGGGGCGACTCCTGCCCAGATACGAAAAGTCGTCCTTCGAGAGTCGATACTCGTAAGCGTTTTCGGCATCCCGATTGGTCTGGCAGCAGGCGTCCTGCTTTCCTTCGCCGTGGCTCTGTATGCCGGCTTTCGGCTGACTGGCCTCGATGGCTTCGCGGTTTCGATCACTCCGCTCTCGCTTGTGGTCGGAGCTGTTCTGGGATTTCTGTCTGTGGTTTTTTCATCGCTGATTCCCGCGTTTCGCGCCGGCAAAATATCTCCCGTCGAGGCTATGAGACAGTACGGAGTCGAGTCGACTGGATGCAAAATCAGAAAGATCGCTGCAGGTGAGTCCGCGTACGGAGAAAAGATCCCCCTGAAACTGGCAAAGAGGAACATGATAAGAAACCTCCGTACCACGGCCATCTCCGTTGTCTCGATGACGATCGCCGCGACTCTCTTTATAGCTTTCTCGTATTTTGCGGGGAACTTCGATACCGAGAGACTGGCCCGGGGCGTTGTGAAGTCAGACTTCTCGATACGCGTCACGGGCATGTACGATGGTGGTCCCAACGGAAAAGCGATCGAAGAGCTGCAGTCAATAGAAGGTGTCGATACGGTAGCCGCGGCGAAGTTCCTTACCGGACGGCTGCTCAGCGAATACGAGGACCCTGAGATGGAAAGCAAGACCTACGTGACCGTTCCTGATCCTCAGGCTGGAATGCGAGTCACCATGGTCGATCAGTCTGGAAAGTACATGGCCCTCCTCGCTTACAACAGGGCGGGGATAGAACTGATGAAATCGAAAGTGATCTCAGGATCGATTGATCTCGCCCGGATGACTTCCGAACCTCTGGTTGTCATAGATGTCGAGAACAGCAACAGGCACAATATAAAGGCAGGAGATAGAGTGTTGCTCAGGACTTATTACCTCACAAAATCGATGGTCCAGCTGCCTGTAAACAGCGAGTTCATCGTCGGCGCGGTGGTTCAGGAGCTGCCTTCTGTGGCCTTCACGGTTGAGGGCGGAATCCTTCTGGCGTGCAGCGAAGAGATAATCGACAGGTTGAGGCCTGAAGGCAACGACGTCCACCTAACGATGATGGACTACATAGATCATTACTCTTATGTGGACATATATCTGCGCAGGGGAGCTAATCCTGAAACCATCGAGCCGGTGGTGGAGGAGACCGCTAAAAGGTACAGAAACTCGACCTTCATCTCCTACAGCCAGTACAGGAAAGAGACGGAAAACGCTATCAGGACTCTTTCGACGCTGGTCTATGGATTGATCGCAATAGTCGGCTTCATAGGCATCTGCGGCATAACCAACACCATAAACACAATGATCATATTGCGCCGCAGAGAGTTCGGAATACTCAGAGCGGTCGGTATGACCGGAAAACAGCTCAAGACGATGCTGATATTCGAAGGGTTGATCTTCGGGATCATAAGCGCCATCTTGTCTGTCGTTCTCGGAGTGATTCTCTCTTACGCCGTGTACTCTCTACTGAAAACAGAGATCGGCCATCTGAACTGGTCGATACCCTGGGTCGGGATTGTTCTGGCAGTTGTCGGAACGCTTGCAGCCGGAGTATTGACGACGCTTGCCTCGTCCAGAAAGGTGACCTCTCTCAGCATAACAGAATCGATAAGAGCGATAGAATAAATTAGCGCACTTTCGACTAAAAAAGATTTATTAGCATTTCCGGCTCTTTTATACTGCGTCTTGTAAGGTGCATCTTTTTGGCGGTCTCTTCCGAGAGCGCCGCTACCCTTTTCTGGCGACCGGCGGCGTAAGGATTCTTGATCTCGGTGGTTTCACTCATGATGCTGTTGAGTTCCTCCACCGTAGTATTCATGTTTTTATAGAGCGTATACAGAGGCTCGGTGAAGGATCGCACGACTATCCCTTCAAGTATCACGAAGTAGGAGATGAGTCTGAAAATGTGCCCCAGTGTATTCGTGAAACCGTAAGGGTCCGTGTAAAACGTGAAAAGCAGTTCGGCCAAGGTGGTGAAGAAAAGTGCCGTCAGATGGTAATTTTTATAAGGAGCGCAATGAGTAGGTCAACCTTTGCCATGTTTGCCGGCGTAGTAAGCTCCGTAAAGGTTGAGGAGGGAGGTTGCTCCCGAAACGAGCCACAGGTACAGATTTATCCTGTAAAATCCTGCGGCCATTCCACTGATGGAAAAGTAGAAAAGAATCAGGAAAGGTACCAGTATGGATGGCTTAGCCGGATTCCTGAATTCTATCTTCAAAAGATAATCCACAACCAGCGCGAACATAGCCCAAAGGGCATAAAGGACAGCGGGGAACCAGAGAAAGAAATTTGCCGATCCAGAAAGGTTGAGAGCACCGATAATCGCCGCTGGAATAGCCAGGATGATCGTCGCCGTCCCGAAGAGGATCTCAACTTTTGGCCATTTCACCCTCGACAGAAACATCAAAAGGGTGAATACGTTGATCAGATTCACCGTTATGAAAAGCGGTAACTGCATCCCGATCACCCCCGGTTTGTATCCTGTCACACGCGCTGAGTAGTATTATACTCCCACTAGTGCAAAACAGTGATCGAAATTTCGCAGTCGGTTTTCGGAGGCATCGAACATACGACTGTTATATATTCCATTAGTTCAATTCACTCGCATCTGAGTATTTGTATCTATCGTGTTTACTGACAGTTCTGTGGAGTTACAACGATTCAAAAGTGAAGGCTCAAGAAAAAACATTGGAGGGAGAACAATGACAGGATTGATGCGGGGAAAGCTTTTGAGATCTTTGGTTTTATGCGTGATCGTGGCGATGGCTTCCTGTGCTCTTGGATATGCCACCTATAGTGGTTCTCCAGGGCAGTTGATCAGTGCTTTTGAACTGGCGTTCGCCGAAAATCTAAAAAAACTTATGAAATGGCACGTGGAAGCCTTCAGTTTTTTGAGCACCGGGTTGAAGGACGGTTCCGACGGTTACGACATAATAGCGAAGGAACTACCGTATATGACGGTTGGCGGAGTTGCGTACGAGGAGAACGGTGTAAGAATTACACATTTTCCCGCCGTTCACGACAGAAACGGAAGCATAAGCTATAAACTCGAATGGAACGGTCTTTCGATGATCTTCTCAGGCGACACGATACCCAATTACTATATGATCGAACAGGCGAAGGGTGTCGATGTTCTGATCCACGAGATGGTTGTACCGCCCGAAGTTTGGGCCAGTAAGAACTCGGGATTGAATCCGGGCGACCCCGGCTGGGAAAGAGCCGTAGCGTTTGCGCTGGCCGTTCAAAGAAATTCTCACACCTCGCAGAAAGCCTTCGGCTATATACTCAGTCAAACAAACCCGAGGCTCGGTGTCGCCACGCACTTTCAAGCCAACGAAGATACCGTCGGACCTGCGATTGAAGACATACGCCTGTCGTACGAAGGGCCCGTCGCAATCGCCACCGACCTGCTCGTGATAGATGTATCAAAGAACGATATAATTCTTCGCAGAGCCGTGGTTTCGGACTACGCCTGGTATCCGCAGCCGTACATTTATCCACAGGATCAAATCGCCCCTCCCAAATACGACGGTCCGTTCGCCCAGCTAAACGACACGCTCCTGGGAAGCATTGTCCCCGAGGAAATCTACGAAAGCGATAAATAAAAAAGCCCGACACTGCCACCCGTAAGACAGAAAAAAGGCCGATAAAGAGATCGGCCTTTTTAACTGGATTAATAATTAGGAGACGATAGAAAGATACTAAATGGTATGACAATATGGCATTATTGTACTTGAGAGATTTCGTTTGGAGGTGAGCTTCTTGGTATTACAGGGCATAGATGTACTTTCGAGACGCGATTTCGCCGACCTGAAAGATATGTCGATAGGTCTGGTAACTAACTACTCGTTCATCGACAACTCTCTTCGCTGCGGTATAGATATGATGTTCAAAAGTGGGTTGAAGGTACGTAAGATCTTCACTCCCGAACACGGGTTGGGTGGAATAGCCGACGGGGTCGTGTACGATGATAGTATCCATCCAAGGTACAACGTGCCGGTGGTGAGTCTCTACGGCAGCAAGCGCAAACCGCGGGCCGAGGATCTCGACGGCCTGGACATACTCGTTTACGATATCCAGGACGTCGGTCTCCGTTATTACACTTTCATCTACACTCTTGCCTTCACGATGGAATCGGCCGCTGAAAGCGGGAAGCGGTACATGGTGCTAGACCGGATCAACCCTCTGGGCAGGGGCGTTTTCGGCTCAAGAATAGATAACGATCTTCAAACTTTCGTTGGCGGTTACCGCTTGCCGCTTCAGTACGGGCTCACTTCTGGAGAGCTGGCCATATACTTCAAAAAGCTGAATAGGCTAGACCTGGATCTTCGTGTGGTACCGGCAGAAGGCTGGAAGGGCGAGACTTTCGATGAGACCTCGCTCGTGTGGAACGTTCCCTCGCCGAATATACCGACCTTCGACTCTCTTCTCGGATACGCAGGCACCTGCTTCTTCGAAGGAACCAACGTCTCGGAAGGTCGGGGAACTTTCAAACCATTCCTCGTTATAGGGGCGCCCTGGATCGACGGTTTCGACATGGCTGAGAAAATAAAGAAAGACTTCCCGTCCGTGAAGGTCAGAAGGAGGGAGTTCATGCCCTTTTACCGCAAATACGCCAATGCGAGCTGCGACGGTGTCGAATTCTTCCCGTCGAAAAGCGACAATTTTTTCCTGTTGACGTTAAGTATCATGGAGTATTTGCTAAAATATGAAAAGTTCGAGATTTCCGATCGACTCGACGATCTCATGGGAGTGAAAGAAAGCGCGAGGAAAATAAGGTCGGGATCTCTCAAGCCCGATCAATGGAAAAGTTCGGGAGAAGAATTCATCGAATTCGCCCAGGACTGTCTGATTCATCCAGGGAGACTTTTCTACAGATGACGAGAGGGAAAATCATGGGGGAAACGCCTGTTCCACTTTATTACAAACTGTACGTCGAATTGAAGGAAGGCCTCCAGTCGGGAAAGTACAAGAAGGGTGACAAACTTCCCACCGAGAAGGAGCTCTGCCAGAAACACGGGCTCAGCCGTCTCACGGTCAGGAGAGCCATGGACGAGTTGAGAAGGGAGGGATTCATCGAGAGGCTCAAAGGCAAAGGGACCTTTGTCACAGGCTCCAAGAGAGAGGAGCAACTCGCGACGTTGACCGGTTTCACCGATGAGGCCAAGAAAAGGGGGTGCGAAACCAGGTCGATGGTGCTCGAAAACCGTCTTGTAAAAGTTCCGGTCGATGCTGTGGAGTTTTTCAAAATCCCGGCCGAAGCTCTCGTGGTTTATTTGAAGAGGGTCAGGTTTCTCGAAGAGGAGCCGTACGCGATCGAGGAAGCCTATCTGAACGTCGGTGCCGATATAAGACTGCTGAACATCGTCCAGCGCGATATGGAGAAGGAATCGCTCTACGATATACTCAGAAATGAATTCGAAATAAACATCTCCTACGCGGAGGAAGAGATGGAACTTGCGAGGTTGAAGAAAGACGAGGCTCGCTTCCTCAAGCAGGAAGTGAACGACTGCGCGATCCTGAGAAAGCGCTTCACCTACACCAAAAGCGATGTCTGCGTGGAATTTGTCGTTTCTCTTTATAGGGCCGATAAGAGCAAGTTCAAGATCGTAAGACGAATATAAAAAAGCGATGGTATTATCAGATTAATTCTCTCTGTTTTGACTGTGCCGTCTATGGAGTATCATAGTTATAGTTTTTCGTCAAAGTCTTTCTTTAATCGGGAGGAGCAAATGAAAATAAGCGATCTTCGTTTCACCGAAAGGAAATGGGACTTCGTAAAACCTTTTCACATCGCAAACAACGTATCCAGTTCGAAAGTTAATATAGAAGTCGAGCTTGTTCTCGCCGACGGTACGATCGGTCTGGGTGAGGCGTCCTCTTCGTTCAGAGTTAACGGAGAGAGCAACGAAAGCATCTTCCAGCTCAGTTCGGAGATGCTTGAGGCGATAAAGGGACTGGATGTGAGAGATTACCGCAGGGTGTTCAAGAAGCTCGACGCCTATTCGAGAAGCGCCCCGAGTCTGAAGGCCGCGGTTCAGTTCGCAACGCTCCACGCTTTCTCCAGGCTGATTTCCACGCCCGTCTATCAGATACTTGGAGGGATGAAAGATTTCGTGGAAACCGACAAGACTGTCAGCATAGGGAGCCTGGAAGAGACCGTCAATGATGCCAGGGAGATCTTCAACGCCGGTCACAAAGTTATAAAGATGAAAGTCGGAGAAGACCTTCAGAGTGATATCGCAAGGGTACTGGCGGTCAACGACGAAATAAAGGGCGTTAAATACATAATAGACGCCAACACCGGCTACACGCCGAAAGAAGCTCTGCGATTCATCGACGCGATGTACAGGAACAGTGTTCCGGTCGGCATATTCGAACAACCAGTACCGGCCGAGGACTTCGATGGACTCAAAATCGTCAGACAGGGCTCGATGTACCCGGTCGGCGCCGATGAAAGCGCGCGAACGAAGTTCGATGTAATGCGTCTAATAAAGGAAGGCGCGGTGGATTTCGTAAATATAAAACTTATGAAATCGGGTATCTCCGATGCCCTGGCGATAGTGGAAATGTGCAACAGTGCGGGAATCGGACTGATGATAGGCTGCATGAGCGAATCGGGGATCGGCGTCTCCCAGAGCGTCCACTTTGCGGCCGGTACGGGGGCCTTCATGTACCACGATCTCGATTCTCACCTGCTTCTGAAGAATGTAGAGCCGGTGGGTTTCAGACAGGAAAGAGATAGACAATACCCAATCTTATTTTAATATTCTTTTTATGTTGTCACCCTTATTTCGTGGGAAAAAAGGAGGTGCAAGAATGAAGCGAAGCTTCATGCTAGTTTTCTTAACGGTACTCATTGTTGCAGTCACTGGATTTGCCGCGACACCGAAAGATACTCTGGTGATAGGCGCCAACACCGGTATCTTCATAACCATGGATCCGGCAGTCGCCTATGAGGTACTTCCCAACAAGATCGTCGCCGCCTGCTACGCTCAACTGGTCAATCTCAAAGCCATCGACGGCGTGATAGTCCCAGTTCCGGACATAGCCGAGAGCTGGGAAATCTCCGAAGATGGACTCACCTACATCTTCCACATAAGACAAGGAGTCAAGTTTTCCAACGGTGATCCCCTCACTGCCGAAGATGTTCTCTTCTCTTTGAAGAGGCCCATACTACTCGAATCTGTCTCGGCATGGTTCCTCGTAGACATTTTCGGAATCAACAAAGATAACGTTGACGAGAAGATCAAGCAGATCGACGAAAACACCATAGCGATAACTCTGAACGCTCCGTACGCCGAAAATATAACCCTCGGCATACTCTCGAACATGTTCACCGGGATCGTCAACAAAAAAGTGGTTCTCGCCAATGAAGTCAATGGCGATCTCGGTACGGCCTGGCTCGCCGACCATTCCGCAGGCGCCGGTCCATACGTTCTGGTGCAGTGGGAGAGAAACAACGTTATTCTTCTCGAGGCCAACCCCAATTACTACGGCCCCCAGCCGCCTCTAAAGAGAATAATGATAAGAGACGTACCAGAGGCTTCCAACCAGAGACTCTTCCTGGAGAGAGGCGACATCGATGTAGCCTGGGATCTCACACCGCAGCTTCTCGCCGAGGCCAAGAAGAATCCCAACGTGGTCGAGGTCAAGGTTCCGGGTCACTCGAACGAGTATCTGGCCATGAACGCCAGCTGGGGACCCCTCAAGGACCCGAAGGTAAGAGAGGCCGTCAGGTACTCTATCAACTACGAGGAGATCGTAAAGGACATAATGCTCGATAACGCGATTCTTGTCCAGGGCTTCATAAACAAGGGATATTTCGGCTATGTCGAAAAGAATCCCTTCTACCAGGACATAGAAAAGGCCAAGGCGCTCCTTGCCGAAGCCGGATATCCCGATGGGTTCGAAGTCGAGCTGATCACGAGCAACACCGATACCAGAAAGGCCGAGGCCGAGAAAATCCAGGCCGATCTTGCCAAAGTCGGCATTAAGGCGAATCTGGTAATCGTTCAATCTTCCCAGATGTATGCTAAATACCGTGCGCAGGGTCACCAGATGATCATCGCCGGCTGGGGCAACGACTATCCCGACCCGGACAATCTGGCCATGTCCCACGCCAATTACAGGGCCAATCAACTTGCCTGGAGAAACGCCTGGTACGACGACTATGCTGCCACCCTTTGCGAGTGGGGTCAGATAGAGCCAAATCCGGACAAGCGTGAACAGATTTACAAGGACCTGACCGAATACTGGTTCCACAACGGGCCGTTCGCCATGCTCTACCAGACAGTCGAATTCTGGGGTATCCGCAAGGAAGTCAAGAATTTCGAAGAAGCGGCGTTCGGTTACGGAATGCTGTTCGACTTCACCAAGGTTTCTAAGTAAATATCCCCCGCCCCGCTCTCTGAGCGGGGCGTTATCCTTCATAAAAATCTGAAATCTCTATTGGGGGTAATTCTGTGAACTTCGGACAATTCTTACTGAGAAGACTATTCTTGATGATCATAGTTCTATTTGGGGTTGCCTGTATCGTCTTCTTCATAGCCAATGTAATACCTGCCGATCCTGTGGGAGCTATCCTCGGTGGCAACGCCCCTCCAGAAGCCGTAGATAGACTGAAGGCCAAACTCGGATACGACCAACCTCTGATCATACGGTTCGGAAATTTCATCGCCGGTGCATTGCAGGGAAACTTCGGAGTGTCTTTGAAAACCAGTAACCCTGTCATGAAAGACATCATGAACTATTTCCCAGCTACGATGGAGCTCGCCATCGTTGCGATAATAATCTCGATCTTTCTGGGAATAACGCTGGGAGTTCTTTCGGCCGTTCATCGAAACAAAGCGATAGATCAGTTTTCGAGGATCTTCTCTATACTCGGAGTATCAATGCCGGTCTTCTGGATAGGACTGCTCCTGTTGCTGGTTTTCTACTTCAAGCTTGGGTGGCTTCCCGGGGGCGGTCGACTCGGTTTCTTCACATATCCGCCTCCCAGGGTGACCGGAATGTACCTTCTCGACTCGGCCCTCGCCGGTCAATGGGACACTTTCAAAGAAGCGTTGCTCCACATTCTCCTTCCCGCCTTCGTCCTCGGCTACAACGCTACGGCATCTATCGCGAGAATAACCAGGGCGAGCATGCTGGACGTACTGAAGCAGGATTTCATAAGGACGGCCAAGTCCAAAGGCTTGAATAGAAACGTCGTTATCTACCGCCACGCCCTCAGAAACTCCATGATACCCACCATAACCATAATAGGGCTGGTCTTCGGAGGCCTTCTGGAGGGAGCGGTCTTGACCGAAACGGTCTTCTCCTGGCCTGGGCTGGGTAGATACATAACGACCGGAATGCTCTTCCTAGACTATCCAGCAGTCATGGGTGGAACGCTGTATATAGCATTCATCTATTCACTGGCTAACCTGATAGTGGATATTCTTTACGCTCTTCTCGATCCAAGGATGAGGATGTGATCTGAATGGAAAAGACAGCCAAAGTATCCCGCCCCTTCATGGACGACCTGAAGCACACGGCTTTTCTCTGGAGAAGAAGCCGCCTGACGATGATAGGGTCGGTAATAATAGTGATATTCCTGCTGATTGCAGCCTTCGCCCCGCTAATAGCACCGTACGATCCAATCGAACAGAACCTTTCGATAAAGCTCCAATCCCCAAGCTGGCAACATCTCTTCGGTACGGATCAGTTCGGGAGGGACATTTTCAGCAGAGTCATCTCAGGGTCGAGGACGGCTCTCTGGATCATATTTCTAGTTTCGGTAATAAGCGGTTCGATCGGTATAATCATCGGAGTGACGGCCGGATATTTCGGGGGTATCGTTGACGAGGTACTCATGAGGATTACCGACATGTTCCTGGCCTTCCCAAGTCTCGTGCTGGCAATGGCTTTCGCCGCCATGCTGGGGCCTAACCTCACCAACACGATCATAGCGATATCCATTGTTTCCTGGACCACGTACGCGAGGCTGTCGAGAGCCGAGGCGATAAAAGTCAAGTCGCAACCGTACATCGAGGCTATAAAGGCCGCCGGTGGGGGCAACCTGCGCATAATGTTCCTCCATGTGCTTCCCATGTGCATTTCGCCGGTTCTCGTTCAGCTGACACTCAGGATGGGAACGATAATACTTACCGCCGCGAGTCTGGGTTTTTTGGGACTGGGAGTGCAGCCACCCACACCGGAGTGGGGAGCTATGGTTTCCGACGGCCGAAACTTTTTGATCGACCAGTGGTGGATCTCGACCTTTCCGGGCATATTCATAGCCTTCGTCGTTCTCGGTTTCAACCTCCTGGGAGACGGAATCAGAGACATGCTGGATCCCAGGTTGAGGAGGTGACCGTATGGAACTGAGAGGTAAACTGCTCGATGTGTCCGGACTGAAAGTCTCTTTCTACACTTACAGGGGAGTCATAAAGGCGCTCGACGGTGTGGAGCTGTGGATGGATTCCGGAGAACGTCTCGGTGTGGTCGGCGAAACCGGCTGCGGAAAGTCCGTCACATCGCTGGCGGTGATGAGGTTGATCGAACAGCCCGGCGAGATACAGGCCGGCAAAGTGATCTTCAACGGCAAGTCGCTCCTCGAACTCTCCGAAGAAGAAATGAACGGTGTGAGAGGCATAGAGATGTCGATGATCTTCCAGGAACCCAGATCGTCGCTCAACCCGGTAATGAAAGTTGGATACCAGATCGGAGAGGCCATAGCGAAATCGAAGAAAATGCCCATAAAGAAAACGTATCCCGAAGTCAGGGAGATACTCAAACTCGTCGGCCTTGATCCTGAAAGGGTAATGAACAGCTATCCCCACGAGCTGAGCGGTGGTATGTCTCAGAGAGTAATGATAGGAATGGGCCTGGCCACTCATCCCAAGCTGCTCATTGCAGACGAGCCAACCTCGGCGCTGGACGTTACGATACAGGCGCAGATACTGGAACTCCTCGACGAGCTGGCCAGGAAGATGGGAAACGCCGTGATGCTCATCACCCACGACATGGGCGTCGTCGCAGAATTCTGCGACAAAGTCATGGTTATGTACGCCGGCAACTCCGTCGAATACGCCTCGACTTTCGAGCTCTTCGAGAGGCCGCTCCATCCCTACACAGGGGGGCTACTGTTGGCGGTGCCGAGAGTGGGGAGAACCGACGAGCTCAAGGCGATAAAGGGGACCGTGCCCGATCTGGTGGATCCGCCTTCCGGCTGCAGGTTCCATCCAAGGTGTCCCCGCGTTATGGAGATCTGCAAAGAAAACAGACCTCCACTACTTCAGGTGGAACCGGGACATTTCGTGGCCTGTTACCTCTACGGCAACAAAGGCGAGGTGAAAGAAAATGCCTGACACTCTCATAAAGATAGAAAATCTGAAGACCTACTTCCCGGTGAAAAAGTCGATATTCTCGAAGAAACTCTTTGTGAGGGCCGTGGATGACGTCACGATGGAAATCCCCCGGGGCTCGACATTCGCTGTCGTCGGCGAGTCCGGCTCGGGAAAGACCACGCTTGCAAGAAGCGTCTTGAGGCTTATAGAACCGACTTCGGGAAAAATCTTCTTCGACGGTTCGGAAATCCTCAAATTGAAGGGCAAGGATCTTCTGGATGTAAGGAGAAAGATGCAGATAGTCTTCCAGGACCCATACAATTCTTTGCATCCAAGAAAGCTCATAAAGAACATCATAGGAGAGGGAATGAAGATACACTTCAAGATCACGGAAAGCGAAATAAAGGACAAGATCTCGGCCGTGCTGAAGGAAGTCGGCCTAAGAGACGAACACATGTTCCGCTATCCACACGAGTTTTCCGGCGGACAGCGCCAGCGAATAGCCTTCGCCAGGGCGATCGTCCTGAAGCCGAAATTCATAGTTCTGGATGAGCCCACCTCGGCGCTGGACGTCTCCGTGCAAGCGATGGTTTTGAAGATGTTGAAGGACATAAGGTCGCAGGAAGGCCTGACTTATATGTTCATAACCCATAATCTCTCGCTGGTCGATTACATAGCCGACAGGGTAGCAGTCATGTATGTGGGAGAAGTCGTCGAAATGGGCGAGAAAAACACCGTTTTCAACCACCCATCGCATCCTTATACCGATCTCCTGATGGCTTCCAACCCGATACCCGACCCAAAATTTCAACGCGAAAAAAGGTTGCTGAAAGGCGAGATCCCCAGCTCGATAAATCCGCCCTCCGGGTGCAGGTTTCACAACAGGTGCCCCCACGCCGATCAAAAATGCGCCAGTCAGGCTCCCGAGCTGAGCGAGCACAAACCCGGACACTTCGTGAGATGTCATTACCCTCTCTGAGTAATCGGGCTTTTTGTTATAAACCTACACGGCCGCCGGTAGCGGCCGTTTTCTATCCGACCCCAATCGGGCTCTCTCAAGGGACAGCTCTTTTTTAATTCGAAGCGCATTAGTGGAGATGGGCCTGTTATTGTTTCAGATTCATCGAAGCGCAGAAGCTGCTAGTTATCGGATCGGGTATAGAGTAGCTCTTCATCGATTTTGAGAAGGAAATCTCCAGAAAACTTTGCTTCACGAGTCCGTTCAAAATATTGCTGAGTGTGGAGTCGTGAATAGGCCCGAAGTTCGCTTCTATGTATTTTTTTATTTGAGAATACCTCTCCATACCGAACGCTACCGCTTTCAGGGCATAGCCGTAATTTATTGATCTGGCGAGCAAACTGTCGATTTCCTTTTTAACCAGCCCTTTCGCCATAACTCCGGCCCTTTCGAGAGCCGTCTCGAAATCAGGTCCGTTCTTGTAGACTTCATATCCAAAAATTGCGAGGTAGCCGACTACGCCATCGAGAGTTGTTATTACTTTTTCAAGATCGCTTTTGTTGAAGTTGACCCCGATCTCATCCAGTCCGGCTATCAGGAATTGCATGGATTCTTCGCGAGAGAACCTTTTAAGAGTGATTTCAGTGATGTAGCGTGCGTAGAGGGGTTCATCGGGGTCTTCTAGTTTGAGAAAGTCAAAGAGCAAGCCCACTTCCGAGCCTGTAAGAATGAAGATAATGTTCTTGAGATTATCGAAAGTATAGGCGAGCAAGTTGAGGAAATCCCTGCCGCCTTTGCCGTAAAATCTCAGGTTCTGTGCTTCATCCAGCGCCACGATAAATTTTACGCTTTTTCTTTCTAGAGTTGTATCGAGTTTCTTGAGCACTGAAGCGAGGTTCCTTTGTCTACGGCTCTTTTCGAAACTCAACTGCACGTCTCGTATTGTCATTGAAGAGATCGATTCCAGAAGTTTCCTGAACTTTCCAGTCTTTGTTTCCTTTTCGATAGAGTCGATCAGGGCATTATTGAATTCAACGGAATCGATAACATTGCCTCTGACGAAATGGCGGCAGTCGATAAAGGCTTTGAAGTTTTCGGTATCATTCAAAAAGACCTTTAGAAGTGAAGTTTTTCCAGTGCGTCTTAGGCCGTCGAGCACGATCAGTCGATCATTATCTGTGGCCCTTTTCAATTCATTCATTTCTCTTTCACGGTCAAAAAGTTCGCTCCGTTTTGTCTTCGGGCTGATGGAGAAAAACATAAGCTCGCCTCGCTTTGAACAATCGGGTGTGGTAACTCCACCCGGGTGGAGTAACTCCACCTACATCATAACACATTTCTCCTCATCTCGTGATGCTTCTATAAAGGTTATCATTAGCCAGAAACACCATTTAGTAGTGTCAGATAGATATGATAAACTTGTGGTTGAGGACAGATACAGGGGTGGTTTCTTTGTCTCTGAACTGGATAGATGTTCAGAACCTGGATTTTTATCATTTGTTTCTGGAGAGACACCATTTGATGTGGCTCGCAAAAAGCCATTCGAAAGATAAAGCTCTGGCGATCGCCCTCAAAGCCCATCCGGAGGTCCTGTGGTATTTCAAGAGACTGCTTCCCGAAGCGGCCGAGGTTTTCGAAGATATGACTGGTTCGGTGAGCCTAGACCTTTCGGGCGAGGAGATACGCCGGGCCGAGATCGAAGTGATGCGTTCGATAAACGACTGGATGGTCTATGTGGTCGATCCGGCTATCTACCTGAAAGTCGAAAAGCGATCACTCCAGCCGGCGATCACGAAAGAAATCCCATATGAGTTCGCTCGCTTTGACACTCGATTTAGAGCTGCTTTGAAGGGCGTCCAACCCCTTCTCTCTTCCCGGCCAGGTGTGATCTCCATCCACGATAGTGTAGAAGTGGATCTCGAAGTCCTCTCCCGGTCTCCCGTACTTTTTTAGCAATACTTTTCCGCCCTCCAGACTCGTCTCTTCCAGTTCGACGGCGTTCATGCCGGCGATCCACAGGTCTATAGATTCCGGTATGGAGGGAAAGAAGATAGTCTCTTCCGAAGCGGACGAGTAACCTCCATGATAAGGTATTATCAGATCGAGCATCCCATGGAAGATGATCATCGGCACCGGTTTCGGCGGCGGCTCGATTCTGCAAACTTCGTCCTCGCTCGCTCCGCCTGCCGGCGAAGATGAAACGATGGCCGCTGCCGCGAATAGCTCGGGGTACTCGGACACCAGTTTATAGGTCAACATGCCTCCGTTGGACAGACCCACCAGATACACTCTGTTCTCATCGACTGGATAATTTCGTTTGAGTTCCTTCAAAAGTTCGACTATGTATCGCGCGTCGTCTATTTCGTTTTCCTTTGCGTATGAACAGCAAAAGTCGCCGTTCCAGCTCAGAAAAACGCTTTTCAGCGGGCCGGTACCTTCGGGATAGGCCGCTATGAAACCCTCTCTGTCGGATATCTCGGTTATTCCGTAAGTATTCTTGGTGTAGTTGGCGTTGCCTAACAGTCCGTGAAACACGAAGACCAGGGGCAGTTTTGAGTCGTCTTCGACTTTCGGGGGAAGGTGAACTATTGTCTTTCTATCGATTCCGTCGTGGTTCAACCAGAAGGTCTCGTCAACCCCCTTTTTCGAAGCTATGACCAGATAGAACCCCATTGTAATCAGCGTCGCTGCTATCACTAACGTCTTAAGCATTTTGTACCTCGTTTGAAAGTGTTTACGAATCTATCTTCCTCAATATCTTTTCGAGGATTTTGATCAACTCCTGCGCTTCCCTTGTATCGAGAACCTCGCAGATTTTGTGTGAAAAATCTTTGTGTATTTTGTAGTAAGTCTGGATCACCTTTCGTCCCCTGTTTGTCAACTCCAGCCAGAAAATTCTCCTGTCTCCCTCGGATTGGATTCTTTTCAGGTAGCCTTCCTCAATGAATTTCCTCACCGTGGTCGTCACGGTAGGCTTTGTTACGCTGAGACGTTCGGCCATCTGGCTGATAGTGGGACGATCCATCTTGGCAATGATGTTCAGATAATACATCTGCCGTACTGTGAGCCTGGATGATCCTTCGTTGTTTAACGACCTTTCTTCGCGCTCGGCCATAAGCGTGGAAAATCTTTCGACGATAGTTATAAGCTTTTCTTTCACGCTGGTCACAATAGAGCAACTCCCGGATTGATTACTTATGCCTAACTAACAAAACAATGATATCATTCCTGAAACGGGCCAGTCAACGACTTTTTGAGAGAGCGGTAAGAGCCGTCCAGCTTTGTTGAGCGTGATCTCACTCTTTGAAAGAGCATAATAAATATTACCGGTGAACTTTCCGACCTCGAAAGAAAATTGATGAGATAAACCTGAAACAATAACAAGCCCATCTCCACTAATGCGCTTCGAATTAAAAAAGAGCTGTCCCTCTAGAGTGATCGCTTTTCGACTTTCAGACGGTACTTCCTAACGAAACCCGTGCCCGGTTCTTCGAACCTTCCCCAGCCGAAACCCTTTCCCGCTAGAAAGTCATGAATCTCGTTGTCTGTGTCGTTGTTTCCCGGAAAGAGGACGATATCGCCCCCGTTCCTAACCACCCTGACCATCTCGCCGTACTCACGGTCTGGAAAATCGCCGAAGACATGGCCTGATATAACTATATCGGCGAAATCATCTTCAAAGGGTATTTCTTCAATCAAGCCGTCAACCACATAGAACCTTTTGTAGCCAATCGTTTCGGCCTTCCTCTTGAGATAGTCTCTCAGTGTTCTGACCGGTTCGACTGCGTATACGGTAGCTCCCCTGGAGGCGGCCACAAAGGAAAGCCTTCCCGTACCGGCGCCTATATCCACGACGCGCCTACCGGAAAAATCTACGAAGTCGGTCAGCTCACTGTCGTCCCATCTGGTGAACTCCAGGCGGTCGTAGATAGCCGGATCGACCACATAGACCATCCAGTCGTTTATCGAACGCATCACTTCGATCTCGGCCCGGCGTATCTCCTCGCCCGAGAGGTCGGGACTCACCGAACCCGCCATATTCTCGAAAACCTCGGCCGCTTCGGGAAGCAGTCTCTTGAAATACCACAGGACCTCCGGATGGGCTTTGAGGGCGATCGCCAGAACCTTATCTTTCGAATGGCTTTTCGCGAACCACATCAAATGGTGTCTCTCCAGAAACAAAAGATGATAAAAATCCAGGTTCTGAACATCTATCCAGTTCAGAGACAAAGAAACCACCCCTGTATCTGTCCTCAACCACAAGTTTATCATATCTATCTGACACTACTAAATGGTGTCTCTAGGTGATTATAAGCTTTTTACAGGCTATTCAGCACTAAGATCGGGAAGAGCGGTTCTTCGACGCCGCGCACCCCGGTTCTCGTGAGCCAAGCATACTCTCGACACTCTTTCTCGTGATTTTTTCGCCAACAACCCACAACCCACCACGGCTCCTTTCTACTGCAACGGACCGGGGCTTCATGCTAGAATAACTAGATAGAAGGTGAGATGGTGGCAAGAACAGAGTTAGATGCCCAGATACTGCTGGGCGAACTGGAAAGCATACTTCAATACCGCCTCAAGAGACGTGACAAAGAGAGAATTCTGGACGCCTACGAGTTTGCTCGCTTTCACCATCAGGAACAGATGCGCGATTCCGGCGAGCCCTTCATAAGCCATCCCGTCGAGGTTTCGAAGATTCTGGCGCAGCTTTCCGCAGACACAGATACGATCGTCGCCGGTTTTCTACACGATATAGTCGAAGATTGCAACGTGCCCCTCAGCGAGATAACCGAGAAGTTCGGGGAGACCGTCTCGCTTATAGTCGATGGCGTTACCAAGATAAGCAATTTGAAGCTGAACGAAAAGCTTGACTCGAAGATAATAAAGTCTAGAATGAAGGTCGAAACGCTCAGAAAGATGCTACTGGCCCTCTCCAAGGACCCGAGGATTATCATCGTGAAGCTCGCCGATAGACTGCACAACATGAGGACGCTAGAGTTCGTGAAAAGTCCCGAAAAGAGGGAAGACAAGGCCCGCGAAACGATCCAGATCTACGCACCAATCGCGCACAGGATAGGTATCCACAAAATACAGGCCGAACTCGAAGATCTCTCCTTCAAATATGAGTATCCCGAAGAGTTCAGAGAGCTCAAGATGAAGGTCAATAAAAAGCTTAAAGAACGCCAGGATATAATGGACGAATACAAAAACATCGTACTCCGGGAACTCAGAAAGAACAGGATAGCCGCCATTATAGAGGGCCGCGTAAAGCATCTATATAGTATATGGCAGAAGATGATAAAGAAAGATAGACCCTTCGACGAGATCTTCGATCTAATAGCCCTGAGGATAATTACAGGTGACGAAGTCAACTGCTACAAGGTACTGGGAGTTGTTCATTCGCTCTGGCCTCCTATGCCCGGAAGGTTCAAGGACTACATCGCCGCCCCGAAGTCGAACGGCTACAAATCTCTCCATACTACCCTTATAACGCACAGGGGAGAACCCCTCGAGATACAGATAAGAAGCGAAAGAATGCACAAAGAAGCCGAATACGGGGTGGCCTCTCACTGGATTTACAAAGAAGGCATAGATGTCAAAGACAGGGCCTGGTTCAGCCAGCTCGTCGACTGGCAGAAGGATTTCATCGAAAGCTTCAAGGACATGGAATCCATTTCACGCGAGCTCGAGGTGGAGGAGGTTTATGTCTTCACCCCGAAAGGCGAGGTGGTACATCTACCCAAAGGCTCCACTCCAATAGATTTCGCATACGCCATTCACACTGAGATCGGCCATCACTACGCCGGCGCCAAAGTCAACGATAAACTGGTTCCGGTCAACTACGAGCTTCAACTAGGCGACCGTGTCGAGGTGATGGTCAACAAGGCCAGCGAAGGGCCAAGCCTTGACTGGCTGAAATATGTGAAAGCCAACTCGACGAAGGCGAAGATCAAGCGTTTTTTCAAAAATGAATACTCGGCCAAGCTTATAGAAAGGGGCAAGGAGATTTTTAGAAAGATAAGCAAACGCCTTGCCGTATCCATGGACGACCTCCTCGAAGGAGAAGAAGTGAAGAACCTCATGGTACGTTTTGCCGCTCACAACGAAAACGACCTTTTTTCGAAACTCGGAGATGGTTCAATAACCATGGGAGAAGTTCTCAGCGCTCTGGTTCCGAAAGAAGAGGTCGAAGTACTTCCCGAAGAAACCGAGCTCGTTAAGCAGAAGCAGGCCAAAGGCAACGAGGTCGTGGTCGGCGGAGAGACCGGAATAGCCGTCTATTTCGCCAAGTGCTGCACTCCGCTTCCCGGTGACGATATTGTCGCAGTTATGAGCAGCAGGGGGATATCCATACACAATCGCGGCTGCCGGAACGTGAAGGGGATCTCTCAGGACAAACTGGTCGAAGCGCACTGGTCGATGATCACAGGCGAAAAGTTCAGTGCGTGGATAGTGATCGAGTTCGACAGCAGCGACAAAGCGATGGCTAACAGGTTTCTCGAGAGACTCGAGAGCAAGAGCGCGAAGGTCAAGAAGTATTCGGTGGAAACGGGAAAGTGGGGATACGATACCCTTATGGCGAACATTCTGGTGAAGGACGTGGCCCAATTGACATCGGTCATGGAAAACTTGAGAGGAATGAAGGGCGTGCAAAACGTCAAGAGGATTGGAGGAGTGATGTGAGAGCGGTCATTCAGAGGGTAATCAGGGCCAACGTTAGAGTGGATGGTCAAACGACCGGTAGTATAGATAAAGGATTGGTTGCGCTGGTCGGAATCGCAACCTCAGACGGGATAGGTGACGTAGAGTGGTTAGTGGACAAGATAGTAAACCTACGGGTGTTTGAAGATTCGAACGACAAAATGAATCTTTCACTTCTCGATGTGAGCGGCTCCCTGCTTGCCATTTCCCAGTTCACCGTCATGGGAGATGCCAGAAAGGGTCGGAGACCGTCATTCACCGATGCGGCCGACCCAGAAAAGGCGAAGGGCCTCTTCAACGATTTTCTCAAACTGGCGTCTAATTTTGTGAGAGTCGAGACCGGAGTCTTTCAAGCTCACATGGAAGTGGAACTGATCAACGAGGGTCCGGTTACGATTCTTCTGGATTCAAATAAAAAATTTTAGGAGGTGTTTTTGTGAAAAAAACCCTGCAGGTTGTTCTTATGGTAGTTATAATCGCCGTTGTCGGAGTCGTTGTCGTTTCCGAAGGCGGTGCAGGGCCTTCCGATCCCGCGAGGATCGCTTTCGCAGACATGCAGAAAGTCCTTGAGGCCACGAAAGACTGGAATACGCTCAACACCGATTACCAGAAGGATATGCAGTTTTACCAGGGACAGCTGGACAGTCTGAGCAAAGAGTATCAGGATCTTGTGGCTTCAGGAGCGAGCCAGGAGTCGCTGGCCGTTAAGCAGCAGGAGATACTGACGAAGAAGACCCAGTACGAGCAGACTCTAGAAACTACCTACAACGCGAAGCTTCAGGTAATCATGGAACAGGTGAACAAGAGAATAAGGGATTACTCAACATTTATAGGAATCGATATGGTAATATCCAGCGAAGTCGTAGTCTATGGCGCGCCGGCTTACGATGTCACCGACGCCATAATCGAATACATGAAAGGATTCCAGAAGTGAACAAGGTTTCATACCTAAGATGTCTCAATCTCGAGAAGCGTTATGGAAGAAGGAAGGTTTTGAATAACGTCTCGATAGAGGCATCTTCCCTTGAGGTGGTGGGAATTCTGGGTCCCAACGGCGCCGGAAAGACCACCGCCTTCAAGTCGATACTGGGTATAGTGATTCCCAACTCCGGAGATATCTATCTCAACACGGAGAAGATTACACACCTGCCGATACATGAAAGGGCGCGCAGAGGGATAGCCTATCTGCCGCAGGAAACGTCTATATTTCGCGGTTTGACGGTTATCGAGAACCTCAAGATGGTTTTGAAGTTGACAGGAGAGAGAGATAACAACGAGGAGACTGCTATTAGGCTTCTTGAGGAGTTCAACATTCTCTCGCTAAAGGACCAGCCCTCTTCGGTGATCTCCGGCGGAGAAAAGAGACGACTGGAGTTTGCCAGAACGCTGACCCTTTCACCCTCCTTCATACTGCTGGACGAACCCTTCGTTGGAATAGACCCCATGACGGTGAAAGACATCCAGAAAATGATCAGGAAGTTGAGGGACAAAGGCATCGGAGTTATCGTGACCGATCACGACGTCACCTCTATTAGCCGTGTAGTCGATAGGTTATACGTTCTGTACAAGGGAGAGGTGATTTCCTCGGGAGATCCGTCGGTCGTACTGACCGACAGTGCAGTCGTGGAGAAGTATCTGGGGAGTGATGATTGATGCTGCAGGTAGCGGTGATCGGCTATTCCGGTCCAACCGACAGATCACCCGTCTTTGAGCTCTCTCAGATATGTCATCAGGTGGGAAAAATACTGGCCGAAAGAGGAGACGTTCTCATCACCGGTGGAAGGGACGGTGTGATGGAACTCGTTTCCGAAAGCGCCTCTTCACACGGCGGAAGAGTGCTCGGCATTCTACCGTCAAACGACGAGGGAAACGATTACAACCAGATAAAGATCAGAACCGGCATGGATTTCGCCCTCAGGTCGCTGATCATATCGAAATCGGCCGATGCTGTGATCTCGATCGGCGGAGAGGCTGGCACTTTGCTCGAGATACTCTCCTCGTACTCTTACGGGAAGCCTGTTATACTCATGAAAGGGACCGGTGGGTGGACAGACAGGATACTTCCGGTTATGATTGAGGGCAGATACCTGGACAATCGCAGAACCGTAGAAATCAGACAGGCACAAGACATGACCCAATTGCTGAAGTGTTTGGAGGAGGCAGAAAATGGTAAGGTGTAGGTTTGCGCCTAGCCCGACAGGCAATCTCCACGTTGGTGGAGTGAGAACGGCGCTTTTCAACTGGCTTTTCGCGAAGAATCAATCTGGAAACTTTGTTTTGAGAATAGAGGACACCGATACGGAGCGCTCGGAAAAAAAGTTCGAGGATCAGATCCTTACTTCTATGAAGTGGTGCGGACTCGACTGGTCGGAGGGTCCCGATATAGGCGGCCCGTACGGTCCATACCGTCAGAGCGAAAGGGTGGAACTGGGCATATACGACAGGTTCGCCCGTGAACTAGTGGAGAAGGGATCGGCCTACTACGCCGTTTACCACAAAGACGATCCGGAAAATGTACTCAGAACTTCTAAAGAAAAACCGACCGATCTCTCGTCCGATGAGACCTACACTATAAAATTCAAGATACCCGAAGGTATCACTGAATTCTTTGATCTCTCTAAAGGCAACATGAGCTTCGAGAATGAAAACTTCGGTGACTTCGTCATAATCAAGTCGAACGGCTACCCGACTTACAATTTTGCCGTGGTCATCGACGATCATCTCATGGAGATCACTCATGTCTTCAGAGGGGAAGATCATCTCACGAACACGCCGCGCCAGATAATGATGTACAGGGCGCTGGGCTGGGAACATCCCATCTTCATGCACATTCCTCTGATCCTGGGCAGTGACCGCTCGCCTCTTTCCAAAAGACACGGCCACACGAGTGTGGATCACTTCAGGAGTGAAGGCTATCTCAGCGTCGGTCTTATGAATTACCTGGCCCTTCTCGGTTGGACGGTCGATCAGGAGATCTTCGACTACCACGAAAAGGTGAAGGATTTCGTACCCTCCGACATATCCAATAAGGGCGTCGTCTTCGATTACGAAAAGCTTGAGTGGATAAATGGAAAACATATGCGTCTCATGGAACCGGAAAGACTTCTGGCAGAGTTCGGGCTATGGCTTAAATACACGGGCCGCTTCGACTACTACGCCTCCGTCGAGAGCGAACCCTTCTACGCACTGGAAGTCATATCGATGTGTCGGGAGAAGATCAACACGATCGAGCAGCTCTACGATTTCTCCCTACCTTTTTTCAGCGAGGAGATAGACTACCAGGAAGAATACGTGGTCAAATACCTCGAGAACGATTGGAGCAAGGATCTGATCGCCGCCGCCATCAGGAGATTCGAGAGCTCCGACGACTGGTCGGTTGAGGGAGTCGAAAGGGTTATCAGAGATCTTGCCGAGGAAAAGATAACTTCAAAGAAAAACACGTTCCAGCTCTTGAGGGGTGGAGTCACCGGAAGACTGGTAACACCCGGCCTTTTCGAGACTATATCCATACTCGGAAGGGACAGAGTTCTGAATCGTCTGGAGAACCTTCTGGAGCTTATCGAGTATGAAGAAGGGGATTTCTCTAGTTGAGCTCTTGGTCTCTCTTGTGATCTCCGCTCTCCTGCTGATATCTATGCTGAAGGTCTTCGGTATCGTCAATTCTTTCGTGTTTCGCATCTCGAAAGAAGTCCGGGACTCTCTGGCGATCTTCAGGACTCTGGATATGCTCGAGAGAGATCTGAAACTCGCAACGGGCAACTTCTCCTGTTCTACCGATTTCGTGTCTTTCGACGCTTTGGTCGATGGAAAGATAAGAAGGATAAGATACTACGTAAGCAAGCAGAAGATCATGAGAAGATCGGGCAATTCCTACAACGAGGTCATGGAGTTCGACGAGAGCGCCTTTTTTACAAACGAGGGCAATTCGATAAGGCTCACGATAGATGGTCGAGAACTACTTTTCAGAGTGGAAGGTGATTTTCTATGATGCCGAAAGATATAAGGAAACTTCTTCAGGCGATAGAGGAGGAAATAATCTCCAGAACCGAGATGAACTTGAAAGACATGCTGAGCTCGCCTTCATCATACGTCAGGGCACGCGCGATAAAGTCTGCCTCCGACAGGGAGATAATCATCGAGGACCTTGAAGCCTTTCTGGAGGATCCCTCGCCCGAAGTGCGGAGAAGCGTGATAACCTCGATGTCCAGGAGCGGTATCGGACAGGATAAGATACTCCTCTCTCTTGAAGACCCTTCCGACACAGTGAGAAGCGCCGCAGTCAAGGAACTGATAGAGTTCGGTTACGAAGACCTAGACCTGGCGCGAAGGGTCGCTTCCGACCCGTCGAAAAAAGTCAGGAAGACCTTCGTGCTTTCCCTCCTCGAATCGGGAGATACAGAGCTTCTGAAGGAATTCGAGAACGATCCCATCAACGAGATTCAGACTATACTATCGGCCTACCGTGGCGAGCTGGAACTCGACGAGGAGAGGCTCTCTGCCCTACCCAAAAAACTCCAAAAGATGGCCTTCGCCTCGAGGATGACCCAGCGGAATTCGCAGGCAATGAGCGCTCTTCTGGAAAGCCTTTCGAAGTATCGTTCGGCTTCGATAAAGGAGAGTATAATCGACCTTATATCGGTCTTCCCGGAGGAGATAGCCGTCCCGGCCCTGAAAAGACTGCTCGATTCCGATGACAAGTATATCTCCCTGCCTTCGTTGAAGGTTTTCCGCAAGATAAAGGGCTACGATTCACAGCTTCTCGGATTGGCCGAGAGATTTATGAATTCTGAGGACGAAGAATGTCGGTTCTACGGGGCGCAGTACCTGAAGGGTTTACAGGAGCCCTCTTCGGTTGAGATCCTTCATCAGGGACTTGAAGATCCTTCCGATAGGGTCAGGGCTCTCTCTCTGGAAGCGCTGGGCAATCTTAAGGATCAATCTATTGAAACAGTGGTTGAGGAGTCGCTAAGATCGACTTCGTCCCGACTGAAAAAAGCCTCTTTAAGGGCAGTCAAGAAGCTCAGACTTTTCAACTGCAGCGGCCTGATCTCTAGACTCTTGAAAAACAAGAAGGAAGAGGCGGCCGTCAGAATGCTGGCAGCTTCAGTAAGCGGTTTTCTCAAGCTCGAGGATCTGGCCGGCGATCTAGAATCGGTGATTATCGATCTCTCCAACGACGGCAGGTTGAGACTTGCCGCCTCCAGGGCTATGGCGAGGATAAATCCATCGAGGCTGGGAGAGCTTTTCGGTTTCACAGAAGGATAACGCCCAGCAGGGCCATGAAGGCCGTGGCTGTCAGAAGGTTTTCTGGCAATTTCCATCTCGATACTCGTAAGTGAATCCCCGTGCGATTGGACGATCGGAAATGTATCTGAAGGGCCGCTGCAGTGTCCTGCGCCTTTTTCAGCGAGGTGACTATCACGGGTATCACGACCGAGAGCGCGTTCTTCACCTTCTTGAAGAGGCCTCCTTTGTCGAACTCGACACCTCGAACCTTCTGGGCCATTATGATCCTTTCGGTCTGCAAAGATATCAGAGGAATGAAAGTAAGCGTGAGAGAGGCGGCCAGACCGATTTTGGAGCCCCTGGACTCACCAAGCCCCAGTCTTTTGAGTATCCTTTCGAAACCAGTCGAAATCTCGACCGGCGAGGTGGTGAGTGAGAGCGTTGTACCGAAGAGAACCGCGAAAATCAATCTTCCCGACTGTGTGAGACCGTTTAACAGCCCTTCAACGGTAATCCTTACAACTCCCAGGTCGAGCAGCACCCTCCCGGGAGTGAAGAGCGATTGAAAGACTAAGACCAGCAAGAGAAGAAACCTGATGCCCCAAAGGGTCGATAGGTACTCCCCTAGGGCAACGGCCGACAGAATATAGATCGCCGTCCAGAGAGCTCCGTAGACGAGAAAGTCGACCGGTTCTTTGAGAAAGAGCGAAGAAAAGGCCAGCAAGATGAAGGAAACTATCTTGGCCGAAGGGTCGATGGCGTGGATCGAAGAACCGGTCGAGATATATCGGCCGGTCGGGACCGTTATCAAATCTCTCCCACCCTGTATTTTGCAGAACTCGTCGGGGTCTCCCAAACGGTGACTTCATATACCCGGCAGTTCTCCCTTTCCAGTTCGGGCGACACTCTTTCGAAGATCCATCTGGCGATATTCTCGGCCGTTGGCTGGGATATGATCTCGTTTATATACGAGTGATCGAGCAGATCGATGGCCTTCGAGCGGGCAATGGCCTTTAGTTCTAGAAAATCAATCACCATTCCCTCCTCGGCGGGTTCTCCTACCACAGTTATTTGTACTTTATATGTATGCCCGTGTAGTTTTTCACACTTGCCGTGATAACTCACGAGGTTATGAGCCGCATCGAAAATGAACTCCTTGGTTACGTAAAACATTTTCATACCTCCTCTTTAGTCTATTGGAAGAGCAGAAAGAGCCGTCCTTCGTCCGGAGCATGCACCCGTTCTTGGAAAGAGCAAAAGAACCGTTCGACGTTCCGACGCTGCGCGTCCAGGTTCTTCGTTAGGAGCGAAAAGAACGAGATCCCGTATAAAAGCATTACGGGATGACAGTCCTTCTTTCTTCCCATCATGCCGGACCCACTTGACGTCATTCTGAGCTTGACTCAGAATCACGGTTTTCTAAGGAGTGGATCCCGGGTCGGAGCCCGGGATGACAGTCAGCTCACGTCATCCTGACGTGCTCCAAGTCAGGATCTCGGTCTTCGCGAAAAATGGGACAGACGTCAGGAGCCCGTCAGTCACCATTTTCGCGTTCTTTCCTCCTTTCCGTCATGCCGGACTTGATCCGCCATCTCACCATTGCTCACCGCCCACCACACAATAGTCGCTCTCGATCCAGCGGCATCCTCTAGACCCTTCAGAAGAGTATAGCATCGAAACGATATCGGCATTTGACCGTCAAATACAACGGATATATAATTTTATATGGAGGTGATTGGATGTTTTGGGATCCGACGTTCATAGTACTGATTCCGGCGATTATTCTAGCGGCTTACGCCCAGTTTCTGGTGAGTTCTCGCTTCTCTCAGTACTCGAAAGTCAGGTCGACCTTCGGCTATACCGGTTCTCAGCTGGCCAGGAGATTGCTGGACAACGCGGGACTTTACGATATACATATAGAGAGAGTCAGGGGGAACCTCACCGATCATTACGACTCCAGAAAGAGAGTGGTGAGACTCTCTCAGGCGACTCACGACAGCAGCTCAATCGCCGCTCTGGGTGTTGTCGCACATGAAATAGGCCACGCGATCCAGGATAAAGAGAAGTACGCCCCTCTGGTTGTGAGAAACGCCGTCGTGCCGGTGGCCCAGCTCGGATCGAGTCTGTCCTGGATTCTCTTTGTCATCGGTCTCCTGATTGTCTCCCCGCTGCTTATAAGGGTGGGGATACTCGTCTTTTCGGCTTTCGTGTTTTTCACGCTAGTAACGTTACCGGTAGAATTCAACGCCAGTTCCAGAGCTAAAAAGCTTCTGGCTTCCATGGGAATGCCTTCGACTGAGCTGAAGGCCGTAGGCTCGGTTCTGGGAGCGGCTGCCATGACTTATGTAGCCTCCACTGCGACCGCCATTCTCCAGCTGTTGAGAATGCTTCTGATCGCAGGGGCTTATGGAAGCAGGGATTGATGCAGACATCACGTTCGATAGCTCTCGAAGTGCTTTCCTTTTTTGACAGCAACGGGTACATTTCTTCGAAAAAAGTGGAGATGGCTATCTCCACTCTTTCATTCAAGGATCGTGCCTTCTGTTCCAATCTGATTTTCGAGACGCTGAGAAAGCGGATCAGAATAGACTACGAACTTTCGAAGTACCTGAGCAAGCCCGGCCGTTTACCGGTGTCGGTGTTGAACGCTCTCAGAATGGGCGCCCTTCAGCTCCTCTTTCTCGATAACGTTCCTCCTTACGCAGCTATTCACTCTTCGGTACAGCTTATAGGCGTCGAAGAGTTCAGGCGGCTCGCCAACGCCGTTCTGCGGAAACTCTCTTCGGGCGGTCTTACTCGAGATGTACCCGCTCACGTGAAACACTCCCATCCAGAATGGCTCTTCGATCTCTGGAGGGGCATCGAGTACATCACCGATCTCGAAGGCCTGATGGAGTATAACCAGACGCCTCCGCTCGAGACGTATTATTCGAAGAGCGGCGAAAGGGCAATGCTCGAGAACGGTTACGTGTTCGAAAAGAGCGAGTTTTCAGATCTCTTCGTGGTCTTTCAAAAAGGCAGACCGGCCGATGGAATCGAGAGACGGGACGAGATGGAGTTCATCCTGCAAAAACCCGGCCTCCCAATTTTCAAGTACTCCGGCAGCCAAACGGCCCGGCTCAACTCCAAGCCATGGCTCTTCCATACACTAGGCAGAGAAAGCCTCATCAGAAGCGCAGAAGAGATCAGGGCGTCAATTGTCGGGAGGCTTAAAGAATCTCCTCTAGAGGAATTCATTTATTACTCACAGGCGCTGAGTCTTGAAGAGAACACCTTGCTGGTCAGAGAGATACCCGGTTATGCCGCCATGCAGATGGGGGCGTTTCTGAAAGATTTCGGGATAGATGGGCTTTTCGACGGTTATGGTTACTGGCTGCTACCCGACTCATCACCGCTCCCCGGTTATATCTGCCTTCTCGGGAGGATCAAATGATAGACTTGCTTTCGACGGGACTTAACGAGTTAAGGGATTTAATGTGCCGGCTGGGCGAGGGAGCCTTCAGGGCCAACCAGATCTTCGACTGGGTTTACAGAAAGAAGATCACCGATTTCGATTCAATGACAAACCTTTCGAAGGCGCTGCGCGCGAAGCTGCGGGAGGAACTGTATTTCCCGCTAATGGAAGTCGTCAATAAGCAGGTTTCTTCCGATGGAACTGAGAAGTTTCTCTGGCGTCTTCACGATGGTGAGTACATCGAATCGGTGCTCTTGAGACATCCCGAACACTTCACTTTTTGCATCTCCTCGCAGGTGGGATGCGCGCTGGGATGCTCCTTCTGCGCCACGGGTGTCGGTGGCTTCACCAGGAATCTTTCAACCGGCGAGATAGTGGGACAGGTCCTGCTCATGGAGAAAGATCTCGGCTCGGAGGTTGATAACATAGTCTTTATGGGAATGGGCGAACCTTTTCTTAATGAGGAGAATCTGTACGCCTCGATAGATATCCTGCATGAACCGGCTGGAAGGAACTTGGGAATAAGACACTTCACGATATCAACCGCCGGCCTTCCGGAGGGAATTATGAGACTGGCCGACTCGGGCAGGGATCTCAGGCTTTCCGTTTCTCTGCACAGCTGCGACGACCGTATCAGAAGTCTTCTGATGCCTGTAAACAGAAGATTTCCACTTTCGACTCTCAGGGCTTCTCTTGATTATTACCAGAGAAAGACAGGAAACCGATTGACTTTCGAGTACGCGCTGGTGAAGGGGATGAACGACTCTAAAGAAGACGTGGAGAGGCTCGTGAAATACCTCGAGGGTCTGAAGGCCTTCGTAAACGTCATTCCGGTCAATCCAGTCGATCGGGAACATGAAAGGCCCGACGAAAAAACGATAGATGAGTTCGTGAAGGCCATAAAATCGAAGGGAATCGAGGCGGCCTTGAGATACGAACGTGGGATTGATATCGCGGCCGCCTGCGGTCAATTGAGACGACAGAAAGGGGGAAGGGTTTGGAAAGAAGAAGGGGAATAGTAGTAAGGTTCGGTAGCAGGAATATGGAAGTGGTCGATCGAGCGTCGGGCGGTAGGGTTCTTTGTTCAATGCCTGGCAAATTCAGGGCGCAGGGAATCAGGCCAATTGTGGGAGACGTGGTCGAATATTCGCTCTCAAGCGCAGGGCAGGGCAGAATAGAGGCGATACTTCCTCGAAAAAGCGAGTTGCCGAGACCGAGAATTTCTAACATAGAGCAAATAATCCTCGTGCTCTCTCTTAGAGAGCCGGAAGTTCCAAACTTCATAACCGATCGTTTCCTGGTCATGTCGAGCATTTCGAAAATCCCGGTCGTGGTAGTCGTCAACAAAATAGACCTCCTCGAAGGGAAAGAGCTTTCGAAGTTCACCGGTATTTATGGCGAATACTACGAGATAATCCCGGTGTCCTCTAAGAAGAAGATCAATATTGAACGGATGCGCGAGGCGTTGAAGGGCAAGATAAGCGCGATGGCTGGCATGTCGGGCGTGGGCAAGAGCAGCCTTTTGAACACTCTCAATCCCGGTCTGCAGCTTAGAGTCTCCGATCTTTCCAGGACCCTCGAGAAGGGACGGCATACTACAACCTACGCCGAGCTCCTCCAGTTCGATTTCGGAGGACTTATAGCCGATACGCCGGGCTTTGCCAACCTCGAATTGCCATCGATTGAAGTGGAAGACTTGCAGGATCACTTTCCCGAACTGGCGCAGGAGAGGGGAATGTGCGCCTTTTCCGATTGCATCCATATAGACGAGCCGGGTTGTTATGTAAAAGAACTGCTGGAAGCGGGGGATATATCCGAAAGCAGGTACGACAGTTACTTTAGAATGACCAGAGAGCTTAAAGACAATGAAGGAGGAAAAAAATAGTGGCCAAAATATCGCCTTCGATTCTAGCCGCGGACCTTTCGAACCTTTCGAGAGAAGTGAAAAAGGTTATCGATGCCGATCTGCTCCATGTGGACGTCATGGACGGAGTCTTCGTTCCGAACATCACCTTTGGCACTCCGATCATGGAGGCGCTCGGCAGGATTGACCACCCGCCGCTGGACGTCCACCTTATGATCGAAGACCCTGGAAAGTTCATCGCCGAGTACGTACAACTCGGCGCAAGAAACCTGCACGTGCATGTTGAAGGGAACCCTCACCTCCATAGGCTAATAACTTCGATAAAGGATCTGGGGGCTTCGGCCTTCGTCGTAATCAATCCGGCGACACCAGTTCAGGCTCTCGAGGAGATACTGCCCTTCGTTGACGGGGTGCTGGTTATGACCGTAAACCCAGGATTCACCGGCCAGAAGTTCATACCCCGGGCATCGTTGAAGATAGAACGGTTACATCGTTTGAGAGATGAGCAAGGATACTCCTACGAAATAGCCGTCGACGGTGGCGTAAGTCTTTCAAATGCGGGGGAACTTGTGGAACGAGGCGCAGACATACTCATCATGGGAGCCGCCGTCTTCAGGACTTCTTCGCCTTCGAAGGTGATCGCGAAGATCAGGGAGATGAAGAGATGAGGCTGTACCTTGTGAGCGGAAATCATCATAAATTCAAGGAGATCGAGCAACTGCTGCCGGAGGGCTTCGATCTGGATCTTATAACTTCGATTATTCCGGGAAAGTCTGTTGCGGAAGACGCCGGCACTTTTTATGGAAATGCTCTGAAGAAGATCGAAGCGTACAGAAATAGCGGTGTGTATCTCCTTTCAGATGATTCCGGCCTCGTGATAGACTCCTTAGGCGGTTTTCCGGGCGTCAATTCCGCGAGGTTCATGGAAGGAGCCTCCTACCGCGATAAAATGCAGGAGATACTCGCCCGTATGAAAGGAGAAAAAAAGAGAACTGCGAGATTCATCTGCGCAGCTCTCTTCTACGATTGCTCCAGCGGTAGCCTTCTGGGAGCTGAAGGCAGCGTGGAGGGAAGGATAGCCCCTGGCATTTCGGGAACGGAAGGTTTTGGTTATGATCCCATTTTTATTCCCGACGGGTACGACAAAACCTTCGGCGAACTTGGATGCGAAGTGAAAAACCGACTTTCGCACAGGGCCATAGCTTTCAAGAAACTCTTTTCACTGGTTTGCCTTTATAACGGGCAAGGATGAAAAGCACGATGCCGGCGACAAACAGGACCACGGACACGACTTTTGCCGTTCTCAGCTCCGTCTGACCTATGTAAAGGCTGTCCAGCCTCAGTCCCTCGACGAAGAACCTGATTGTCGAGTAAAGTATCATGTACAGCGCGGTTACCTCGCCATAATTTCTTCTCTTTTCGAGATACCAGTAAAGAAAAGCGAAAATGGCGATGTTTGCCAGACTCTCGTACAGAAAGGTTGGGTGGAAGTACTCGAACTTCGAATAACCGGGCATTCTGTACTGTTCTGGCACGAACATCTTCCAGGGCAGATCTGTCGGACTGCCGTAGGCTTCGTAGTTCATGAAGTTACCCCACCTGCCGATGGCCTGGGCCAGGGGAAGGACAGCTGTAAAAAGGTCCGTTACCTGAAAGAAGTTGAGTTGAGCCTTCTTTCTCAACTTCACATATAAAAAGGCTACCAACAACGCGGCGAAGAAGGCTCCATGTATCGCAAGGCCTCCGTCCCAGGTTCTGAATATACTCCAGAAGTCGCCCCTGTAAAACTCGAAATTGAAGGCCACGTAATAGAGCCGCGCTCCCATGACTCCGAAGATTATCCCGAGAAAGATCCCTTCTATTATGTGTTCCTCTTTTATTCCTTCTTTAAAGGCCTTTCTCCTGGCAAGAAGATAGGCGGTGATTATCGCGGCGGCTATCAACACCCCGTACCATCTTATCGTGAATGGGCCGAGATTCTCGACAATAATCGGGTTCAGTATCAAATCGCCCCTGAAAACGGCCTTGAGGAAAAAGAACATGACCACTGCAACCGCTATCAAAATTGACGATATTACGATCTTCTTTTTCATAACTCCACCCCCAAAAGATGGTTTCCATCCAGGAGGGAAGGGTCGAAGACCTCTTCCCCGCGGACGGAATCGGTTTGTTTTTACTCTTTTTCTTTTTGCTCGGACTGTTCCGGGGCCTCTTTCTTTGGCTCTATCTCAACGACTTTAGCCCTTTCAACCACTATATCCAGGACTTTGTTTCTAAGAATCGTCGATGTCAGGTCCTCTCTGATATCCTCTCTGGATTTGATCATCTCGCGGGCTCTATCGGCCGACATTCCCCAGTAAGAAGACATCTCTTCGGAGTAGGATACAAGTTCATCCTCTTCCACTTTGAGCCCCTCTATTCTGGCCATCTCCTCGATGAATCTGTTCTTCTTCACTTCATTGATTATCCCCGTCCTGAATTCTTCTACGAGTTTTTCCAGGCTTTCTGCCTGCTTAAGATACCCGTCGTAGCTCTTGTCCTTTTTCGAGTTCTCGATCGCCCTCTGGACGAAAAACCCGATCGTGGATTCTGCTATCTCGATTTCCACAAGATCGTCTATTTTATCCATAGCCTGTTGACGAAGGAAGTCCTTTTTCCAGCCGGCGAAGGATTTCACTCCCTCTTCCTCGATCTTCTTCTTCAGTTCATCGAGGGTCGATAGATCGGGATCGACCGTTCGGGCAAATTCATCGTCGATCTCAGGTAGGCTCTTCTTGAAGACTTCGTTAAGCTCTATGCTGTAAAAATACTCGTTGTCCGATCCTTCGAAAGTCCTGTTGAACTGAATAGTATCACCCCTGGAATGACCGATCAGGTTTTTCACCATCGGCCTGTCGTCCTCCGCAGTGATCTGAACCTCCTGGACCTTCTTGTCGGCGATCTTCTTCCCGTCTTTAATTATGGAGTACTCGATCTTTGCCATGTCTCCGATTTCGACCGGGCCGTCTTTCGGTTCGATGATCGCGTGTTCGTTCCGCAACTCTTCAAGCCTGTTGCTGACATAGTTGGCGACCACCTCGTCTCTTTTTGGTATCATCAGTTCGAGCTCACCGAAATCCTTTATCTTCAATTCGGGCTCTCTGTGGAGTTCAACCTCTATCGAAGCGACATCTCCTTCTCGCTTCTGGCTGACTATGGACGCGGGAATATAGAGCTTCTCCTCCTTGATCTCTTTTTCTATGGTATCGGAAAGGTTCTCGAGAACCATTTCATCGAAACTCTCGTCGAGGAAGTTTCTCACGATACTTACAGGGACCTTGCCCTTTCTGAATCCCGGTATCGAATAGTGCTGGTTCACGTATTTCACAACTTCGCCCTCCGCCTTTTCGACTTCCTCGGGCGTGAAGTAGAAGATGAATTTCTCGATGTTCTTCTCCTTCTTCAAAAAATTCTTTTCCACTTATCTTTCCCTCCATTCAGATTGTTACTTGCTGTCCAATTATACTTATCCATTCCGATGGCACGGTTAAACTGATGTTATTATTGACCGGCTCAAATCTCCACCACCTCGTATGATCGATTGACAGGGTCGAGCAGGACCACGGTAGATCTTCCCGTGAGGTATCCACAGCTCTCCCCTGGATTCAAAATCAATCTGTCGCCCTCCTTGCTCGTATCGATTCTGTGGGTATGACCGTAGAATATGTAATCGGCCATGATGGTGCCGTTCAGGCCGAAAGGCTCATGCATCATCACCACTTTCTTGCCTTCCAGCCACAGAGAAACGGGGCCCGTTCCGATCGAAGATCCAAGAAGATTCTTCAGACCAATCCTTTCGCCGTCGTTGTTTCCAAAAACGACATAGAGCGTACCTTTGTATCTCAACAGTTCCCTCGCGGTGAAGGGAGAGACCAGGTCGCCGCAGTGGAAAACGACGGAGACTCCCCTTTCGATGGCGAGATCGATCGCTCTGGAAACCTTCGGTACATTGTCGTGAGAGTCGGACATTATCATCCACATTTGCGCACCTCTATCTAAAAGATCAATATATCATTGCAAAGTCCTGGAGTATCGAATACAATTATAACTGCACAACTGTCGAACAACAAAGAGTTTCTGTTCAGTCACCTGGAGGGTCTTTTGAGCGCTGGAAAACTTGCGATTCGTTTCTCTACGGGCGGTCTTCTGAGGTTTCTGTCCCATCAGGAGATGGCGACGGCCATCGAGAGGTTGATCCGCAGATCGTCGATCCCAGTTTCCTTCACCCAGGGCTTTCATCCGAGAATGAAGATCAGCTACTCACCGGCCGTTCCAACGGGTGTGGGCAGTCTGGCAAATTATGTGCTGCTGGACTGCGAGAATAGGGTGGATAACGTTCTGGAACTTCTAAAAGCGTATTCGGTTTTCACCTTGAGAGCATTGGGGGCTTGGTATCTACCAAAGGACATAAAGATCGACGATTTTCTTGATTCCTACAGGTTTTCGCTGAGTCTTCCCGCAGAACGCTTCGAGCCATCCCGCTTCAACCCGCAAATGATTGTGGTGAAAAAGACCAAGAACGGGCAGCGTTCTTTCATGGCCGGAGAAGTTTTTCAAAACTTGACAGTAACAACTCTAAAAACCTGCCATATGGTAGAATATTTCCAGCCAACGGAAAGACCGGTACCATCGGAAGAATTGCTGAAGATCCTGTCGAGAGAGGAAACCGCTTCTAACGAAGGGGTATTTGTTTATGTAAAAGAAGGTTACTACAAGAATAGAGCTACGACTAATATTCTGGATGAAATAGGAGGGATTTGAAATGTCCGGTCACAACAAATGGGCGAACATTAAGCACAGAAAAGGTGCTCAGGACGCCAAAAGATCCAAGATTTTCACCAAGATAATCAGAGAATTGATGGTTTCTGCCAGAGAAGGAGGCTCGGACCCCAATACTAACACGTCACTCAGAACGGCCATTGAAAAGGCCAGAGCGGCCAATATGCCTAAAGACACGATGGAAAAAGCCATCAAGAAGGGCGCCGGAGAAATGGAGGGGCAGTCTTTCTCGGAAGCATTATACGAAGGTTACGCTCCCGGCGGAGTGGCTCTTTTGATAAGGTGTCTGACTGACAACAAGAACAGGACGGCCCAAGAGATAAGACACACGCTATCCAAATACGGCGGCACAATGGCCGAGAGCGGTGCGGTTGCCTGGATGTTCGAAAGAAAAGGCGTCATCTCGGTTTCCAAAGAACAGATCTCGGATCTTGAAGAGTTCCAGCTTCTCGCAATAGAGGCCGGCGCCGAGGATATAAAAGACGATATCGACCCCATAGAGATCGTCACCTCTCCGGATACCGCGTCGGACGTCAAGACCGCCCTCGAAGAGAACGGCTACACTCTCTCTTACGAGCTGAGCTATATACCCAGCAACAGTCTCAAAGTATCGGGCTCGGAGGCCGGCCGGCTTTTGAAGCTTCTGGATATTCTCGAGGATAACGACGACGTTCAGGAAGTCTACGACAACTCCGATATAGACGAATCGGAAATGGAAGCGCTGGCAGAAGAGATTGGTTAAGATCGATGGCCCCGGGTGAGGGCGGAACTATCTGGAGTGGTTTTATTGCTTTCAATATTTGGTATGTCTCTGGCACTGATAATCGATCAGGTAACAAAGTACTTAGTAGAGAAGAATATGACGTATTTTCAGAGAATAGATCTGATCGGTGATATTTTCGGTCTCAGGTATGTCAAGAACACTGGAGTCGCTTTCGGTCTGTTCAGTAGCCAGGAGCCGTTGGTTCTAGTTTCTGTCGCGGTCTCGCTGGTCATGGCGATAGTCGTGTTATCTATGGTCTTCGCTTCGAAACTATCCCGGTTCGAGACCTTTCTGATAGGCGTGATCGTTGGCGGGGCGGTCGGCAACAACCTGATAGACAGGTTGAGACTCGGACACGTCGTGGATTTTCTCGAATTCAGAGGCTTTCCGGCGATCTTCAATGCCGCCGATAGTTGTATAGTCTTTGGAGCGATCCTTCTGATCTTATCAATGTATCGAAGGGAAAGACGTGATTCACGAAATACTCGTGACTAACCGGGAGAACGGTTGGCGCCTCGATAAACTAGTTTCTGAGAAAGCTCCTCCATGGATATCTCGTACGGCCATTCAGCGCCAAATAAGAGATTGCAAGGTCTTTGTCGATAAGATCTCGAAGAAACCCGGTTACAGGGTCAAATCCGGCGAATCGATAACCTTCGAACTTCCCGACAGGCCCGAAGCGATGTCGATAGAGCCGGAAGAGATGTCGCTGAAAATAATCTACGAAGATAGAGATATCGTAGTGGTGAACAAAGATCCCGGGGTTATCGTGCACCCGCTCCCCAGCAGACAATCTGGAACGCTGGTGAACGCTCTTTTGAATCACTGTATGGATCTTCAGGGGATCGGAGGCGTAATGAGGCCGGGGATAGTCCACAGGCTCGACAAGGATACCAGCGGTGTGATAGTCGTCGCCAAGAACGATCTTTCTCATATCGCTCTCTCGGCGCAGTTCAAGAACCGAGAAACATCGAAGGACTATCTCGCGATTGTGAAAGGAAAAACTCCGCCGACGGGTAAGGTTGCTTTTTCCATTTCACGCCACCCCGTCAACAGGTTGAAAATGAGGGTGAGCGAGGACGGGAAGGAATCACTGACTTACTACAAAACGCTGGCGACCTTCGGCGGGGAGGCTTCACTGATTTTGGCCAGCCCGAGAACGGGCAGAACCCACCAGATAAGGCTGCATATGAAGGAGATAGGCCATCCTCTCTTGGGTGACGCCATGTACGGCAGGGCGAGGGAGGATACGATATACGGAGTTGAACGTCAGATGCTTCACGCCGCGAAGTTGACTCTCTTCCATCCCAGATCTTCGGAAAAGATGACTTTCATAGCACCGCTGCCCGACGATATGAAAAAGGTTCTGGTGAACCTGTCTGGGATGACGAGATGAAAACGGCCTTCATAGTTACCTCTTACGATCTCTACCAGTCCGTACTGCTCCCGGAGGAGACGGCACGTGAGCTGGAGAGACATGGTTATAGAAGATGCGTCATAATCGACCGGACATTGGCCTCTTTCGTGAAGTGGTCGAAGGTCCTGGCACGACACTCGATAACAACACTCCCGGGAATCAGAGAGGGCGAATCTTACAGGATTGCCAGAAATATGGAAGGCTTTCGCGAACTTATCGCCGCCTCTAAAAGCGAATCCCCCAACATTATAAGGTTCGAAGGGCGGCCGAAAAATCTCGATCCCGCCTCGCCCAATCCGATCTGGGAGACGCGCTATCTGAGCCGGGACAGAAAGAAGTTCGAGATCTACTCGTCTCTTAGGGGAATCGATCTTGACGGAGACTACTCGCTGCCGGACAAAGAGAGATATGAGACCCTCCGGAACGGAATCGAAAGAGAGTCGAACCTTCCCGAAAGCTTTTCGCTCAAGCCCTACACGCAGACTTTCCCCGAGAAGATTTCTCCGGAGAACTTCAGAGCGCTTCTCTCGGGAAGGCTTTCCGACAGAACCGCCGAGGAGAAGTATCTATCTCGACTTGATAGAGAAGTATCGGTCATTTGTCTAAAGAGCATCCAGGATTACTTCATGACAGTGTCAAGAATAGTATCGCTGGCACGGGAGATTGGTTGCTGGATAGGCCCTGGGAGAGGCTCGGCGGCTGGTTCCCTGGTGAGTTATCTTTTGGGTATAACTAGAGTTGATCCCGTGAAGGAAGGACTCTATTTCGAAAGGTTTTTAAGCGTAAAAAGAGACGATCCTCCCGACATAGACATAGACGTCGAAGACCGCATGAGACAGGAGCTTCTTCGGAAACTGAGGGACTTCTTCGGCGACGATCGCTTTTGTTTGATAAGGACCGCCTCGACTTTCGGCTTCAAAGGGGCGGCCCGAGAAATCGGGAGACGGTTGGGAATAGATGAAGCCAGGATCTCGCACCTCATAGACTGGAGCAACGACGGAAAGAGGTTTCCCCGCTCTTTCGAGAGAGACGAGGAGATGAGGAAACTCTTCGATTTGTCGTGCGAGTTGGTGGGCTTTTATTCAGGTTTTTCGATCCATGCCGCCGGTGTGCTCCTGAGCGATGTTCCATTGAATACGATGGTCCCCCTGGAGAGGGAGGGGGAGTTCCAGGTTTCGCTCTGGGATATGGAATCGCTTCAGGCGATGGGATTGCAGAAGATCGATATACTGGGGCTGCGTAACTTGACGCTCCTGAAGAGACTCACGCTGGGCAAGGAACCCTGGGATTTTGGCACATCGAACAGAAAGACATACGAGGTGTTGAAGAAAGGCTACACAACGGGCATTTTTCAACTGGAAAGCCCCTTCGCCACCAAGATAGTCAAATCCATAGACCTCTCGTCAATAAACGACGTTTCAATAGCTATAGCCCTCAACCGCCCCGGTCCGATAAAATCCGGGGTTGCCGATAGATACATCAAGTTGAACAGGGTTCCCGGCGAGCTTGAGAGAGTGAGGAACAGAGACTCGATACTCTCGGAAACGAACGGCTTTCTGGTCTATCAGGAACAGTTGCTGAGCATAGCGGGCAAAGAGCTTGCCCTGAGCCTTGACGATGGCGAACTTCTGAGAAGGGCTATCTCGAAAAAGGACGCAGAAAAAGTCGATCAGATATTGAACCGTGCTGCCGGTTTTAACAGCCTCCCTGACGAGAAGCGGAGAAGTGTTTATTCCTTTCTGATGAACTTCGCTGGTTACGCCTTCAACAAATCGCACAGTCTCTGCTACGCCCTGATCTCTTACTGGTTGGCCTACTTCAAGGCCAACCGGCCCAGCCGTTTCTACGGGGAGATCATCAAAGAGGTCTCCGGACACAACCTTTCCAGGCTCGTGGCCGAGTTGCGAGATAGCGGGGTAGAGATCTCTACAAACGCAGAGACCACTCAAGAAGGCGGGGAGTTATTCCTTTCAATTCCATCTTTGCTTGGATACGGCGAATTGCCGGCGAGGCCCGAAGAGGAGAGCTTCTTCTCTTTCGTCAGAACATACAGAAGAAAGCTACATGCCAAGGATCTCGAGCGGCTTATAAAGAGCGGGTATTTCGATCTTTACGGAAACCGCAAAGAGCTCCTCCGGCAGATCAACAACGCGCTGACTGGTATGGCCCCGGAGTTGAAGTCTATCAGATCGGTCTTCGGCTTCAAAGAAGAAGTTCAGGAGAAGAAGGAGTACGATACCGATATAGAGAGAGCGCTGATGGAGCTGGAAGCATTGAGTTTCAACTTGACCTTCATCGAAGGGCCTGAAATTTCAGATGAGATTGCCGATACAAGCGTAACGGCAGCCCTGGCGAGACTGCAAACGGGGCTTGCGACTTTCAGAAGGGTAGACTACATGGGTAAGAGTTATATAACAGACGGGAGAACATTCATAGAGGTTAACGATTCGCTCCCGATTCAGGGATACGTAGTTTTCAAGGACGGCAAACCTTCGGTGTGGAAGGAAAGTGTCAGGGAAGTCTCTAGGATCGTGTACGGGAGTGTCGATAGAGACTTCATAGAAGATGCGTCGCCCAGGGAAAGCGTGACCATCAAGGTGAAAGGAAAGACTCGCCTTATCCAGAGGGCGCGTCTCAAAGCGCTGGAACCCGACGAAATACTTCTGAAGTGAATTGGGAGGGAATGAATGCAGATCGTTTTCGTAAGACACGGCACCACCTTGTGGAACAAAGAAAGAAGATGGCAGGGAAGTTCCGATGTGCCGCTTTCAGATGTAGGTCGTGCCCAGGCCAGGGTCACGGCCAGGTATCTCCTCGAACACTTCGAAGTTCCGGAGGCGATCTACACCAGCGATCTGTCGAGGGCGTTGGAGACTTCGGAATTTATCGCCGGTGAGTTCGGCAAAGAACCCATCGTTACACCGTTGCTGAGAGAGGCTCACATCGGTCTCTGGAGCGGTGCCGAAATCGAAGAGTCTTTCAAGACTCACGGCAAGCTTATTCAAAAATGGCGCAGCGATCCATGGGCAGATATGCCCGAGACGGAATCTCTAGGAGAGCTGCAGAGACGTTCGGTCGGTTTTCTGAAATACGTTGAGGGGCTCCATAAAGAAGGCCAGTCCATAATAGTCGTCTCGCACGCCCTTTTCATAAAGAGCATCCTCTGTTATGTTTTGGGCATGCCGCTTCAGAACAACTACAGTTTCAACCTGGACAACTGCTCGATATCGACCATATGCACCGGTGAAAGCGGAACGGGCTGGAGGCTCTTCGAACTCAACATCCACCGTCATCTTGCGCAAGCACGGTGATTTGAATGAAGATAAAGGTTAACTTCCTTCCCGCCGAACTTTCAAGAGAGGTTGATCTGGCTGTCGTTGTGGATGTTCTGAGGGCCACGAGCACCATCGTCACCGCCCTCCATGCTGGAGCGAGCCGGGTAGTGCCTGTGGAGACGGTTGAAGAGGCCTTCGCGATGAAGCAGAGAGAACCTTGGGTTCTTTTGGCCGGCGAAAGCGGCGGTCACATGATACCGGGATTCGATCTGGGAAACTCGCCCCTGGATTTCAAGGAGAAATTGGTGAGGGGCAGGGAGATAGTCATGAAAACGACAAACGGTACTTCGGCTGCCCTGCATTCGAAGGGAGCCAGAAAGATCGTGGCCGCATCCTTCCTAAATCTCGCCAGGGTAATCGAAGAGATCAAAAAGGAGTCGGGGTCGGTAGTGATTCAATGTGCCGGGTCTGGAGGGGCCTTCTCTATGGAGGACGTACTCCTGGCCGGCGCCGCCGCTTCAGCTTTCGAGGATCGTCTCTTGGACGACGCTTCCAGAGCGGCTGTGTTCCTTTTCAGGAGCGCAAAGCTTCCTCTCGATCAATTCCTTATCGATAACTGCGACCACGCCAAAAAACTCTTCTCCATCGGTTATTTCGAAGATGTGGTATTTTGTGCTAAAATCAACATGTACGATTTGCTACCCGTCTGGCGGGAAAATGGATTCGTGCGAGGGTAGTTCATGGATCAGATATCTAACGTTCTTTTCATAATTGCGATGTGTGCCTTTTTTCTGTCGGTTGTTTTTTTCGAGATCGGCACGAAGAAGGTGCGTAAACCAAAGGGTGAAGTAAAGCCTCAGGATTACAGGCCGTACGACAAGAAAGGCTGGATTTCCCTCCTGGTTGCCGGCAGTTTTCTGGGTCTTTCGTTACTCTTTGCGATAGTTTTTTAGGTCTAGGGGGTTGATTTTATGGAAACCAAGCTCGCGGTTGATGAAATAGTTTCAAAGTTACCGGGTGTGCACGGCGCACGCATCGTCAACGATGAAGACGGCGAAATGGTCGAAATCCACGTGCTCGCAGATATTTCCAAACCGGCGAAGCAACTGGTGCGAGACATTGAAACTGCCATCTTTGCAGCCTCTGGAGTTAAGATCGACAGGAAAATAGTATCCATAGCGCAGATAGCGCTGGATACCGAAGAGAAAAAGACTTCCGCAACGGACGGCTTCACCAAAGAAGATTCGCAGGGATACTCCTTCCAGTTACAAAGTCTCGAAACGAAGGCCACCAACAAAAAACTGGACATCACGGTCACTCTGGACCACTACGGAAAAGAGCTTCAGGGGACCTCGGTCGTCGATTTAGGTGATGACGAAAAGTACATGGCCGTGGTTGAAGCGACGGTGACTGCCATCAGGGACGAAATACCAGGCTTCAGGGTGGAGTTCATAGAGAAGTTGATGTACGGCATGAACGAAATCGTCATGGCCGTCGGTTCTTCCCTGGTGAACGGCAAGAGAAAGAAAGAAGCCGGTGCAAGGCTCTGTAAAAAAGATAGCCTGAACGATTTCGCAATGGTTGTACTTGAAATCGTAAATAAAATCTGATCTTTCAACCATATACAAGTATTTATTATGGAGGTGCTCCAATGGAGTTATCACGCTTAGTTTCTTCGGTTACTCCTTCTGCTACTCTGGAATTCAATAAAAAGGCACTGGAACTGGCAAAAGCGGGCGAGAACGTGGTCAAATTCACGGCCGGTGAACCTGATTTTCCGACTCCCAGACCGATAATCGACGCCGCCATACTCGCTTTGAACGAAGGAAAAACCAAGTACACTAACGCGACGGGTATTGATGAGTTGAGAAAGAGGATCTCTTTGAAACTTAAAATCGACAACGGACTAGACTACTCGGCCGATGAGATCGTAGTCGCCAATGGCGGGAAGCAGGCTATTTACAACGTTCTTAAGGCCATTATGAATCCCGACGACGAGATAGTTATAATCTCGCCGGCCTGGGTGAGCTACGAAGCCCAGATAAGACTCTGTGGTGGAAAGCCAGTGATCGTAGAGTCGAGAATAGAGAACGGCTTCGTACCGGAAATAGCCGAAATAGAGAAGGTGCTCACTTCAAAAACCAAAGGTATCATTATAAATTCGCCGAACAACCCGACAGGCGCCATATATCCGGAAAGCTTCCTCAGGGAACTGGCCGCGCTAAGCATTGAACGGGATTTTCTAGTCATATCCGACGAGGTGTATGAAAAGCTTGTTTTCGATGCTCCGCATTTTTCTATAGGTTCTGTGCCTGGAATGAAAGAGAGAACGGCCGTTATAAACGCCTTCTCGAAGACCTATGCGATGACTGGCTGGAGGGTCGGTTATTCGGCCACTTCTTTGAAACTGGCGAAGGCTGTTGGAAAGATACAGAGTCATCTGGTCTCGAACGTGAACACGATGGCCCAGTACGCCGCACTGAAGGCCTTCGAAGTCGATACTTCCGATATGGTGAAGACCTTCAAGGAACGGAGGGATTTCGTCGTTTCTAGGCTGAACGCCATGAACATGGTTTTTAACAACCCTTCCGGGGCCTTCTATGTTTTTATAGATGTTCGACCTTACCTTGGGGGTAGATTCAAGGACTCGCAGGAGTTTGCTATAGGATTACTGGAAGAGAAGAAAGTTGGAATGGTTCCAGGTAGCGCTTTCATTTACGAAGGCTTCGTTAGGATGTCGTACTCCAGCTCCATGGAAGATCTAAAGGAGGGGCTTGACAGGTTCGAGGCTTTTCTAAGGGAAGGGAAGCGCTGATCACCTGCCGGCCCAGTCGAGTCCCCATCTGAATGATTCCGTTACGAACCGGACGCTTTCGAAAGTCGAAGAGGAGAGGTCGTCGAGCATTCTGTGCAGGGCATCCCTGAAGGCCGGTTGGGTATTGCCGGAACGGATCTCCATGAGACACTCCACCGTGGCAGCGAATTGGTCGGCCGCTCTTACTAGTTCCCCTTCGGTTGTGGCGAAAGGATCGAGCATTCGTGATTTGAGCTCTTTGACAAGTTCATCTGGCATACCGCGGAGCAAGTTACCGCTGACCATTTGCTCCTCGACCTGGGATATCACCTCTTCGAATCCAGGGACCTTCTTTTTCGTCGGAGTGATTATATCCCCGGTCATGCTCTCCGGTATGTCGTGCAGGAGGGCGCGCTTTATGACTTCCACCGGGTCGATTTTCCCCCCATTCTCTATCTCCATGCTGGATAGAATGTAGGATGTGAGAGTGACGTAGAAGGAATGACCCGCGACGGTTGTGGGAACGTTCCTGTTGAGCCTGTTCCATCTGACCGCGCGCAAAAGGACCACCAGGGCGTCGGAGTATCGCTTAATCCAGTCGGAATTTGCTATTAGACTGTAGGGTTGGAAATCCTTGAAATTCTCAAGTCTCTTTTCAAGATCCTTGAGGGGTCTGGCAAAGAAATCCGGGAAGTATCTGCCGTGTATTTCGGCCTCCAGCATTGCCGAAAGCAGATCACCCGTTTGAATTATGCGGCCTTCGATCGAAGAGTCCTTCGTGTCGACCATGGAGACGAAGAACTCTCCCCTTCTTTTAGAGGGGAAGTACTGTACGACCTCTTCGACAGTTTTGGAGAAGACGGCGGTCCATTTTTCCGGAGACAGGGATTTTATAAGTATCTTCGTATCGACCGAGATATCCGAGAGAAGACACTTGGGCAGTTCTTTGAGAACCAGCCGCTGGAAGAGCTTGTTCTTGTCGAGCTTCAACCCGTGGAGGGCCGACATTTCCGACATCAACAGGCAGTACTGTGCCGACACAAAGGCGTTTTCCGCCTCGTTGGTTCTGACGAGCGTTGGCATGTTGTTCCATCTGTACATCGTAAAGAGATTCGTTGCAAGCTCAAGGAGTTTTACATAACCATGAAACACCGTTATTCCCCCAATCGAGAGTATACTGGATTGTTCAATTATAAGTTAAAGATGACGGAAACTGATAAAAATTCCGGGTAATTGAAGAGAGGCGAGAAGAGTGAACATCGAAAAATGGATGAACAGGACTTACCCCATTTTCAAAGAAAGCGAGTTGTTGGGAAGTGTTCTCGAAAAAGTTAGGGAGTACGGGTTATCTACGATAATAACGACGACTCAGAATGGAAGGCTCTCAGGCATAGTTTCAGTAGATGAAATAGATAGCGAAGACTACACGAAAGAACTGGCCGAGATAGTCAGGGAGCCGGCCTTCTATTGCACCGAATCAGACTTCATAGAAGACGCGGCGCTGATGTTGATCGAAAGCCACGATTATCTATTGCCGGTCGTCGATGAAGAATTTGTCGTGACGGGTGTAATTAGCGTTTTCGAGATTCTCGAAGGTCTCATGGAGTTCACCGCCATGGACAAACCCGGTGCGAGGATCTCGATCTGTATGGTGGATAAACCCGGTGCGCTGAGAGATGTGGTGGACTTTTTGGCCGAAAAGGAGATCAACATTCTCTCGATAATCACTGCCTCCGGCGATAGCGAAGGAACCAAAAGGGTAGTGATAAGGACGGACGAGACAGATATTCAGTACATAGCCGGAATACTCGAGGAGAACGGTATATCCTTCGAGACTATAAGCGAAGAGGAGGGTTTCGGTGCCTGACTTTCTTAAGTACATATTTCTTGGATTTTTGCAGGGTGCGACGGAGTTTCTCCCAGTTTCTTCATCGGGTCATCTGACGATCTTCTCGCGTTTTTTAAATGTCCCTCTGAATGAGGAATCTAAAGCGGCTTTCTTCACAGTTCTTCACCTCGCCACTTTTTTTGCCGTTCTGGTTTTCACGTACCGCGACATCTGGTTGATCCTTTCGAAATTGGCCGACAGAAAAGACAGAAAGAACTCGCTGAGATATATACTCCTGCTTCTGGTGGCCACGATTCCGGCCGTGGTTTTCGGTTTTTTCTTCGAAGAAAAGATAGAGGTTCTATTCTCGGACGCGTGGCTCGCCTCGGTTATGCTGTTCGTGACGGCTTTGGTATTACTCATCTCCGACAGTTTCAAGGGCAAGAGAAGGGTTCTGCAAATCTCTATAGCGGGTGCGCTTTCGATTGGACTTTTCCAGGCCATAGCGATCGTACCAGGCATCTCAAGAAGCGGCATGACTATCTTCGGCGCTTTACTCATAGGTCTGACCAGAAGCGAAGCGGTCAGGTTTTCATTCCTGCTGAGCCTGCCTGTCACTCTGGGAGCAGGCATTCTGAAACTGTCCAATGTCGATCTTCCTCTTACAACGTTGCTACCGGCGGCGACAATTGCCTTCGTTACAGGGTTGTTCGGTCTATGGTTGGTGAAACTGCTCGTACTCAAGGGAAGACTGAGATTCTTCGGTATTTACTGTATAATTATTGGTACAGTGGGTTTGATTATTCTGGGAGTGATGTGATTTGGACTTACATCTCCTCTTTCCCGGTAGCACCCTCTATGTACCGGGAATGGTGGATGCCTCAAATAGTAGTTGTTCATTACTTATAGAAGATAATAGAAAAGTGCTGGTCGATCCAGGTGGATTTCCCTCAATAAAGATCCTCGAGGAAAAGCTATCCATTTTTGGCCTTTCTCCTGAAGACATAACCGATATCCTTCTCACACATCTACATCTGGACCACGCGTTCAACACGATTTTCTTTACCCGCGCAACTGTCTATCTCCACGGGAGTTATTCCAGCAGGAATTACGCCTCCTTTGGACCGCTGATCGGGAAGATGTATCGAAAGGTCATAGATTCGTGGAATAAAGTGGTTACGGTTTCCGACGGCGACACGATCCTCGGAAGCATAAAGGTTCTCGGTTCTGCCTATCATTCGAGAGACCATGTATCGTATTTCTTCGATTCGACCAACTTCGGAAAGGTTTTCATCTGTGGAGATGTCTGCATAAGGCAGATAAATTATCATGAAATGCGCAAGGGAATGAGAGACGACGACGCGGCGGCCTTCGTTTTGAAGTATTTCGAGGAAGCCGACACGGTTATTTTCTCTCACGATTTGCCGCTTTTCAAGAGGTGAATATATGAGAGTGCTTTTCGTTTCGTATGAAGTTTATCCTTTGGCAAAAGTTGGAGGGCTCGCCGATGTGGCGGGATCTCTTCCCAAAGCCTTGAAGGAACTAGGACTGGATATAGACGTGCTGATGCCTTTTCACGGCTCTGTGCAGAATATAGGAATAGAGAATACCGGCAGGACTGTCAAGACCAGGTTCATCAAAAAGGAATACGAATTCGAGCTTCACAGAACGAAACTACCCTCCAGCGAGGTGAGCGTTTACCTTCTCAAGAACGACGAACTCATGAACGTTCCAGATGTTTATAACGTGAGCGATCTTGGACTTCAAGCCATGGCCTTTTCCGACGCAGCTTCCGTGTTCGCCTCAGAAGGCAGCTACGACATCGTTCATTTGAACGACTGGCACACCGGACTGATGGCCGTATATCTCGACCAGATCGGAAAGCCAGCCAGAACACTGATATCCATACACAACCTGGCTTACCAGGGCATCTATCCCGAAAGCTATCTGCGTATCTCTGGAATTGAAAAAGACAGATGGGAGAAGATTTCTTCTGGCGACAACATCAACTGCCTGAAAGCCGGGTTGATAGCTTCGGATATGATTAACACAGTATCGCCGACCTACGCTAAAGAGATACAGACAAGCGAGTACGGCGCCGGGCTCGACGGGGTGTTGAGAGAGAGAAAAGACGATCTGATAGGTATTCTCAACGGTATTGATACAACCGAGTACGACCCGGCTAAGGACAGACACCTTTGGGTCAATTTCGATTCTAAAAATGTCGAAGGCAAAGCTGTCAATAAAAAGTATTTGCAGGATTTTGTTGGCCTGCCACACACGGGAAACGCCGTGATCGGCCTCATTTCGAGACTCGTAGACCAGAAAGGGCTAGACCTGATAGCCGCGATTAAAGAGGATTTGATAGAACTGCCTATCCAGTTAATAGTGCTGGGTACGGGTGAGAAGAAGTACGAAAGTATGTTTGAAAGATTGCAGGTTGAGTGTCCCGATAAAATTGCGGCGAAGATAACTTTCAATCTGGACCTGGCCCAGAAGATCTACGGTGGCTGCGATATGTTCTTGATGCCCTCGAGATACGAACCCTGCGGACTCGGTCAGCTTTTCGCCATGAGATATGGAACGGTGCCCGTGGTGAGGTTCACCGGTGGTCTCGCCGATACGGTTAAGGAATTCGACCCATCGAGTTTCGAGGGAAACGGTTTTGGATTCTACGATTACAGTCCCGAAGAGCTTTTCAAGACTCTGAAAAGGGCTATAAAGGCTTACGAAGATCCGCGAACCTGGAGCAGGATCGTCCTCAACGCTATGGAGGAAGACTTCTCTTGGAAAGCCTCAGCAAGGAACTATCTAGCCGTTTACGAGAAGATTCTGGAGGTCAAAGGCGATGCCTGAACTCAGAAAAGATCCGATAATAAAGCGCTGGGTGATAATAGCTACTGAGAGGGCGAGAAGGCCCCACGATTTCATAAACTCCAAAGAAAAAGCCGAAACCACCTTCTGTCCATTCGATTACGGCAATGAACACACGACTCCACCGGAAGTCATGGCCTTCAGACCGGCCGATACCGAGAAGGATAGCCCTGGCTGGTGGGTCAGGGTAGTACAGAACAAGTTTCCCGCCCTCGATCCCGGGGCGGAACCGGAGAGATTCGGACACGGTATGTACGATGTTATAAAGGGTTTTGGAGGTCATGAAGTCATCGTCGAAACGCCCGATCACAACGCTACGCTGGCAACTCTTTCCTACCAGCAGGTGAAAGAAATAATTTGGGCTTATAAAGAGCGTTTCAGATCTCTCGAAAAAGACGAGAGGATCAAATACATTCTGATCTTTAAAAACCACGGGAGAGAGGCAGGCGCTTCTCTTGCACATTCGCACAGTCAGCTGATAGCCACGCCAATTGTGCCGAAGCGAGTTGGCGAAGAGATTGCCGGATCAATAGATTATTATAGCTTCAGAGAAAGATGCGTATATTGTGATATGGTGAATCAGGAACGACTCGAAGGGACCAGGGTTGTCGAAGAAAATAAGGATTTCATAGCTTTCGAACCTTTCGCTGCCAGATTTCCTTTCGAGACCTGGATAGTTCCGAAAGTCCACAACCACAATTTCGGTGAAATAACGGCAGGAGAGATAGATGGCTTCGCCTTTATCTTGAAGAACACATTGCTCAGAATACATAAGTCCCTCGATAACCCGCCTTACAACTTCATGCTTCATACGGGTATCAGGGATGGAAAGGATATGACTCACTATCACTGGCATCTCGAGATAGTGCCGCGCCTTACGAGAGTGGCGGGATTCGAGTGGGGCTCGGGCTTTTATATAAATCCAATGCCCCCCGAACATGCGGCAATGTATTTGAGAGAAGTCAAAATCGATGGGGAGGGATGAACTTGGAGACCAGAATTAGCGAGGAGCTTTTACATCACCTTGAGAGCCTTTCAAAACTCGAGCTTGAAGAAGAAGAAAGAATCGGTCTCAAGAGGGATATCGAAGAGATTCTACAGTACATGACTCTGCTCGATAACCTCGACCTGAGCGTGGACGAGATGATATCTCCAGTGGAGATAGACTTAGAGCCCAGATCCGACGTGGTTCAACACTTTGAAAACAACGAAAAGATAACGGATAACTTCCCGGAGAAGGTTGGATCCTACATAAACGTTCCCAGAATCTATAAAGATGAGTAGAGAACTTGGAAGCGAGTTCGAAGAAATTGCCTGCACGTACCTTAAAAGTACGGGATACAGGATAGTCGCCAGAAACGTGTCTTACAGGTTCGGAGAACTCGATATAGTGGCTTACGATGGCAAAGTCCTGGTCTTCGTTGAAGTCAAGGGTGGAAATGGTTTCTCCCCGCCAAGATACAGGGTGGACGAGAGAAAATTGAGGCATCTCGAGATGGCTGCCAACAGATTCATAGCACAGAAAAAGCCGAAATTCGACGAAATTCGCCTTGACGTTGTGGAAGTGCTGAGTACGGGAGAGATAAATCATATAAAAAGTGTCGGAAGGTGGTAGGAAGCATGAGAGATAACCTGGCGATAGAAAAAGAGTACAGTAGATGGCTTAAACATTCCTCCGGTGAGTTACTCGGCGAACTTGAAAACCTTTCGGCTGAAGATGTGAAAGAACGGTTCGCCACGGATCTGGAATTCGGGACCGGCGGCATGAGAGGAAAGCTGGGGGCGGGAACCAATATGATGAACTCGAAAACCGTTACGAGGGCTACGCTGGGTTTTGGAAAGTGGATACTCGAAACTTCGAAAAAGCCGTCGGTTGTCATAGCCTACGATACGAGGAACAAATCGCTGGAGTTCTCTGAAGTGGCGGCGGATGTACTGTCTTCTATGGGAATAAGGGTTTACCTCTTCAACGAACCAACTCCGACTCCCGTTCTCAGTTACGCCGTCAGGGAACTCAAAGCGAGCGGCGGCATTGTGATTACGGCGAGTCACAACCCTTCTCAGTACAACGGATACAAAGTCTACACTTCTGACGGAACGCAGGCCGTTCCCGAACCTGCCGCGAGGATAACGGAAAGGGTAAACGAGTCGGATTTCTTCGAAGAATATACCCCAAGGAAGGAACTTATCGAGATCGCTCCGGAAAATATACTTTCCAGTTTCATGAAAACTATAGAAAATGAAGTGAGATCTTTATGCAACAATTATGATAATATGAGACTGGTATACACTCCTCTACATGGTACCGGAAACTATCCGGTGTACAGAGTGCTATCTGATCTCGGCCACGAAGTTTTCCGTGTCGAAGAGCAATCGACGCCCGACGGCAATTTCCCAACGGTAGGCTACCCCAATCCCGAGGATCCACGAACCTTTGAAATGGCCCTGCATTTGGCGCGTGAACGCAACTGCGACATGATAATAGCTACCGATCCCGACTGCGATCGTATGGGGCTGATGGTTAAGCATAATGGCGACTTCCTTCTTCTGAACGGCAATCAGACAGGTTCTATCATGGTGGCTTTCATACTCGATATGATGGAAAGAAAGCTTCCGGATAATCCCTTCATAGTGAAGACGATAGTAACGACCGATCTGGTTAAGAAAATTGCCTCCAATTATGGAGTGGCTGTCAAGGAAACCCTGACGGGTTTCAAGTTCATAGGGGAATTGATAGAGAAATCCGTAGTCTCTGGAGGAGAAAACTTCCTGTTCGGTTTCGAGGAGAGTTATGGATATCTATTCGGAAAGCACGCCAGGGATAAGGATGCGGTTGTCGCGGCAGCTCTTGCGAGTGTTATCGGTGGGTTCCTCAAAAAGAAGGGCGAAACTCTCTACGATTATCTCGAGGGGATTTACTCCAGGTACGGGTATTTCATGGAGGACCTGGTGAACAAAGAATACGAAGGGATCGAGGGTAAGTTCAAAATAGATTCCATAATGAAAGAATTGAGAGAGAAGGGGGTCCCGCCAATGAAAGGGAGAAAGTTGATCGAAATACTAGATTACAGCCCGGGCATAGAAGGACTACCGGCTTCGGATGTCATATCTATGCAGTTTGAGGGTGACCTCAAACTCATCGCTAGACCCTCAGGGACGGAGCCCAAAATCAAATTCTATCTCATGGCCAAGGGATCGAGCAGAGAAGAAGCAAGAAAGAATATAGATGAAATGAAAGAACTGGTTGAAGGGATTGTAGGCCGATGAATCACAAATATGCACACATACTGTACAACGACAACGAGTATTTGACTCCCAAAAAAGCAACGTTCGATCACCGGACCAAAACCGGCTTTATGACTACCTGGTCGACCGATCAAGCCTCTTTGCTTCTGAAGGAGAAATACTGGAACTGTCTGAGCGCTTTCGGTCTGGAGAGTGCCATGAGAAGAAAGATATCCTTCGAAAGAAAGCACAGTGACACGAATCTCCTGTATTTCAAATACGAAATGGAAGTTCCAGACTCTCTGGAGGGATACTTCGATATGGCCGTTATAGGAGCCGTTTCCAGTCATCTTTCAATAAGGGAAACCACCGAAGAGGTTTATAAAATGCTCCGCGACTACGCCGATGGATCGCTGAAATTCAACGACCAGATCATTTCTTCGTGGCTTGGCGAAAAAATAAGTTCACTTTACCTTGAAAATCTCGAGAAGGGCAAACTCGAAAGCGCGCTCTTGAAGTATGTAGAAACGATCGTGAGCAAAATCCTGTGGAATGTTTACGGCGGAGATCTGTCAAGGATGGGTAAAGATTTATCTTCGATGGTCTATCTTTACACAGAGATGCTAGATCTGGCCTTAACTGCCTAATCATGAAAAGATTTGCGGCTGTTGTCTCCTACGACGGGACGGATTTCTTCGGTTTTCAGAATCAGCCGGAAATGCGAACGGTTCAGGGTACCTTCGAGGATGCGCTCGAGAGGATCCACAAATACAGGATCGTGACTCAGGGTGCCGGAAGAACCGACACCGGCGTCCATGGTTACGGACAGGTCATAGCTTTCGATTCTAACCTAGATCATTTGAGTGCCAAAATAATGTGCGATGCCCTGAACGCGAATCTTCCGGCCGACATTTATGTCAGAAGGGTTCACGAAGTGGAGTCCAATTTCAGTCCAAGATTTGCGGCGAAGAAGAGGATATACCACTATTACATACTCAATTCGAACGATCCTGATATATTTAGGCGAAGGTACGTCTGGTGGTTTCCTTATAGGTTGGATATAGAAGCGATGAGGAAAGCTGCCGATCAGCTGACCGGAGAACACGATTTTTCAGCTTTCAAGACGGGAAGAGACGATAGAAACCCAATCAGAACTATCTCGTCGATCAGGATAATCAGATATCCTTCCCATTTGATTCTAATCAGAGTAGAGGGCGTTTCCTTTTTGAAAAGAATGGTGAGGAACATAGTCGGCACTCTTGTAAAGGTGGGAACGGGTGCAATTCAAGAGGACAAGGTTAGAGAGTTCCTTCTTTCTCAGGATAGGTCGAATCTTCCCAGCTCTGCACCTCCTCAGGGACTGGTCTTTTACAAGGTCATATTCGATGAATTCGAAACTTAGGCTCGATGAACTTTTATTAAGCAAAGGAATGTCAGAGAGTAGAAGCAAGGCCAGCCAATTGATAAAGGCCGGCAGAGTGATGGTGGAGGGCTCAGTCGTTGAAAAACCAGGCTTCAGGGTCGATGTCGAGAGCCGCATCGCGATAACCGGTGGGAAACAGCCTGTGGGTCGTGGATACTACAAGCTGGAAAAGGCCCTGGAGTTTTTTAGTCTCGATGTTTCAGGTAAAGAGGTTGTAGATCTCGGTTCTTCAACTGGAGGATTCACTCAGCTGCTTCTTGAGAAGGGGGCCAAGCGTGTAGTTGCCGTCGATGTGGGTAAGAATCAGCTTCACCCATCGCTGAAAAACGATGAACGTGTCGTATCGTTAGAAGAGACGGATCTGAGAAAACTCACGCTCGAGATGATCGGGGGGAGTGTTGACCTGGTAACTGTCGATCTCTCCTTCATATCGACTTCTTCGATTGCCCGTGAAATCGGCAAACTTATTAAGGATGAGGGATTGTGCGTCTCCATGGTGAAACCCCAGTTCGAAGCCGGTCCCGGCAGAGTCTCAAAAGGAGTCGTAAAGTCACGTGCCATTCACGTGGAAGTTCTGGAGAGATCCATAGAGGCCTTCAGAGAGGCCGGCCTATACGCACAGAACGTGACTTTTTCTCCAATTCGTGGAAAGAATGGTAACATAGAGTATTTGCTCCTGACAGTGAAAAAACAGATCTATGCCGATATCGATACGTGGTGTATAGTTGATAGAGCTTTTTCTCTTTAGCAACCGGTAGAGTTTTAAGGTCAATCGAAGGGAGGGAAAACCCGATCCGCTTTAAATTTGGCCCATCGGGTTCATTTTGAAGCTTTTCATTTTTATTTTGTGCTTTGTGATTCATTTTTCTGGAGTAGCGGCTCAAGAGCTTTTCGATTTCGTGCCAGAGAGTGCGGGATATTTTCTTGTTCTAAGAAGTATGCGATCGACTCTCGAGACTCTGAGGGACAATACCAATTTCTTCGGTGCCTACCTTGGAGACGATGGTTTCGGCGCCGAGAGAGCTATTTACGGGATAATAGACGCGACCGGCTACAACGCCGAAGTCGATACGAGTCTTCTGAAGAACGCTTTGAACAGGGATCTTCTTCTGGCTGGAGAAGGTCTGGAGCTCTCGCTGGAAGACCTTCTCACATTCGATCCCTTTTACCTCCTCGAGAAGCTCAAGCTTTCCAGGGCGAGAATCTTCATAGTCTGGAAGAGCGAGTCTTCCTTTCCCCTCCTCAAAGCTGTAGCGGCCCTTTTGGATATGACTATCTTTGCACAGCCCGGGGAGATAATAAGCGAGTTGAGAAGCAATAGTGGGACACTCTACTACCACACCGGAGACGGGTTCCTTATAATAGGCGGCAACAGGGAAGCCGTTCAAACGGCCCTTAGCACCTATCAGGGACAGGGAAGAAGGTTGCTCGAATCGAGTGAAAAGGCTAGAGAGATAGCCGAGATGAGTTACGACTACACCATCACTGGCTTCTTCGACAGCGATCGTTTCAAGATCGATCTCGGACTTCAATCACCCTTCTCGGTGGACAATACGGTTGTTTTCGCCCGGCCAGAAGGCCATACGCTGTCTGCAACCATAGTTCAGGACACGATATTCCTCAATTCGCAGGATCTGGAAGTTTTTTTGAAGCTCGCCGATACGAAAGAGAGCGAGGCTTCGGAAAAGACTTATGGCGACTATACGGTCTTCTTCCCCTCCTCTTCCGTGGAAACTCTTAGAAATGAATTGACCCACTGGTTCGAGCTTGATCTCGAACCTTACAGGGAACTGGCCGATTACATAGTACTCCTGTCTAGAGAAAGTACCGGAAATGCCCGGATATACGGAGAACTGGTTTCGGAGGTTCCAAAAGTCTCGGCTGTTTTCAAAAACAAGAACGGCGATACCTCTTTCCTCGAAAACCCTCTCAAAGAGTGGGGTGCTAAGACTTCGCTTTACAGGGGAAACCGGGTATATGAACTGGAGAATGATTTCGATACGATATATTTCATTTTCTCACCCTCGACCACGGTGCTCACGACACTCACTCCCGAAGAGTATTACTCGGCCGCTTCATCGTCGGGAACGCTTCGGGACAACGTCAGTTATGAGTTTGTGAGAGAACTGGGAATGGAGAAAGACATCGTCGAGGCCTTCGTCGATGTGAAGAAGATCTTCAAATCGCTGATAGGGATTTCGCTGGACAGTGCGATCTTCTATCAGCAAACTTTTCTGGAGAACGGTAAAATGGTACACGCGCTCCGGTTTTACTGAGGTGATTGTATGTCCATTTTCGACAAGATTTTCGACAAAAACAAAATGCTTCTCAAAAAGTACTCAAAAGTAGTCGAGAAAATTAACTCCTTAGAGCCCTCAATTAGTAAACTTACTCAAGAAGAATTTTTGAAAAAAACCGAGGAGCTGAAGAAAGCGGCCGAAAGCAGCCCTCTGGAAGACTTGATACCCGAGGCCTTCGCGCTGGTAAGGGAAGCCGCGAAGAGGACCACAGGAATGAGGGCTTTCGACGTGCAGCTTATGGGAGCAATGGCCCTGAACGAAGGAAAGATAGCCGAAATGAAAACCGGCGAGGGAAAGACCCTTGTCGCGACCATGCCACTGTATCTTAACGCTCTTACCGGAAAGGGCTGCCATCTCGCAACCGTTAACGATTACCTGGCTAAGAGAGATGCGGGCTGGATGGGACCCGTGTACGAATATCTCGGGATGAAGGCAGGCTTCATACAGGCCAGCATGGACCCGGTCAACCGGAAAGAAGCCTACAACTGCGACATTACTTACGGTACGGCTAACGAGTTCGGTTTCGATTATCTCAGGGACAACCTGGTCTATTCGCTCGAAAACAAAGTTCAACGTGGCCACAACTTCGTTATCGTGGATGAGGCCGACTCCATACTGATAGACGAGGCGAGAACGCCGTTAATAATCTCCGGACCGGCCGAGGATTCGTCCAGTCTCTATCGGCAGTTCGCCTTCTTCGCCAAGAGGTTTCAGCAGGAAAAGGACTTTCTGGTTGACGAGAAAGACAGGACTGTCACCCTTACCGACGAAGGTATAGCAAAGGCAGAGAAATTGCTGCAGATAGACAATCTATACGATCCGAGCAACTATGACTACCTCTTCCACCTGCTCAACGCGCTTAAAGCCATGACTCTTTACAGAAAAGAGGTCGATTATCTCGTGAGTCAAGAGGGTGAAGTCGTGATAGTGGATGAGTTCACTGGGAGACTTCTTCAGGGTAGAAGATACTCGGAAGGTCTCCACCAGGCAATAGAAGCAAAGGAAAACGTTCAGATAAGACAGGAATCGGTCACTTTCGCTACTATCACTTTCCAGAATTACTTCAAGTTGTACGAGAAGGTCTCCGGTATGACCGGGACAGCCGCAACGGAAGAGGCCGAATTCATATCCATGTACAACACACCGGTAGCAGTCATTCCCACCAACCGCGAAGTTGTAAGAGTGGACAAGGAAGATCTGATTTACAAATCTCGCGAAGAAAAGAACGAAGCGATAATTGAGGAGATCGTCAGGAGATACGAAAAGGGCCAGCCAGTGCTGGTAGGAACAACCTCCATAGAGAAGAGTGAACAGCTGAGCAATTTACTTAAGAAGAAAGGCGTGCCCCATGAAGTTCTTAACGCAAAGTATCACGAGCGCGAAGCCGAAATTGTGGCCAAAGCCGGGCAGGCAAAAACCGTAACCATAGCCACGAACATGGCCGGTAGAGGAACCGATATCAAGCTTGGCGAAGGAGTCGTAGATCTCGGAGGTCTCTTCGTGTTAGGAACTGAACGCCATGAGAGCAGGAGGATAGACAACCAACTCGTGGGCAGGTCGGGTAGACAGGGAGACCCCGGAGAATCCAGGTTCTATCTTTCGACAGAAGACGATCTGCTAAGGTTGTTCGGCGGCGAAAGAATGCAATCGATAATGACGACCCTGAAAATCGAAAGGGGACAGCCAATAGAGCATCCGCTCCTCAGCAGAATTATATCCTCTTCGCAGAAGAAGATCGAAGGGATACACTTCGAGATAAGAAAAAGGTTATTTGAGCTCGACTCAGTCATGGACCAACAGAGGAGCGCGATTTACGCCCACAGGGACTGGGTTCTGAAGGGTGAAGAACTGGATTCAAATATCTCCGAGATAATTCATGACGTGGTTGAAAGAAGAGTTGACGGCTTACAGGCGATGCCATCCAGAGAGGAGATTAGAAGTTCCTTCGCTTTTCTATCGCCCGATTCTCTGAATCGCCTGAGCGAGTCGAAAACTATTGAGGAACTGAAAGAGTCTGCCATAAAACTGCTTGAAGATACATACCAGGAGAAGAAGAAGTCCTTCGGCAAGGAGTTCCCTCAAGTCATGAAATACATAATGCTGAGGATGATAGACGAAAGATGGCGCAGACATCTGGAATCCGTCGATCACCTTAAGGATTCCGTTGGATTGAGAGCTTACGGCCAGAAAGATCCCGTGATAGAATTTAAAAAGGAATCTTACGAACTTTTCCAGCAACTAACGGATTCTCTTTACGACGATATAGCGAGCGCCATTGTTAGAATAGTAAAGGTCGATAGCGACAAGGCCCAGCAAAAAGCCGATAAAGAATTCAAAAATCTTCAGGCCGTACACTCGGAGTTCGGTACCGCCGAAAAGAAATCCGATTCTTCAGGAAAAAAGAAGAGCACCAAAAGATTCAAGGTTAAGCGCTAGTACGGAGGTGTGGTTTGATCAGTTACGAAATCAACTCAAAGATTCAGGAATTGAGAGACAAGTTCGACTCGATAAAGGGAACGCTTGATCTGGAGAGAATGAAGGAAAAGCTGAGGGAAATCGAGAACAAAATGAGCGATCCATCAATATGGAGCGATAAAAGGCAGGCCTCCCAGCTTGGAAAGGAAGCTCAGTCTTTCAGAAACACTCTTGAATTGTTGAAAGACGTGGAGGGCGAATTCGAAAATATCGATATCGCCGTCGAACTGGCCTCGGAAGATGAGAGCTACATCCACCACGTGGAGGAACTTGTCGCCCTAGCGTCGAGAAAAGTTAGAGAATTTGAACTAACCATTCTCCTCAACGGTAAGTACGACGACAACAACTGTTTTGTATCGATCCATCCTGGAGCTGGTGGAACCGAGTCTCAGGATTGGGCTTCGATGTTGATGCGCATGTACACGAGATGGGCCGAAGCGAACAGATACAAAGTCACGATCGTCGATGAACTACCCGGAGACGAAGCCGGAATAAAAAGCGTGACTCTGAACTTTGCCGGACCTTACGCCTATGGAAAGTTGAAGTTCGAAGCGGGAGTTCACAGACTGGTCAGGATCTCCCCGTTCGACGCCAACCACAGGAGGCATACTTCTTTTGCGTCCGTCAGCGTCTTTCCAGAAATGGAAGAAGTCCCGGAGATCGAGATAAGACCAGAAGATCTGAAAATAGACACTTACCGGTCAGGCGGTGCTGGCGGCCAACATGTTAACAAAACCGATTCTGCCGTTCGAATAACTCACCTACCGACGGGTATAGTAGTTGCCTGCCAGACAGAGAGGTCTCAACACCAGAACAAGGCAAACGCCATGAAAATGCTTTACGCCAAGCTTTTCGAAATCGAGCTCGAGAAAAAGAGGAACGAAAAGCTCAAGCTCATGGGTGACCAGAAAGATATCTCCTGGGGCAACCAGATAAGATCTTACGTATTCCAGCCTTACACGATGGTGAAAGATCACAGAACGGAAACAGAGACTGGGGATATTCAATCGGTTATGGATGGCGACATAGAAGAATTCATCGAAAAAGAATTGCTTTTCTTCTCGGCGATAGAGAAATCTCTTGAATAAATTTTCCAAATGTTTGACATTGCCCACCAAAAAGTGGTATGATTTCTTCAAGCGGAGTGAATTAGTTGTCAAGGCAATATGACGAACACCATAGGAGCGTAATGATTCACGAAGCGCTCCATTATTTGCTTTCTAAGCAAGAGGGCGGTCTTTATTTTGATTGTACCGCTGGAGAAGGTGGCCATATGAGAGCTATTCTTGAGGCCACCAAAGGTCTATCTAGAGTCGTAGGGCTCGATGTAGATCGGGAGGTTCTGGAGTTAGCGGAGCGGAACCTGAAAGATTATCAGGGATGCTTCCAGCTCTTCAATCTATCTTATGCTAATTTTGAAATTGTGTTGCGACAGCTCGGTGTTACCAAGGTTGATGGTTTTTTACTGGATGTGGGAGTCTCTACCTTTCAGTTGAAGTCTCTGGGAAGGGGTTTTTCCTACGATATCGACGAACCGCTGGATATGCGTATGGATCTTTCAAGAGAACTTACAGCTGAGCGAGTCGTGAACGGCTACAGTGAGAAGGACCTCGCGAGGATAATTTTCGAGTACGGTGAGGAACAGAGGTTTGCGAGGAAGATCGCACGAAGCATCATCTCAAGAAGACCGTTGTATTCCACTAAAGATCTCGTAGAGGCTATCAAGAAGGCGATACCACCGGCCGAGAGGTACAAAAGAAAGAGTCATTTCGCAACTCGCACTTTTCAGGCTATTCGGATTGAAGTGAACGATGAGCTGGAAAACATCGAGAAGGCACTGAGGGCAATTCCCTGTTATCTTAATCCAGGCGGTCGTGTTGTAATTATTTCTTTTCATTCTCTGGAAGATGGTATAGCTAAAAGGGTGTTTAGAGAAAAGATGGACATTGAGTTGAAGATACTTACGAAGAAACCCCTATTGCCGTCTAAAGATGAGATTGATCTCAATCTACGGGCAAGAAGCGCAAGATTGAGGGCAGCGGAGCGGATTTGAAGGGAGGAACATCTCGTGCAATCTATTACAGCGAAGCGGAAGCCACTGGTACATGAAGACGGACAGGCCTTGGTTAGCAGTGACGCAAAGGGTTTGTTTGGTTTTTTACAGGTTCTGATTATCTTTCTTTCCCTGGCAGTTTCAGTCACTCTTCCATTCTATTTCGGCAATGAGGCCGATAAGATCTCTGAGTTGGTAAGACAAAAAGAACAGAACCTTACGGTCATGGAATCTCGCCTGGAGAACGTAGTGCGAGAAATTTCTTATTTGGAGACTGTCGTAGGGATAAGGGCTGAAAAGTAGTTTTCTGTGAGGTGGATCTTAAATTCGAAATCTCACTAACAGAGTTTTTCTTTTGTACATAATTCTTGTGCTCTGCGTGGCTGTATTCGCTGTAAGAGCCGGTTATTTTTCGCTCTTCACCGAGCCGGATATACCGGTTGTTGTTGGCATAAACCGCATCCCATCTCTAAGGGGATCGATTTATGATTCCGACGGAAAGTTGCTTGCAAGTGATTCGATCATTTATGAAGCCTGGTTGGATCTGGGTTATCTCAGGCTATCGACTTCTGCTGAACAGATAGAAAAGGTTTTACGAAACATAGAAATCGCTTTCGGAATATCATACAAAACTCTTGAAGAGAACCTTCGCGGCACTAAAAGTTTCATGCTTCTTGGAACCTCCCCGACTAACGAGGAAATGATGAGAAAAATCACCCCCCTTACCAAGAGGTATATATCTCTGGAGATGCAGAGGGAGAGATTGACCTTCAAAGAGTACGGACTAGACAGAATAATAGGCTCGCTGGACAAAGGTGGGGTACCTCTGAACGGGCTAGAGTTGCAGTACGACGAGATCCTTTCCGGAAAGAAAGACGGATTGATCAGGCGGACTTTAACTGGTGCCAAGAGAGAAGAACCGATAAACGGGAGCGACATCTATCTCTCTATAGATATAGATCTCCAAAGAATGGTTTACGAAGAGCTACAAAAAACCGTCGAAAAAAATATGGCCGATGGAGGGCTTGCCATACTTCTCGATAGTAAGACCGGCAAAGTACTCTCTTACGCCGGCACATACAACTGGGATCTCGGCTTGAAGGGAATATTCGAACCGGGATCTACTATTAAGCCGCTGATCTATTCGCTTGCTCTCACAGTAGGGGCCATCAACGAAGAGATGACTTTCAATTGCGACGGGAGGATACAGCCGGTCCCCGGACTGAACATAATTATACGCGACGTCGAGGGTGAAAGACACGGTGTCCAGACCTTCAGGGAGGCGATTATAAACTCCTGTAACGTGGCGACCGTGCAGGTCGGTGGAAAGATTTTCAACACTCTTGGAAAGAATGAAATGTATGCCGCACTTGAAAATATGGGATTTGGAAGGTTATCAGGAGTGGATCTTCCCGGTGAGACGCCGGGAATTTTCCCAAAAGCTTCGGTCTGGTCGCTCATATCGCCTTACCAGTTTCCGATCGGTCAGGGTCTGGGCGTGAACATTTTTCAAATGGTTAAGGCTCTAAATGTCTTCCCCGCGGGTGGTCAGTTCATCGTTCCCACTTTTTTGAAAGCTATTAGGAATGAAGATGGATTCGTCAACGTTCCGAAGAAGGTCGATGGAATTCTCTTCTCCCCAGAATTGGTGGCAGAGATGATCCCCGTTCTTGAGAGTGTCGTCCTGAACGGTACGGGAACACTCGCGCAGGTCGATGGGATTAGAATAGCCGGTAAGACCGGGACGGCTCAAAAAGCCGGACCTGGAGGGTACAACGACGAAACTTACTACGCACTCTTCTATGGTTTCTTCCCTGTGGAAAATCCAGTCTACACGCTTTACATCATGATCGATACGCCGAAGGCCGGTGTCTATTACGGTGGCTATGTGGCTGCCCCGATGTTCGCTTCGATAGTCAAAAAAATATACAAAATAGATATTGAAGAAGAGAAATACGAAGGAATATACAACTGGAAAATGCCGGATCTTACTGGCTATACACTGATTGATGTGAGCGAAGTAAGGAAAATCTACGGAATCGACAAGCTCATCGTTCACGGGGCAGGGAAGGTTATGAAACAATTCCCCGAGGCCGGGCACCCTCTGGAAGACAGAATAGAAGTGTGGCTGGGAGTTGGAGAGGCCGATGGTATTTGAGATAACCGGCGAAAGTCTGGTACTGAAAGAGTTTTTCATATCGGCCCGAGCCCCGAACTGCCGGAGGATATCCTCCGATCACGACGAAAAAGAATACAAATTCAGAACGGTTATCTCCTCTTCGAATATGTTCGGCGAAACGGCCGTCAGACTCGACGGTTTCTCCAAATGGAAAAAGGAAGAAAAAAAGTCGATAGAGAGACTTCTCAAATACATAGATCCATCTCTCGATATCTTTATCGATGGTTCCATAGATCCGGGTATCGAAAAGATAAAGGTATCTTTCGAACTGCCAAAACCGTGGGAAGAGGAGCGGTGGGTTGAACATGGTATCAACATCGCCTCACAGCTTCAGATGAAGGCTACTCGCGATTCGATCAAGAGAATGATCGAAAAAGTCGGCAAAGATGAGCTAAGGATACTGAGCGAACTCGAAAAGCTCAAGGTCGTTGACCGAAATATAACCGCCGCGATGGTCGACAAATACGTGGTGAAGGATATTGAGGTCGAAGTCGAGGCTCTGGTCTTCACTTTTTTGAGCTGTGGCCCGGAGTTCCTGTACGATTTTGACCATAGGCAATTGCCCTTTCCACTTTTCTCCTCTGTACTCTCGAAGATCCTGATCGAGATCGGCACGGTGCTTGAACATAAAACCGCAGGGGGTACACTCTCGTGGAAAGAAGTCAAATCACTCTCCGAAGCGACCGGCATCTCGGCATCTAGGATCTCGAAGATTGTGGGATTCAACTTCTCCGGCAGCGGTGAGCAGAATATAGATATAACCGCTTCGCTGGATCGGAGAAAGATCGCTTTTCTCCTGCTGTGCCTCCAAGATCTCGACGAGGAATTCAAGAGGGGCGATATAAACCAGGAGATCGCCTACTTCGCTCTCATAAAGTCTTCTTTGCAAGTGTAAGTAAAATGTCTGTAAATTTCTTTTTTTCAATATCATAAGGACGCTGTTCTAGTTTGACAGTTCCAAAAGTCCATTGTACAATTGCTTTCGGCTAAATGTTTAGAAGGAGGCGAATCGAAAGCAGATGCCCACGATAAATCAATTGATAAGACACGGAAGAAAACAGCTGAAACAGAAATCTGCTTCACCAGCTCTAGAAAACAATCCTCAGAAGCGTGGTGTTTGTGTAAGGGTCTCGACTATGACTCCCAAGAAGCCAAACTCTGCTTTGAGAAAGATAGCGAGGGTTAGACTTTCGAACGGAACCGAAGTGACGGCTTACATTCCAGGAGAAGGACACAACCTTCAGGAGCACTCCGTTGTACTGGTTAGAGGCGGTAGAGTCAAGGACCTTCCCGGTGTTCGCTACAAGATAATCAGAGGTACTCTCGATGCCGAAGGAGTTGCCAACAGGAAGCAGGCCAGGAGCCGCTACGGAGCAAAGAGACCCAAGAAATGAGGAGGCAAGTCTAGATGAGAAGACGACAGTCCGAAAAGCGTGAAGTAGTACTGGATCCAATATACAACGATGCAGTGGTCACGAGGCTGATAAACAAAATAATGATAGGTGGAAAGAAAAGTAAAGCGGAGATGACCGTTTACAAGGCGCTCGAAACCCTTTCGGAAAAAACCAAGCAACCGCCGATGGAAGCTTTCAAAAAGGCTATAGGAAACGTCAAGCCTCTTCTGGAGGTTAGACCGCGAAGAGTTGGCGGTGCGACCTATCAGATTCCATTCGAAGTACCGGAAAGAAGAGCGGTTTCTCTTGCGATAAGATGGATAGTTTCCTCCGCACGTTCTAAATCAGGTAAGCCTCTCAGGGACAAGCTAGCTCTCGAGTTAATAGACGCCTATAACGGCCAGGGAAACGCCGTTAAGAAGAGAGAAGATGTCCATAAAATGGCGGAGGCTGGAAAGGCATACGCTCACTTCAGATGGTAAGCGTCCTTCCGCGGGAGGGTAGATAGTGAAAGAGAGAATTACTACTTTAGAAAAAACCCGAAATATTGGCATAATGGCTCATATAGACGCCGGTAAAACTACGACTACCGAGCGGATTCTTTTCTATACCGGAAAGAATTACAAGCTCGGAAGCGTGGATGAAGGTACCGCGACTATGGACTGGATGGACCAGGAGAAGGAAAGAGGAATCACTATCACTTCCGCCGCTACTACAGCATTCTGGAAGGACCACAGGATTAACATCATCGATACACCCGGACACGTTGACTTTACAATAGAAGTCGAGAGATCGCTAAGAGTGTTGGATGGAGCTATTGCCGTTTTCGATGCTCAGGCAGGAGTGGAGCCTCAATCGGAGACGGTCTGGAGGCAGGCCGATAAGTACCGCGTGCCCCGCATAGCCTTCATGAACAAAATGGATAAAATCGGAGCCGATTTCAAAGCCGCGATGAGAACCATGGTGGAAAAATTGAAGGCTAATCCCATCGCGATTCAGCTTCCAATAGGTTCGGAGTCCAGCTTTGACGGAATAGTTGATCTGGTAAAAATGAAAGCCGTAAAGTGGTACAACCATGAAGGCACGGAATATGGCTACGAAGATATACCGGAATCTCTTCAAGACGAAGCGGAAGAGGCCCGTGAAGATCTGATTATGCACGTGGCCGAGTACGACGAAGAACTTATCGAGATTTATCTTGAAGGGGACGAGATACCTGTTGACAGATTGAAGGCTGCCATAAGAAAGGGAACTCTCGATGGTAAAATGACACCGGTTCTTTGCGGGACGGCTTTCAGGAACAGGGGTATCCAGCCACTACTTGACGCCGTTGTAGATTATCTACCTTCGCCGAAGGATCTGCCGCCTGTTATCGGGCATGTACTTGACCGCGACGAGGAGATAGAAATCTTTCCCAACGAGGAGGATCCCTTTGTGGCCATGGCTTTCAAGATAATGGTCGATCCATTCGTGGGAAAACTCACTTTTTTGAGAGTTTATTCCGGTTCTCTTGAAAAAGGGTCGTATGTTTACAATACGAACAAGAATCAAAAAGAGAGAATTTCCAGACTTCTGTTCATGCATGCCGACAAAAGAGAAGAAGTCGATTATATAAGGGCTGGAGATATAGTGGCTGTGATCGGCTTGAGAAACACCATGACCGGAGAGACGGTAGTTGTCGATGAACCGCGAGTTGTACTGGAAAAGATCGAGTTCCCCGAACCGGTCATATCTATCGCCATTGAACCCCAGACGAAGGACGACGCGGCGAGATTGACCAAAGCGCTGGTTGCACTGGTGGAGGAAGATCCTTCGTTGAAGAGTTTTGTTGATAGCGAAACTGGAGAAACGATACTTTCGGGTATGGGCGAGCTGCACCTGGAAGTCATAGTCGAGAGGATAAAGAGAGAGTTCAACGTTTCCCTTCGTGTTGGAAACCCCCAGGTGGCCTACCGGGAAACGATAAGGTCCTCTGCTGTGGGTGAAGCTAAGTACATACGACAAACCGGCGGTAAGGGCCAATACGGTCACGTAATTCTCAGAGTCGAACCGATAAAAGACAACAGCTCGAACTTCCTTTTCGAAGACAAGACTGTGGGCGGAACAATACCCAAAGAGTTCATAAAACCTATAGAGCGCGGTGTGAGAGAGGCTATGGATACTGGATATCTTGCCGGCTATCCAATGGTTAATGTAAAAGTCACTTTGCTTGACGGCTCTTATCACGAAGTGGATTCTTCCGAGATCGCTTTCAGCATAGCCGGTTCAATGGCCTTTAAGGAAGCCGCCAGAAAGGCCAGCCCTGTTCTGCTAGAGCCCATAATGGCCTTAGAAATAAACACCCCCGAAGAATATATGGGTGATCTCATAGCCGACCTGAACTCGAGACGCGCCAAGATAGAAGGTTTTGAAGCTAGAGGCGGTCTGAAGATTATCAAGTCTCACGTACCCATGTCGGAACTATTCGGCTATGCGACGGTCAGTAGATCTCTTTCGCAGGGAAGGGCCATCCATGTAATCCAGTTCTCGCATTACGCTGAAGTACCGGAGAAAATAGCCGAGAAAATACTAGGAAAATAAAGATCCCAAAAAGTTTTGGAGGAGGGAAACCATGGCTAAGGAAAAATTCGAACGTACCAAACCCCATCTTAACATCGGTACCATCGGGCATATCGACCACGGCAAGACGACGCTTACCGCGGCAATAACGAAGAGCCTTTCGTTCAAAGGCCTCGCAGACTTCTCGCCGTTCGATGCTATCGATAAGGCACCCGAAGAAAAAGCAAGAGGAATCACGATCAACGTTTCGCACATCGAATATTCGACCGAGAAGAGGCATTACGCACATATCGACTGCCCCGGACACGCTGACTACATAAAGAACATGATCACGGGCGCGGCCCAGATGGACGGAGCCATTCTCGTTGTCGCCGCTACTGACGGTGTTATGCCCCAGACCAGGGAACACGTTCTTCTCGCCAGACAGGTCAACGTTCCCGCAATGGTTGTATTCATAAACAAAGTCGACGCTGTCGATGATGAAGAGCTCGTAGAACTCGTAGAAGAAGAAGTCAGAGAACTTCTCTCGTCTTACGAATTCCCGGGCGATGAACTTCCTGTCATCAGGGGTTCTGCACTTCTCGCTCTGGAAACAGAAACCCCGAATGAGTGGACGGAAAAGATATACGAACTGATGAAGGCTTGCGATGATTACTTCCCGGATCCAGTTAGAGAAACCGACAAGCCATTCCTGATGCCCGTTGAAGATATCTTCACCATCACCGGAAGAGGAACGGTCGTTACTGGTAGAATCGAGCGCGGTGCGGTCCATGTCGGAGACGAAGTCGAAATCGTCGGACTCTCCTACGAAACCAAGAAAACAGTCTGTACCGGAGTGGAAATGTTCAGAAAGCTGCTCGACGAAGGACAGGCCGGCGACAATATCGGGGCTCTTCTCAGAGGTATTGCAAAGGAAGAAGTCAAGAGGGGTCAGGTCCTTGCCAAGCCCGGGTCTATAACGCCCCACAGAAAATTCACCGCCAACGTTTACGTCTTGAAGAAGGAGGAAGGAGGGCGCCATTCTCCATTCACGAAGGGTTACAGGCCCCAATTCTTCATTAAGACAGCCGACGTTACCGGAGAGATCGCAGATCTTCCAGAGGGTGTAGAGATGGTTATTCCCGGCGACAACATCGAAATGACGATTCAACTGATCTACCCGGTCGCCATCGAAAAGGGTATGAGATTCGCTATCCGAGAGGGTGGCAGAACTGTGGGCGCCGGAGTCGTCAGCTCCATAATCGAGTGATTTAAGGGTCTTTCCAGGAGAAGGGAGGTTTCTCTCCCTTCCCTGTTTACAGAAGGAGGGAACATTAAGGCATGGCCAAGCAAAAAATCAGGATTCGCTTGAAGGCTTACGATCATAAACTACTTGACTTGTCCGCCAAGAAGATCGTCGAGGCCGTAAAGCTCACCAATGCCAAAGTATCAGGTCCGGTGCCATTGCCAACGGAGAGGACGCTCTACACTGTTCTGACATCGCCCCACAAATTCAAAGATGCAAGAGAGCAGTTCGAGAAGCTTGTACATAAGAGATTAATAGAAATACTCGATCCAACGCCGAAAACGATAGATTCTCTTATGAAGGTGGACCTCCCCGCGGGTGTTGATGTGGAGATCAAATTGTAAGCAGACTTCGGAGGTGTGCTGAATGAAAGGTATATTGGGTAGAAAGCTCGGTATGACAACTCTATACAAAGACGGAAAAGCCTTCGGAGTTACCGTAGTGAAAGCCGGTCCATGTACAGTTGTGCAGAAGAAGACCCTGGAAGGCGGTGAGTACGATGCCATACAGGTTGGATTTGAAGAACTCACTCCAGAGAGAGCCAAGAAGATATTGACCAAACCGCTGGTGAAGAAATTTGAGGCTGCCAAGGTTAAGCCACACAGAGTTCTCAAGGAGTTCAAAGTTGGTAACATCAACGACTACACCGTTGGTGATATCATAGAAGTCGGTGTCTTTTCAGAAGGCGAAAAGGTTGATGTAACCGGTTATTCGAAAGGAAGGGGTTTCTCTGGTGCCATGAAGAGATGGAACTTCAGGGGTGGGGAGGCTTCTCACGGAGCGAAATTCCACAGAGAACTCGGCTCAGTTGGTAACCACACCGAACCGGCGAAAATCTGGAAAGGCAAGAAGATGCCCGGGCAGTACGGTAACGAGAAGAAGACAATCAAGAACCTGACTGTAGTAAAAGTCGATGCAGAGAACGGACTCATAGCCATTTATGGCGCAGTTCCAGGAGCGAGGGGCGGCCTCTTAGTGATTAAGAGCGCAACTAGATAGCCCCGAAAATGTGTTGGAAGGAGGACGCAACATGGCTCAAGCCGACGTTGTGAACATGGCCGGACAGAAAGTTGGTACGGTTGAGCTGAATGAAACGATATTCAATGTTGAGCCCAATCTGGACGTTATGTTCAGATATGTCAACATGCAGCTGGCCGGAAGACGTGCCGGGTTGGCAGCTGTCAAGACCAGATCGGAAGTGAGTGGCGGGGGTAGAAAACCCTGGGCCCAGAAACACACAGGAAGAGCAAGAGTCGGATCCACCAGAAGCCCTCTATGGAGGCATGGTGGCGTAATTCACGGACCAAAACCCAAAGATTGGTCCATAAAGATGACCAAGAAAATGAAAAAGGTTGCACTGAGGTCGGCTCTCAGCCTCAGACTTAAGGAAGGTAATCTCATTATTCTCGACGATCTTAAGTTTGACAGACCGAAAACCAGAGAACTGAGAAACGTTATGGGTAATCTCGGACTCGATAAGACTCAGAAAACCCTTTTCATTCTGCCCTGGCAGAAGGACGAGTATCAGAACGTTAGACTTTCAGGAAAAAACATTTATGGCGTAAAAGTCATAATAGCCGACAACCCTGGAAACTCGGCCAACGGCAACAAGACCAACATAGACGGTCTGAACGTTTATGACATCGTGAACCATGAAAAACTGGTCATCACCACTGATCTTGTGCGCAAGATCGAGGAGGTGCTGGGGTAATGGCTGATAAAAAGTACTACGGAGATGTTCTCCTCAGACCGCTGGTAACGGAAAAAACAGTTGCAGCGAGTGAATTGAACAAGTACATTTTTGAAGTACATAAAGATGCCAATAAGTACATAGTTAAGGACGCCGTGGAGAAGCTTTTCAATGTGAAAGTGGATCGGGTAAACATTATGAATATTAAGGCGAAGCCGAAAAAACGCGGAGTCTTTGTTGGTAAAACGAGATCCTGGAAGAAGGCCGTTGTTACTCTGGTGGTCGGTTACAGGATAAAAGAACTCGAAGGCCAGCATTAAGGTGAGGTGAGATGATATGGCATTGAGAAAGTTCAATCCCGTCACCCATGGCAGAAGGTTCATGCTTCTCCCAGATTATAAAGAGATAACGAGATCTGATCCCGAGAAGTCTCTGGTCGAACCAAACAAGAGCAAGGCCGGAAGAAACCATCACGGAAGAATCACGGTCAGACATCAGGGTAGCGGCAATAAGAGACTGTACAGGATAATTGACTTCAAGAGAGATAAGCTCGGCATTCCTGCTAGAGTTGTTTCTATTGAGTACGACCCGAATCGAACGGCCAGAATAGCTCTTCTTCAGTACGTGGACGGCGAGAAGAGATACATGCTGGCTCCCAAGGGTCTAAAAGTCGGTGACAGAATCCTCAATGGAGAGAACGCAGAGATCTCTGTAGGAAATTCTATGCCTCTGGAGAGAATTCCTGTAGGCACGATAGTTCACAATATCGAATTCCTTCCTGGAAAGGGCGGACAGATTGCCCGTGCAGCGGGCACCTTCGCACAACTCATGGCAAAAGAAGGCAGACACGCTCTGCTGAGGATGCCGTCGGGCGAACTACGAAGAGTCGTGGTGAAGTGCATGGCGACCATCGGCATGGTTGGCAATGAAGAGCATTCCAACGAAATACACGGAAAGGCCGGAAGAAAGAGATGGCTGGGAGTCAGACCTGCGGTCAGAGGTATGACGATGAACCCGGTCGACCACCCGATGGGTGGAGGAGAAGGTCGTTCCAAAGGTCATCTGCCACAGAGCCCCTGGGGTCAACCGGCCAGAGGTTATAAGACAAGAAAGCATAAAAAGGCTTCCGATAACCTCATAGTGAAGCGCAGGAATCAGAATTAATCAGGGGGTGTAGTTGAAGATGTCGAGATCTAAGAAAAAGGGACCATTCGTACACCCGAGCCTCTTGAAAAAGATAAAAGAGCTGAATGAAAAAGGAGAGAAAAAACCAATCAAAACATGGAGCAGAGCCTCTATGATTCTCCCGGAGATGATCGGACACACTATCGCCGTTTATAACGGTATGAAGCATATACCAGTTTATATCTCAGAGAATATGATCGGACACAGACTGGGCGAATTCTCTCCCACAAGACGGTTCGGTGGTCACGCAGACAAGAAGAGCAAGAAGGGTGAAGTCAAATGAGGAGGGATGCCGATATGCCTCAAGCAGAACAGAGAAAGAAGCGTTCTGCCTTTCATAAAGCCAGAAAAGAAGCAGAAGCGGCGACACCTGTTACCAGCGCGAAAGCTGTGGCCAGATACTCCAGGATCTCTCCTAGAAAGGCAAGATCTGTGGTAAATGCCATAAGAAACAAAAACGTGGGGGATGCTTTCCAGATACTTGAGTTCTCTCCAAAGAAAGCGTCCAGACTCGTGTATAAAGTTCTCCGTTCCGCAGTCGCAAATGCAGAGAACAATTTCGGGCTGAACGTGGATAACCTCTACGTCGTAAGCGCCGTCGTTGACGATGGCCCGAGAATGAAGAGGCTCTGGCCTCGCGGCAGAGGAAGAGCAGATATACAGCAGAAGCGTTTTAGCCATATAACAGTTGTTGTAGCCAACAGAGAAGAAACTAGCAATCCTCAGGAGTGAGGTGACATAAGTGGGTCAGAAGGTACATCCTTATGGATTCAGGCTTGGTGTCAGTAAAGATTGGAAAGCACGCTGGATAAACGAGAAGAATTACAAGGAATATCTCCTCGAAGATCTCAAGATCAGGGGCTTTCTCAAGAAGAACTATATGGCCGCAGGTGTGTCGGAGATATACATAGAGAGGCCGGAACCGGGCAAAGTGGTAATCACTATCAGGTGCGCGAGACCCGGTGTAATGATAGGAAAGAAGGGTAGCGAGGTTAAGCTTCTCAGACAGAAGCTGGAAAAGCTTATAACCAGGCAGTTTCAGCTGAATATCGAAGAAGTGAAAACACCCGAAACCGATGCGATACTCGTTGCTGAGGACATCGCATCGAGAATAGAGAAGAGAGCTTCTTACAAAAGAGCCATGAAGAGAGCCATATTCACTGCCATGCGTAAAGGGGCAAAAGGAATAAAGATCATGGTCTCCGGTAGATTGAACGGGGCCGATATCGCCAGGACAGAGTGGTACCTGGAAGGAAGACTTCCTCTCCAGACCCTCAGAGCTGATCTGGACTACGGTTACACCACTGCTTTTACGAAGATGGGCATCATTGGAGTAAAAGTATGGATCTACAAAGGCGACGTGCAGGTGTAATTGCAAGAGGGGAGGTAGTTCATAATGTTAATGCCCAAAAGGGTAAAATACAGGAAACAGCAGAGAGGTAAGATGAATGGGAATGCTAAGGGTGGAACGCTTGTTCACTTTGGCGAATGGGGCATAAAGGCTCTGGAGCCTCACTGGATAACTGCTCAGCAACTCGAAGCATGCCGAATTGCGATAACCAGGACTCTAAAAAGAAGCGGAAACCTCTGGATCCGTGTTTTTCCCGACAAGCCCATAACTTCCAAAGGAATCGGTGTGAGAATGGGAAAGGGAAAGGGAGACGTTGAAGGCTGGGTTGCCGTGGTAAAGCCGGGTAAGATAATGTTCGAGATCGGTGGAGTTTCCGATCAGCTTGCCAAGGAAGCTCTGGCAAAGGCGGCTTCGAAGTTACCCATAAGAACGAAGATAGTCCCCAGGTATCAAATAGGAGGTGAGCTCTGATGAAGCCGGTTGAACTGCAAAAGTTCACAGACGAGGAACTACTTCAGATGCTCGAAGACTCGAAAAGAAAGCTGATGGACCTCAGGTTCCAGCTAGAGATGAACAGGTTGAAGAACCATTCCCAGATTACTTCGGTCAAGCGCGATATAGCGAGGATAAAGACTATCCTGCGTGGTCGTGAACTGGGGATAAGGAGGTAAGTCCGCCATGCCAAGGAAAACACTGATAGGAACTGTAGTGAGCAACAAGATGGAAAAGACCATAGTGGTGAGCGTTACGAGAACGCACGTTCATCCATTTTACGGAAAGACTATAAAGACGACGAAAAAGTACCACGCAGACGATCCTGAAGGTCTGGCAGGAATGGGTGACACTGTTGAGATCGAAGAATGCAAACCTCTCAGCAAGATGAAGAGATTCAAGTTGATACGTGTTCTAAAGAAAGATATCTACACCGGAGATATTCCTGAAACTCCCGAGGACGTTGAAGGCACTTTCGGAGGTGAGAAATAATGGTTCAGCTGGAATCTTACCTCAAAGTCGCCGACAATTCGGGCGCCAGGGTCATAAAAGTGATCCAGGTTACCGGAGGATACAGAAAGAGATCGGGAACGATCGGTGACATTGTTGTTGCGGCCGTCAGAGATGCGGCACCTCACACGGACTTCAAGAAAGGCGATATAGTTAGAGCGGTTCTGGTGAGAACAGCCAAGGAGATACGCAGACCGGACGGCACTTATATCCGCTTCGACGATAACGCCGCGGTGATCATCGATAAACAAAACCAGCCCAGAGGGACACGTGTCTTTGGACCTGTTGCCAGAGAGATCAGAGATAAAGGTTTTTCCAAAATCGCTTCTCTGGCCCAGGAAGTCTGGTGAGGAGTGATCTGAATGAGTAGAGTGAAGAAAGACGATCTGGTCATGGTCATATCTGGAAAAGACAGAGGCAAAAAGGGAAAAGTACTGAAGACATATCCTTCCGAAAAGAAAGTGATTGTCGAAGGAGTCAATTTCACAAAAAAGCATCAGAGACCGACAAACCAGTATCGAGAAGGTGGAATAATAGAGAGGGAGTCCCCGATCTATGTTTCTAAAGTGATGGTTGTCTGCCCCAACTGTGATAAGCCTACGAGAATCGCCCATAAGATACTCGAAAATGGAGAAAAGGTAAGAGCGTGTAAAAAATGCGGCGAGATAATCGACAAGGTTTGATGGGGAGGAGTAGTTGATGGCATACGAATATATCCCATTGAAAGAGCGATACGAAAACGAAGTGATCCCCGCCATGACCAAAGAGTTTGGTTACAAAAACAAGCTCGAGGTTCCCAGAGTTTATAAAGTCGTTGTAAATATGGGTATCGGCGAAGGTTCTAGGAACGCAGATCTGCTCGAGATTCACGGAAAAGAGCTGACCAACATAGTGGGCCAGAAACCCGTCATCACCAGAGCGAAGAAGAGCATTGCGAATTTCAAGCTCCGTGATGGAATGCCAGTAGGATTGAAGGTCACTTTGAGAGGCCCGAGAATGTACAACTTCCTGTACAAGCTGATAAACATCGTCCTTCCAAAGTTAAGAGACTTCAGAGGTGTCGATCCAGATTCCTTTGATGGGAGAGGAAACTACGCTCTGGGACTTCCTGAACAGCTAGTCTTTCCCGAGATCGTGCCCGATCAGGTGAAGAGGGTACAGGGAATGGACATAATAGTGGTGACCACGGCCAGAACCGATGAAGAGGCCAGAAGGCTCTTGGCTCTTCTGGGTGTTCCTTTCAAAAGGGCCATGGTATAAGGAGGTAAGGCATGGCTAAGAAATCTATTATCGAGAAGTGGAAACGCGAACCAAAGTTCAAGGTAAGAAAGTACAATAGATGCAGCATTTGTGGTAGGCCCAGATCTGTTTACAGAGAGTTTGGGCTGTGCAGAGTCTGCTTTAGACAGCTGGCTTCCGAGGGAAAACTCCCCGGTGTCAAGAAAGCAAGCTGGTGAGGAGGGAAATGTAATGTGGAGTGATCCCATAGCCGACATGCTCACAAGAATCAGAAACGCAAATGCGGCCTTCAAAGAGAGTGTGGACATACCAGCTTCGAACCTGAAGAAGAAACTACTGGACATTCTTAAGGCTGAAGGTTATATAGATGACTACAAATATATCGAAGATGGCAAGCAGGGTGTTCTGAAAGTTTTTCTCAAGTATAAGGGAGACCGCAGGAACAAGGTCAACGTTATCACCGGGATAGTAAGAATATCCAAGCCTGGCAGACGAATCTACGTGAACAGAGACAAACTGCCCAAGGTGAAATCAGGAATGGGAATAGCAATCGTCAGTACTTCCAGCGGTGTGATGACCGACAAGCAGGCACGCATTATGGGTGTCGGTGGCGAAGTCATCTGCTATGTCTGGTAAGGAGGGATTTAGATGTCAAGACTTCTGAAGCATTCAATCAAACTTCCTGCGGGTGTTACTCATAGCATAAAAGACAACGTGATCACCGTCAAAGGCCCTAAGGGAGAGTTGAAGCAGGAGATCCTTCCTCTTGTCAAGATCGAAGGCAACGAAAAAGAGATCTGGGTCAAGACAAACGAAGATCTAATCATTAGAAAGAGCGATCATAAGAGGCTTGCCAAATACGCGGGTACTTTCTGGTCTCTCATAAACAACATGGTGCTCGGTGTTACCAAGGGTTTCGTCAAGGAACTGGAGATAGTTGGAGTAGGCTACCGTGTCCAGCTCCAGGGAAAGAAACTGGTGATGAACCTCGGTTACGCCCACCCTGTCGAGATAGATCCTCCGCAGGGGATTACTTTTGAAGTACCTAACCCCCAATCGGTGGTGGTAAGGGGATTCGATAAGTATCTCGTGGGACAGGTTGCAGCTAATATCAAACGCTGGAGAATACCGATAGTTTACTCCGGCAAGGGAATACGCTACAAGGGTGAGGCCGTCAGGACAAAAGTCGGTAAGAAGGTCTGATCGAGGAGGCTGCTGGAATGTTTAAGCATAAAGATAAAAAAGAACATAGACAAAAGAGACATCTTCGTGTTAGGGCGAAGCTTTCCGGTACGGCCGAAAGGCCAAGGCTGGCAGTTTATAGAAGCGAAAAGCATATCTATGCCCAGCTCATAGATGACACAAAAGGGATAACTTTGGTTTCTGCCTCTACCGTCGACAGGGAAATGAGAGACTCCACGGAGAAACCGTGGAACGTTGAAGCGGCGAGCCAGGTTGGAAAGCTTCTTGCAAAGAAAGCCCTGGAGAAGGGGATTTCAAGTGTAGTCTTCGATCGTGGTGGGTTCAATTTCCACGGAAGAGTCAAATCACTTGCTGATGGTGCCCGCGAAGGCGGACTGAAGTTCTGAGGAGGTGAGTTGTTAAATGTCTGAAGAAATGATGAACGACCGTGGTTCAAGACCCTCCCGTGAAGGCAGGAGAAATCCGAGAACATCCAGGAACGCTCCCGTCGAAAAACAGGTGGAAGATAACGAATTTGAAGAAAGAATAATTGAGATAAGAAGAGTTACGAAGGTCGTGGCCGGAGGAAAGAACCTTTCCTTTAGAGTCGTTGCGATCGTCGGTAACCGCGAGGGTAAGGTCGGTCTCGGTATTGGGAGTGCAAGGGAAGTCCCTACAGCAATAAGAAAAGCCGTTCTTGAGGCGAAGAAGAACATAGTCGAAGTTTCTATCAGAAACGAAACCGTACCTCATGAAACCGTGGGAAAACAGGATTCGGCCAGAATAATGCTGAAACCGGCCGGTCCCGGTACCGGTATTATAGCGAACTCTCCCGTTCGTGCAGTGGTAGAGCTTGCCGGAGTGAAAAACATTCTGACGAAGTCTCTCGGATCTTCTAACACTCTGAATATGGCCAGAGCTGCATTGAATGGTCTTATAAGCTTGAGGGCCCCTCAGGAATTTGCAAAGCTGAGAGATATCTCTCTCAAAGCCGTTTTCCATGGCCTTGGTGAGGAGGATGGTCAGTGATGGCAAAGAGTATAAGAGTCAAACTGGTGAAAAGTCCCATAGGCTATAACAGAAGACAGCTCAAGACGGTCAAAGCCCTGGGGCTCGGAAAGCTGGACAGCGAGATGGTTCATCAAGATACGCCCCAGATCAGAGGCATGATAAACGCTGTTCGGCATCTCCTGGCTGTTGAAGAGTTAGCGGACTGAAGGGGGTAAGAAGATGGCTTTTAACATTGACGATTTAAAACCGACTCCCGGCTCGAGAAAAAGAAGCAAGAGAATAGGGCGCGGTACCGGTTCGGGTATGGGTAAAACTGCTACTAGAGGTCACAAAGGCCAGGGCAGGGCAACAGGAAAGGTCTCCGCTCGCTTCGAAGGCGGACAGACACCTCTTTTCAGGCGGATACCTGTTAAAGGATTCAAGAATAGAGGCGCCGTTGAATATGCGACTGTCAACCTTTCGATACTGGAAGAGAGATTCGAGAGTGGAAGCGAAGTTACGCCAGAAATACTCTTGAAGATGAGGATTTTGAAGAACCTCAAGGACGGAGTGAAAATTCTGGCCAGAGGGGAGATAACGAAATCCCTGAATATAAAGGCCAACGCTTTCAGCGCTTCTGCGAAAGAGAAGATTGAATCTGCCGGTGGAAAGGCAGAGGTGATCTGAAAATGTGGAATGCCCTGAAGAACGCGTTCAAGATACCAGAGCTCAGAGATAGAATTCTCTTCACCTTCTTGGCATTGGCAGTCTTTAGACTTGGAGTCTATATACCGATACCGGGCATCAATATTCAGGCCTGGGCCACGTATTTCGGTACTCTTTCACAGGGAGGAGCCGGTGGATTCATAGGCTTTTTCGATGTCTTTACCGGCGGTGCTGTGGAACAGTTTTCTATATTCCTTATGAGCGTTACCCCTTACATAAACGCCCAGATCATGCTGCAGCTTCTGACTGCCGTGGTCCCCAGTCTTAAGGAGATGCTCAAAGAAGGAGAAGAAGGTAAGAAAAAGTACGCTCGCTATACCAGATATCTAACAATTGGACTTGCGGGTCTTCAAGGATTCCTGATATCTTTCGGTCTTTCCTCTAACGGAGCGATTATGGCACTACCTAGCAGATTTCTGTTTGTAATTCTGGCCACCACCACCCTGATCGGAGGTACGATGTTCCTTCTGTGGTTGGGTGAAAGAATAACTGAGAAGGGTATTGGAAACGGTATCTCGGTATTGATCTTCGGTGGAATAGTTGCGAGATACCCGGCCTCCATAGCAGAGATCGTTGTATCACTGTCACCCTTGCAGTGGGCAATACTTCTGGCGATCGCTCTTTTCACAGTGGTGGCGGTAATCTACGTCCAGATGGGTGAGAGAAGGATCGAGGTTCAGTATGCCAGAAGGGTGACGGGCAGAAGAGTGTACGGTGGAGTCTCCACACATATCCCGATAAAGGTCAATCAGGGTGGAGTCATCCCGATCATTTTCAGTTCGGCCATAATGATGCTTCCGCAATTCATCGCCACAGCTTTCCCGGTCGGAAGCAGCGGTAGAAGCATTATGGAAACGTTATTCGCTCAAACCTCGCCACTCTATATACTCCTCTATGGTGGAATGGTGTTCTTCTTCACCTTTTTTTACAGCTCGCTCGTTTTCGATGTCAGGGAAGTCTCGGATAATATCAAGAACTATGGAGGGTATATCCCTGGAATAAGACCGGGTTTCTCTACCCAGCAGTACATACAAAGAGTTCTGAACCGCGTCGTTTTCATGGGAGCCGTGTTTCTGGTCGTGATCGCCTTATTGCCTCTGGTAATGGGCGGCGTTTTTGGAATAAGAGGTCTGGCGATAGGCGGAACATCCACATTGATCGCCGTCGGTGTTGCCATCGACATACTACAGCAGATGGAAACGCACCTCATGGTCAGACACTATGAGGGTTTTGTCAAGAAAGGCAAACTCCGTGGAAGGAGGTAAGAATGAATATCGTTCTGATGGGTCCTCCCGGTGCCGGTAAGGGGACACAGGCAAAGCGAATAGCCCATAAATACAATATTCCGCACATATCCACAGGAGATATGTTGAGGGAAGCCGTGGCTGCTGGCAACGACCTTGGGCTGAAGGTCAAAGAGATTATGGAAAAAGGGCTGCTCGTTCCTGATACCCTTATGATTGGTCTGGTGAAGGAAAGATTATCAAGAGGGGACGCGAAGAATGGATTCATACTTGACGGGTTTCCAAGGACTGTCGAACAGGCCGAAGCTTTGGATAAGATGCTTGGAGAGCTCGACAGGAAAATCGATGTTGTGCTTTTGGTGAATTCCAGCGAAGAAGTAGTGGTTAACAGGATTTCCAGCAGAAGGGTCTGTCCGAAATGTGGCAAGGTATACAATTTACTCACTATCAAACCACAAATCGATGGGCTGTGCGATGTCGACGGCTCGGAACTGGTACAGAGAGATGACGATCTTCCGGAGACTGTGAGGTCTAGATACCGCGTTTATGCCGAAAAAACAGCTCCCGTGATCGACTATTATTCCAACAGTGAAGTCTTCTTTCTCGATATCGATGGTTCAGGCAATATTGATGAAGTGGCCGGAGAGATTTTCGGGCTTCTGGGGAATGTTTGATATGGTCAGGTTGAAATCTCCAGAGGAAATAGGTAAAATCGAAGTTGCTGCCAAAATCGTTGCAGAAGTCCTTTTCACTCTTTCAGAATACGCATCGGTTGGAGCAACCGCTTATGATATGGAGCGGGTGGCGACCGAGTTGATTGCAAAAAAGGGCGGCACGCCTGCTTTCAAGGGATACGGCGGATACCCGTACACTCTGTGTGTGTCGGTCAACGAAGAAGTTATTCACGGATTTCCCCTGAAAGAGAAGGTGTTTGAGGCCGGCGATATAGTATCTATCGATTGCGGAGTCGTGAAGGATGGCTACTACGGTGATGCCGCAAAGACTTTCGTTGTGGGTGAGTTTTTGAACGAGAAAGATAGATTACTTCTCCTGAAAACTGAGGAGTCATTATATGAAGGAATAAGAATGGCGGTGGCCGGTAACCGTCTGGGTGATATCGGTAATGCCGTTCAAACCTGTGTTGAAAGTGCTGGCTTTTCCGTAATTAGGGACTATGTAGGGCATGGAGTAGGTACAAGCCTTCATGAGGATCCGCAGGTCGCAAATTACGGTCGAAAGGGCAGCGGAATGTTGTTGAGGGTCGGAATGACACTTGCGATCGAGCCGATGGTTGCTAGTGGCCATTACGATGTGGAACTCCTGGAAGATGGATGGACAGCCGTTACGGCTGATGGTTCGCGTGCGGCACACTTCGAACACGACATAGCCATAATGGAAGACGGTCCCAGAATTCTTTCGAGACTGTGAGGAGGATCACTGATGTCGGACAAAAGCGATATCATAAAGATGGATGGAACGGTGCTTGAATCTATGCCCAACGCAACCTTCAGGGTCGAACTGGAAAATGGACACACCGTTCTCGCTCACATCTCCGGAAAAATGCGCAAGAACTTCATCAGGTTGATCCCCGGCGATAGGGTCGTAGTAGAGGTCTCGATCTACGATCTAACCAAAGGAAGAATTGTTTATCGAAAAAGGATAGACAAAGGAGGAGAAACGAATTGAAAGTCCGCGCTTCGGTAAAGAAGAGATGTGAACACTGCAAGATCATAAGGCGCAATGGGAGAATAAGAATAGTCTGCGAGAAAAATCCCAAACATAATCAACGTCAGGGTTGAGGAGGAAAATAGATGGCACGTATTCTCGGTGTTGAACTTCCTAACAATAAAAAGACTTTCGTTGCCCTGACCTATATTTACGGTATAGGGTACACAAGAGCTAATGAGATTCTTGCCGGAACGGAAATCGACGGCGACAAAAGGGCGAAGGATCTGACCGACGAAGAAGTCAGTAAAATAGCGAAGTTCATAAACGAACACTATAAGGTCGAAGGTGAATTGAGAACGGAGGTTGACCGCTCGATCAAGAGACTGATCGAGATAGGCAGCTACAGGGGTTACAGGCACAGAAATGGTTTGCCTGTCAGGGGTCAGAAGACTCATTCAAATGGAAGAACCAGAAAGGGTTCCAGATCGAGCAAGATCCGTAAGAAGAGCTAGAAAATCAGCGGGAGGTATATCGAATGGCAAAGAGACCAGCAGCCAAGAAAAGAAGAAAACTCACTTCAGACAAAGGGATTGTACATATAAAATCCTCTTTCAATAACACCATAATCACCCTGACCGATCCTGATGGAAACACACTGATGTGGACGTCCGGCGGGACAGCGGGTTATTCAGGCTCGAAGAAGTCAACTCCGTATGCGGCTCAACTTGGCGCCGATAAAATCGCTAAAGAAGCTATAAAACTCGGTATCACCAGGGTTGGAATCGAAGTTAAGGGACCGGGCTCCGGTCGTGAGGCGGCCATAAGGACGATACAGGCGGCAGGTTTGACCATCGAGACGCTGAAGGATATTACACCATTGCCCCACAATGGTTGCCGACCAAGAAGAAGAAGAAGAGTGTAATTGAGGAGGGAATTGAATGGCCAGATATACAGGACCTGTTTGTAAACTCTGTCGTCGTGAAGGTTTCAAACTATATTTAAAAGGTGAGAGATGTTTTTCTCCAAGATGCGGCCAAATCAAGAGACCGGTGGCACCGGGGCAGCACGGAGCTTCTACTCGCAAACTTACTCAGTACGGAATGCAGCTCAGGTCGAAGCAGGTTGTCAAGAGGATTTACGGAGTCCTCGAAAGACAGTTCAGAAGATACTTCGAAATGGCTGTAAGAAAACAGGAAGAAACGGGTAACGCGCTCTTGAAGATACTCGAGTCGAGGCTCGACAATACCGTTTTTAGAATGGGGTTTGCCTCTAGCAGGAGACAGGCGAGGCAACTCGTCAGCCACGGACACGTTATGGTGAACGGTAGAAGAGTGAACAAGCCCTCCTTCAACTTAAGAGTCGGTGATGTTGTGGAAATTAAGGAAAAGAGCAGGGTGGTACTGCCAGTTAAGGAGGCAGTAGAAGCTGCCAAAGAAAGAGCGGCATATCCATGGCTAGAAGTCAATTACGAGGATTTCAAGGGTACTTATCTCAGGTATCCGGCCAGAGAAGAAGTGGAGATTCCTGTTGATCTACAGTCCATTATCGAACTCTACTCCAAGTAAACCGATTCTAACCTTCTTGAAAGGAGGTGTGTGCCCGAAAGCTGGGCGAGAACTATGATAGCATCTATAATGCCCAAGAACCTGCGAGTCGAAGAGGAAAAGGAAGATCAAAATAGCTACTACACAAGGTTCGTACTCTCTCCAATGGAGAGGGGCTACGCGATCACCATCGGTAATTCGTTGAGGAGAGTGCTTCTCTCATCGATACCCAGTATGGCTATAACCAAACTCAAGATTCCGGGTAAGTACCATGAGTACGATGTGATTGAGGGTGTGAAAGAGGATATCCTGGAGATAATACTCAACCTGAAGAAAGTCCAGTTAAAACCTGCTCTGGAGTTCTCCGACCCCGTGAAACTCACTCTAGAAAAAGTCGGACCGGGAGTTGTTTCGGCCGGGGACATCAAGACGCCGACCGGTGTGGAAGTGGTGAATCCTTCTCAGTATATAGCAACGCTCAATACTGATTCGATAGTTTATATCGAACTCTTCGCGGAAATCGGTAAGGGCTTTGTACCGGTTTCAGAGATGGAGATCGATCACGATGTTGAGATGATCTATATAGATGGTATCTTCAGTCCTGTGCTGAAGGTGAATTTTCAGACAGAGAACGTTCGTGTGGGAAAGAGAACGGACTACGACAAGCTGGTACTCGAAGTCTGGACGAAGAAGTCTATCAAACCGTCGGAGGCCTTGCTCCGTGCGACGGATATTCTTACCAGACACTTCGAAGTTGTCTCGAACGGCCTGGGTCAGCAGAATCAGGTTTCTGCTGTTACCCCTGTTGAACCGGAAGAGGAAGAGTTGATACAGGAAGAAGCACAGATAGCGAGCGAATCTCCGCAAACTGAAGAGGTCGATTCCAATCCGCTCACCTCTAAAAGAGTTGAAGAGCTTGATCTCTCGGTAAGATCCCTGAACTGTCTGAAGAGAGATAAGATAAACACTATCGGAGATCTGATAGACAAAACAGAAGCTGATTTGCTGAAGATCAGGAACTTCGGCGAAAAATCGATGCTGGAGGTTGTCAAGAAACTGCGTGACAAATTCAACATCATACTCAAGAAAGAATGATGGTGAGGAGGTCAATTAGCCATGCGTCATAGAGTAAGTGGATCCAGATTGAATATGCCCCACAGCCAGCGAGTGGCTCTGATGAAAAATCTGGCCAGAGAACTTTTCGAACACGGTACCATTGTCACTACGGTCACCAAGGCCAAAGAGCTGAGACCGTTCGTGGAATCTATAATTACCAGGGCGAAGAAGGCTACCACGATAACCCAGGAACTGGGTACGAAGAGTACTGGAAGCCCAGAAGCCATGGAACTCAAGTCCAGAAATCTTGCCCTTCGAAGAGAGATAAACAGGAACTTCAACGACAGGAAGCTTGTAAAGAAGATCTGCGATGAAGTCGCAGTGAAATACTTGACCAGAAACGGTGGATACACCAGAATTGTTAAACTGGGCATGCGAAGGGGAGACGCCAGCGAGATGGCAGTCCTCCAGCTTGTGGACAGCGAGGAGAAGAAAGAGACGAAGTGATGGCTACCGAAAGGTAGCCATTTTTTGCGAGGTGGTACATGAAGATATTTCTCGATACTGCGAACATCGAACAGATAAGAAATGGAATGAAATTAGGACTTGTGGACGGTGTTACTACCAATCCAACGCTGATTTCGAAAGAAAATGCGAAGTTCGAAGAGCGCATCGTGGAGATATGTGAAGCCGTAAAGGGTCCCGTTTCTGCCGAAGTTATAGCGACCGATTTCGACAATATGCTATCTCAGGCAAGAGAGCTGGCCTCTCTCAACGAACATGTCGTGGTAAAAATTCCGATGACGCCCGACGGGATAAGGGCCGTGAAAGCTCTCAGCGAGGAAGGAATAAAGACGAACGTCACTCTTATTTTCAGTTCGTTACAGGGACTTCTGGCGGCCAAAGCTGGCGCAACCTACGTCAGCCCCTTCGTTGGAAGACTGGACGACGTGGGAAACGACGGAATGCAACTGGTTGCCGAGCTGAATGAAATCTTCGGTAACTACGGTTTCGCGACGGAGATAATAGTTGCAAGTGTGAGACATCCAATACATGTTCTTCAAGCGGCTATGATCGGCGCGGACATCGTGACCATCCCTTATGAAGTATTGTTGAGACTTTTCAACCATCCGTTGACTGACAACGGATTGAAGAGATTCCAGAACGACTGGCAGGAATACGAAAGAAAGCAACGTTCGTAAGCTTTGTTTTCCGCTTCTTAAATGGTATATTATTGCTGACGGATACTGATGTTTCTCGCGATAATTTCGGCAAGGAAGGCCCTGGACAGATCCAAGGGAGGAATTGCCGATCCTCTACCTTCAGAGTATTTGATTTGATTTGTGAAAACCGTTGACACGGCGCTGTGGCGATCTCTGCGGTATCAGGGAACAAGGTTTTTTATTTAGCAGATCGAAACATGTCGGGTAAAACCGGTATCGCGGTCGCGAGTGATTTACCGGAGGTAGGTCTCCTTTGCTTTCTTTTGTTCAATAGCTCCAACTGATACTGAATCCCTACTACACGGAAGGAGGGTAGGTACATTCTTACTGAATGGTAGATCGAGTGTACCGTTTGATTTGAGTCCAAGAAAAAAGAAGAGTGAAGAAAACCCGATCGAAGAAATTGAAAAGGAAGAAAAGAAACCAACCAGAAGAAGAACAACTTCAAAATCCAAAGAAAAGGAAAAAGTAGAAGCCAAAGAAGAGATTCTTTCCGAAGTCTCGAAGGCTGAACCCGTAGTGGAACCGCTCGAAGTCGTAAAGGCAACCGAAGAGGAGACGCTAGAAACGGCCGAAGAACCTGAAAAGGTCAGCGAGAGCCCCAGGCAAGAAGCCCCTGAAGAGCTGAAAGAGTTAAAGAAAGACAAAGACAATATCAGGGAGGTCGAAATCGATATCTCCCAGCTTCAGAACATGCCAATAAGAGAGATCTACAAACTGGCCAGAAAATACGACGTCGCCAATTACACGCAAATGGCCAAGAAGGATCTCATCTTCGCCGTTCTCAAGGCTCAGACAGAATCCTATGGATACTTCTTCGATCAGGGAGTCCTGGAAATCACCGATGGTGGTTACGGCTTTCTGAGAACTCTTGAGAACAATCTGTTGCCGAGTTCGAACGATATCTACGTCAGTCAATCGCAGATCAGACGATTCAACCTTACCAGTGGAGACACCGTTGCCGGTCAGGTGAGACCACCGAAAGAAGGGGAAAAGTACTTTGCCCTTCTCCGAATCGAAGCGATCAACCATAAGGCCATCAACTTCGCTGCCGAAAGGATCACTTTCCAGAACCTGACCCCCATATTTCCGGAAGAACAGTTAATATCGGAATCGGATTCGCACGTTCTAAGCACAAGGATGCTCGATCTCTTTTCTCCAATCGGGAAGGGTCAGAGAGGTCTCATAGTTTCTCCTCCCAAAGCCGGAAAGACGGTGCTTCTGAAAGAACTGGCAAATGGAATCGCCGAAAACCATCCCGACACAATCAGAATAATACTTCTGATCGATGAAAGACCCGAGGAAGTGACGGACCTCAAGAGAACTACCAGCGCGCACGTTCTTGCCGCTCCGTTCGATATGCATCCCGAAAAACAGATAAAAGTTGCGGAAATGACTCTGGAAATGGCGAAGAGGCTGGTTGAGTTCAACTACGACGTGGTGATCCTTCTGGACAGTATCACCAGACTCGCCAGGGCTTACAACCTTTACGTCCCCCCCAGTGGAAAGCTTCTATCGGGTGGAGTGGATCCATCGGCGCTGTACAAGCCCAAGCATTTCTTCGGTGCCGCCCGGAACATAGAAGAGGGCGGAAGCCTCACTATAATCGCAACGGCCTTGGTGGAGACAGGAAGCAAGATGGACGAAGTGATTTTCGAGGAGTTCAAAGGCACCGGAAACATGGAACTCGTTCTCTCCAGGCAACTGGCCAACAAGAGAATGTTCCCCGCGATCAATCTGACTCTCTCCGGTACTAGAAAAGAGGAACTGCTTCTTCCGCAGGATATTCTGAGAAAAGTGTGGGTGTTGAGGCGTATGTTGTCGGCCATGTCCGAAGAAGAAGGGCTGAGATTGATCATGGACAAATTGAGAGGGACTGCCAGCAACGAAGAGTTCCTGGATCTTATCGAAATGGAGAAAAAACAATACTGAACGAGGTTGATTTGAATGTCGAATCTGGTAATCGGAGTCGATCTTGGTGGAACCGAGACCAAAATAGGCATTGTGGAAGAGAACGGAAGGATACTTTCCAAGAGTATAATACCCACCAAGGTTTTCGAAGGAAGAATAGCGGTAGTGACACGTATTGCGGAAGCTATCAAGCAGTTAATAATGGAGACTGGGAGCTCTGTTGGTGAGATTATCGGCATTGGCGTTGGTTCGCCAGGTTCAATCGATCACGAAACCGGTACCGTGCTTTTCTCCCCAAACCTTCCCGACTGGTCTGGCTTCGAATTGACCGTCATTCTTGAAAAGCTGACCGGTATAAGAACTTTCGTAGAGAACGATGCCAACGCTTTTGTTCTCGGGGAGTGGGCCTTCGGTGCCTTCAAAGGTAGCAAACACATGATCGGTTTGACGCTGGGAACGGGTGTGGGCGGTGGGGTGATAACCCACGGGACTCTCATGACCGGCAAGAATGGCTACGGCGGTGAACTTGGCCACACCATAGTCCAGATAGGAGGTCCACTGTGTGGCTGTGGCTCGCATGGGTGTCTGGAAGCTCTAGCGTCGGCAACAGCGGTTGTAAATATGGCGCGAGAGTATTCGAAGAGGTTTTCGAAATCGCTCATCTACCAGGCTCCACAACTTACGGCCAAAGTTGTGTTCGATTGTGCCAAGGCGGGAGACCTCGCAGCCTCTATGATAGTTGAAAGAGTTACGGATGCGCTGGCCGCCGCGATCGGTAATTTCGTACACATTTTCAATCCCGAACATATCGTAATCGGTGGGGGTATGAGCAGAGCCGGAAGTATCCTAATTGATGGAATCAGAAAAAAACTACCGCGATTCGTAATGCCGTCTTTCAGCGATACATTCCAGGTCAACCTCAGCGAGCTGGTTGAAAACGCCGGTATAACCGGTGCAGCTTCGATAGTCTTCTACAGACTGAGTTGACCTTTGAGCTTCTGACTAAGTATGTGGGCCTGTCTGGTCGGTTCTGGCAATCTGTAGATACCGGTGGCTTTTAAAGAAAATTCAAGTGCCTGCTTCATAGAAAGTCCATTTCCGGGAGAGACATACACCGGTTTTACTCCTGGTTTCGTTCTCAAAGAATAGCCTATCAACTCACCGGCTGGCGAGAGTATGGGTGAACTGTCGCCTCGGGAGGTCCCCGGGAGGTCGCACTTCCCGTATAGGAGTTTTTTTGCCACTCCTATCGTGGGGACTTCCAGAAAAAGTCCTATATGTGAAGCGATACCTAGTCCTCTGGGGTGAGCCGTTCCGTGGCCATCAAAAAAAACGAGATCGACTTCCGAGGTGTTTTTTAGGGCCTCTATTATCACCGGTCCTTCCCTGAAAGACAAGAGACCGGGGATATAAGGTCTTTCGATAATTCCAACATGGTACGAGTATTCCAACAATTCAAGTTCCGGGAAGTTCAAGACCGTGACAACTGCCAGACCTATATTTTTGTCCGTGAAGGAAAGATCTACCCCGGCAACCAGAGAAGGTCCGATAGGGTTTTCCTTTATTAAGATGTTATCTCTCAGAAGTCTCTGTATTTCAATGGCTTCACTTCTACCCACGTTCCAAGAGTGAAGATCTTTTATTTTCATTAATCCCTCCTTATAACCGCCATCTACCACTGATGAGCGGATTATCGATAATTATTGTGCCATACAGATGTTATAATTTATCAAAAGCCCATTAAGTGGAGGTGTACCGATGAACTTTGCAGTTGAACGCAACGAGATACTCACGCGACTTGAAGCTGTTTCAGGTGCCGCCGCTTCAAAGACGGTCAAGCCAATACTTTCGGGGATAAATTTCTCCGTGAAAGGCGAGTCCATCGTTCAGCTTACGGCCACCGATCTCGAGACGGCAATTAAGACGGAAGTGAAGGCCAAACATATCGATGGGCAGGATGGTTTTGTGGTCGATGCGAAGGTGGCTCTCGAGATAGTCAGAAACCTACCCGAGGGAGAGATAATATTCGAGATTGAAGAGACGAATCTAATCATAAGAGCCGGTAAGAGCAGATTCACGCTACCTACTATGGATCCCGAAGAGTTTCCCGACGTGGAAACAACTACCGGTGGTGTCGAGTTCGTAGTATCCGTTTCCGCGATAGAACTGATGATCGATCGTGTAATATTCTGCGCCGCAAGAGATGAGTTTATGAGAAACCTCAACGGTGTTTACTGGGAATTCGAGGGAGGTTTTCTACGCCTCGTGGCGGCCGATGGCTTCAGAATGGCGCTTGCAGAAGAGAGAATAGATGTGAGCGTTGACGATCACTTTCTTCTGACACTCAAGAGCATGAGAGACCTTCAGAATAGTATGAAAAGCGCAATGTCTGATGGAATGAAGATTGTTTACGATGGCAGCAGGGTGGGGTTTTACTTCGATGGAACGGAGATGGTTTCCAAAGTAGTCGATGCCGAGTTCCCCGACTACAAGAGAGTTCTCCCAAAATCCTTCAAGTCGAGAGTCCGGTTGTACACTTCAAATCTCTCCGACGCAGTTCGAAGAGCCTCGATCGCCGCCAGGCTGGGTTCTGATTCCATCAAGCTCGACATAAAGGACGAGCTTCTAAGAATAATTGCGCGCAGCCCCGACCACGGTGAAGCGATCGAGGAGATAGAAGGAAAGAAAGAAGGCGATAACCTCGTCATAGCATTCAATCCGAGGTTTCTTTCGGAATCTTTGAGAAAAATCGATACAGAAGAGGTGGAGTTGAATTTTGTCGATTCCAACAGTCCGCTGCAGATCAACCCCATAGATGTTCAGGGTTATACTTATATTATAATGCCTATTAGGTTAATATAATGTACCGGACTGGAATAGGCTACGACGTTCATCCAATAGCGAGGGGTAACAAGGGGCTTTTTCTTGGTGGTGTGAGGGTATCCGACGAATTCTACCTTCACGGTCATTCAGATGGTGATGTTTTATCTCATGCGATTGTCGATGCGATTCTCGGGGCGGTCAAAGCCGGTAATATAGGACTCTGGTTTCCAGAAAACGAAAGGAACAAGGGTAGGAGAAGTATAGAATTTCTGGCCGAAGTTCGAACTGGATTGATGGATTCATGGGAGATAGTAAACATCGATTCGGTAGTAGTTATAGAAGAGGTGAGATTGTCCGAACTTGTCGGAGAAATCGAAGAGAGCATCGCGCAGGCGCTGAAGGTTTCAAGTGAAATCATAAGCGTAAAGCCTAAGTCCGGAAATGGAAGCGGTGCCAGATTCGTACAGTCGCAGGCGATTTGTCTTCTGAGAAGGGTGGGAGATATCAATGCCTGACTTTAGATACGAAGTCATAAACAGTAAGGGTAAACCCGAAAAAGGAAAGCTGACCGCCAACTCCAAACTCGATGCCCTTCAAATCCTTTCGGGCAGAGGTTACACGGTGAGCGCAATAAGGCCGGTCGCATCTCAGAACAATGTGCGTACTTCGATCTTTCCTCTTTCTCCTAAAGAGGTTAGTCTCTTCGCGAGGCAGCTATCGACAATGGTTTCTTCAGGGGTCAGAATAAGAGATGCGCTTCAGGTTCTTTCAACTCAAGTGCTCTTCAGCCGAAGGTTCAGGAAAATTATAAACAGAGTTATTCTGGATATAGAGAGCGGTATGAGTTTCAACGAATCGCTGGAAAAATCCGGAGTCTTCGAGCCTCTTTTCACCAACCTGGTTAAAGCCGGGGAGACCGGAGGTGTACTGGACGAATCGCTCCAGAGAGTTTCAGAGTTCTACGAAGGCATGGTCGAATTGCAGAACGAAGTAAAATCTGCAATGGCCTATCCACTGTTCATGATGGTTTTCGCGGTCGGTATCGTGGGAATAATTTCCTTTTTCATATTGCCCAACCTGATCAGCGCTTTTGGCGGTAATTTCAAGCCAACGGGAGTGATGGGGATTCTTCTGAGCATAAACGGTATTCTTAAATCTCACTGGCTTTTAATTCTGTTTGGACTGGTCGGTATTTTAGTCGGTGGATGGCTTTTCTTTAAAAGTAAATACGGCAACTACGTCAAAGAAATCTTTGGAAAAATCATACCTCCTATAAGAAAGTTGAGAAACATGACGGCCATGGAAAGGTTCACCAGAACGACCGCGGTTCTGGTTGCCAGTGGTGTCGATCTACCGACGGTACTAGAACTTGCCGGTCAGGTCTCTCAGAGTCCTTCTCTGGAGCACGCCATACAGATTTCGATTTCCCAGATCAAGGCCGGTGAAAGCATCCACGTTGCTCTGGGCCGGCAGAGAGTCTTTCCGGCGATTGTAGTTAGTATGGTCGCGACGGGCGAGGAAACAGGAAAGCTCGACGAGGTCATGTTTAAGGTGGCCGACTTCTATCACACGCAGGTTCAGAGCTCACTTAAGAAACTTGTTTCCCTTGTAGAGCCTATTATGATCATATTCATAGGAGGATTTATAGGGTTTCTGGCTTACACCATGTACAACACGATATTCGCGATGGAGCAGAGTATTGGATGAGTGTAGTGGAACTTGTATGTTGTCTGGCCATAGTCGGCATATGTATGGGTTGTATAATGGCTTTTTCGGGAGAAGCGATCTCCAATTTGTCGATTGAGTTGAGTAAAGTGGAACTCGATTGCTTTCTCGAAAACCAGAGACTGGATGCTGTCAGAAGATCTAAGACCGTTGAGTTAATATATAATTACAGGCAGCGAAAGCTTTACTCGAACACTGGGGATTTGCTAGAGGACTGTCTGTGGAAAAATCTGGAGGATTTCAGGATAATCTTCAATGGCGAAGGTTCGATAGCGATACTCAGTGGTTCGACAACGCTATACTTTGAGAACGATACTGTTTTTACGATACAACCCGTAACGGGTAAGGTGACATACTGAGCAACGATTCGGGGAGTGAAGCGAATGTTCCAGACCATGATAACGGCACTGAACATCGATGACGGTTATACCGAAATAGCCAGGGCTGTAGTCGAAGGCCGTTACTTGAAGCCTGTCTTTTCGGTTTTAAAAACAGGCCCAAAAAGTTTGGATGAAGCTGTCAGGATCTTCATGCAGTACAATTCTCTTCCCTCCGACGAGATTTTTGTAACGTGCTTTCATCCAAAGAACGTCGTTTTCCAGCATCTCGAAGTTCCAAGGGTCAAATCCATGAAGAACCTTCTCAATGTTGCCAGCTACAAAGCGGCCTCCCAGTTCTCTCTGCCGCCAGACGAAGTCAGTGTGGCATGCCTAAATTCCTTGACCGCTCTTAAAAGCGGAATCGTGCCGGCTTTTGTCATTACCCGCAGGAAGGTACTAGATGAGTTCATAAGCAATCTCAGACAAAGTGGCTTCCCAGAACCCAACGTTGTTGATGTGAAGCCTTTTCAGATCTTCAAAATTGCTCAAATGGACGCGCTAGAGGGCAATTACGTTCTTTTTATGGTTGACAGCGATTACTCTCTTCTGGTGATGCTCAAGGGTGATGAAATAGTGGGACTGAACTACATAAACGGCGGTTTTTCTGATGTGGCAGGTAAATTCAGGGAAGATGATTCGCTCTCTCCGAACACGGATATTCAAAGGGAGTTTCTCACAGGATCAAAAGCTTATTACGATTCACTCATAGAGGAAGCGTCGGAACAGCTCGAGAGTATGATATCTTACCAGTTGAGGATGTATTTGACCAATACCCTATCGAGTTCTCCAAACACTTCGGCTGCCGACGAGGCATCTTTCAGCAAGTTTTTCGTGGTCGGTCAATCAAGCCTTTCTACTGCCGTATACGGCAGGGCTTTCCAGAGAATGCTCGGGGGGGATACCGGTGTTCTTGTCCTACCTTTGAAGATAAAAGAAACGATAGGAATTACTTACACAACGGCCGGACTTCTCATGAGGGGTGGTGAGCAGCTTGGTAGACGTAAACTTGTATTCAAAGAAGAAACGAGTTTGCAGGCTTAGAAATGCTTTGATCATACTATTGCTCATTGTAGTTCTGGTCGTAGGAGCGCGCTTTTTGGCCTCACAGGCTTTCGAATTCAGACTGAGGCAGATTTCGAGACTGAAAGGCTTTCTCTTCGATAACACCGGAACATACCTAACGGGTAATCTCAGGCAGGATATTCAAACGATAAGAGATAAAAAGCAGGAATACATAAACTCAAAAAACAGACTTTCAATGCAGGTAAGGGATCTTAGAACACATGTTCAGAGAAAATCTCTTGAAATGAATGTCTTCAGAACTTTAAACACCTTTCTGAATGATGAAAACGCAGTCAAGACCATTCTCACCAGGGTGAATTTCGAAAATGGTAAAGGTAACGCCTTCTATTATCTGATATACGATGGAAACAAAGTCTCCTTCCCTACCCCATCGAGCACTCCGGTTTTGCTGTCAACTCCCAATGTGCGAGGTAACCTAGAATTCGCGGACCTTTACACCCTTCAGATTATTGACCTTGAAGTGGGTGATAAACAATGAAAAAGGAGAACGACGATCTTGATTTCAAAGTGATAGAATTTTCCGATCAATCCGAAACCGGAACCCTGGAGTCCAGTGAATTTTATATTCATAAGGACTTCAAGAAACACCTTAAAAGGAAACTGACCTTTCTCGACAGAAAAGGTATCAACGCAAAGCTCTTGTTTGGAGCTCTGGTACTAATTGCTGTGATTGGTTTCTCCGTTCTGGTTGTTGTCTATTCGTACAACGCCTTTAAAAACACGACAACTCTTCTGATGGAGGTGAACGAGCTCGAGAATGCTTTTCTCGAGTTTCAGCTTCTCACAAGGGTTAGAAATGAAACAATAGGTTCAATGAGTACGAGGAGTTATCTCGGCGATCTCCAGAAAATTCTGGGTATTTCTAACAAACCGGGTGATTACAAGGGAATTTCCATATCTGGCAGGTCGAGGGATATTCTCGATCTTGTGGAGATGCTAGTGAATGAACCCAGGATAACAATAAATAAGCTGGAGTTAAGATCAAATCTGGGTTTCCCTATACTACCGGAGTCAACTCTGCCATCTAACATTATGATAGAATTGAGAGCAGATGTCTCTATCACCGGAAGTTTTTAGGATAGGATTGATGGTATGGAGAAATTGGTTGTAATAATCGTCGTTTTGATTTGCGCCTTAGTAACGGGTGGCGTTCTGCTCGCTTTCCTTCTTCAACCTGTGGAAATAACCGAAGTCACGGCCAATAGAATAAGGGTTGAGCCGATCAACACTTCAAGCTTATCCGAACCAGTCAGGATGCAAGATCACTTTACACCGCTTTTTGCCAGCCCGTCCGAGGTTATAAGCTCTATGCTCGAAGTAGGACAGGAAGCGGAAAACATAGCTTATGTAGCGTATTTCAGATTGAACAGGGTGGATTATGCCGTTCTCGATACGGCCGGAACGCAGGTCACGGTAAGGGTCGGCGAACGCGTAGATCCCTCGTATATTGTGTACGGAATAACGGAATTTGCCGTTTTGCTTAACGATACCAGCACGAACAGCTTTGTGGTTGTGAAATATTTCAGGTCTTGAACTCCTCTGACTCTAGGGGTAAATATGGGGTGATTTCTGTGAGAAAAGTCGCGGTTCTCTTCGTGGTTCTGAGCGCCATCGCTTTAGCATTTTCGAATCAACTGGGTTCGGTTATTCCTTCGATGGATGTTGAATCCGTTACCCTTACTCTGGTCTTCAACGAACCGTTCGTCGAATCGTACAACATCCAGTCAAACCCGTCGAAGACGATATACTCGCTTTCTCTGAACGGTGTGAATGGGAAGGATATGAATCTTCCTCTTCGGATGGGACCGGTTGAAGGTTTGTGGATCAGGCAGGAACCGTCACGACTCTCAGTTAATACCGCATTGCTCACACCCGCTAGAGTCGAACCGGAAATCATCATAAGGGAAAACGTTGTGATCATAAGGTTTTTCCGGTCGAGTGCCGAGGTGGATATAGATAAATTCACAACTTACGGAATGACCATCGCCAGCGCGATGACCTATCTCTTTTCAGAGGAGATATTGAACCTTTCTTACATACTCTCACCAAGCGTGAGAGACGAGAAGATACTTGTAGGCTTCAACCTGGCTCTACCAGAAGAGATACTTCGAAACATCCTAACCTCGCTCGGTGACAGGGTGGCATACGCATATTTGAGCGACGGTACTTTTTATCTGGGTACTCCCGATGAAGTGAGAGAACTGGTCAACACTTTCTGGAGAACTTATATCGGTGTGGAGTTCAATGTCGATGGAGAAACGGTCTCGGAGCAGGTGGAAAGACTTAGAAAGACGCTTCCCGTAAACAGTTTCATAGAATATCTACCAAACGAAGCCTCGCTGATGGTATTTGGAGATCTCCAGACACATTTCATGCTTTCATCTTTACTTACCACCAACATTGTCACGAAAGAGTTTACTGCGCCTTCTGAGGCAACATCAACCGGAGTTGAGCCACTGACGGCTTACGAAACGCTTGCAAGAGAGCTAAACTCCATTCTCTTCTCCGATTCCGTCACCATAAGTACTATACCGCAGTTCAACAGGATAATACTTTCTGGCAACAGTAAATACGTCGATGAGCTTCTCGAATACCTGGAGCTCTACAGGAAGAATCTCACGTCCGAGAAACTCGATTCGAGCAGGATCAGGATAACCTACACTCTGCCGGAAAACTTCTTTCTAGTGGAAGACGTTCTGAGACTTGGCAGTAGTTCCGGTTCAGGCTTACCAGGCGACGGTACGATAGTTGGAACGATTTTGAACCTTCTCCAGAGCTATTCCAAAGATAGTGTAACCGTTGACAGGACGTTCGAACCGGTTGGAAAAGTGACCTTCGATCTGCCGAAATACCTGGTCGAGTTCTTCGAAAAGACTATGGAATCGTTTAGCAAGATATCCGAAGGGGTTACTTACTCGGTGATAAAGTACCATATGCCTGTTGTTGAAGAAACGATATCGCAAGTCGAAAAAATCACAGGTGCCGTAATCGAGACCATAGGCGAGAAGAAAGGGTACATAATCAAAGGTTCGAAAGCTTCCATAGAAACGGCTCAGTACGTTTTGAGCCTTTTCACAGGAATCACATTTGAAGATTACAGGAACACTTATATAGAGCTCAAAGCAGAAAACACTTTCAACGAGGTCAAGAGCTTTTTCGACTCCTATTTCGCTTCAAGAGGTCTGGTTGTTGACGAGTATTCTCTGGAGCAGATATCCGAAAAACTCATTTATATCTATGCTCCCTCGGATATACTCGATGAAGCCCTGGTGGAACTGGAGAACAGAGAGAAACAGATATTCAGAAAAACCGAAGATCTTATACTCGAAGTGGCTCCGGAGATCTATGACTCGGGCTTGGGAGAGCTGATAGATACACTCTTGAATCCCGAGGAATCGAAGGTATTCATCAGATCCGCAGGATTGATAGTTCTGAGGGGTTATCCGGAAAGACTTTCGGAATTGGCGAAAATCATAGAGACAAGAGTCCCCAGGATAGTCGAAATGATCGAGAAAAATCTTTCGGAACAGGAAGCCAGAATGTCTCTTCAGATAGGTTCGATACCAGGCTGGGACCTCGATAAATTCCAGACATATCTAAGAGACTTTCTCGGACCGGATGAATTTGCAACTATCACAGTTACAAGGTCTGGAAACGGATTTATAGTAGTAGGACCGGAAAGTCTTTTGAACACGGTGGATGGTGAGGCCGAAAAGCTCAGAATGCTTGAGAATCCTTTTTATAGACTTGAGTCGTCGATACCGTCCTTGAGTCAATTCGAGTCGCTTCTCGAGAGACTGGGCATCGCTGTGTCAATAATTCCCGTAGATAATCAGTTCATGGTTGTCGGATCTCAGGAAAACGTGGAAGAGGTCTCCCGACTTATAAGTCAGCTTGGCAGCGGCCTGCCGGTCGGAGGAGAAGTGACGGTTCCCGGTACCGTTTACAACTACGCTTTCGTAAACATCCCTTATGGAGAAGTAGCTGGTCTATCAGAGCTTCTCGAGAAATTGAACTTACCCGTTGAGTTCGTGAATACACCAACCGGAGTTGCCGCAGTCGCCCCTGAAGAGAGGTTGAAGAAGGCCATGGAAGTGGTGGAATCAATACTTTCAAGGCTTGAACCTCTTGAAACCGGTCCTATTGGCTACAGCCTCGTGGATGTGGACCCCGGCTCTCTCGAAAGCCTCAAAACGATTGTCGAGAAACTGAAGATCGAAGTGGATTTCGTTGATACCCCTTCCGGAATCGTTGGTATTGGAAGCGACGTCCATCTGGGAATCGTCAAAAAACTGGTAGAGGATCTTCTTAAAAAAGAGTCGGTTACACCTACTCAGGGCGATAAAGAAACGGGGTATATGATATTCCGTGGTAGAAGCGACATCAGCATTGATTCGCTCAAATCAGTTGTGCAGGTCTTCGGATACGATCTTACCTTCACTCCAGTGTACGACAAGATCGTTGCGGTCGGAGACAGATACGACTTAAACAGCTTCAACGCGCTTTACGGAGAGATTCTCTCCAGTGAAAGTGTTGAAGATGCCAGAGTGAGCGTAGAGCTACCCGGTATACCCGGCTGGGATCCTACCAGACTCGCTGCTTACCTGGGAGTTGTATTTGGCGAAAAGGCAGAAGAGATCTCTCTGATCCAGACTTCCAAAGGATATATATTGAACGCTCCCGGATCGATGACAGGTGCAATTAGCGAAGAGTTCGAAAGGCTTTCAAGGATCGAGAATCCCTCTTATTCCATAGAAACGAGAATGCCAAACATAACGGAAATAGACAACCTCCTCGCGAGACTGGGAATCATCGTCGATATACTTAAGGTAGAAGACTACAGTGTCGTGGTCGGTTCTTCGGAGAACGTTGCCAAAGCGCGCGAGCTGATAACTAAATTGGTTGACACTCTGGGAGTTCCAGAGCAGACAAAACCACAGATTTTCAAATTATCCGCCATAACTTCCGGGGATATGGAGTACTTCGTGCCTATTTTCGATAGTATAGATATAGAGGTTGCGCTCCTTGAATCTCCTGCAGGAATATTGATCGTAGGCAAGGAAGACCAGGTGAACAAGGCGCTCGAAATAGCCAACAATATTCTGGAAAGGAAACCCTCGCAAGAAGTTTCGATAGTGTACGAGTTTGTCGATATACCTTCAGATGGCGTTGCCATTTACGGCGAGATTCTGAAGCGACTTGGTTTGAATGTCGAACTCTTTTCCTCTCCAGCTGGTGTCCTTCTTATAGGAACCGAAGAAGATATAGATAAAGCCAGGCCGATAATTGAGGCCATACTGGAACGTGAAGCGAAAACCATTGTCCAGAGCGATGAACGGCAAAGAGTATCGATGATCGTAAAAAATATACCGGGCTGGACGGAGGACAAATTCACAGATTACTTCAGAAGCCTCCTTGGGGAGGGCGAATTTGCCGGAATCTCCATAACCCCTTCCTTTAGCGGCTTTATAGTCATAGGAGCGGAGAGAACTCTGACGAAGATACAGACCGAAGTCGTCAGATTGTCGGAGATAGAGGACCCCTTCTATCTGGTAAAGGACGCTCTGCCACCGGTTGATCAGCTAGGCAGACTCTTGGAAAGACTTGGGTTGAACGTAAACATCCTACCGGTAGGAGAGAAAAATCTTATCGTCGGCACCGAGAGCGATGTAATTAAAACCGGAGAGCTGATCGACACACTCAAGACAGATCTGGATACAGGCGATGTGAAGTACGTTTACAGATTTTCCGATGTCAATCCTCAGTTTAAGGGCATTGTAGAAAGTATCCTCTCCAGTCTGAAGATCGAAGTTGGACTGATAGAAGCGGGAAACAACATGGTGATCGTCGGTCTAGAGAAAGAAGTAAATGCCGCAAAAGAGATCCTGGACGATGTCGCAGCACAGATAGTTGACAATACTGCGGAGGGTAAAATCGGATATTCCTTCGTGGGAGTCGAGAGCTCGCAGATAGGAAGCTACGGCGGGATACTAGAGAGACTGGGATACGAAGTGGATCTTCTCTCTTCACCCTCAGGAGTGCTGGTAATAGGAGAGGAGAAGGCTGTCAAGAGCGCGGTGGAGATAATCAACGCGATACTGGCGAGGGAGGAAGAGATAGAGAGCAAG